>JABAHQ010001893.1_pt2 | contig 16417 bp, 13 predicted proteins | sample 7062091 | NCBI WGS metagenome assembly JABAHQ01 (sample SAMN14534359, study PRJNA622989) | marine sediment metagenome | biome: marine biome [ENVO:00000428]; feature: marine pelagic biome [ENVO:01000023]; material: deep marine sediment [ENVO:00002113] | place: India: Gulf of Kutch | collected...
TTCGATCGGTTTCCTTAACTGCTTCCTGTCCGGCTTGGGAGATTTCCTCATTTGAGCAGGATCATCGTCTTCGTTTCGATAAACTCATCAACCTTCAAGCGGTAGAAATAAACGCCGGCGGCAACCGGGTGGCCGCTGTCATTGGTTCCATTCCACTCAAAACGATAAAATCCAGCGGTTTGGGGATTATCCACAAATGACTTCACTTGTTGACCGAGCAGATTGTACACGGCAAAGTGAACTTCGGATTTCATAGTCAGTTCGTAGCTTAAAACGGTTGAGGTATTAAACGGATTTGGATAGTTGGGGAAGAGTTGGTTGGAGCTTGTCTCGGTGGTATCGATCACAAAGCTGTTGTGTTCCCGATTGAACAGAATGGCGCCGCTCTCACCAACGATTGTGCACGTATTTGCGCTGGTCACTATCACGTCGTGTAAATTCTTGAACGTTCCGCTTTCTTCAACTACCCAGCTCAGGCCAGCGCTGTTCGTTCGTAGAATGAGGCCCCCTTCAAGCTCGTCATCGAGATTTCCGCCAACAATGATGCCGTTATTTGTATCGGTGAAATGGATGCCGAGTAGATCGTACGTCCTGGATGTGTCCTGGAACGTCCATTCTAGACCGCCGTTAGTCGTTCGCATAATAACGCCGTCATTTCCAACCACCGTACCCTCTCTTTCATTCGTGAAGAAAACCCGATTCAAATTGTGACTTGTCGCGCTATTCTGAGGCGACCATGTGGCGCCGCCGGTAAGGGAACGCAAAATAGTGCCGCCATTTCCCACGATGATTCCTGTATTTTCATCCGAGAAGAAGATGTCGTTCAAGTTAGCTTCCGTCTGACTAATAACCTGCGACCACGAGACTCCGCCATCTTCCGTCAAGAGAATTAGGCCGCTATCGCCCACCGCGATACCTGTGAATTTGCCCGTGAAAAACACATCGTTCAGATTGTTGGTGGTGCCTCCAAAAACCGGAACCCAGTTCGCTCCTCCGTCGATGGTACGCAAAATGGTTCCGGATTCACCAACTATCACGCCAGTCTCAACATCGCTGAAAAACACGCCATGCAGATCGTCTTCGGTGTCACTTTCTTGCAGAGACCACACACTCCCGTTGTCTTCCGTATGCAGAATCGTTCCCCTTCTGCCAACGACAAACCCCGTTGCGCTATCGGGAAAGGACATCCCAAACAAATTGTATGTCGGTCCTCTTGTGGTGTTAACCCACGTCTCACCGCCATCCGTTGTACGAAGCACACTGCCATCAAACCCCACAGCATGACCGAGGTTCGCATCCAGGAATTGAACGGCCCTCAGATCGTCACGAATGTCACTGTCTTGTCTAACCCAAGTCTGTCCACCATCTGTTGTGTGAACAATATGTCCTCGACTGCCAACCGCTGTACCGTTATCAGGATCGGTGAAATGCACGGATCGCAGCGCCCTGCGTGTGCCACTTTCTTGCGGTATCCAGGTTATGCCGCCATCGGTTGAACGCAGAATGGTGCCGTCTCTTCCGACGGCAACGACCGTATTCTCTGTGGTGTACGAAACCCAAAGAAGCTCTTCATCTGTACCACTCTCGCGATGCGTCCATTTTTTCCCACCATTGGTGGTCTGCACAATCACTCCATCACTGCCAACGGCTACCCCAGTCTCGCCATCGATGAAAGAAACACCTCGCAACCATCTCTCCGTACCGCTTTCCTGTGGTTCCCACGTCTCGCCTGCGTCCTCGGTGCGAAGAATGAAACCGTCTTCTCCGACCACTGTGCCAGTCATGGGATCGACGAAACTGATTCCCCGCACAGACCCGGTCACGCCACTGTTTAGACGTACCCAGGTTTCTCCACCATCTGTGGTACGCAGAATTGTTCCCTCAATGCCAATGGCAAAGCCTGTATTGGCATCAGCAAAATAAAGTCCTCGGAGGAAATTCTTGGTACCGCTCTCTTGTGAACTCCAGGTTTCTCCCCCGTCATTAGTCCGCAGGATGACCCCGTCGCCGCCAACGACCGTACCTGTGTCCGGGCTCACAAAATAAACTCCGTAAAGATTGTTGCCCTGAGGCAGTGGATTTTGCCATGCCCATTTTTGGAATGCTGCGGCGGTATCAAACACAAAAAACAATTGTGCAATAATGAATAGGACAAAAGAAATATTTCTAAACATCAAATGGCTCCAAACATGCCTTAATTGCCCTCTTGCGGCTTCCCCACATCAACTAAAATATTACAAGCAAATGCCAATAATTGACTAAATTTTTAGGCAGAATTCCACCCTGTTAATATGGATGACCAGTTAAGCATACGATGAATCCACTTAACCAATGTCGTATCGGACCTTAACCCCTTTGGGTAGGGAGGATTTTAGAGGGGGGTCTGCACAAGTAAGCTTCAAAAACTCCAACCGGTCATTCGTATTATTAATATCGTTCGGTGTTTAATGTTAATAAACTTTGCATAAATGATGCCACACTATTTTTACACTTGCCCAGACTTGAAAAAAACGCAGGTAGGCAAATTAACCAGAAAACTGCTGAAATCCCAGCAACCGAGCACTCGAACCTAGTGTGCAGAATAAGACAGATGTTTCAGCTTTTTACGTTTCGATTAAACGAGGGTATGAAACTAACGCAGAGAGAGACCACGTCCTATTGGGAAAAATTAACTGCTCGGCCTCTTCTCGTCGAATCTTGAACTTCGAGTGCACAATTTCGGTCAATCCTCCCCTACCACATTCACCTCTGTGGGTGGGTCAGGTGCTCGGCTATCTGAGACCGGAGTTAGGGTGAAATCTATCCCGGATATCTGCTCGCCTTCTGTGACGGTTATAGTCTGAGATGCGGGCTCAAAGCCTTCTCCAGAAACAAACAATTCATAAGAGCCGGCTTCAATGAAATTGAATTGATAATTCCCAAATGTATTCGTGCGTGTTTCATGATTCACGCTGTTTCCGCTTTTTAGTTGAACGAGAGCGTCAGGGATTCCTTGATTGTTAACTGAATTTAAGATGACTCCGCTAACTGATGTATTCGGTACACCCTCCCCGGAGCGATTGTGACTCCAGTCTGTCCAGCCCATGTTTTTGCCGTTCTTGACCCGCGAGCCATCCCAGTAATTGGTACCATAAACATAATCGACTAACGGAAGCTGCCAGCGATCATCTCCTTTTGGTGGGAACTTCGCCACCTTATGCAACCACTGATAGGCCCGCAACATAGCTTTGTCCTGCCAATTCCAGGTATCATAGCCGGCTCTGTTTAAAATATGCGCAGCGGCTAATCCCCCTTGCAAGGCGCCATACACGTAGTTTTCTTTGGGTGGCGGCCATTTGAAGCTACCGCCGCGCCGCTGATCGTCCGGAAGGACGCCATCAATGGAATGGCCATGTTTCTTCGCTCCCTTTGGATTGATGCCAACCGGATTCTCGGGATCCGCCTGCCAAGAAAGGTTGCCGAACTTGAATTCTGAGTAGGACGAGCGGTCGCCCATCCAGCCTTTGAAAATTTGTGCCGTTCTCTCCAGGTCCTGGTGATCGCCAAGATAGATGGCTGCCGCAGCCCGGCTGGCCGTCGCATGGGTGCCAAAATTATTCGGGCGTCGTTCATGAATTGAGATGAGTGTACCCTGTCCCCCCAATTCCTTGTGTCGAACATTTGACAGCCAGGTTCGGAATTGTGCTTCTCGGCCCGGATCGAAATTCTTGAAATCAATCAAATCCGCGGCCATGACATAACCGATGAGATTTCGGGCCAGGGAAAGTACGTTCCCATTATCTTCCGAACCGATGGCCGATATGACGTTGTCCGCCACTTTTGCCCGGTAGGTGTCATCATCGAGTCTCACCGCGACATAAGCCTGGGCTAGGGTGTACACATCGTGGTTGTCGTCGTGGCCACCTTTTGCTTTCCCGAAATCGCTGTCCGCAATGTTCTTAATTCCTTCCCAGGCGGCTCCGGATGTTGGCAGTTGTGCAATTTCTTCAGGACTTATCCAGATGCCCATAATCGAGTCGGACTTATTAAGCGATTGTGCATTGAGATATCCGACCGAATTGGCCAACACCAGAACCAGAATTGTCAGAATTCGCATGCTTCTCCATCCGAAGGTTGAAGTTCACGTAAACCGATTGCTTACTCTTCACTCGTTTCAATCCTCACATTCATGGGCGGAGCAGGAGGCTCATTATCCACCGTGGCAGTAGCAGTAAACGTCTGTGGCGATCCTGATAAACCGGATGCGCTCGCCATCACGATGACATCTCCGCCGGTGTCGCCCAGAATTAACGTCGCAGACGCTCGGCCATTTGAGGATGTAATTCTGGGTTGACGCTCAGACAGACTGCCATTCCCGGAGGTGATTTCAAACGTTACGGCCACCCCGCCCACAGGCTTGTTATCTGCATCCTGAACCTCAACAACCAACGGTTCGGGAAGAGTCGCACCGACGGGAGCCGTTTGTCCGTCCCCGGAGACCTTAATCATTTGAGTGGAAGGCCCAACATTCAGATCGCCTTTAATGATTGTAAAATAATCTCGAGTCTCACCGTTACTGTCAATGAATGTCGCATCCAGCTGATTATCATTGATATCAAACACCAACGATCCCAGGGTTTTCAGAGAGGTGATCATGATAGGATGATCCAACGACCCGCCACTGGTTTTCCCGGAGGAGCCATTGACGATATAAATCGAACCCTCATGTGGAGTGGGGCCTAAACTTGCCTTACGATAGGCACCATCACCATCGGGTCGTCCGTCGCCCTCATCAAGGATCATGTCGCTGGTCAAAGTATTCGATTCACCGTAGTGTCTATCGATCAAAAACGAACGTTCATAGCTGTGGCTGTGTCCGCTCAGCATCAGATCGATGCCATAATCTTCGAGGATTGGGACGGCGAGTTCTCGCATTCTCACAAGCAGCCCTTCATCATCGGAGTCGTGTGAACCCTTACTGTACGCCGGATGATGCCAGAAAGCAATCGTCCAGTCCTGATTATTTGCAGCCAGATCCGCTTCCAGCCATGACAGCATTGCACTCCCCTCTTTGATGAACTTTGTGGACGTCGAATTGAGGCAGACAAAGTGGATATTGGCATATTCAAAAGAATAGTAATCCTCAGTCCCGGAAGCCAGCCCCCCAGCCTCTCCGTTTGTCGGCAGTGTGAAAATGTCGTGATACGGAAAGGGGCCGGGTGAAGAATCCGTTTTAATATCATGGTTGCCGAGAGTCGGCCATAAGACCGACTTTTGAAGCATTTCTTCATACATATCTTCAAAAACGGCCATCTGGTATTCTTCATCTTCTCCTCTGCCATACGCGTTGTCTCCAAGCATTAACCACAAATCTGTATGTCGATTGCCGGTGAAATTGTAGTAGGCATCGCGAACGGCCCGTGCCTTCTCGTCCTTGGTTCCAGAATCTCCCAAGATCCAGATGCGCGTGGGCTTTTTGGTTCCAGGATTCGGTGACGTGATAAAGAAGTGTTTCTCATCTCCGCCGGCCAAAGTCGTGGAGCTTGTACCAATTGCGTAATAATATTTCGTATCCGGTGACAGTCCGGTCAAAGCCACCTCGTGTTCGGTTGTGGAGCCGGACCCCACTGTGCTTTCATTTAAATTGCTTAAACTGCTGCCATATCGTACTCGACTATCCGCGTCCTGGTCTGTACGCCATTTAACAACCACGCTAGTAGGAGTGCCAAGTTGCAAGTACGGGCCTCGGATGACACTTTGACCGTAATTAGGTTCAAACAGACCCGAAACCAGGAAACCTGCTATAAACAAGAACGTCATTGTTCTCTGGAGTTTCATTCGTCTCTCCTCAATTGTGTAAGATTAATGAGCGGGTAACTGCTGAATTGCTGCAAGGAGTTGATTCTTTAATCTTAGAATGAACTTGGTATTGCGTCGTCTTTCTGAAAGGGATTCGATTTCCTTCAGCGCATCCGTAAAAGCTGATCGGGCTTCGTCAAATCTGCCGGCCTTTGTCAAAATTTTGCCGCGACGCATCAACCATTTTTCCTTTCTCGGGGATTTCGCTACGATTTCGTCAAGTCGTGCCAGGGCATCGTCATATCTTTGACTTTCCGCCTCCAAATTAATGGCGTACAGTTGTAACGTAACGATGGGACCCAAATTCTGCATACCTTCTTCCAGGCCATGCAAGGCTTCGTCGACATGACTGGAGCCTGCAGCGGCGAGCACCTGGGCGCGTTCCAGATAGTATTCGGGAGTCCGTCTTGTGGCATACTTTATGGCGGCGGTGTAGTCTTGAGCGGCCTTCAGATTCTCGCCTAATTTGGCCAGCACTCTCGCACGCGTAACCAGGGCAGTGGGATGCTCGGAATGTTTCTTGAGAAATCGGTTCAGCGGCGGCACAGCTTGATCGTACCAACCCGCATCAAGCATCGTCATTCCACGAGCCAGGTCAACCTGGTCAAGGCCTGGATCCAGAATTTCCACAGAATCGTAGTCGGAAACCGCTGCCTGCCAATCTTCATGAAAACGATGTAGATTCCCGCGCTTAAGATAAAGAGACGCGTCTAAGGGATCCTTTCCGATTTCCTTTGTGACTTTAGCAATCTGCTCGTGAAGCGGTCCATGTGGTGAAGCAGCAGCCGAGGCTACCAATCCCAATATGAGCAATTGAATCGATTTCGCAGCTTTGAAATTCCTCCCGATCATGTCAGCCTATTCTGAATCGACTTGAACATTTTTTGGCGGGTCCGGAGCTGACCCGTCTGTTATTGGGGTCAACGAAATATTCTGTCCCAACAGTTGCTGGCCTTCAGAAACGCTCACGTTGTCAGACCAGGACTCAAATCCAGATCTGGCAGCTTCCAGAGTGTAGGAACCAGCGTCAATATTGATGAAACTGTAGCTGCCGCTGGCGCTCGAACTTGTTGTGTAATGTACCGTATTTCCGGATCTTAGGCTTACACTGGCATCCTCTACTGGGTCGCCAGAAGCAGCATTCTTAACGGTTCCACTGATCATGGTCAAAGGTTCACTGCTCCCGCTTCGTTCTTTATGGGTCCACTCGGTCCACCCCATATTCTTACCGGGTTGGGACGGCACAGGCGCCGGGAAATCGGTGCCATAATGATAATTGACAATATGCAGCTGCCAGGTGTCGTCACCTTCTGCTTCATAGGCACCCCCGCCTTTGAAATGTGGAGTATGCTGCCACTGATACGCGCGCAAGATCGCCTTGTCTTGCCAATTCCAGACATCGTATCCCTGCCTGGACAAAATTTCCGATGTCACCAGCACGGCCTGCAAGCCCTCGTATACGTAGTTCTCTTTCGGAGGTGGCCACTGAAATCCACCCGCTCGACGTTGATCATCGGGCAGGACGCCATCGATGTTGTGTCCCTCCTTGGTTGATCCTTTAGGGTTAATTCCTACGGGTTTGTTCGGGTCCACCTGCCAGGACAAATTGCCATACTTAAACCCGGAGTATGAACTCCGGTCACCTAGCCAGCCTTTGAATATCTGTGCCACGCGTCCGATTTCTGCCTGCGGGTCTTGGCATTGTGCGGGCAGCCCCTGACATGCGTCAGAAGGCACACCATTCTTCTTGAGATAAGTTGCGACGGCGATGCGAGCCGCAAGGGTCATCAACCCCCAATTGTTGGGTCGATTTTCACTGGCCTCGATTATCCACCGGCTGTCCAGTACTTTATAGCGCACATCGCTGATCCATTTACGGAATTCTCTCTCTCGGCTTGGATCGTAATTGGCGAAGTCGATCACATCGGCCGCAATGACGTAACTCGGCAAGTTTCGTCCAAGCGAGAGTGCATTACCGTTGTCTTCAGAGCCAATCGCAGACATGATGTTATCAGCCGCTTTGGCCCGATAGCTTGAGCCACCTCCTGTCAATCCGAGTCGGGCGGCGACGTAAGCCTGTGCCAAGGTATTGGTGTCGTGCTTATCGTCATGACCGCCCTTGGCCTTGCCAAAATCTGAGTCGGCAACTGACTTAATTTTGTTCCAGCCCGCACCTGAAGTGGGTAAAGTCGCGATTTCATCGGGACTGATCCAGATCCCTTGCTGTGCATAACCATCCGTGGCTGAAAACAAGATTACGGTTAATAGAAATAAAATGCAGTGTGAGGTCTTGTTTCTTTTCATACGTAATGTTTTCCCTTTCCGGTTAGGTTCGATTTCCCGTTATTCAAAAGCAAGCGCCAATAGATTTCCCACCAACCACGCTCCAATACATTTGCGTGCAGGAATAAGCTGGCGAAACGCACCTTCAACCGAGGTTTCGGGGGTCTGCTTTTTCGTACGATCGCCATGTGTCCAATCTGTCCAGCCCATATTTTTACCGTGCTTGATCGGTGAACCATCCCAGTAGTCTGTACCATAAATGAAATCAACTAAAGGAAGTTGCCAACGATCATCTCCCTCCGGGGGAAATTTTGCCTCATTGTGCAGCCATTGATAAGCACGTAAGATGGCTTTATCTTGCCAATTGAAGGGATCGTATCCCGCACGATGTAAAATGTAAGCCGCAGCGAGGGCACCCTGAAGCGCACCATAAACATAATTTTCCTTTGGTGGCGGCCATTGGAATTCGCCGCCACGTCGCAGATCGTCCGGAAGAACACCGTCGACATTATGTCCAGATTTAGTTGCCCCCTTTGGGTTGATGCCTACCGGAGCGCTCGGATCCGCTTGCCAGTGAAGCTTACCAAACTTAAAGTTGGAATACGACGAACGATCGCCCAGCCAACCTTTGAATACTTTGGCGGTTTGTTTTAAGTCATCACGATCGCCAAGATAGATCGCTGCTGCGGCACGACTGGCAGTGGCATGTGTCCCAAAATTATTCGGACGCTTTTCTTGAATGGAAATCAATGACCCTTGTGGGAATCGCTTGTGACGAACGGCCTTCAACCATGCTCGGAACGTAGCCTCGTGTCGGGGATCAAAATTCCGGAAGTCGATTACATCGGCGGCGATCACATAACAAAGAAGATTGCGTGCCAATGAAAGTACGTTGCCGTTCTTTTCGGAACCGATGGCTGACATAAGATTGTCAACCACCTTTGTGCGATAAGTATCATCATTCAGTCGGACGGCCACGTAGGCTTGGGCTAATGTATAAACATCGTGGTTGTCATTGTGCCCACCTTTGGCTTTACCGAAATCGCTATCTGCAATCCTTTTGATTTTTTTCCATGCGGAACCGGACCTCGGCAATTCTGCAATTTCTTCGGGGCTGATCCAGATACCGACAATGCCACCGGACGTGTCTGAATCTTGCGCAACCAATGCTTTCGAACAATTTGAGAACATTAAAAGAAAACTGCACAAAACTAAGAAAAGCTTATTTGTCATTTTAACTCCCTCGTAACTTTGACACTCTTTTCAATATTGTAAATGGGGCGATGCGAAAATGTAATTCCCTATAAGCATGGCTGAAAGCTCAAATTTAAGAACCTCATCCTCCGACTTCGCTCAAGACGAAGCTTAGTCCTCCTCATGGTGAGCGGAATCGAACCATGAATTATTGCGACGAACCATTTCCAGCCGGTTTCTGACAACGTTCATCATTCATCCACCGAAATGCTCACATTTGCGGGCGGAGCTGGCGGAGTTGTATCTGCAACCGGTGGCTCTCCGTCTCCACCATCAACACAAATTTTTAACTGGTTTTCAGCAAATTTGGCCCAATCATACACGTGGTACTTCGATGCATGCTCATCGTGCACCACCACAAAGCCGTTCGGAAGATTTGGCGGGGCTGCAAACGATGTCACGTCTAATCCATCCGTTCCCAATCCTCCGTTGCCATTATCATCTAATGGTACAACGGTTTTGACAAATCTATTATCGCCTTGTCGTTCATAGATTTTAATGGTTGAATTTCCTTGACTTGACAGAACCAGGTATCCGGTGCCGTCGTTGCAAGCGTACAAAGCAAGGCCCTCTCTATCGCCGTCAATGCCATCGCCCTCGGCAAAGAAGGCTATACGCTCCGAACTCTTTTCCGGATCAGCATGGTACTTATGAATGCCTTTTTCCTCTTCAGTAACATAGACAAATCCAAGCTCATCATCCGCCACAAATCCCTCTGCTGTACCTCCATCGTAATTCAGATCACGGACAGAAGTGACAGTCACACCGTTCCCGCTGCCATCATCTTTGATCAGATATTGTCTGACTTTCCCGCCGCCCTTAGGTCTCTCAAACACATACAGAAAGCCATCACTCTTGCGCCGGTAGAGACAAACGCCGTAACTATCTTCCTGGATATCATTGTTACTACTATTCTTATCGGCTATTTGGATCAGGGCATCGCCACTGCTATAATTCGGATTTACCCGAAATACAGCCAGCTTGCCGGCATCGCGCAAGTTTGCAACCACGATATCCACCAACTGCCCCCCAAGCTGCATGCCATATCTTAGATCAATATTGTTGACGCTGGTTCCCTGGTCGATATGCTGCAGTTCGTTGCCGTTCATGTCCCAAACATAAACCCCCGCATCCTTATCCATACCTATAATCAGACTCTTTGACGCGTCGCCGGGATGAATCCAAATGGTAGGATCATCGGCGTTGCCATCTGTCGGTGATGTACTGACAACAGGGTCTACAGAAGTTTGTGCCAGTATCTGTTTCCCCAACAGAATCAGGCAGAAAAAAACCATTACCTTCAACTTGTTGACCATAGCCTGCCTCTCAAATTATTTTACTTACTAATATGTATTACCGACTGGTAATTCTTACAGACCCAAATTCCTTTTTTTAAACTAAGGCGCTCTGCTTAGATTATGTTATTTTGAAAGTTAGGCAACTTTCGCAATCTCGGTTGGTTTGAAATTTACTGCCATAATTTTGCAATTTACGTGCCATTAAAATCATTTGCTAGAACATGCGCCGTTTCAAACCCTCACAGTACCGTAACATTTCTACACTTGAAGAATATGTTGACCGAGATTATGAATTTTCAGTCTGAAAGCGAAAGTTGTTAAAGGAAGTCAGATCTTTGCCCCTTGAGCAAAGAATTGGGCGGGTTCGGCAATTTTCCCAAGAAATGGAAATAAACTCTTGACATTTTATGAGAAACTTTTTATAATGCAGTCTTAATTGCGACGTAATCTCAATTACCAATAATCGGAACGATTCTTAATTCTTAGACAAATTCAGCAGTTCTTATAAAATACGGAAGGCCTGAATTAAAACTGACATTTAAGCAGTACGATAACATTTCATTTTTTCTAAAGGAGGGCTGGAAAAAATGATACGGTTTTTGATTTCTTTTCTAATTCTCACAAATTGGACTTCATCCGCTGATTTCAAAGGCGAGGTTAATGTTTACAGTCATAGGCATTACGAGATCGACAAAAAGATTTTCGAACGCTTTACTGAGAAAACAGAGATAAAGGTAAATGTTGTCAAGGCCAATGCGGATCAGCTCATAAAACGTCTCGAAATTGAAGGCCAGAATTCCCCCGCCGACGTTTTGATTACCGTGGATGCTGGCAGGCTTTTTCGAGCTAAACAAAAAGGTCTGCTGCAGCCCATTGAATCTAAAATCCTGAACGAGAACATTCCCGCTCACTTACGAGATCCAGAAGGGTACTGGCATGGCCTGTCCATGCGTGCTCGCGTCATCGCCTATTCCAAAGACCGCGTTGATCCGCGTGAGCTTTCAACCTATGAGGACCTGACCGACAAGAAATGGCAGGGTCGAATCCTCGTTCGTTCCTCTCAGAATATTTACAATCAGTCGTTGTTGGCTTCCATGATCGCATCAAAAGGTCCGGAAAAAGCGAAAGATTGGGCACAAGGCATTGTCGCTAACCTGGCTCGAAAGCCTAAAGGCAACGACCGCGATCAGATTAAAGCCATTGCGGCGGGCATCGGAGATGTGGCAATCGTCAACACGTACTATATTGGCAAGATGTTGAATTCTGAGAATCCTGCGGAACGAAGGGTAGCCAAAATGGTGGACCTTTTCTTCCCTAATCAAAATGGCAGAGGCACGCACATCAATGTCAGCGGAGCTGGTGTGACTGCACATGCGGCGCACAAGAAACATGCAGTTAAGTTCTTAGAATACCTGGTAAGTGAAGAAGCCCAAAAGCTGTTCGCCGAAGCAAATTATGAGTATCCAGTCGGTCAGGACGTTGAGCGTGGTTCCCTCGTCAGATCTTGGGGAGACTTTAAAGCAGATGACATCAATTTGTCTCTGTTAGGACAACATAATCGTCAAGCCGTAGAAATATTTGACGAAGTCGGATGGAGATGATTTGGGCACAAAAAATCAACGTCTTGCCCGGCCTCAGACGCAAAATCAGATTCAACATCAATTCCTGGGTTCTTTTAGCAAGCTTTATTGTCTTTGCGATTTCCGTTCCCATATTCTTTGTGCTGCTGCATATTTTTGAGCCACCGAATGAAGCATGGAGACACATCGTCTCCACCGTTCTGCAAAGATATGTGATAAACACGTTTTTGCTCATGCTTGGGACGGGCACCCTCACAATTATTATTGGTGTCACCACTGCCTGGTTTGTTACAGCCTACAAATTCCCTGGACACAAATTTTTTAGCTGGAGCTTAATCTTGCCCCTTTCTTTCCCCACGTACATTGCCGCGTTTACTTACGCGGGCATCTTTGATTTCACAGGTCCAGTTCAGCGAATTTTGAGGACCTTGGGTGATGGGCAACTTGCTTTCAACCTTGATGTTATGAACCTCCCATGCCTGATCCTCATTCTATCGTTTGTTTTGTATCCATACGTTTTCCTGATTGCGCGCTCCTCTTTCTTGCTACAATCGCAATCGCTTCTGGAGACATCGCGCATTCTGGGTAAGTCTCAAACGCAAACATTTTTCCGAGTGATTTTGCCGCTGGCACGGCCGGCCATCATCGGCGGCGTCATGCTCGTGATCATGGAAGTGATCAACGACTACGGCGCCGTGAAGTACTTCGGAGTCGACACATTCACCACGGGAATTTTCAGGGCCTGGTTTTCCATGGGCGATACAGACGCCGCCATTCGACTATGTGGCTTTTTGATGTTTGTCGCCTTATGCCTGATTACTCTGGAACGAGCGCAGCGTGGCCGCGCAAAATTCGACAATAATGCCAAAACCTCTCGGACATTGAACAAAACCGTTCTAACCAAAAAAAAGGCGGGGGCTGCTTTTCTAATATGCTTAACTCCGGTGCTACTCGGGTTTCTCATTCCGGCTTCACAGTTGCTTTTTTGGGCCTCTCAGACTGCCAACAATGTTCTTGGCCGGGAATTCTTCACACTGATTGCAAATAGCTTTTTTCTGGCCGTGTTGGCTTCGTTCTTATGCGTCATTGTTGCTATCATTATCGTCTACTCGGTGCGTCTGCGCCAGTCGCTCTACACCCAAGCCATTTCAAAGATTTCGATCCTGGGTTACTCCATTCCCGGAGCTGTGATTGCCGTGGGCGTGATGATTCCCTTCGCCTGGGTTGATATCGGTGTTGATACCTTCTTCAGAGACCATTTTGGGGCATCCACTGGCCTGATCTTGAGTGGTACGCTCGTCGCGGTAACTTTTGCTTATGTCGTGCGATTTTTGGCTCTCGCTTTCAATCCAATTAAGTCTGGTTTTGAACGACTCTGTGGCAATATGGACGAAGCCTCGCGCTCACTTGGGCATTCACCTCTCAAATCTCTATTGAAAGTCAACATCCCGATCATCAAAGGGGCGCTGATGGCGGCAGCCATTCTGGTATTTGTCGATGTCCTGAAGGAGCTTCCGTTAACTCTGATTATGCGGCCGTTTAATTTTGACACACTTGCGACGAAAACCTTTGAACTGGCCAGCGATGAAATGGTCGCCGAATCGGCCACTCCCGCCCTGATTATTGTCGCTACGGGAATCGTTCCAATTATTTTAATGAACAGATTGTTAGGAAAAATCTCAAATGAACGCACTAACCGTTCGAAATCTTTCGAAGACGTTCTTCCGTGCTGACGATTTCGCCGTCAAGAATGTGAGCTTCAATGTTGAAGCGGGCGAGTTGTTGACGCTTGTCGGCGAAAGTGGCAGCGGCAAGACCACCCTTCTCAGAATGATCGCGGGCTTCGAGATTCCCGATTCCGGTGAAATCACGATAAATGCTGACGTCGTTTTTGGTAACAAACGATTCATGGCTCCCGAGAAGCGAGGCGTAGGCATGGTCTTTCAGGACTATGCCCTCTTCCCCCACTTGACCATTTCCAAGAATATCGGATTTGGCCTCGACGGACTCGGCCGAACCGACAAGAAAATCCGCATTCAAGACATGCTTAATCTCATTAATTTGCCGGGATTTAAAAAACGCTTCCCGCACGAACTTTCGGGCGGCGAACAGCAGAGGGTGGCTCTCGCGCGGGCTCTCGCACCCAACCCGTCCATTTTGCTTCTCGATGAACCATTCAGCAACCTCGACGAGTCCCTTAAAGCACAAGTCCGGGAAGACATCAGAAATATCATCAAAAAAACCCATACCACCACGATTTTGGTGACACATGATACAAAAGATGCTCTTGCCATTTCAGATCGTATCGCACTGTTAAAGGATGGCCAAATTCTTCAGATTGACACGACTGAAAACATTTATACCAAACCCAAGACTTGTTATGTGGCGAGATACTTCGGCAAGACTAATATTCTAAACGGCATTTCTTCTGATCAAGGCTTTAAAACTCAAATTGGATTTATCGGATTGGACATCGGTCCCAACTCCAATGGCCGAGCCTGTCTGTCGATTCGACCTGACAACTTCGTGCTCGTTAACAGAAGCGACGATGGCATTCGAGGGACCGTGAAGAAGATCAATTATCACGGGCACTACAAAGAGGCCACACTTTCTATACCAAATGGTCAGCACGAAGTTTATGAGTTAACCATTAATGTTCAACCCGAGCAGGAAATAAGCATAGATGACGAAGTTTATGTGAAGCCCGTTAAGAGAAAAATCCAGGTAATTCACGAATGACCCGGGTGGATTTGTTGTGGAAGTTGTTTCAGCTTAATACATCCGCGGCTCATTTTTTGCACACAAAACATTAATTAACTCGACATAAATTAATCGCGAGACGAGAGAATACATATGATGCAAAAGACAGTTCACAGCTTTCTGATTTGCTTTGCCATATTTGCGACCGCTTTTTGGGTGTTCCAGGATAATCAGGCAATTCCTGGCGAGCGCTCCCATCAGACGATCGCTCCGCAGCGCGATACAGACAGACTTGTCTTCCTGTTGCAGTACATCGGTCAGGATTATGGCGCAGCGGTAGGAGAAAACGGCGTGATCAATCAATATGAATATGCAGAAATGCTGGAGTTTAGTCAACAGGCCATGGACTGGTACACCGCGCTTCGATCGGACCAAATGGTCGATTCTACATTTTCCAACCTGCAGGCACTACGCAATCTCATTAAAACAAAAGCGAGTTGGGCAAAAGTCCAAAGTTTAACAAGAGTCCTGATTCGAGATTTGGCCAGCGAATTGGACATTCGGACAAGCCCTGAAGAGACACCGAGTTTGGCGAAGGGAAAATCTCTGTACCGAAACAACTGCGCGGTTTGTCATGGTTTGGAGGGGAATGGGAACGGATCGGCGGCCGAGGGCTTGGAGCCTGCGCCGAATAGTTTCCTCGAGCCTGACTACATGAATGAAGCAACGCCTTATCGTTTTTACAACGCCATTCGAATTGGGATTGCCGGTACTGCCATGCCTGCTTATGGTCATGCCTTCACAAACCAACAGTCCTGGGATGTGGCATTTTACTTAATGACATTTCGCCAGGGTTTTTCTCAGCAAGCCACAAACGAAGATTATAATCTCACCTTAAATGATTTGGCAACGAAGTCCAATCTCCAACTTGTTCAGGAGATTGTAGACCCCCCAGGTCGTCGCGACAACCGCAAATTCCAGGCAACGCTGGCAACCATCGATTACTTGCGTCAGCATCTTGAATAACGGTTAATCACTCATTACGGAACCTTAATCCAAATATCCTGGCACCCACTTAAGAATCCGCTCCGCATTCTTAAGATCCCAGAGGTTGTCAACTTCGAGCCAGCGTATCCCAGATACATCGACCGTACCCAACTGCTCATTCCTGTCAACCAATCTTTGCAAAACAACCTCAACCACAGCATTTTCGTTTTCATTCTGAAGCTGTCCCGCTATGTCCTTATAAAGCTTCAGTCTTTGTTTCGGGACATAGGTGATGCCAACATACCCGGCATCAAAATCATGAAGTCCCTTTGAAATCTTTTTCACTTCCCTCCCATCCTTCAAAAGCACCTTCATATCATCTTCATAAAGCGGACGGTCGAAATCCACAAATGCAGTTGTGTGTTCGATTCCCTCTCGCACTTCAAGAAATCTCTTGCCTAATCTCAAAGGAAAAAT
>JABAHQ010004547.1_pt2 | contig 16416 bp, 18 predicted proteins | sample 7062091 | NCBI WGS metagenome assembly JABAHQ01 (sample SAMN14534359, study PRJNA622989) | marine sediment metagenome | biome: marine biome [ENVO:00000428]; feature: marine pelagic biome [ENVO:01000023]; material: deep marine sediment [ENVO:00002113] | place: India: Gulf of Kutch | collected...
GCCGACGGAGGCACCCCGTAGTCGTGGGTGAACGATCCTTCACGCGGTCTTCAAGATCACTTCATCGTCCCCCCGGCATCTTGAATCCAGCGCAAGTGTCCCGGCTCCCTCGACGCGGGAGCCCGAGCCTTCTTCCGACGAGGAGGGTCCATGACCGCGACCTCGCTCCTCCAGGCGTTCCCCCACGGGCATCACGAGGGCATGTACATGGGACTCCACTGGGCCTGGTGGATCGTCTGGCTCGCGATCGGGGTGGCCCTTCTCTGGGGCCTGGCTCGCACGCTGGCGTGGCATCCGACGAACGCCTCCTCGTCCGACCGCGACCCCGCGTCCGCCGAAGAGATCCTCCACGCCCGCTACGCCAGGGGCGAGATCTCGGAGGTCGAGTTCCGGGACCGGAGCCGAGCGCTCGGGCGATCGAGGCAGAGTCTTCCGAATACGCCCTTCACACAAACGCAAGAGCCGACGAGGTGAGACGATGAGCCGGAATCGCTGGATGATGCTGCTGGCGGCCGTTCCCCTGCTGGCCGGGGCCGCCGCGTGCTCCGAGGACGGCACCACGCCGAAGGTCGAGGAGGAGACGCTCTTTCTGAGCGTGGCGCCGGCCGGCGGCGCGACCGACGTGGATCCGAACGGCCTGGTCGAGGTCCGTTTCGACCACCCCATGATGTCCGGGATGGAGGCCTTCGCCGTCCTGCACCTGGTCGACGTGACGGGTCCCGCCGTCGACGGCACGTGGAGCTTCTCGCCGGACCGAACGGTGCTCGCCTTCGCGCCCGACGTGCCCCTCGAGCCCTCCACCGGCTACACGATCCACCTGGGCGGCGGGATGATGGACGACGAAGGGCGCGCCGTCGACTGGGAGACGCACGGCCCCGGGATGGGCGGCGAGTGGGCGACGGACACGATGATGAGCTCCGGGACGGGCCGGGGAATGGGAATGGGCGGTGCCCTCGGAACCGACCACATGAGTGCCGGTTGGCAGCACGAGAACGGCTCCTTCGGCATGGTGTTCAGTTTCGACACAGCCGGCTGAGGCCCGTCGGTCCCCCGGGCTCATGTCGCGCCGCGCGCCACGTCCATCGCGGCTTCGACGACACCCCCTCGCTCTCTTGGAGGCTCATCTTGCCGCCAGCCATCCGAAACGGGACGGCCGGGACACCCGTCACCCGCAGCAGAGCCCCCTCCCAGACCAGCGCCGTCGTCGCCGCGTACGACCACCGCGCGGACCGACCCGACACCCGGTTCCGGCGGAGCACGGGCCGGTGCGTGTGGGCCCTCGTCGCCGGTTCCAGCGACGACGGGAAGCCCAGGGGTCATCCACGAGGGGGAGGCCCTCCTCCACGTGCTCGATCACCTCAACCTCGCCGAGGGTGCGGACCCCGTCCCCCACGTGCATCGGCCGAAGGCTGCCCAGGTGGGGTCCGCCGAGACGCGCCCGGGGCGCTCCTGGTCCCGTTCGGGGATCACCAGCGGCGGGCCCGGCATATTCCATTCCTTCGATTCGTGCCATGACGCCCTCCCGCGTGGCTGACGATCCGTCTCGGAGGGTTGGCGGGATCGGCCTGCCGTCCGACCCGGAGCGAACGCTCGGCCCCTCGGGTCGGGGACCGGCGATGGTGTCGTCGGCCAGACCCGCCGCCGACCCAGGATACGGTCACGGTCGTCCCCCCCTCGGCACGACGCTTTCGTCTCGCCAAACGACGACGACGCCGGGACCTCCCGCGGTCCATGACGTCTCCACCGGATCGAGGTGTTTCTACGTTGACGGGGATCCTTCCCGGGGCCGGACGAGGTCCATGTGCCCCATCGACGCGGCTCGACGATGCGGGGGTGACTCCCGGACATGAGCGATACCTTTCGGGGCTTCCGGACACCGGAGTGAAGGCGGGCTTCTCCTCCACCGCCGGCTTCCGCCTCAAGGAGACGGCGGCCGTTCTCCTCATGGCCGGCCTCGCGACCGGCTACGTGGCCTTGGCGCGCAGCCCGGAGCTCCAGCGCACGCTCCGTCCGGAAGCCGTCCAGGCGCTGCTCGACGGCCTCGGTCCCTGGGGGCCCGTGGCCCTCGTGGGGGCGATGGCGGCGGCGATCGTCTTCAGCCCGGTCCCCAGCGCGCCGCTCTCGCTCGCGGCGGGAGCCCTCTATGGGCACATGTGGGGTACGATCTACGCCCTGGTCGGAGCCGAGATCGGCGCCCTGATCGCCTTCGGAATCGCGCGAGCCCTCGGACGACCGTTCGTGGCCAGGATCGTGCCGGGCGATCTCCTGGACGACGAGAGGTGGAGCGGCCACTCCGAGTGGCTCCTTGCCGGCACCGTCCTGGTCTCCCGCCTCTTCCCCTTCATCTCATTCGACGCCGTGAGCTACCTGGCCGGCTTGACCCGTCTCCGGCTCTCCCTGTTCGCGGGCGCCACCTTCATCGGCATGATCCCGATGACCTTTCTCTTCTCACATCTGGGCGGTGCGATGACGGCCGACGAAGAGCCGCTTCGCCTCCTGAATCTGCTCGCGCTCCTCGGCCTCGCCGGCCTGATCTGGATCGGCTGGAGATTGCGCCGCGGGGGGCGGCGGGAGCGTCGAGGCTGACTCCGGCCCGCGGACGGCCCTGGTCCTGGCTTCACGCCGCGAAAGCGGCGGGCGATCCACCCCGAACGGTCTCCGGCTTCCTGCCCCAGGGACCGCTCCGGATCCCCAGAGCGTCGTCGATCGTTCGGATCGATGCCTCCGCATCGGGCTCCCGGCCCGATAAGGCCCGGACCGCGTCGATCGTCTCCGGGATCACCGCCTGGTTGTCCACCATGTAACCGTAATGCAGCTCGTCGCGGTCGACGGTCACGAGGTCTTCCCACACGACGACCTCGTACACATCGGCCCGGGGCCGACCCAGGTCCAGGGCCAGCTCTTTGATCACGTTGATTCCCCGGAGGCCGTGACCGATCCGGACCCGGGCGATCCGGGTCGAGCCGGCGAGTGCCCGGAGCACATCGTCACCGTCCGCTCCCCGGGCGAGCCGGACCGTCCACAGGTGGACGTGGCCCAGGGTCTCGGGCACCTTGACCGCCATCGTCACCACGTCGAGGTCCGGGTCCACGGTTCTCGCGTCCGGCGCCTGGTGGCTCGGGATCCGCGACTCCGGAACCACCGTATTCATGATCCCCCCGAGATCGCTCTTCCAGGGATCGGTGGCGCGGCGGAGGAGAGCGCCCCGGGCCCGGCCGAGGAGGTCGGCCCGCTTCAGCGCCGTGAGCATCCGCACGATCGAGGTGGTGTTGCAGGAGACGACCCGCGTCGACTCCGGTCCGACCGCGTCGCCGTAGTTAGACTCCGCTACAAAGGAGTGGCCGGTGACCTCGTGCTTCTCCCCTCCCTGGACGACGAACCCGATCCCGGCGTCCCGGTAGCGTCCCGCGTTCTCGGCTCCCACGCCCTTGGGGGTGCAGTCCACGACCACGTCCACCTGAGCCAGCAGGTCGTCCAGGTCGCCGAATACGTCCAGTCCCGCACCCTCCATGGTCCGGGCGTGGTCGGGATTCGCGCCGAAGAGGCGGATTCCCTTGTCCTCCGCCACCTTCGGACGCCCGCCGGCGCGCACTCCCGGCGCGCGTAGGTGGCCCCCACCACGGCGCCCGTGGACACCCCGACGCCGCCGGGCGGCAGCCGCCTCCCGCGCTCCAGGGCCCGGAGGACGCCGGCGTGGGCGAAGCCCCAGGCCCCGCCCCGCCGAGCTCGATCGCAGACCGTCGGACGGTGATCATCCCGAAGCGGAAGATGCCGGAGGCCCGATGAACCGACGATGAAACCGGCGTGAACCTCTCTTCATGGAGCCGTTCCGGGTTCGGGATCGCCAATGGGGACGGACCCACACGCGGCTCACCGGCCACCTTCTGATCCGGCCGCGATCCAGGCAGTCGACCCGGATCCTGGAGCAGACGCGGATGCGACGCGGGAAGCCGGGGCATCGTCCGGGGGATCCGTAGGCGGTAGGGCCTTGACCCTGGTGTGCACTCGAGGGTTTAGGTTGTGCCAGCCTCGACGGACACACCGGTGTGCATCTCCGCCCTGCGAGCTTCGAGATGGACCGAGACGACGAGCTCATGATGGCGTACGCGGAGGGCGACCCTTTCGCCTTCGCCGAGCTCTACGACCGGCACGCCGACGCCGTCTACGGCTTCTGCCTTCGCCGGCTCGGCGAGGAGGCCGCGGCGGCCGATGTTCTTCAGGAGACCTTCCGTCGGCTGGTCGACGCCCGGGATCGGTTCGAGCCCCGGGGGCGATTCCGCAGCTACCTCTTCACCCTGGCCCGGAGCGCGTGCGTGGACGACGTCCGCTCTCGGCGCGCCGACGAGCGCCTCGAGGAGCTCCGACAGGAAGGCTTTCAGCCCGAGAGCGCCGATCCGGCGCCGGGCTCGAGGCTCGAGACCGAGGAGCAGCTCCGTCGGCTCCTGGCGCTCCTCACCGAGGAACAGCGCGAGGTCCTGATCCTGGCCAAGTACCACGGCTTCCCCCACGCCGAGATCGCCGAGATGACCGGCGCCACGGAGGCGGCGGTCAAGCAGAAGGTGTATCGCGCGCTGCGCCGGCTGCGGCAGGCGGTGGGGGAGGAACGGAGCTGACGGAGCGTTACCTCGGGCTCGTTGCCTTCGTTCATCGAGATGAAAGGGCGAGGTCTTCGCCCTCCAGGGAGCACGCGAGCCGCCCGGACCTAGACGATGATCGCTTGTGAGGACGTCAGAGGCCTCCTTCCGCATCTGCTGCCCGGAGCGGCGTCGTATGCGGCACCCGAAAAGGAGGCAGCGGTGCAGGAGCATCTCGCCCGCTGCCCGGACTGCTCACGGGAGCTCCGGGCGCTCGAGGTCGCCTGGGAAACGCTTTCTCCAGCGCCTGAGGTTCGCGCCCCGACCGCGGCGCGCAGGAGCGTCGTCGAGTATGCCCGCCGCGCCGTGGGCGCGGACGCCCTGGAGGCTTCCTCGTTGTACCGGCGCCTCCGGGTGGCGGTGCGCGCTCTCGCGGGCCCGGTCGCGCTGGGTGCGGTCGCGGCCGTACTGATCGTCTTGCTCCTCCATCTTCGCGGCGCCGTGGTGAAGCTCCCTTCCGTGGGGGCCGCGGCCATGAGCCTGGCGTTCGCCGCGCTCCTGGCCACCGCGACGGCAGGAGTCCTCCAGAGCGGAGCCGGGCGGGAGGTCCGGGGGATCTTCTCCGGCGCCCTCGGTGCCCTGGGAGGCTACGTGGTGCTCACGCTCCTGAGCCCGATCCCCGAAACGGCGGAATTCTGCCGGGTGACCCTCCTGGGCGACCCCACCCTGGGTCTCACCGAGCTCTGTCTCGTCTACCTCGCTGTCGCGGCCCTCTACGGCGGCGCCCCGATGACCGTGGCGGCCTACCGGTGGCCGGGCGGCGAGCTGCGGTGGCAGGCCGGCGCCCTCGAAGCCGGGGGCTTCGTCCTCCTGGCCGCTCCCGTCGTGGTCTTCCAGTTCGGGACGGCCGAGTGGATGATCACGGCGACCGGCCTCCTGGGCCTCCTCCTGGGGTCGGTCGTGGGTGGGCTGGCCGGAAGTTGGGCGGGGAGCCGGCGGCGGATGGCTCCGGGTCGGTAGGAGCGCCGCCCGGTGGACCTCCCGCGCGTCCCGACGCTCGATCTTCGCATCCTTCCGGTCGCCGCGCTCGCGGGGGTCGTAGTCGCCCCGGCGCCGGCCACCGCCCAGGCCCTCCCCTTCCACACGTCCACGGGCATCACCGCCGGCTTCAACGAGAATGCGGCCCGTAGCTTCGTCACCTTTCCGGGTCGAAGCGGCCTGGTCCGCGACGGAACCGAGATCGTCGATCCGATGAGACGAGACGTCGATGGCCTCGGAGTGGTGAGCGGCGCGATCCTCGGCGGCTTCACGCCGTTGTGGACCTTCCGGGCCATCGTGCCCTGGGTGCGGAAGTCCATGGACTTCACCGCCCCCGACGGCCGCCGCCTCCACTTCGAGACCTCCGGCGTCGGCGACGCGATCGTCCAGACGAAGTGGATCTTCTTCGTCGACAACCGACTCCGGGGGACGACCCGCCTGGGGCTGCAGGGTCGTGGGTTCGTTCCGCTCGGGTCGACCGACGCCCGGCTCCCGAACGGCGACGTGGCTCCCCGGCCGCTCCAGGTGGGCAGCGGCTCCTGGGACTTCGAGCCGACGCTGCTGTTCACGAATACCAATGGCCGGTGGGGCTTCCTGGGAAACGCCGGCTGGCGCTTGAACACCGAGGACGAGGGCTTCGAGGCGGGCGACGTCTTCAGGTACGACGCGGCCGTGGGATTCCGGTTCGTGCCCGGGGTCTACGAGAGCCTCACCGACCAGTCCCTGGTAGCCTACCTGGAGCTGAACGGAGAGGTGGCCCGGGGCGACGCGGTCGGCGGTGCCGAGAATCCGGACTCGGGCGGCCACGTCCTCTTCCTGAGCCCCGACCTCCAGTGGATCCCCACCCCGTGGCTCCTCTTCGAAGGCTCGGTGCAGATCCCGGTGCTCCAGGACCTGAACGGCGCCCAACTCGAGCACGAGACCCGCTTCCAGCTCGGAACGCGCTTCCGCTTCTCCGTCTTCCGCTGAGGGTGTGCCGTGCCGGCTCGTGAGGTCGGGACCCGGGAGGAGTGGAGCCCGCGAGATGCGAACCCGCGACGAGGAGACACCTGATGCCGCCGTTCCTCGAACAGACGCTCCACTGGGCCCGGATGACGGGCGGCCACTTCTTCCTCATGTTCTGGTGGATCTGGCTCGGCGCGGTGGTCCTGACGGCCGTGAGCGAGTCGTGGCTGGTGGAGCCGTGGCGCCGTCGGCTCCTCGACGCGCCCGACGACGGGCTGCGGACCGTGGGGCGGGCCGCCGTTCTCGGCTTCCTCAGCCCCCCGAGCCGCAGCAGGATCTTCGACCAGGCCCGGGAGCTGGTGGCCCGGGACGTGTCCCGCACGGGTGTCCTCGCCTACCTCCTCTCCGCCCAGTCGATCCTCCTCTGGTTCCTCTTCTTCGTGGTGGAGCTGGACGGTCCCCAGCCGGCCCTTGGCCAGATCGTGGCGGTGGCCGGGCTGGTGGCCGTGGTCCTCCGGGGGGCGGCCCGGATGCCGGACGGCCTCTGGAGCGAGGCCCGAGAGCGGGCCCGGAAGCGGCGGTCCGCGGAGGATCGGACGCCGGCTGTGGAGGGCGGGGCGGCCGGGAGCGCGGCGATCCCGGCAATGCGGACTGCCGTGGGCGGCCCGGCCCCCATCGCCCGCTCCGGGCCGGGCTGGCTCCGGCCGCTCAAATCCGTGGCGGGACAGGCGTGGTCGCTCTGGTGGCCCCTCCTCTTCGGGACCCTGGGCGTCGGCTTCTTCCTGGCCCTTGGACAGTCCCGGGCCTACGTGTCGCTCCAGGGGACGAAGGGACCCCTGATCCAGGCCGGGAACGCGCTGGTCGGGCTGCTGGTGGGCTACGTCACCGGCGCGCCCCTCGTGGGCAACGCCCTCTTCGCCGCCGGCCTCTGGAAGGCCCAGTTCGTGACGTACGCCGGTCTCTCGGCCTTCTACCTGGCCACCCTGGTCATGCCGTTCACCCTGCCCCGCTACTACGACCTCTTCGGCTCCGTCCTGGCCCGGAAGGTNNCCCGCTACTATGGGCTGCTCGGACCGACGCTGGCCCGGAAAGTGCTGTGGTGGACCGTGGGTGGCATCCTGGTGGGCGCGCTGCTCGCCACGGCCTGGTGGTGGGGGCTCGACGGCCTGGCGGGCCTGGTGGGGGTCCGGGAGTGGATCGAGACGTTCATGGATTCCACGCTCCGGCCGAACGACGTCCCCTGGTTCCACCACTGGTTCGCGCCGGACATCTGACGAGGGCCGCATCGGCCGGCGTACCGTCCTGCGTTACTTCCGGAGCGCTCGGTCCGTTTCCCTGAAGGTAGTGGCAGGGCTCGGATGATCGATTCGGTGCGGAGGTCGGAAGAGCTCCTACGAGGTGCGCCACGCACGAAATCTCCCGGAGGTCGTCCACGTTGTCGTGAACAGGGAGGAAAGAGGATGAGAGAGCTCGCGAGAAGCGCGACCGGTTCCCTGCTGGCTGTGGCCGTCGGCCTCGCTCTGTCCACAGCCCCAACCGTCGCGCAGGAGCAGCCCGAGCAGACCCAGCAGGTTCGGACAATCAGGGTCAAGATCCTGGGCATGAGCTGCCCCTTCTGCGCCTACGGGGTGGAGCAGAAGCTGAAGAGGCTGGAAGGCGTGAACGACCTGAATGTGGAGCTCCAGTCCGGGATCGCCACGCTCACCATGTCGGAGGGGGCCGACGTATCCAACGAGACGCTCCAGCGGACGGTGGACGAGGCCGGGTTCGAGGCGGCGGCCATCGTCCGGAGCTTCCAGTCCGAATACGACGACTTGAATCCGGAGGAGATCACCGAAGGGGAAGGACCGGCGGCGGCAACGCATTGAGCGAAGCGCCGAAGAGCAGATCGATGCCCGCCTCGAGAGTCAAATCCGCCGCCGTCGTGGCCCCGGCCACCCTGGTACTCCTTTGCTGTCTTCCCCCGTCGTCGAGGGCGCAGACCATTCCCGGGACGGAGGGTCCACGGGGCGCATCCCAGACGGCCCCGTCCGCCACTGCCCCCGCGACGAGCGAGCACAATCCCGTCTTCGGCATCGGCCCCCAGACCCTCTGGAAGGGCGGGATGGGACCCGGCCTGGAGGTGGAGTTGAGCCGACAGATGAATCCGGCCACAGGCGAGACGGAGGAGGAGGTCGGGCTCCACGGACACCTGGACTACGGGGTCACCCAGGATCTCACCGTCCGCCTCGAGGTACCGCTCGTCCAGCGGAAGACGGAGACGCTCCTCGCCCCGGGCGGTGGACAGATCTCCCGGGACGCCACCGGTGTGGGAGACGTCTTGATCCGGGCAAAGTGGAGGGTCTGGCACGCCTTCGACGGCTCGACCCAGTACCACGCCGCCGTCGTCGGGGGCGTGAAGCTTCCCGTCGCGAGCTCCACCAGCGAGCCGGCCCTCGGCTCGGGGTCCACGGACTTCGTCGGGGGCGCGACGATCTCCCGGGACGGGCTCCGGTACTATCTGTGGGCGTCGACCGTGGCGAAGGTGAACGGCGAGGCCTTCGATCGGAGGCGGGGCAACGAGTACCGCTACGACGCCGCCGTGGGAGTCCGGCCATGGCTTCCGAGCTATACCAGTCTGGATCCCCTCTTCCTCCTTGAGCTCAACGGGGTGACCCAGCAGGAGAACGTCGTCGGGGGCGAGGAGCTTTCGGAGACGGGAGGGACGATCCTCGCCCTCGCGCCCGCCTTCTGGCTCACCTACCGGAACGTCGCCTTCAAGGGCGGCGTGAAGCTGCCGTTCTACCAGGAGCTGGGCGCAGAGGAGATGGAGCTGAACTACGCGACGGTCCTGGAAGTGGAGCTGCACTTCGGTGGATGAGGCCATGGCCCGACTCCAGCTGAAGGTGGGCGGCATGCACCGTTCGTTCCGCTCCCAGAGCATCGAGCGGGCGTAGGAGGGCACGGAGGGCGTAGAAGTCTCGGTGAGCCTGGCCCACGAGGAAGCGCTCATCGAGTACGACGAGGGTCGGGTGGACGAGACCGCCCTCCGCGACACGCTCCGAGACATCGGATACCGGATCCGGGACCCTGACAAGGCCCGAGCGTACGAGCAGGCGCAGGAGGAGCTCCGGACCAAGCGGGACCGAGCTATCCTCGCCGGCGCGGCCAGCGGCGGCGGGGCGCTGGTGATGATCGGCATGTGGCTCGGCCTGACCCCGGAGCCGCTGCCCGTCTGAGCGCTGGTGGCCGAGGTCGCGATGGCGGCCTGAGTCCTCTTCTGGGTCGGCCGGGAGATCGTGGGCATGGCCCTGGCCGGCTCCCGTCGCCGCATCCTGAACCAGCACGTCCTCCTTTTCTCCGGCGCCTTCGGGGGCTTCGTCGCCGACGTCCTGGGATTCTTCCTGCCCGCCTTCCCGACCTTCCACTTCTTCGGCGCGGCCGTCTTCCTCATGGCGTATCACCTCCTCTCGGGATGGGCGGTCACCAAGGTCCGGGCCCGGAGCCAGGAGGCGGTGCGCCGGCTCCTGGACCTTAGGCCCGACACGGCGCGGCGGATCGTGGACGGAGACGAGCAGGAGGTGCCGGTCGACGAGGTCGAGGTCGGCGACCGGATCCGGGTGAAGCCGGGCGAGCGCGTCCCCCTGGACGGCAGGGTGGCCGAAGGTCACTCCGCGTGGACGTGTCGGTGGTGACCGGCGAGCCGATGCCGTGATCGAACGGGCCCGAAGCGAGGGTCTCGAGCCCGCCGCCCCGGACGACTTCCGGTCGGTGACCGGAACGGGCGTCGTGGCTTCGCTGGACGGCCGGGATGTGGTGGTCGGTACGCCCGACCTCCTCTCGGAGCGGGGCGTGAATTCCGGCGGCGCCGCGGATGCGCTGGAGGCGATGCGCTCCCGGGGCCGGACCGCGGTCCTCGTCGCGTCGGACGGCGAGGTCCTCGGGGTCATCGCGATCGCCGACCGCGTCGAGGAAGGCTCCCGAGATGCGATCGGCCAGCTCCGGACGATCGGCGTGGAGCCCGTGACGATGACCGGCGACCACGAGGGGACGGCCCGGGCGGTGGGCGCGGAGGTGGGCATCGGGCGGATCCTGGCCGACGTCCTACCCGACGAGAAGGCCGAGGAGATAGGCCGCCTCCAGGACCAGGGCCACCGCGTGGCCACGGTCGGAGACGGCATCAACGACGGCCCGGCGCTCACCCGGCCCGACGTGTGCGTTGCCCTCGGCGCCGGCACTGACATCGCCCTCGAGTCCGCCGACTTGGTGCTGATGCACAGCCGGCTCTCGGGGGTGGTGGCGGCGTTCGAGGTCATCCGGAACTCGTACCGGAAGACGAACCAGAACGTGGCCCTCGCCTCCGCCTTCAACGGCGTGGGTGTGCCGGTGTCGGCCGCCGGCATCCCGCACCCGATCTCGGCCGATGGGGGCCCGCTGCCCCACCTCGTTGGACCTCAGGATCACGGCTTCCAGCAGAGACGCTTGACAGGGACGAATGGGGACGACAGTGTGCGGAGGTGTTGAAACTGATTCTCAATCTCATTTAACGAGAGTCGTTCGTGATAGGGAGACTCGCACACTGACCCCGCGGGAGATCGAGATGCCCCCAGGCAATTCTTCGCGGAGCGAGGTCCGGATCCTCGTCCCCTTCCTTCTGCTCTGGAGCCTCGCTGCGTGTGAGTCCTCCGCTCCGGCGGCTCCGGACCACGAGGAGCGACTGTCCGCGACCGTGGAGCTCACGGTGGACGCTGCCGAGGACTGGACCTTCGTCTCCCTCGGCGCCGCGCCCTCACAGGTGGAAGTGTCCGCGCCCGCGTCCTCGTCGGCGTGGGACCTGGGCTTCTTCGCCACCTCGGTGATGCTGAACGGAGGGGACGCCGGGCCCGGGGAGGTCGCGGCCCACTGTGTCTGCCAGAGCGAGGGGCTTTCCGACGCCGAAGTCATGGCGTTGACGGACGAGGAGGGACTGACCGCCTTCGAGGCCGTCGGCGAGGAGGAACTTCCGGCCACCGAGGACGGCTGGGTAGCCGACACCCTGGTCGCCGCCATCGACGGCTGGTACAGCTACGACCCGCAAACCCACGTCGTCTCGGCCTCGCAGGAGGCAGTCTGGAAGGTGCGGGCGGCGGACGGGGACTCCTTCGCGAAGCTCCACGTCGTCGCCATCGAGAGTCCGACCCGGGAGCACGCCGGGACGGTGACGCTGGAGTTCGCCGTCCAGGAAGCCGCCGGTGAAGCGATGGGGTCAGATCGAACGCTCGAGGTGGACCTGTCCCAGGGAGGCTCGGTCCGGGTGCATCTGGAGACGGGCCAGGTCACCGAGGATGCGGACGCCTGGGACCTATGGATCGAGGGGTACACGATCCGGGTGAACGGGGGCGTCAGCGGCGACGGACAAGCCGGCGCCGTCCGGGTGGACGAGACGTACGCCGAGATGACGGACGCTTCGGACCTCTCCGCCGGACACTACGGCGGCGACAGCTACGGAGGAGTCTTCTCGGCCGCGGTGTCGGGCCGCCGCTGGTACCGGTACAACCTCGAAGGACAGCATCAGATCTGGCCCACCTACAACGTCTTCCTGGTCCAGCGCGGCAGCGACGTCTTCAAGGTCCAGATCACGGGTTACTACAGCGAGACCGGGGATCCCCGCCACGTGACCTTCCGGTTCGCGCCCCTCGGCGGATGAGGCCCCGAGATCTCGTCGGCGGCTGCCTCGCCGCCCTTCTTCTGCTCCCGGGCAACATTCGCGGGCAGGAGACCCACCAGATCGTCGTCGTCGTCGTCGAAGCCGAGTCCGGTCAAGGGGTGGCGGGCGCCGAGATCACTCTGGAGGGCCCTGTGTCCCGCCGTAGCGCCAGCGGCGGGGACGGGAGCTGGCGGCTCACGGGCCTGCCGACGGGTCGCTACGACCTCTCCGTGCGGCACCTGGGCTACGCAGGAGCGGAGCGGTCGATTCGCGTTCCCGGCTCCCCGGCGGAGGATGCGGTACGGGTCGCACTCCGAGCGCGGGCGATCCCCCTGGACGCCCTCGTGGTCACGGCGGGCCGGAGTCCTCAGCGCCTCGCCGACGTGGTGGTCACCACCGAGCTCGTGGGCCGGGACCGGATCGAAGCCACGGGGGCCACGAACGTGGCGGAGGTGCTGAGCGAGCAGACGGGGATCCACCTCGATGGCGGGCATCCCACCGGCGCCGGCGTCATGCTCCAAGGTCTCGACGCCGAGCGGGTCCTCGTGCTCCTCGACGGACAGCCCCTGGGAGGCCGGATCTCCGGGAACCTCGATCTCTCCCGCATCCCCACCGGGATCGTCGAGCGGATCGAGGTGGTGAAGGGACCGCAGGCGACCCTGTACGGGTCCGAGGCCATGGGGGGCGTGGTGAACCTCGTCACCGCGACCCCGGACTCGGCCGCATGGGCCGGCACCGCCACCCTCACCGCCGGCACCCGGGGACGGAGGGAGGCGCACGGGACACTGCGGGGGGGGAGCGGACCCGTCTCCTTCGCCGCCGACGTCGGTCGTAGGCAGCTCGATCTGACGCCGGGCTTGGAGTCGGCGTCGGGAACGGGGACCGACCGGTGGGACGGGCATTTCCGGGGCCGCTGGATCGCGGATTCCACCGTCTCGCTGGAGACCTCGTTCTTCCTCGTGGACGAGGCCCAGCGGTGGCGGAGCGGGCAGCTCCACCACTTCGCCGACAACCTACAGTGGACGGGCCGGATCAACGGGCGCTGGACCTCCGACTCGGGTATCCACCGCTTCGAGCCCACGCTCTACACCAGCTCCTTCGACCACCTCTCCCGTCGGAGCAGCTCGACCTCACCTCCCGCGCCCGAGACCGGCAGCCGCCAGATGCAGCAGCTCTGGGAGGCCGAGGCCCTGTACGGCTGGGACGGCGAGGGCGTGAGGGTGGAGACCGGGATCGAGGCGCAGCGGGAAGCGATCGAGGCCGCAACCATCCGCGGAAAGGAGCGGGTGCTGACCTCCATCGAGCCATTCGTACAGCTCCCTCTCCGCCGGGGGGCCGTCACCCTGGTGCCGGGCGTACGGGCGTCGTGGAACAGCGAATGGGGCACCCACTGGACCCCGCGCCTCTCCGCGCTGGTGCGGCCGGCGGCGTCCGTGGCCCTTCGCGCCTCCGTGGCGCGGGGGTATCGGGCGCCCGGCTTCAAGGAGCTTTACATGCAGTTCCTCAATGTAGGGCCGGGCTTCGGATACGTGGTGAGGGGGAACCCGGCCCTGTCGCCCGAGACGTCCACGGCGGTGAACGGCGGCGTCGAGTGGAACGGCACCCGGGCCTACGGCCGTCTCCAGCTCTTCCACAATCGGTTCCGAGACTTCATCGAGACCCGGGCCGTGGGTGACTCCAGCGGAGTCACGGTCTACACGTACGGCAACGTGGATGACGGCACGACGGCGGGGGTCGAGGCGGAGCTCGGCTACCTGCTGAAGGCGCTCCGGGCCGAAGCGGGCTACTCCCTCCTGGAGACGGAGAACGAGGTGACGGGCCAGGAGCTCCTGGGCCGGCCCCGGCACTCCGGCCGGTTCTCTCTGAGGCACGCTGCGGAATTTGGCCTGCGGAGCACCGTCACCGGAGTCTTCACCGGTGCCGCCACGGTCTCCCTGGACGGGGATTCGGCCCGCGTCCGACCGGGCTTCCTGCGGGTCGACTTCCGCCTCTCCCAGGCGGTGCGGAGGGGCCTGCGGGCCAGCGTCGGTGTGGAAAACGTCTTCGACGAGACGGTGGACGGATGGCCCGGCTTCACCGGGCGGACGCTGTACCTGACTCTCTCCGCGGAGGCGCCGGAGCTCTTCCCGGGCGGCTCTCCGCGCTGACCGACCACCCTTTCACGGGGCGGATTGCAGATGAAAAGGAACGAGCTTCGATTCACCAGGATGACGGGTCTCGCGTTCGCGCTCACAGCTGCGGCTCTCTTCAGTGCTCCGGGCTATGGCCGCGCCCAGTCCGCTCCCTCCACCGCGGGCACACTCCTCGTGGCCCACGGAGGAACGGCAGAGTGGAACGCTCCCGTCCTGGAGCTGGCAGAGCGGGTGCGGGCGAAGACCGGCGCACCGGTGGGCGTGGCCTTCCTGATGGGGAAATACGCTCCCGAGCATCGCTTCCAGGACGTGGCGGCTCGTCTGGTCCGGGAGGGGGCCGATCGGCTGGTGATCGTCCCGGTGCTGGCGTCGAGCCACAGCGGCCACTACGGGCAGATCGAGTATCTAGCCGGCGAGCGAGACGCGCTGTCCGAGCGGATGATGCACCACCTGCACGAGGCCGGCATCGAGCGCCCGGATGTCGTGGTGCCCATCACGCTCACGCCGGCCGTCGACGCCTCCGCGGAGGTAGCCGGCATCCTTTCCGACCGGGCCCTGGCCCTGGCCGATGCCCCGGAGTCCCAGGCCCTCTCCATCGTGGGCCATGGCCCGAACGAGGCCGAGAACTACGCCCGATGGATGGAAAACCTCCGACCGGTCGCCGACAGCGTGGCCGCCCTCACGGGGTTCCGGGACGTGAAGCTGGGATTGCTCCGGGACGACGCCCCGGACCCGGTCCGGGCCGAGGCAGTGCGGAGAATCCGGGAGATCATCCGGCTCCAGCACGACCTGACCGGTCGAACGGTCGTCGTCGTGCCGATCCTGATCTCCAAGGGCTACATCAGCACCCGAAAGCTGCCCCGGGACCTGGAGGGCCTCCCCGTGGCCTACGACGGCGAGGGCCTTCTCCCCCATCCCGGAGTGGCCGACTGGGTCGCGCGGCGGGTCCGTGAGGCCCTCTCCGAAAGGGCCAGCCGATGACACCTTCCCGATTTCCCGACTTCGCCGCCGACCTCGAGTCTGCTGCGTGGATCGCCGTCGAGTTCGGCAAGGAGCTCGGGGCGTCACCCGACAGCCCCCTCGTCGCGCAGCTCCACGACGATGTGCGGCGGATTGAGGAGGAGGCGTCGAGATCCGCCGCCCGCCAACGGAATCGACCCATGAGCGGTCGCTCGCATTCGACGATCATCCCCCCACGACTCCGGGCCGAGGGTGAGGCGCTCCTCCGGCGCGGTCGAGCACACCCACGCCGAGGACGCGCGGTCTTCCCGGAGACGCTCGAGCGGGCCGCCACCATGCCCCACGGCGACCACGAGCCCTTCTCCCGCTTTCTGATCGACCCCCTNNGATGAGCTGGGCGAGCCTGGAGGTGCCCTACGCCCTCACGGACGCGCTGGGCGCCGAGATCTTCGTCCCCTACGGCCGGCGGGCGCTGGACGGGCGGAGCGACCCGGGAATCGGGGACCTGGAGCTTCAGCCGAACAAGTGGTCGCTCCTGCGGAGCCGGGACCTGGTGATGACCACGGCCCTCGGGGTCCTGGTTCCCTCGGGGAACGCCTCCCGGGACCCGGGAAGCGGAAGGTGGGCGGTCGAGCACCACCTCTTCGTGGACGCGGTCGCCGGCAGGCTCGCGCTCCAGTCGAACCTGATCTACGGCTTCGTGGAGGGTGGGAAGCAGGAGCTCGAATCCAGCGCCTCCGCGGCGCGCATGTTCTTCTTCGGAGACGTGGACGCCGCCGGCCCCGCCGTGGAGCTCACGGGCGGGTACCACGTGAGCTTCTGATCTCCGTCGGCGCGGGCGGCGTGGCGGCGTGGTCGGACATGACCGAAAGCCCCCCTCTTCCTCCGCCCTGCGGGCTCGGGCCTCGATTACGAAGATCACCCCGTCCGAGACCTTGACCGTGCCCAGGGCGGTGCTGTACGGCTCGACTCCGAAATCGCTCTGACGCACCGTGAATGAGCCCCACGCCCACAGCCCGGCACCCGCGGTCTCGAGCTCGAGCTCCACCGTCACCGGGCGGGTCTCGCCGACGAGGGTGAGCTCCCCCCCCCACCTCCACCC
>JABAHQ010001821.1_pt1 | contig 16414 bp, 24 predicted proteins | sample 7062091 | NCBI WGS metagenome assembly JABAHQ01 (sample SAMN14534359, study PRJNA622989) | marine sediment metagenome | biome: marine biome [ENVO:00000428]; feature: marine pelagic biome [ENVO:01000023]; material: deep marine sediment [ENVO:00002113] | place: India: Gulf of Kutch | collected...
CCCTCTCGACCCGAAGGTGCCGCGGCGGCTGGCCTGGAAGCTGAAGACGCAATGGATGCCCTCGATCTACTTCGACATGATGCTCAAGGGGCATGAGTGGCTGGCCGAACCGAAGCATCTGGACTTCGAACCGCGCTCGGCCGAGGCACGCAACGCCTGCGACTTCACCCAGGAGAAGAAGGGATGAAGCAGCGCCTGGCCCGCTATCTACCCATGCTGGCGTGGGCCAGGCACTACGATCGCGCGGCCGCGACGAAGGACAGTCTGGCCGCACTGATCGTGACATTGATGCTGATCCCGCAGAGCCTGGCCTACGCCATGCTCGCCGGCCTGCCGCCGGTGACCGGCCTGTACGCCAGCATGCTGCCGCTGATCGCCTATACCCTGTTCGGCACCAGCCGCACCCTGTCGGTCGGCCCGGTGGCGGTGGTCTCGCTGATGACCGCCGCCGCTCTCGGGCCGCTGTTCGCCACGGGCAGCGCGGAATACGCCGCAGCGGCCATGTTGCTGGCGCTGCTTTCCGGCGCGGTGCTGCTGCTCATGGCGGTGCTGCGCCTGGGCTTCCTGGCAAACTTCCTCAGCCACCCGGTGATTTCCGGCTTCATCAGCGCGTCGGGCATTCTCATCGCCCTCGGCCAGCTCAAGCACATCCTCGGCATCTCGATCATCGGCGAGAACGCCGTGCAGCTGCTTGCCGCGCTGCTCACGGCGCTGCCCGGAGCGCATCTGCCGACGCTCGCCATCGGCGGCAGCAGCCTGTTGTTCCTCTATCTGGTCCGCAGCCGGCTCTCCACCTGGCTGCAGCATCTGGGCATGAGCGCGCATATTGCCGGTACGCTGACCAAGATCGGCCCGGTCGCCGCCCTGCTACTGGCCATCGCGGCGGTCAGCGCCTTCCGGCTTGCCGATGCCGGCGTGCGGGTCGTCGGCGAAGTACCGCGCGGACTGCCCTCGCTGAGTCTGCCAATGCTGGAGCCGGCACTGATTCTGCAGCTGTTGCCTGCGGCGGTGCTGATCAGCCTGGTCGGCTTCGTCGAGTCGGTGTCGGTGGCGCAAACCTTGGCAGCCAAGCGTCGCGAACGCATCGAGCCCAATCAGGAACTGGTTGCGCTCGGCGGCGCCAATGTCGCCGCGGCCCTCAGTGGCGGCTTTCCGGTGACCGGCGGTTTCGCCCGCTCGGTGGTCAATTTCGACGCCGGCGCGCAGACGCCGCTGGCCGGCGCCCTCACCGCCCTGGGCATCGGCATTACCGTGCTGCTGTTCACTCCGCTATTCCACAACCTGCCTCACGCAGTGCTGGCCGCGACGATCATCATCGCCGTGCTCAGCCTGGTGGACCTCTCCGCACTCAGGCGCACATGGCGCTACTCCCGACAGGACGCCGCCGCGATGGCGGCAACCATGCTCGGCGTGCTGCTGATTGGTGTGGAGAGCGGGATTCTCCTGGGTGTCGGCCTGTCGCTGTTGCTCTTTCTCTGGCGCACCAGCCAGCCACATATCGCCGTGGTCGGGCAGCTGCCGGGCAGCGAACATTTCCGCAACGTCGAGCGTTTCGCCGTGGTACAGAGCCCCCGTGTCCTCTCGGTACGGGTCGACGAGAGCCTCTATTTTCCCAACGCGCGCTTTCTCGAAGACCGCATCGCCGAGCTGATCGGCCGTCATCCGCAGGCCGAACACCTGGTGCTGATGTGTCCCGGCGTCAACCTCATCGACGCCAGTGCGCTGGAGAGCCTAGAGGCCATCACGGCACGACTGCACGCCGCCGGCATCCAGCTGCATCTGTCCGAAGTCAAAGGACCGGTCATGGATCGACTGCGCCACAGCAATTTCCTCTCTGACTTCGGCGGCCAGGTTTTCATCAGCCAGTACGAGGCGCTGCTTGCACTGGACCCGGATACCACCTTTCACGCACTCGAACGGCCGCGTGAACGCTTTGCCAGCATCAAGGAGAACGCAGGATGAAGAACGCACACGAACTCGTCGAACAGGCCCGGCGCCACATCCAGGAAATACCGCTCGCTGACGCCGAGGCGGCGATTCAGGCAGCGGATGTGCTGATCGATGTCCGCGAGGCGGACGAGTACCGCGAAGGCCATATAAATGGAGCGCTGAACATTCCCCGGGGCGTTCTGGAATTCAAGCTGAGCGCCACCCCGGAACTCGCCGCGCGGGACATGAACATCGTCCTCTACTGCAAGACCAGCGGACGTGCTGCCCTGGCGGCAGTAGCGCTGCAGGACATGGGTTATTTGCAGGTGAAATCGATCGCTGGTGGTTTCGATGCCTGGACCGCCGCGCACAAGCCCGTCGTCAAGCCGAGCCTGCCGAGCTTCGACTAGCTCGGCACCCTCGATAAACAAGAAGAGGCCGACATGATCGTCGGCCTCTTTTTCAAGCGCACGTCAGGATTTGGCGCTGCAGCTCTTGCACGTCTTGATGCCGAGCAGCGTGTAAGCCGGACAGAAACGGAAAATACCCGTGGCCAGCGGCAGCACGCCGATCCAGCCCCAGACGCCGATCACGCCGGCCAGGCTCAAGGCGATCAGCGCCAGGCCGACGATGATGCGCAGTGTCCGATCAATGGTTCCAACATTGGCTTTCATAATGACCTCCCGGTCAGCAAGCGCGCCGGCGTTCCAGCGCAGAGAACAACAGCATTCCAGCGAGCATGGCGAGCACGAACACCACGACCTGCCAGTGCCCGCCCAGCAGCATGGCGATAGATGGCCCGGGGCAGATCCCGGCGACGCCCCACCCCACCCCGAACAACAGACTGCCCCCGATCAGGCGACCATCCAGCTCCCGCTTGGCCGGCAACTGCATCGGCGCGTCGAGCAGCGAACGGGTGCGCGCCTTCGCCCAGGTAAAAGGCAGCACTGCCGTCGCGATGGCACCGACCATCACCAGCGCCAGCGAGGGATCCCAGGCACCGGCGAGATCGAGAAAACCGATGACCTTGGCCGGATTGGTCATGCCGGAGAGGAGCAGCCCCATCCCAAACAGCAGCCCGGCGGCGAATGACGTCAACTTGCGCATGTTCAACCTCCCAGCAGATGACGCAGCACAAAGACCGTGGCGAAGCCAGCAGCCATGAACGCCAAGGTGGCGACGATGGAGCGCGGCGACAGTCGCGAGATCCCGCAGACCCCATGACCACTGGTGCAGCCGGAACCGTAGCGGGTGCCAATACCCACCAGCAGCCCGGCAGCCAGCAGCCCCAGCCAATTGGTCTGGAATTCCGCAGCGGGCAACTCGGCCATCAGCAACCAGCACAGTGGTGCCAACAGGATGCCGAGAAGAAACAGCGCTTTCTCTCCGCGCCCTTCGGCACCTCGTTCGAGCAGGCTCGCAAGCAAACCGCTTATTCCGGCGATACGCCCGTTGAGCACAACGAACAGGCCGGCAGCCGCGCCAATCAGGACGCCACCGGCCAGCGCCGTCCAGGGCGTGAAATTGATCCAATCGATCGTCATGCCTGACCTCTCTCGCAGAACAGCTGATACAGGGTCGTGATCACCGCCAGCGCCTCAGGGCTGCTGATTCGATAGTGGATCTGCTTGCCTTCACGGCGAGTCGCAACGAGCCCCTCGCGCCGCAGCACAGCCAGTTGCTGTGACAATGTGGGCTGCTGAATACCCAGCAGCTGTTCCAGCTCGGAAACGTTGCGCTCGCCTTGCGACAGCTGACAGAGCAGCAGCAGGCGATCCGGGTTGGCCAGGGCCTTGAGCAAGGCGCCAGCGGAGGCTGCATTGGCTCGCAGCTGTTCGATGTCCAGCTCGGGCGTCATGAGACGGTCACCAATACGGTTAAGATGAATACAATATATGTTTTAATATAATGTAAGGCAAGCCGTCAGCGAAAGAAGTTGGCCGTGCTCGCGGTCATCGTTAGCATGCCCCTACCCGTATACAGGCCACTCGGCCAAGCGACCGGAACACCCGCCAGTTCTTCTTTCGTGATCTTGAGGTAAACGCATGAATGACCAGACCACTGCCGCTGAATCCGCGGAACTGCAGACTCAGCAGCAGGCCATGCTGAAACGGCTCGCGCGAGTCGAGGGGCAGGTGCGCGGCATTCAGGCGATGATCAGACGCGGGGAGGATTGTGAAGCGATCGCACAGCAGTTCTCCGCTGCGCGCAGTGCGTTGGACAAGGCCTACCGGCTGATGCTGACATGCCTGATCGAGGAAGCGCTGCAGGATCAGACCCAGGATACCGGCGAGACCCTGGAACGCGTGCGCAGCATTTTCACCAAGTACACCTGAAGCAAGCCGCTGTCGACCGATCGATACCGCAAGCCTCGGCGAGCACGCCGGCCTGGGCCGTAGCGAACCGTTGACGCTATCCAGGTGAATGTCGAGAACGCAAAACGAAAAAAGCGACCCTTAGGTCGCTTTTTTTGATTCCTCGCAAGCCTGGAGAAGCCGCGAAGAGAATTTGGAGCGGGAAACGGGACTCGAACCCGCGACCCCGACCTTGGCAAGGTCGTGCTCTACCAACTGAGCTATTCCCGCTTATCTACAACAAAAAGTGGCGTCCCCTAGGGGACTCGAACCCCTGTNNTCCTAGGCCACTAGACGAAGGGGACGCTGCCCGGAAACTACAGCTTACTTCCGGCTTGCAGCGCTCTGTTTGGCGCTTCACGCTGCAAGTGGCGCGCATTCTATGGAGGCCTCCGAAGGTCGTCAAGCATAGTTTTAAAAAAAATTTTCGCAGCATCACCGTGCGGCAGCTGGAGCTATCGGCCACATCATCAAGCCACTACACTCAGACGAAAAGCCAGCGGCTCGAGAGGTAGTCAAGTGTCCCCACTAATGATCACGGGATTGATCCTGGCCGGTTTGCTCGTTCTGGTCATCATCGTCTACTCCATACAGATCGTCGAAAAAGGCAATCTGGAAAAGGCCCGCAAGCGCGCCGAGCTGACCGACCGCTGCCGCCGCTGCGCCGATCTTTCTGACGGCCTGCCCGGGCAGATGATGACCCCGGCCCTGAAGCTGTTGCTCACCCGCCTCGAGCTGGCGCTCAGCGAGCGCCTGCAGCCGCTGGACAAGGGCAACGACAAACTGGCAGCCCGCCTTCAGACATTGCGCGCAGACGTGGCGAAGGGTGAGGCGATCGAAGTGCGCAATCCGCCCCGGCAGATCCTCACCGAGGCCCAGGCCAAGGAGAGCCGCTTCATGCTCGAGGATCTCCACGCCCAGATCGTGCGCGCCACCAAGGAAGGCCTCCTGGAACAAGCCGAGGCCAAGCGCTGGGTACAGGATATCCAGCGGATGCTGGCCATCCTGCACATCGAGTTCTTCACTAACCTGGGCAAGCAGGCGTTGCAGCAGAACCAGCCGCAGCGTGCACGCCTGGCCTTCGAACGAGGCGTCCAGCACATTCGACGGCAGCCGGCACCGGCGCCTTACCAGGCTCAACTGAAACAGCTGGAGGCCCTGCTGGAGCATGCCAACGCACTGGTGCTGAAGAACGAGGTGCCCAAGGCCGACGAGTCGAGCGAGCTGGCCGAAGGCATGAAGGCATTCGACGACGAAGACCTCTGGAAGAAGAACAACGTCTACTGATCGCATCACCGGCGACAGCTCATAACAAGAAGGAATCCACCGCGGAGGACGATGATGTCTGTGACCCTGTACGGCGTGCCCCTCTCCCCCTTCGTCCGCAAGGTACGGCTGTGCCTGCAGGAAAAGGGACTCGACTATCAGCTTGAAACGGTGATGCCCTTCACCCCGCCAGACTGGTACTACGCCATCAACCCGCTGGGACGTATTCCCGCGCTCAAGGATGGTGACTGCACCCTCGCCGACTCCAGCGTGATCTGCCAGTACCTCGAAGAAGCCTATCCCGCCACGCCAACCCTGTACGGCGACAGCGCCCAAGCGCGCGGCCAGGTGCGCTGGCTCGAGAAATACGCGGATTACGAGCTGGCGCCGTTGACCACCTTCACCGTGTTTCGCAACCGAATTCTCAAGCCGACCTCCGGCCAGCCGTGCAACGAAGAGGCGGTGCAGACAGCGATGCAGCAGAAGCTGCCGCCTCATTTCGACTACCTCGAGCAGCAGCTCGGCGACAACGATTTCTTCGTCTGCGACCGGTTATCCATGGCGGACATCGCCGTGACCTGTCAGCTGATCAACATGAGCCACGGCGGCGAACAGCTCGATGCCCAGCGCTGGCCGGGGCTGGCTGCACACCATGCGCGCATGCTGGCGCGTCCCGCCATCGAAAGCCTGCTGCCGGGCGAGCAACGCATGAATGCCAAGCTGCAGGAGATGGGCAAGGCCGCTACCGTCTAGGGTCGGCCGGCATCGGGCCCGCCGCAACAGCTGCGGCGGGCTCGACAAGCTACCAACGTCAGTTAGCGCCGCGCGTCGAGCAAACGTGCGCCCACCCACTGACGGGCGTACTGATACGCGCAGCGTCCATTGCGATTGCCGCGTCCGGTGGCCCAGCGAATCGCGTCCTTTTCCAGCGCTTCGTCCCAATCCCATTGCAGGCGCGCCTTGCCTGCCAGCGAATCGATCCAGTGGCGCACCACACTGAGGTAGTGCTGCTGGCTGAAGGGATAGAACGACAGCCAGAGGCCGAAACGATCGGACAAGGCAATCTTGTCCTCCACCGCCTCGTTCGGATGCAGCTCGCCGTCCACCATCTGCCAGTTCTCGTTGTCGCTCTGNNCTGGCGCTCCGGCACCAGGTGACGGCGGTTCGACGTGGCATACAGCAGCACGTTCTCCGGCGCACGCTCCAGGGAACCGTCGAGCACGCTCTTGAGCACCCGGTAGTCACCCTCGCCAGCCTCGAAGGACAGGTCGTCGCAGAAAAGCACGAAGGCCTGGCGCTGCCCTGAAAGCAGCTCTACCACGCGCGGCAGATCCGCCAGATGGTCGCGCTCGATCTCGATCAGGCGCAGCCCACGGCCGGCATACTCGGCCAACAGAGCGCGAATCAGCGACGATTTTCCAGTACCACGGGCGCCCCAGAGCAAGACGTGATTGGCGGGCAGGCCATCGACGAACTGCTGGGTATTGGCAGCCAGCAGATCACGCTGTCGGTCGATGCCGATCAGGTCGTCCAGACGCAGATCGAGATTGACCTCGAGCGGCGCCAGATAGCCGCTTCGGCCGTCACGCTGCCAGCGCGCCGCCAGCGTATGCTCCCAATCGATAACGGGCGGCTGCGCGGGCAGCAACGGCTCGATACGCGCCAACAGGCCTTCGGCACGCTGCAGGAAGGCTTTCAACTCGACATCCATGATTGACTCCAAAACAGAAAAAGTCCGGCCGAAGCCGGACCAGACATCAACGCCTGCGAAAGCTATCGATCCCGCGCCGCTCGTGCTTCAGAGCAGCGCCTCGATATCCGCCGCCAGCGCCTGCGGCGCGGTACGCGAGGAATAGCGCCGCACCGTGCGACCCTGATCGGCGATGAGGAACTTGGTGAAATTCCACTTGATCGCCTTGCTGCCCAGCAGGCCGGGCGCGCGCTTCTTCAGCTCGATGAACAGCGGATGGGCGTCACCGCCATTGACCTCGACCTTGGCGAACAACGGGAAGGACACGCCGAACCGACGCTCGCAGAAGGTGGCGATCTGCGCCTCGCTATCCGGCTCCTGTCCGCCGAACTGGTTGCACGGAAAACCGAGCACGACCAGGCCACGCTCGCCGTAGCGCTGCCAGAGCTCCTCCAACCCCTTGTACTGGGGCGTGAAACCACATTGGCTGGCGGTGTTCACCACGAGCAGCACCTTGGCATCGAAATCGGCGAGCGTCTTGTGCTCGCCGTCGATGGTGACGCAGGGAATATCTAACAGAGGATCGCGCATGCTGGTTCCTTGCGGCTCAGGCTTCGCGGGGCTTCAAGTCGAGCGAGGCCGAATTGATGCAATAGCGCAGACCGGTCGGTTTAGGGCCATCGGGGAACACATGCCCCAGGTGGGCATCGCAGCGAGCGCACCTGACCTCGATCCGGTGCATGCCATGACTGAAGTCATCCAGGCTGGCGATGGCCGTATCGCTTACCGGCTGGAAATAGCTGGGCCAGCCACAGCCGGAGTCGAACTTGGCATCGGCATCGAACAGTGGCGCATCACAGCAGACGCAATGGTAGACGCCCGGCGTCCGGGTGTCGTTGTACTTGCCGGTGAAGGGGCGCTCGGTGGCGCCGAGCCGGCAGATCTGGAACTGCTCATCGGACAGCTCCTCGCGCCAGGCGTCGAGCGGTTTTTCCAGCTTGTCCATCGGTAGCCTCCTCGGGGTCTGTTCGCGTTTCGTCCCATGGCCACGACATGGCGCACCGGTTGTTTGGAACGCACACGAAGCGCAACAGCACGCTATATAAAAAAGGCCGATCTGTACCTTTTCCGGTGGTCGGGCCGCACGTATCATGCCTCCCTCTTCGACGCCTAGTCTGGCAGCGGGGTTTCCGACTGCCAAGGCGCCCGGGTTCATGCCAAACGTGACCAGCCATTTCCGGAACTGGCACGTTTTCACTTCGGGACACTCAGGATCATGCAGGTCAGCAAATCGAACAAGCTCGCCAATGTCTGTTACGACATCCGTGGGCCAGTGCTCAAGCACGCCAAACGCCTGGAAGAGGAAGGCCATCGCATCCTCAAGCTGAACATCGGCAACCCGGCGCCGTTCGGTTTCGAAGCACCGGAGGAAATTCTCCAGGACGTGATCCGCAACCTGCCGACTGCCCAGGGCTACTGCGACTCGAAAGGCCTGTTCAGCGCCCGCAAGGCGATCATGCAGTACTACCAGCAAAAGCAGGTGGAAGGCATCGGCATCGAGGACATCTATCTCGGCAACGGCGTGTCCGAGCTGATCGTGATGTCCATGCAGGCGTTGCTCAACAACGGCGACGAAGTGCTGATCCCCGCTCCGGACTACCCGCTCTGGACGGCCGCCGTGAGCCTGGCCGGCGGCAAGCCGGTGCATTACCTCTGCGACGAACAGGCCAACTGGTGGCCCGACCTGGCCGACATCAAGGCCAAGATCACGCCAAACACCAAGGCGCTGGTCCTGATCAACCCGAACAACCCCACCGGCGCGGTCTATCCGAAGGAAGTCCTGGAAGGCATGGTGGAGCTGGCTCGCCAGCACAAGCTGGTGCTGTTCTCCGACGAGATCTACGACAAGATCCTCTATGACGGCGCGGTGCATATCTCCACCGCCTCGCTGGCACCGGACGTGCTCTGCCTGACCTTCAACGGCTTGTCCAAGTCCTATCGTGTCGCCGGCTTCCGCTCCGGCTGGGTGGCCATCTCCGGCCCCAAACACAAGGCCCAGAGTTATATCGAAGGCCTGGATATCCTTGCCAACATGCGCCTGTGCGCCAACGTACCGTCGCAGCATGCGATTCAGACGGCACTGGGCGGCTATCAGAGCATCAATGACCTAGTCCTGCCGCCGGGTCGGCTGCTCGAGCAGCGCAACCGCACCTGGGAGCTGCTCAACGACATTCCCGGCATCAGCTGCGTCAAGCCCATGGGCGCGCTGTATGCGTTCCCGCGCATCGATCCGAAGATCTGCCCGATTCACAACGACGAGAAGTTCGTGCTCGACCTGCTGCTTTCCGAGAAACTGCTGATTGTCCAGGGCACGGCATTCAACTGGCCGTGGCCGGATCACTTCCGGGTGGTTACCCTGCCGCGCGTGGATGACCTGGAGCAGGCGATCGGACGCATCGGCAACTTCCTCAAGACCTACCAGCAGTAACCGAATGGATCTGCAGATAGACGACTTCTACAAGGACGCCGCGGGCGGTCTGCTCGCGTTGTATCAGGCGTTTCCACGGAAGATCGCGCTGTATGTGGAAGACCTGATCGGCCGGGAAGAGCCGGACGAGTTCGGCCTGCCCTCCAAACGCCACCAGAGCTGCCTGGGCGCCCTGCTCTGGCTGGCGGACGAAGGCTATCTGCGCTTCGAAAGCACCATCCAGTTCCTGGCACTGGACCAGGCCGTGCTGACCGAGAAGGGTTTCATTCGCCTGACCCGCGCCGTCCCCGGATACCTGGCGGGCGACCGCAGCCTGCCTCCCAGCGTACTGCGCATCCAGGCCAGTCTCGCCCATCAGCTTCGCGACGCACTGAAAAGCGGTCACAGCGAGCGCATCGCCCATCTTGCCCGCTTGCTGTTCGAAAACGACACCGGCTCGCCGCTGCACTCCAGCCTTGGCGCACAAGCGACATAGCTTGAAATAGTCGCTCGGTTGAATAGCTCAAGGGCGCACCTTATATAGCCTATCGTTCTTCAAATCCTACCCTGGAGTCTGCCGCAACATGATGCGCATTTTCTTGTTCCTGGCCACCAACCTTGCGGTCCTGGTCATCGCCAGCATCACCCTGAAGCTGCTCGGGGTCGATCGCTACACCGGCCAGAACTATGGCAGCCTGCTGGTCTTCTGTGCGGTGTTCGGCTTTGCGGGATCGCTGATTTCGCTGTTCATCTCCAAGTGGATGGCGAAGATGAGCACACGCACGGAGATCATCAGCCAGCCGCGCACCCGCCATGAGCAGTGGCTGCTGCAGACCGTCGAGCAACTGTCGCGCGAAGCCGGCATCAAGATGCCCGAGGTCGGTATCTTCCCGGCCTACGAGGCCAACGCCTTCGCCACCGGATGGAATCGCAACGACGCGCTGGTAGCCGTCAGCCAGGGCCTGCTCGAACGTTTCTCCCCGGATGAAGTGCGCGCGGTGCTGGCGCATGAAATCGGCCACGTGGCCAATGGCGACATGGTCACCCTGGCGCTGATCCAGGGCGTTGTGAACACCTTCGTCATGTTCTTCGCACGAATCTTCGGCAACTTCGTCGACAAGGCGATCCTCAAGAACGAGGACGGCCATGGCATCGGCTACTTCGTCGCGACGATCTTCGCCGAACTGGTACTGGGCATCCTTGCCAGCATCATCGTCATGTGGTTCTCGCGCAAGCGTGAATACCGCGCCGACGAAGCCGGCGCGCAACTGGCCGGCACCGGCGCCATGATCGGCGCCCTGCAGCGTCTGCGGGCCGAACAGGGCCTGCCGGTGCACATGCCCGATTCGCTCAAGGCGTTCGGCATCAACGGCTCGCTCAAGCACGGCATGGCCGGCCTGTTCATGACCCATCCCTCGCTGGAGGATCGCATCGAAGCCCTGCGTCAGCGTGGCTGAGATCGACCGAGTGGTACCGGGGCGACGCAAGTCGCCCTTTTCGTTTGTCTATGCAGATTCAACTCCGCATAGAAGGAATCGCCATGCGTCGCCTCATCTTCGTCTGCTGCGCCCTGCTCGCCCTCGCTGGCTGCCAGAGTGCCTATTACTCCGCAATGGAAAAAGCCGGCATCCACAAGCGTGACATCCTGGTCGACCGGGTGGAGGACGCACGCGACTCGCAGCAAGCCGCCAAGGAGCAGTTCAAGGATGCGTTGGAACGCTATCGCAGCGTGGTAGAGGTGAAGGGCGGCGACCTGGAGAAGCGCTATGACGCACTGAACCGACAGTACGAGGCGAGCGTCGCCAGCGCCCGGGATGTGCGGGCCCGCATCGACGCGGTGGAAGACGTCGCCAATGCGCTGTTCAAGGAATGGGAGAGCGAACTGAAGCAGTACAGCAATGCCAGCCTGAAGGCTGCCAGTGCGAAGGAGCTGAGCCGTACCCGCGCCGAATACCGGACGCTGCTGCAACGCATGAAGGCAGCCGAACAACGCATCGAGCCGGTGCTCAGCGTACTGCGCGATCAGGTGCTGTTTCTCAAGCACAACCTCAATGCTCGCGCGATCAGCGCCCTGCATGGCGAGTACCGCACGCTGCAAGGCAATGTCGACCAGTTGATGGCGGACATGCAGCGCGCCATCGACGAGGCCGACACCTTTATCCGCAGACTCCAGGCGGACAGCTGAGCGCAGCGAGCGGCAACGGCGGTCAATCCCGCCGTTGCAGCCGGTAAAACTGTTCTTGCAGGCGCTGCAGCCCACGCTCACGCATCTTCGGATTGCGCTCCAGCACTTCCTTGGCCTCCAGCTGCTGCACGTCCCACGCGCCGTCGTACAACGTGCTCACTTCCGCCCGGCTGACAGCGAACGGCGGGCCATCCATTTCCGCCTGGTCGTAATCGAGCGTAACCAGCAATTGCTGGCAGCCGGCCGGCAGAATGTTCGTCAGCAACGCGGCGTAGCGCTGGCGCATCGCCGGCGGCAGCGCAATCAGCGCGGCGCGATCGTAGACGCCCCGGCAGTCGGCAACGTCTTGCGCCGCCAGCGCAAAGAAATCGCCACAACGGATCTCAAGCCTGCCGGATCGATAGACTTTGAATGCGCCGACCTGCGAAATTTCCGCCTCCAGTCCTTGCTCGGCGAAAAACGCCTCGACGGCTTTCTGGCTCAGCTCCACCCCCAGTACGCGATGGCCCTGCCCTGCAAGCCAGGCCAGGTCCAGGCTCTTGCCACACAGCGGCACCAGCACAGCTGCATCCTCGGGCAAAGCCAGCCGCGGCCAATGACGGCGCAAGCCGGGATGGACGTCTTCGAGGTGAAAACCGATTTCGTTGCGAGCCCAACGTTCTTGCCAGAAGTTCTGGTGCACCTGCGCGCCTCCGCTGCATGAAAGCCGCAGCTTAGCAGAGCCATTGCGACCCCGGCTCAGCTGGCGTAGAGCAACGCTTCCACATCGACCCCGGCGTCGCGCATCTGTGCCAGCTTGTAGCGCAAGGTTCGCGCACTGATGCCCAGCCGGTCGGCGGTCTCCTTGCGACGCCCGCGTTCGGCGCGCAGCGTGTCGATGATCAACTGGTATTCGCGCCGCCGCAGATCATCACCCAAAGCGGAACCGACTTCGCCATCAGCGGCAGAGGCCTCGCTCGGCAGTGGCGCTGGATTACTGGCAAGCGGCGCACCGACAGCACCAGCAGAGCCGAGCAGGCAGAGATCTTCGGGCTGAATGACACCACCCTGCTGAAGGATCAGCGCACGCTGAATGGCATTGTCCAGTTCACGCACGTTACCCGGCCAGCCGTGTTCGAGCAGGCAGCGTTGCGCCGCCGACGACAACCGAGCCGGTACCTGTCGCATCTTTCGGGCATGGCCCGCCAGCAGGCGCTCGGCCAGCGGCAGGATATCGGCCGGACGCTCGCGCAGCGGCGGCCAGGCCAGGGGAAAAACGGACAATCGATAGAACAGGTCTTCGCGGAAGCGCCCGGCGGCCACCTCAGCGGCCAGATCGCGGTTGGTGGTCGCAAGCACCCGGATATCCAGGGCAATCGACCTTCGCCCGCCAACCCGCTCCACCTCGCGCTCCTGCAGCACCCGCAACAGCTTGGCCTGCAGCGCGAGCGGCATCTCGGAAATCTCGTCGAGCAGCAGCGTACCGCCATCGGCCTGCTCGAACTTGCCAGGCTGACTGGCGATGGCCCCGGTGAAGGCGCCCTTTTCGTGGCCGAACAGTTCCGACTCGAGCAGGTTCTCCGGGATCGCCGCGCAGTTGACCGAGACCAGCTTCTGGTTCGCGCGCCGGCTCTTGCGATGCAGATAACGGGCCAGGAGCTCCTTGCCGGTGCCCGAGTCTCCGGTGATCAGGATGCTGGCCTCGCTTGCGGCCACCTGGTCGGCCATGCGCAGGACGTCGGCCATGGCCGGATCGCGGTAGATGATGGTGTCGTTCTCCTCCGCCACCGCCTCCAGCACGGCGGCGATGAGTTCCGCGTCCGGCGGCAGGGGGATGTACTCCTTGGCGCCGACCTTGATCGCGTTCACGGCGGCCGAAGTATCGTTTCCGATGCCGCAGGCGACCACGGAGACGCTGATCCGTTCGCTCCTCAGCGATCCGATGAACCCGCCGACGTCGAGCTTGACGTCGATCATCACGAGATCGGCGCCTTGGCCCGAGCGCAATGCGACCAACGCCTTGTCCACACTGTCGGCGTGGCTTACCTTCGCGCCGCGGGACATCGCGATCTTACTGGCGGCGCCGATGTAGCCCTCGAGGGAGCCGATGATGAGCAGTCGCATTGTCTCTTCTCCCGAAACCTCAGCAATTAGTCGAAATACTCGACGCGTTTCGCCGGCGGCAGCACGGTGTTCAGCAGCATCTCCAGGCGGCGGGGGTTCTCCTGACGTCCGATGGAGGTCGTTCCCATCAGGTACAGGCTGTTGACCAGCAGCTCCTCATGCGAGTTGCGCTCGAGTTTGGCGGCGAGCGGCGAGAACATCATGTTGGCCATCACGGCGCCATAGAACGTCGTGAGCAGGGCGACCGCCATGGCCGGGCCGATTCCGGACGGGTCGTCCAGGTGGCCGAGCATCTGCACGAGACCGACCAGGGTTCCGATCAATCCCATGGCCGGCGACACCTCTGCTGCCTTGCGCAGCACACTGGTGGCCTTGCTGTGGCGACTGGCGGTCGCTTCGATGTCCCGGCGCATGATACGCTCGACTTCCTCGCCCGGCAGTCCGTCGACGAGCATCGACACGCTCTTGTAGAGGAAGGGTTCTGATTCCAGCTTCGGCAGGATGTCCTGCAGCGACAGGACGCCTTTCTTGCGGGCCTTTTCCGCCAGCTGCAGCATGGTTATGGCGGCCGTCGACGCGTCCTGAGTGGTAGGGAAAATGGCGTTGAGGATGACCCGCTGCGTGCGCACGATCTCCGGGATCGAGAAGCAGACGGTCGTCACGGCCAGCGTTCCGCCGATCACGATGAGGACCGATGGAAGGTCGACGAACGACCCGGGCGAGCCGCCCAGCACGGTCGCCGTCGCGATGAGGCCGAATCCGCTGAACAGACCGACGATCGTGGCGAAGTCGATCGTCCGGCGGCTCACGGGCACCGGTTCGGCTCCCCGCTGTGGCCGGGTGGTGCGGAGATCTGCGCTAGAGATCGAGCTCGCCATGCGTCGTCAGCGTCCCTACGTTCGGTCCATCTTGATGATTTCCGTCATGGTGACGCCCAGCCGGTCCTCGACGACCACCACTTCGCCCCGCGCCACCAAGCGGTTGTTGACGTAGATGTCGATGGCGTCTCCTACCTTGCGGTCCAGTTCGACGACGGCGCCGCGGCCGAGCTTGAGGAGCTGGCTGACCTGCATGGTGGCCCTGCCCAGCACGGCGGAGACCTGCACGGGGATGTCGTAGACGGCGTCGAGGTCTCGCACCGTGCGCGTGGGTTGGTCGCCGTGGGCGGCCGTGCCATCCTGGGCCTGGGGGTCGTCCTTGAGTTCCGTCAGATCGAGATGCCCCTTGCCGCTGGGCCTGGAGGCTTCCGCCGATTCGGCCGCGCCCGACTCGGGCTCGGCCTTTGGCGCACCCTCCGCCGGGGCCTCCGCAGGCGCCTCGGTCTCCGCCGCGCCCGCCTCGGCCGGCGCCGCGGCGTCGGCCTGCTGCTGCGTCTGGCCTTCGGTTTCGTTCCGTTCGTCCGCCATGTCGGTCTCCTACTCCTGTTTCTCCGGGGCGGCCACAGACGCCATGCCCCCCGCTTTCAGCGTGCGCTCGATGACGCGATCGATTTCCTGCCATAGGCCTTCCGTGTTGCGTTCCGCGCCGCCATCGGCCCATTCCACGCGGCAGTCGATCTCGTCCAGTGTCTGACTGGTGAGGAGGACGACTTTGCCGGTGTAGCCGGTGGCGCTGGTGACCCGATCGAGACGCTGGCGCAGCGGGTCGAGCATCGCGTCATGAACGCGCACCACGACCCGCGGCTCGTCCTGCAGCTCGGTCAGGCATTCGCGGACCAGGCCCTCGATTTCGGTGAGCGCGTTCTGCCGGGACAACTCGGGCAAGACCTTGCGGGCGATCGTGAGGGCGAGCCGGGCGGCGGCCTCTTGCGCGAGGGTCTGCGCCTCGGCATGGGTGCGTTCGACCGTCTGGAGCCGCTCGGCGATCACCTCGAGAGCGAGGTCGGCGCGTTGTGCGATCGCCTGCTTCGTCTCCTCGGCTCCGGCCTCTCGGCCCTCGGCGAAGGCCTGGGCGCGGGCGGCCTCGAGATCGGCCTCGCTGAAGGCGGGCTTGTTCCGAGCCTCGTCCTGGTCGTCCGCTGCGGCCTCGTCGTCGAACGAGGTTTCGAACATGAATTTCTGTATGGCCGTCATCTCCGTGCCGATCGCCTAGTAGATGAGTTCGTCCTCGCCCTTGGCGTCCACGATCATGATTTCCCCCTTGGCCGCCAAGTCCTTGGCGGTGATCACCATCTGCATCTGCGCCTCGTCGACGTCGCGCAGCCGCACCGGTCCCATTGNNGGATCTTGCCGGCGCGTTCCGACATGTTCTGGAAGAAGAGGCTGCGCAGGCTCTCCGAGGCGCCCTTGAGAGCGAGAGCCAGCTTGTCCTTGTCGACGCTCCGCAGCAGGGTCTGGATGCTGCTCGAATCGAGCTTTGTGAGATCCTCGAAGGTAAACATGAGGGTCTTGATGCGCTCGGCCGACTCGGGACTGATCTCC
>JABAHQ010006189.1_pt2 | contig 16413 bp, 18 predicted proteins | sample 7062091 | NCBI WGS metagenome assembly JABAHQ01 (sample SAMN14534359, study PRJNA622989) | marine sediment metagenome | biome: marine biome [ENVO:00000428]; feature: marine pelagic biome [ENVO:01000023]; material: deep marine sediment [ENVO:00002113] | place: India: Gulf of Kutch | collected...
CGAAGGTAAGTTGTTCATCGTCGGGGATGCCAAACAGTCAATCTATCGCTTCCGTGGGGCCGATGTGACCGTTTTCCGCCAGGAACGAGAAGCAATTGAAGGAGAGGGCGGCGTACACTTCTCTCTGGGCACCTCGTATCGGGCGCATCAGGCCCTTTTGGTAGGAATGAACCACCTACTGCGACCGGTGCTGGGGGACGCCCCTAACCCCCAGCGCCCCTGGGCCGAACCCTTCGCCCCGCTGAAACCCCACCGCCAGCAGCCCGGAGCCGGCTTCGAGGCCCCCCACATTGAACTGCATCTGGCCGTTGGCGGCAAAAGTGAGGGCGCTCTCGGTCGAGCCGCCGATGTCCTGGCCAAGCGGCTGATTGCCCTGGTGGAAAACGGCGAACCCCAGGTCGGTATCGGTCCGCAGGCCCGCCGGATCACCTACGGCGACATTGCCATCCTATGCCGCGCCTCGACGTCGTTTGGCGCCTATGAGGACGCCTTAGAACGGGCCGGCGTCCCTTTCTTGACCGTGGCCGGACGAGGTTTTTACCAGCGCGCCGAGATCCGCGATCTCCTCAACACGCTGCAAGCCCTGGCCGACCCCACCGATGACCTGGTTTTAGCCGGGTTGCTCCGTTCACCGGCCCTGGCCTTATCCGACGAAGCCCTGTATCGCCTGGCCCAGGCGCGTGAGACATCAGCGGGATCACTATGGGAGACGCTGCAAAACAATCAAGTTCAACTATCCAGCCAGGACACCCAGCGTGCTAGCCGGGCCGTTAAACTGATACAGGTCCTCCATGGGCAAGTTGGCCGGACGACCGTGGCCGATTTACTCAAGGCGTTTTTGGACGCTACGAGTTACCGCGCTGCCCTTATTCAAGCGGGTCAGCCCCGTGCCGCCCGCAACGTGGCCAAGCTCCTGGCCGACGCTCACGACAGCCGTATTGTCAGCGTGAGTGAGTTTCTGGCTTACGTGAGTGGCCTGCGGGATGTGGGTGCCCGCGAAGGGGAAGCGCGGGCCACAGCCGAGCGGGTGGTGCAGATCATGAGCGTCCACGCGGCCAAAGGGTTGGAGTTTCCGGTGGTCGTCATAGGCGATATCACCTATCAGTCTCCTAGCCGTTATCGTGTTTTACTTGATCCCCGCTTAGGTCTGCTTCTGCCCCAAAAAGATGAGGCCGGGGAATTACCGGCCAGCTACCGGCTGGGCAAAGGCCAGGCCGACGACCAGGAAGCGGCCGAATTGGACCGGCTGCTGTACGTCGCCGCGACCCGGGCTGAGGAGAAGTTGCTCCTGAGCGGCTGTGTCAGCCTGAAAAAAGATGGCCGTTTAGGTAATCTGGGCGGCTGGCTGGGGAAATTAGCCGGAGAGGATGTGCTGGGGTTGGCCGAAGCAGCCATTCAATACGATGAAACTGACCCGCAGCCCCTCACCCTTGATTTGCAGATTGAGCAAACTCCTGTCGCCTGCTATATCTACAGCCCTACGGCGGAAGCAGGCCTCAGTACGTACACCGTTGCGCCCGAACCGGAGTGGCCGACCCCCTTGCCGCCGCCATTCCTGAAGCCAATTACGGCACCACCGCCAAAATTACCCCTTGAGCGGAATGAGCCCCAACGCGTTTGGCGTGTGGTACCGGCTGTAGAACGTCCCCGCGCCCCGGCCTGGGTCGTGGGCAAGTTGGTTCATTCGGCCCTGGCCCTGTGGCGTTTCCCCGATGACGGTTTTGACAACTGGGCTGCGGCTCAAGCCCGCAACCTTGGCCTAACCGACGAGCGACAAGTCACCCATGCCGTTGTCGAAAGTCATCGCTTGTTGCATCGATTTCAGACCCATCCCCTATATCACACTATGGCGCAAGCCGACCAACGCCTGCATGAAGTCCCTTACAGCCTGACTATAGCCGGTCAAATCGAAGCAGGCGTCATCGACGCCTTATTCCTGCAAGATGGGATCTGGACTATTGTGGAGTTTAAAACCGACCAGATCAGGGATGAAACACAGCGGGAGGCCCTGCTCACCCAAACAGATTATCTATCCCAGGTGAACCGCTACCGTCAGGCCGTGAAACACTTGTTAAGTCAAGAACCACAGTATATACTATGCTGGCTGAATTACAAGGGACAGATTGACCTTCAAAATGAGCTGGCCCTTCAAGCAATTGGGCCGGGGAATAATTAATACGTAGTGACGACTTTAGTCGTTTTCGATTGCGGGATCGAGGCCCTGAACGACTGAAGTCATTACTACAAACACTTATTTTCAGAGAAGTGTGACCGTCCCTACCGGGACGACAACAAGAATGAAAATAGAGGAGCCAGCACGCCCACGTGCGGCTCCGTTCGGCACGAGGGCGTGCCTCACGCCTCGCTACCAATTCTATTCCAAGGAAGATAAACAATGCGACTACAAGACAAAGTGATCATCGTGACCGGTAGCACCACCGGCATCGGCGAGGCCATTGCCCGGCGCTGCGTGGCCGAAGGGGCCAGGGTGCTGGTCCATGGCCGCAACCAGGAGCGCGGCCAGCAGGTCGTCGCCGGCATGAAGCCGGCGGCCGCCCTCCATACCGATGATCTGGCCGATCCTCTAGCCCCTCAGCGCCTGGTCAAGGCCGCCCTGGATGCCTTTGGCCGTCTCGACGGCATCGTGAATAACGCAGCCTACATCGTCCGCAGTGATCTCGACACCACCAGCGTCGAACTCTTCGATCGGGTTATGGCCATCAATGTCCGCGCGCCTCTACTCCTCATTCAGGCCGGAATCGCCCATCTCAAACAGACCCAAGGCGCCATCGTCAACATAGGTTCCATCAACGCCTACACCGGCGAGCCTCGCCAGTTGGCTTACAGCATGTCCAAGGCTGCGCTAATGACCATGTCGCGCAATCTGGCCAACGTGCTGGCCTACGACCACGTCCGGGTCACCCATTTCAACGTCGGTTGGGTCATCACCCCCAACGAATACAAACTCAAAATGAGCGAGGGTCTGCCCGAGGGCTGGTCTGATCACCCTGAGCTGGAGCACGTGCCCACCGGCAAAATGACCCGGCCGGAAGAAATCGCTGCCCACGCCGTTTTCTGGCTCAGCGACGAAAGCCGGCCCATCTCTGGCAGCGTCATCGATCTGGAACAGCATCCGGTCATTGGCCGCATTCCGCTCAAAGAAGGTGAAGCAGACCATAGCCTTTAACCACCCCCTTTGCGGAGTTATTCAACTTCCTGAACCAGGCGCCGCAAGGCTTGTAAATCTTCGTCAGATGTGGTCAGCCGCTAATTTTGATTGCCCATAAACCTGAGGTACACTATGGACAACCTGATTAGAATCCGTTCCCCCTAGGAGGTACTATGACCATTTTGAGCCCCGCAGACCAAGCCTTTTGGGAAGAAAACGGCTACGTCATTGTCCGTAAGGCCGTACCCCAGGAAAATCTGGCGGCAGTGATTGACGCCATGTGGGACTTTTTGGAGATGGACCGCGATAACCCGGCTGACTGGTACAAGCGCCCGCCCTGGCATCGCCAGACGGGGATGGTGGAACTCTACCACCGTCAAGCCCTGTGGGATAATCGCCAGTACCCGCGCCTGCATCAGAGCTTCAGCGAGATTTATGACACCGAAAAGTTATGGGTCAGCATTGACCGGGTCAACATGAACCCGCCCGCCCGTCCTGATTGGGATTATCAGGGATTCATCCACTGGGATTTTGACCCGACGACGCGGCCCATCCCCCTCAAGGTGCAGGGCGTTCTTTGCCTGACCGACACCTCGGCGGAGCAGGGAGGCTTTCAATGTATCCCCGGCTCCCATCACCAGGTAGCAGAAATCATCAACCGGCAACCCCCAGATCGTGATCTACGCCGGCCCGATATTACCGGCTTGACCGTAACGCCCATCGCCGCCAACGCGGGCGACCTGGTTATCTGGCATGTGGGCCTTCTCCACGGCAACGGCCGCAATAAGACCGACCGCCCCCGCCTGGCCCAATACATTACTATGTTCCCCGCCGACGAGGATAACGAGGCCCTGCGCCGGCGGCGCATTGAGTTGTGGCAAAAACGCCTCCCACCGGACAACCGCAACGCTTTCCCCGGTGACCCGCGCAAGCTGGAAGAGACATACGGCCAACCGGCCGCCTTGACCGAGCTGGGGCAAAAATTGCTCGGCCTGGCACAGTGGTAGGTTAGAAAAACAAGTGGCAAACGTATCGACCCCCAATGCAGCCAGGGTATTTGTTGCGCTCAATCCGGTCGCCGGTCACAGTGATCCTGAATTCATCCGGCAGATACTCGACCGGCACCTGGCTTCTGGTAACCGAACCTACAAAGTTTATGAGACAACCGGCCAAGAACAGCTTTCAGAGGTGGTTCGAGAAGCATTGGACGAAGGTTTCAATTTATTGGTTGCTGCGGGAGGTGATGGGACTGTTTCAGGCGTTGCCGGAGGGCTTATTCATACCGGCACGCCGCTGGGCATCATTCCGGTCGGCACCGGAAATGCCCTTGCCCGGGAGCTCGATATCCCTTTGCATCCTGAGGACGCCTTGAAACTGTTAACAGGTGAACACACCCTCAAGCGCATCGATGCGATGCAGGTTGAGGAGCGATTTTTTACCTTGATCATCAGTGTAGGTCTTAGCGCGGTAGCCATACGTGATACCAAGCGCGAGAGCAAGCGCCGTCTTGGTCGCCTGGCTTATATCTGGACAGGGCTGCAGGGATTGCTCGGTTTCCAACCCCAACGATTTACAATTATGGTTGACGACCAACGCCATCGTGTCCGGGCCTCTGAGCTGGCCGTTGTTAACGCCGGAATTTTAGGCGGCTCCCCATTCCGCTGGGGACCCCATATCCGCCTGGACGATGGCCTGCTCGACGTTGCCATCGTACGAGTTCGGACACTCTTCGATTACTTCAGATTAGCCTGGGATGTGCTGTGGAATCGGCAGAAACAGGCCCCCAACATCCGCTACCTCCAGGCCAGGCAGACCATCGAGATTAATTCTGATCGACCTCTGGTAGTCCAGGGCGACGGCGAAGTCATTGGCCGGACTCCGGTGCAAGTCCAAGTGGTCCCCAACGCAGTCCGGGTGATTGTCCCTTAATTTAAATTAACCATGTCTTCCGATCTCAGCCTATTGATCGCCCAAATTCCCCCCTTTCATGGGTTGCGCCCGGCCGAATTACATGCAGTCCAGCAGGCCGCGCATCTTCGCCAAGTCGAGCATCACGCCTTTTTCTTTCACCAAGGCGACCCGGCTACGACCTTTTACATTCTCGTTGAGGGGCAGGTCAGGTTGACCGAGGTGACTCCTGAAGGCCACCAGGTGCTCGTGCGTTTCATTAGCCCCGGTGAGGCTATCGGTATCATCGCCGTGCTAGAAAATACTGTTTATCCGCTCTCGGCCCAGGCGGTGGAAGATTGCCTGGCCCTGGCCTGGGATGGCCCAACCTTAGAGCAGTTGATGGAACGTTATCCCCGGATTGCCATTAACGGCCTGCGGTTGGTCTCGCAGCGTTGGCGCGAATTGGAGGAACGCTACCGGGAGCTGGCTACGGAGCGCGTCGAGCGGCGCATAGCTCAGGCCCTGTTGCGCCTGGTCCGCCAGGTCGGGCGGAAAGTAGAGGGTGGTATCTTGATCGACCTGCCGCTCTCACGCCAGGACCTGGCCGAAATGACCGGCACCACCCTCTACACCGTCAGTCGCATCCTCAGCCGCTGGGAGCAGGAAAACCTGGTCGAAACCGGACGGGAACGCGTGCTCATCCGCTATCCCCATGGCCTGGCCCGCATTGCCGAAGATCTACCTCCAGAAGATCCCCAAAGATAAATCAAAATAGCCCTTATCTCTTTGCGCTGGCGCAAAGAAGGGCCGACCATTTGGCGGTATACTTAAAGATATAGGAGGTGCCCATGGAGCAGCCACAACTTGAGGCCGGGCTGACCGTGGCCGAAGTTCTGGCCCGCTGGCCACAGACCATCCTAATTTTTATCCGCCATCGAATGGCCTGCGTTGGCTGTCCCATAGCCCCCTTTGAGACTCTGGCCGAGGTGGCAGAAATCTACGGCCTGGATCTGGATCGTTTCTTGAGCGAGTTGGAACAATCCATTCAACAATCGGAAGAACAAACCTGAATGTTCCAAAGGAAGTGACTGATATGGGTTGGACAAAAAGCAGTTTCAATCCACTAGAAGCCTGTTGGTATCGTCTCGACTGGCAGAAGATAGATTGAGTGGCGTCCCTTTGTCAACCTGTAGATATAAACCTTGAGTCGGGAGGATCGTTTATGTGTCAAGCTGTTGTGTACTTGAATGAAAAAGAAATTATGCGCGACGTGGTGCGGGTAGAGCCCCTGCCCGAAGGTGTGCGATTGACGACCTTCTTCGAGCCGCCTCGCCTCGTTCCGGCCACCATCCGCGAAATAGACCTGCTCAAGCACCGGGTGCTGCTGGAGCCTTTACCGGAGGAGAAGCTACACCATGAATGATCTGGAGAAATTGCGGGTTTTACTACCACACTGGATTGAACACCATGCGGAACACGCCAGCGAGTTGCGTACCTGGGCCGAACGCATCCGCCTGGCTGGCCAGGCGGACGTGGCCGAAAAGCTGTTGGCCGCGGCTGCCTCCCTGCAACAAGCCGGCGATCATTTATCGAATTTGCTGGATGAAGTTGAATAAAAAGTCAACCATAAAGGAAAGAGAAATTCTATGACTGAGGAAAAGAAAGAACTTACGGGTAAACGCATCGGGGTTTTTGGAAAAGGCGGCAGCGGCAAGAGCACCACCATCGTGCTGTTGGCCCGGGCGCTTAGAGATTGCGGCTATAAAGTCTGCGTGTTAGACGCTGACTCCACCAACGTGGGACTTCATCACGCCCTGGGACTTGAGCAGGCGCCGTCGCCGCTCCTGGACTACTTCGGCGGCATGGTGTTCAGCGGTGGATTGGTCACCTGCCCCGTGGATGATCCAATGCCCTTGCCAGCCGCAGAGGTTTTCTTAGACCAGCTCGCCGCGAAACACTACCGCCGCAATGAAGATGGCATACTATTCCTGACGGCCGGCAAAATCGGTGATCAGGGGCCAGGGGCAGGGTGTGACGGTCCCATCGCCAAAATCGCCAGAGATTTAAGGATATATCAGGCAAGCGAAGACCCTGTTACGCTGGTAGACTTCAAGGCGGGCTTCGAAGACTCGGCACGGGGGGCCGTAACCAGTTTAGACTGGGCCATCGTCGTCGTTGATCCGACCACAGCCGCGATTCAAATGGCGGCCAACTTGAAAGACATGGTGGACCAGATCAAGGCTGGCGGGCTGCCGGCCACGAAACATTTAGAAACCCCTGAACTGGTCGAATGGGCCAATCGGATCTTCAGAGAAGCAATGGTCAAAGATGTTCTGGTAGTCCTGAATCGGGTCAAGGATGACGCGATGGAAAAGTATATGAGGAGGAAGCTGGCCGAGAAAGAGCTTGAGCCGATAGGGACCATCCACGAAGATCCTGCGATTGCTATGTCCTGGTTAGAAGGTACGCGGTTGGAAGTGACGAATACCAGGGAAGACGTCGAGGGGATTGTCAAAAAATTAGAGGCTGTTGCCACGAGAAGTACTATCCCTGTTTAACGACGCAGGCGTAAGGGATTTTCTAAACGTGAAGCGGGGAATATCTCCTGAAGTGTACGATAATCCTTTTGCCAATCCTGAAATCGCCGCCGGCTACGAGGCCTGGTACGAAACCACAGGCCGGCGGGCTGACCGTCTGGAAAAGGCGCTCCTAAGGCGACTGCTGGCCGATTTTCCGCACGCGCACACGTTGTTGGAAGTGGGATGTGGTACCGGCCACTTCACCCGTTGGTTCAGCGAGCAAGGTTTCCGAGCCATGGGGTTGGACCTGTCGCTTACAATGCTGACCGCTCCCCCCTTTGGGGGGTTGGGGGGGCCGCGCCTGGACAGCCCACCGTGCGTTCTGGGTAACGCACTGACGCTGCCCTTTCCGAGGAATACCTTTGACCTGGTTGCTCTGATCACGACGCTGGAGTTTATCACCGATCCGGTTCAGGCCCTGAGTGAGGCAAAGCGCGTGGCCCGGTCTGGGCTAATCCTGGGGGTATTGAACCGGCACAGTTTGCTGGCCTGGCAGTTGGCTCATTCGGGAGACCCCTTGTGGCAGGTGGCCCACTTTTTCACGCCGGCAGAGCTGGCCGATCTGATCCGGCGCTCCGCCGGGGGAGAGGTGGAAATCCTCTGGCGAACAACGTTGTGGCCCCTCTGGCCCCGGGATCTGCCGTGGCGGTGGGGCGGATTTATTGGAATGGCGGTCAAGCTGAGGAAACGACGGAAGGAGAAGATATGATTAGTATTTCAGCCCAGGTAAGCCTATACCCGTTAGGCCAGGCATCCCTATCGCCAGCGATCGATGAGGCGCTCCGGATCTTTCGGGCTCACGGTCTGGACGTCGAACCGGGCGCCATGAGCACCATGATCAGCGGCGATGAGGAGACGGTCTTCGCCGCTTTGCAGGAAACATTTCGCCGCGTCGCCGAACAGGGCCGCGTCGTCATGATCGTGACCTTCTCCAATGCCTGTCCGGTGCTGAGCAAATCGAAAGAAGCCATCACCTATGAACCCATCGGCCACGTGGAAAACGAGTTTGATGGGCCGGTGGCGTCCGATGTGATGCGCGCTGCCGAGTCGCGGATCGTTCTCGATCCAGGTCTGGTCGCAGGTTTGGCCGGGCTGGAGCCGGGACAGCAGGTCATGGTGGTTTTCTACTTTCACCGCGCCCAGGGTTATGACCTGAGTCAGCACCCCCGGGGTGACACGAACCGGCCCAGGCGCGGCGTCTTCGCCCTGTGTAGTCCGCGCCGGCCGAACCCCATCGGTGTCACCGTGGTGGAACTGCTGGCGATTGAGGAAAATGTGCTGCGCGTGCGGGGCCTGGATGCCTTCAACGGCACGCCGGTTCTCGATCTGAAGCCAGCGTAAGGAAAAAGTAAAGCCAGGCACCTCAACGAATAGCCTACCTGTATTGTGACCTCGAACCTCGAAATGGTAAGGCAACGAAAACGGAAGGAGAATGTAAGTCATGATAGCGTTCAAGCGAATTCTGGTTCCATTGGATGGATCGCCTCTCGCGGAGAGGGCGCTGCCGGTGGCTCGCGCGCTGGCCCAGAAGTTCGAAAGCCAGATTATCTTACTGCGAGTATTGGATATTCCCACGCCTACTGCACCTACATCGGAGCCGGAGATAACCATAGGTTGGGTACGGGAGGCGCGCCAACACGCCCTTGAGGAAGCCCGCAGCTACCTGGAAGCTCTCCAGGGTGAGCTTTGCGAGGAGGGGTTTGATACACGGTTTCTGCTACGAGACAGGTCGCCGGCCGAAGACATCCTCGATGTCTGCAGCGCCGAGGAGATCGACCTGATCGTCATATCTAGCCACGGAAAGGGAGGTTTGGCGCGCTGGTCCTTCGGCAGCGTTGCTGAGAAAGTAGCGCACTACAGCCCTTGTCCCGTGCTGTTGGTTCGGCAGGAACCGAGAGAAGAGCAAAGGCCAGGTGCACGATGATTGCTTTCGGTCCAGTACCCTCCCGGCGTTTAGGGCGGAGCCTGGGGATCAACAATATTCCGCCCAAAATATGTACCTACGCCTGTGTCTATTGTCAGTTAGGGCGCACCCTCAAAATGCAGGTGGACCGTCAGGCGTTCTATGAGCCTGAGGAAATCTTGCAGGCTGTCCAGGAGAAGGTCAACCGAGTGAAGGCGGCCGGAGAATCTATCGACTACCTGACCTTTGTGCCTGATGGGGAGCCTACTTTGGACATCCATCTTGGCCGTGAGATCGAGTTGTTGCGGCCCTTGGGCCTTCCCATCGCGGTGATCACCAACGCCTCCCTCATCTGGCACGCAGATTTGCGGGCGGATCTGAAGAAAGCGGATTGGGTCTCTCTTAAGGTGGATGCTGTGACAGAAGATGTCTGGCGTCGAATCGACCGGCCCCACGGCACATTGCGCCTGGCCGCGATTCTCGATGGGGCACTCGAGTTTGCGGCAGCCTTCGCCGGCGAATTGGCAACGGAGACGATGTTGGTCGAAGGAGTCAACGACAGCCCGGCGCTGATCGAGGAGACAGCCGGCTTTGTAGCTCAGTTGCAGCCTACAACGGCCTATTTGGCGATCCCCACGCGGCCGCCGGCGGAGGCGTGGGCCCGGCCGCCGGGTGAGGATGTCATCAATCGGGCCTACCAGATCTTTAGCGACAGGGTGAGCCCCGTAGAGTACCTGATCGGCTACGAGGGCAACGCTTTCACGTTTACGGGCAACGTAGCGGAAGACCTGCTGAGTATCACCGCCGTGCATCCCATGCGCGAGGAGGCGGTAAACGAGTTCCTGGCCCGGGCCGGCGCCGGTTGGCCGGTGGTTGATTACCTGATCACGCAAAATCAACTGGTTAAGACGGATTACCAGGGGCGAACATACTATCTGAGAAAACTACAATGAGGAGCGAATGAACAATGAAAGTACTGATCGCTGCCAACGGTCCAATCCTTGATAGTTCAGTTGCCAAACGGTTTGGCCATGCCCCGTATTATCTCTTTGTAGATACTGCCACCATGCAGGTGCAAGCGATTGACAACGGCGAGCACGACAATGAAACCCATGCCGTTATCCCTGACATGGTCGGGCAAGGGGTTGAAGTCTTCATTACCGGGAATATCGGCCCCCACGCCTTCGAACTGATCCGCTCGCTCGATCGCCGGGTGGCGCTGGCCCGCCAGATGTCGGCCGGCCAGGCCCTGGACAAATTGACCAGGGGTGAACTGGAATTTCTCAGCGCACCCACGGTCAAACACAGTATCCATGATCATACCCATCACTCAGCTTAATTTACCCAAAAGGAGACTGACAATGACTACTGAAGTGACACTTTTAAAGCAGTATCCACTGTTTAGCGACCTGAACGAGGCTCAATTACATGCAGTCGCGCAGTTGTGCGAGTCGGAGTGCTTTTACCCCAACCACACCTTATTTGAAGAGGGGCAACCTGGAACAAGGATCTTCCTGTTGATCGAGGGTGAAGTGGAAATGTTGTTCATGATCGACGAAACGGGGCCGACCCGGATCGGTCTGAGTAAGGCTGGTGAAATTATCGGCTGCCCGACCTTGATCCCACCTTATACCCATACGACCACGGCTCGCAGTTTGACGCCGATTGAGGTGCTGGCCATAGACGTCGTCGGGTTGCGTGAATTGTTTAAGCAAGACTGTGGGCTGGCCGTTTCCATCCTACAGCATCTCATTCAGGCTTTGTTAGATTGTCTCATGGATTTACGGTTGGCTGCCAGGGAGCAGATACAATACCCTGAAACATAATTAACTGCCATACGATTGGCCTGTTCGTCTGGCACAATGTCATAACCTTCTTGCGCAACGCCAGCACCATTATCGTGATCGTTTCCGCCGCTGTGTGGGTGCTGTCCGCCTTTCCGGGACCAACCATCGAGCAGAGCCTGCTGGCCGGGCTAGGCCGGCTGCTCGCACCCCTTGGTCACCTGATGGGGCTGGATTGGCGGATGATGGTGGCGCTGCTGAGCAGTTTCCTGGCCAAGGAGAACACCATCGCCACCCTGGGTGTCCTCTTTCGGGACGGCCGGGAGGGGACCAGCCTGGCAGAGACTTTGGCCGCCACCCTGACGCCGGCGGCGGCGCTCGCCTTTCTGGCCGTGCAAATGCTCTTCATCCCGTGTGCCGCCACCGTGGCTGTGATCCGCCAGGAGACGCAGAGTTGGCGCTGGACCGCCATTGGCGTGGCTCTGCTGTTGGCGATCTCTTTTGGCATTGGCATTGCTATTTACCAGGGGGCATTAGCCTTGAATGTGCCAGGTTTAATCANNCAGGGGGCATTAGTCTTTAACATGCCAGGTTTAATCATCAAATCCGGATAGGTTAATCTGGCAAATCACAGCATCCGTGCTAGAATTCATGGTTGGTTGGTATGCTGTATTTTGAAGTGAAGAATTAGGGAAGGTCAACCATGGCTGTTCGAAATATTGTGCTGTACGCTGAGAATAAAGCTGCCCTACGCCAGAAAAGCGAGCCGGTTAGGATTGTAAACCGGCGCGTCAAAAAATTAATCCGCGATTTAAAGGACACTTTGAACTTCCACCCTGAGGGAGCCGGATTGGCCGCCCCTCAGATCAACGTTCATCAACGGGTCGTCGTGGTTCGATTGGACAGTAGCCCTGACGAGGAAGGTGAGCCGGGGCCACCCCTGGCCTTGATCAATCCGGAAATTATTGAGGCCAGGAACGAGCAACAAGATTTCGACGGCTGCCTCAGCTTTCCCGGTCTCTATGCCGAAACTGTGCGCCCTCATTACTTGAGGGTAACCGGCCTGGATGAAGAGGGCAAACCTTTTGACCGTATCTTTGAGGGTTTTGATGCTGTCCTGGTTCACCACGAAATAGACCACCTGGACGGCGTCTTATTCATCGATCGGGTCGAAAACGTGGAAGATCTGTACCGGGTACATGAAGATGGAAATGGCCAACTGGTGCGCGTACCTGTGTCAGTAGTGTGAAAATGAGAAGTGCAGTGAAAGAATCAAGGCTGTATCAGAAATTACCGGACGGTCGCGGTAGAGAAGGTGAAGGCAGCATGCTAAAGGCTTTCTTTGAACCGGCTGCGGTGGCCGTGATCGGCGCTTCAACTAATCCAGATAAACTGGGCTATGCTGTGCTGAACAACTTGTTAGAGAACGGCTATGCCCGGCGGGGGAAGGTTTATCCGATCAATCCCAAGGCGAAGGAGATTCTTGGCCATCTCGTGTACCCCTCAGTACTGGATGTCCCCGATCCAATTGACCTGGCCGTGATCGTGATCCCCTACCCATACGTGCCAGACATCCTGAGGGAATGTGGGCAGAAGGGGATCCCGGCAGCCGTCGTGATCAGCGCCGGATTTCGTGAAGTTGGCCTGGAAGGTCTGAAGCGCGAGCGCGAGCTGATCGCCATCGCGCGCGAATTCAACATCCGGCTGATCGGCCCGAATTGCCTGGGGGTGATTGATACTTTCACCCCACTCAATGCTACCTTTGCGGCCGGTTCACCGCCCAGAGGACCCATAGCCTTCAGCTCACAGTCGGGTGCGCTGGGCATCGCTATCCTTGACTGGGCGCAGGCTGGCCGCCTGGGTATGTCCAAATTTGTTAGTCTGGGCAATAAGGCTGATGTGGACGAGGTTGACTTGCTCCGGGCCTGGGCCGGTGACGAGCAGACGCGGGTAATCCTGATCTACAGCGAGGAACTATCTAACGGCCAGGAATTCATCTGCACTGCCCGTGAGGTCACTCGGGTGAAGCCCACTATCGCCATCAAATCCGGGGTTACCCAGTCCGGCGCGCGGGCCGTGTCGTCACACACCGGATCACTGGCTGGGTCCGAACAGGCCTACCAGGCCGCCTTTCAACAGGCGGGTGTGTTACAGGCAGACTCGCTGGAGTCGCTCTTTGATATGGCGTTCGCCTTTGGCTACCAACCCCCACTGCAGGGAGAGCGGATCGCGATTGTCACCAACGCCGGCGGACCGGGGATACTGGCAACGGACGCTCTGGAACGAGCCGGGTTGACGATAGCGCAATTCGATCTCGAGACGATCAAGGCTCTGAAGCAACACCTGCCTGAGGCTGCCAGTGCCGTCAATCCTGTGGACGTACTGGGTGACGCCACGCCGGATCGCTACCGTTCTGCTCTCCTATCTGTGGCCGCCGACCCGAACGTTGACGGACTTTTGGCCATGTTAGTCCCCCAAGCCGTATTGGATATCAAGGCGATGGCTGAGGCCGTAGTCGCCCTCGTAGAGAACACAGGTAAGCCCGTATTGGCCTGCTTTATGGGCGAGAAGCGGATGGTTCCCGGCATCGAAATTCTGACGGCCCACGGCGTTCCGAACTATTCCTTCCCCGAACGCGCTGCCCAGGCCTTCCGGGCGATGGCGGATTATCGGGAAATACGGGCGCGCCCCGTGCCTGAGTTCGTCGAGTTCGACGTCGACCGAGCGGCCACCCGAGCCGTACTTGATCAGGCGAGAGCCGAGGGGCGGGTGACCATCGGTGATACCGAGGCGCGCCAGATCCTGCAAGCCTATGGACTGCCCATCCCCAAATCCGAGGTCGCCGAGACGCCAGATCGGGCCATCGAAATAGCCAACCAGATTGGCTACCCAGTCGTCCTCAAGATCGCCTCACCAGACATCCTGCACAAGACCGACGTGGGGGGGGTGAAGCTCGGGCTGCGGGCCGCGGAAGACGTACGGGACGCGTTCGAGTTGATGACTTACCGGGCGCAGCGTTACCTGCCCGAAGCGCGTCTGTGGGGTTGCCTGGTGCAGGAGATGGTCCCTCCAGGGGGGTTGGAAGTGCTGGTGGGCATGAACCGGGATCCCCAGTTCGGGCCGCTGGTCACCTTCGGCCTGGGTGGCATCTACGTCGAAATGCTGAAGGACGTGACCTTCCGCATCGCCCCCTTCTCGCCCCAGGAGGCCGAAGCGATGCTGGGCGAGATCCGCACGCGGGCGCTGTTGGACGGCGTGCGTGGACAGCCCCCGGCCGACAAAGCCGCCCTTGTTGACGCCCTACTGCGGGTGGGACAGCTCGTTCAAGACTTTCCCGAGATCGTCGAGCTCGACATTAACCCACTGGTCGTCTATCCCACGGGACAGGGTGCAATTGCCATTGACATGCGCCTGGTGCTTAGTTCTTGAGGCCCCCCATTCCTCCCCCCTCTGAGGTGGAATTGGGGAGTAGACGCGGCGTGTCTGTCAGTTGGCTAACCATTCCTCCCCCCCTCTGGGGGGGATTGAGGGGGGCCAGCGGGGCCGCGTCATCATCAGGATCAGGAGACAGTCATGAAATCGTTGTATGTGACCTCAGTTGAACGCTACTCAGGAAAGACCGCCACTTGCCTGGCGCTGGGCAAACGCTTCCAGGCTGATGGCTATAATGTGGGCTATCTCAAGCCACTCAGTCTGCAACCCTGGCGGGTGGCGGACAAGATGGCCGACGAGGATGCTGCCTTTGCCAAAGAAGTCCTGGGGTTAGCGGCGGAACCATGGGAGCTCTCGCCCGTAGTGGTGACCCCCGAGTTCTTGCGGGCACACCTGCGCGGCGAGAGGGAGACCAACCTGATGGGAAAAGTACAAGCAGCGTGTGAGGGAGCCAGCGCCGGCCAGGATCTGTTGCTGCTTGAGGGTGGCGGCAGTCTGCGGGAGGGCTACGTGGTGGGTTTGCCGACACCGGCCGTCGCAGCAACCCTTGGTAGCGATACCCTGGCCATCGTCAAATACCGGGAGCAGGTGCGCGTGCTGGATGACGCACTCACAGCCCAGACCCGTCTGGGCAAAAATTTGTGTGGCATCATCATTAACCGGGTACCGGCCGATGCGGCCGCCTTTGTGTCTGAAGTGGCCATGTCCTATCTTGAGAGGCAAGGCATCCCTGTTCTGGGTGTGCTCCCGGAGGTGCGTAGTCTGGAGGCTCTGACAGTGATGGAACTCATCAAAGTCCTTAAGGCAGAGGTACTAACGGAGCACTTTAACCCACAGGCACTGTGCGAAACCCCCACCATAGGCGCGATGACGGCCGAAGCCGCCCTCAGGATTTTTCGCAAACAAACCAACAAGGCTGTAATCACTGGCGGCGACCGGACTGACATCCAGTTGGCCGCATTGGAGAGCTCGACGACCTGCCTGATCCTGACGGGCAACCTACGCCCCAGCCCGCTGATCCTCAAGCAGGCCGACGAGTTCGGCGTTGCTGTGCTGCTGGTGCGCACAAACACCTTAGAGACGGTCGAGGCGATTGAGCAGGTGTTTGGCAAAACACGCCTGGGACAGGCTGCCAAGTTACAGCAATTCGAGGCGCTGCTGGCCGAGCACGTTGACCTGGACCGTCTATACCAGACGCTTAACCTGAAGCGGCGGAGTTGAAGGAACGGTATTGACAGAGGCGAGCGTGAAATTTACCTTCCCGGAAGCTAAGAGCGCTATTTATTGACCAAAGCACCGCATCATTTTGACGCTTCGCCTGGCTGAAGACGCCTTGAAGCTTCCGGGAAGGTTATACTGAGNNGTATTGACAGAGGCGAGTGTGCGGAGGCATAGAGGGATGACGTTTGGTAAACGAGTCAGCGGTTACGGCCGCCTGACTCATATAAAGTCAATAGCCGTGGCAGCGGTGTTATTTTGGCTCATAGTAATTGGAGGTACTGCCTGCACGGGTGAAGCCGAACCCTCACCTGCGGCCGCCGACAATGTGCTGGTCGCAGCCAGTATCGCTCCCCTGGCTGACTTTGCCCGGCAGGTAGGGGGCGATTGGGCTCAGGTTATTACTTTGATGCCGCCGGGGGCCAGCCCGCATACCTA
>JABAHQ010022683.1_pt3 | contig 16412 bp, 14 predicted proteins | sample 7062091 | NCBI WGS metagenome assembly JABAHQ01 (sample SAMN14534359, study PRJNA622989) | marine sediment metagenome | biome: marine biome [ENVO:00000428]; feature: marine pelagic biome [ENVO:01000023]; material: deep marine sediment [ENVO:00002113] | place: India: Gulf of Kutch | collected...
TTGGGGCCTGGATCTCAATGCTCGGACCGCTCCTCTTTATCCGCTTGGGCCTGGCCGAAAGTAGGATGCAACTAAAACCGTCCTTGGAGGGCTAAGTCGTTTGTGTTCCCAATACTAGACAAACACAGTAGATCCAAAATTGAGAAGCCAGCACGCCCCTGTGTGGCTCCGTTCGGCACGTGGGCGTGCCTTACTCCTCGACAAACTGTCCCCCGAGTTCCTACAGGAGGGTCATCATGCCCGCAATCACAAAAATCGTATTCTGGATGCTGGTCAGTTTAGGTCTCATCATCATCGTCCTCATTATTTTAGTTCGGCTGACCACCTTTCATCCGGCCAAGGTTCAAGCGGAAGCCGTCCACTGCGCCGGCAAAGCCCCAACCTTAAAGCCAGGTCAGCGCTTTAAAGTGATGACCTACAATGTCCAGTATATGGCCGGTAAAAACTACGTCTTTTTCTACGATTTGCCCGATAATAACGGCCCTGACGAACGTCCCACCAGTAAAGATATCACCCAAACCCTGGCTGAAGTCGCCCGCATCATCCAGGATGAAGATCCGGACATTATCCTGTTACAAGAGGTTGACGATGGCGCTGCCCGTACCGATTATGAAGATCAGTTGGCGCGCTTATTGGAGCTACTCCCCGCGGAGTACGTCTGCCACACCTCGGCCTTTTATTGGCGGGCCGCCTTTGTACCCCATCCCCGCATCCACGGCGCAGTAGGACACAAATTATCTATTATCTCCAAATATCACCTTCAGGGGTCGACGCGCTACCAGCTTCCCATAGCCGACACTAACCCGATCACCCAACAATTCAACTACAAGCGCGCCATTCTGGCGACACACCTGCCGGTCGAAGGGGGTCAAGATTTGGTCGTGCTGACTACCCACCTGGAAGTATCAAGCCAGGGAGCTGACATCAAGCAACGCGAGATGGCCGCCCTAAATGAACGACTGGCTGCTCTGAACCAGGTTGGCTATCCCTGGCTCCTGGGCGGTGATTTCAACCTGCTGCCACCAGGCCAGATGAACCACTTGCCAGAGACACACCGGCGTGATTTTCGACCGGAAACGGAGCTGGCGCTCTTGTTGGATCGTTACCGGGTCATCCCCAGCCTGGTCGACCTTCAGGGTGATGAGGCCCAAAAATGGTTCACCATGCTCCCTAACGACCCCAGCATTACCGAACCTGATCGTACTGTGGACTACATTTTCTTTGCCGATGATCTGATCTTGAATACTTATTACGTCAGGCAACATGACACCCCGTCCATCTCCGACCATCTGCCCCTTGTGGCCGAGTTCACCGTGCCGTAAAAGGTGGGGCCAGCTATTTCATATGCTCACGATCTCCTTATTCTGAGTAAAGTATTCCTGAAACAACCTTCACAATTTACCAATCTTTCAATTTGAGGTAAAATTTTAATTACTACTATTATTGTGGCGTGTTATTTGTTTTGTAAATACGCTACACAGTATGGAGGACCAACACAATGTCATCAAAATACGTCAAACTAACGGCTATGAGCCGTTGCGCAGGTTGAGCGAGCAAGCTGGATCCCCAGTTGCTGGCGCAGGTTCTGCGCCCTTTGCATACGCTTCATACCCAACAACATAACGGCAGTCTATTGGTTGGTCTCGACATCGCTGATGATGCGGCCATTTACAAGCTCAACGAAGAGCAAGCCATCATTAACACCACTGATTTTTTCACCCCGGTGGTTGACGATCCTTATGATTACGGCGCTATTGCCGCTGCCAACTCGATGAGTGATGTGTACGCTATGGGCGGCGAAGTGCTATTTGCGCTGAATATCGCCGGCTTCCCCGGAAATATGGACCCGACTATTATCACCGAGATTTTACGCGGCGGCGCAGAAAAGGTTATCGAAGCAGATGCTGTTATTGCTGGCGGGCATACTGTTCAGGATGAAGAGCCAAAATATGGCCTGGCCGTTACGGGTATCGTCCACCCGGAACGATACTTCATCAAAGGGGGGGCTAAGCCGGGGGATCAACTGGTTCTGACCAAGCCGCTGGGGACGGGCACCATTAGCACCGCCCTGAAACGTGAGATCGCTAAGCCAGCCCATGTTGAGCCGATGATCGCCTCTATGAAGCGCCTGAACCGTTGCGCAACCCAGGCCACCCAGGAAACAGGTGGGGTTCGCTCGGTGACCGACATCACTGGCTTTGGGCTGTTGGGCCACAGCTTAGAAATGACTCAAGCCAGCGGGGTTCGTTTTCGCTTCAGCTTCGACCAGATACCCTTCCTGGACGGAGCGTTCGATTATGCGGCTCAATTTATCTTTCCCGGCGGGGCCAGTAACAACCGGCTCTATTTTGAAAAAAATGTTTCCTTCGCCCCAGAAATCTCAGAAGATAAACAGATGCTCCTCTGGGACCCACAAACATCCGGCGGCTTGCTGCTGGCTATTCCGGCTGACAAGCTGAAAACCTTTCAAGCTCGCTGCGCTCAACATCAGCAATCAGTCTGGGTCATAGGTGAAGTTGAGGTGGGGAGTGGGGTCGTTGTTGCCTAAGTGCTTATCCTTAACCAGGCAAATAAATTGCCATCAGGAGTCCAAAGTGGACTTTGGACTCCTGAACGATCATAGGCAAACAAAATATTTTCGAGTCGGGAGGTTGTGTGCGTATAAAAAAAGATAAGTACACCAGCTACCTGATGCTACTGCTCTTATGTATTTCATTTATAATCGGGGGCATGTGGGGGGGCATTGTCGGTGGGGGATTAGTTTTATGGGCGTTTGATTCAGATAAGATTTCTGCCTCTCAAGAGGTCGCCACCCTCTTGACGCCCACAGCATTGCCCTCCCCTTCCGCATTCCCTACGTCGTTCCCTACTGCCACCCCAACGCCAGTTATGTTACCAACCCCTACCCCTTCTATCGAGGACGCGATAGAAAAGGTACTTCCTTCGGTGGTAACAGTGATCAACTACCAGAAAGATTATGGTTACACTCAGTCAGCAGCAAACAAGCGTATTGTAGGCTCAGGTGTTATTGTGGATGAGCGTGGTTACATTGTCACCAACGCTCATGTTGTTGCGGATTCGGAAAGCTTGAAAGTTATTATGGCTAACGGTCAAGAAGTTTCAGCGACTATGATTGTCGAAAATACATCCTTGGACCTGGCTTTGTTAACCACTAAAACGGATGAGTTGATCGCTGGGGCCTGGGGAGATTCATCTAAAGTCCGGCTGGGTCAACCTGTGCTGGCTATCGGGAGTGCGCTGGGAGATTTTCCTAACTCAGTAACTATGGGGATCGTCAGCGGCTTGAACCGGGCCTTAGCACTGGATGAATATGTGGTGTACGGCCTTATTCAAACTGATGCTGCTATAAATCAGGGGAACTCTGGCGGGCCATTAATCAACCTAGAGGGGGAAATTGTCGGTATCAATACATTTATTATTCGCGAAGATCATAATCAAGAAATAGCTCAAGGGATCGGCTTTGCTATTCCTGCCAGTTCGATTAAAGCATGGTTAGGTCCATGGGTTGCCGAAACAGTGGATGAAATTCCTGCTTCATTTAGCGAGGCAGGGTATGAGTCAGAAAAATCGCTTCCCTCCCCGTTACCCACGCCTCAAAATTAGAGTCCGATGACGTCCAGACTTTAGCTGGCTTGTAGCTCAAACCGGCTGGCCTCGACACCATTTTCATCTTTGGAGAAGAGCACAAATAATTACTTTTGAGTTTTCAAAAATTGAAACACAACTCGTCGATATATTCAGGCAACCTGCTCTGTTTGCTGGCGCACTATATTAATAAGACTCAAGGCGCTAAAAGGTTTAGTGATGTAATCGGTTGCTCCCATCTTTTTAGCCCGATCAGCATCACTGAGTTGTCCCATAGCTGTAAGCATAATAACGGGTAGGTTAATCAATTCAGGACTGCTACGAATTGTTTCTAAAATTTCAAAGCCGTTCAGGTCCGGCATAGATATGTCACAGGTTACGAGATCAGGCTTTTCCGGAGCATGGCGCAAAATTCTGAGGGCCTCTGCACCGGTGGCTACCTCAATCACCTCAAATCCAGCTCCTTTTAACATCCGGCCAATCAAACGTCTCATATGAATCTCGTCGTCAATAATCATAACCGTGACTTTCTTTGACACGCACTTCTACCTCACCAGGCGATCTCATCGCACAAAGATAAAAATTATTCCTAATCTTCTTTCGCCAGATTCTCCAAAGCATTTTCCAGAGACGGATAAATGGTAAATATTTGGTCAAGCATGGTTAGCTTGAAAACCATCTCAGCTTGCTTGTTTAGACCTACCAGAATAATGTCTTTGTCTCTTTCTCTAGCGAAGCGTAATCCTGAAACCAGGGCTGATAGGCCGGCACTATCAATGAAGTGAACTTCTTCCAAATTAACCACTACCGACGCAGGAGTCGCCTCAATAACTTCGTGCAGGCGTGTCTTAACCGCCTCACTACTCTGCAAATCCAAACGGCCTTTTAAAACGACTTCAAGCAGTTTTTGGACCTCATCTAACGTTCTCGTCTGGATCTCCATAATTTTACGCCTGATTAAACATTTAACTGGCTTCTTGCGCCTCAGCTACTGTCTCAAATATTTGAAAAACCCGATCAAACATGGTTAATTCAAATAAGAGTTTTGCCTGAGACTGTGGCGCGGCCAGGCGAAGATTGTGAGCATCACCCCCAAACGTTTTCAACCCCGACACCAAAGCAGCCAACCCTGAACTATCGATGAAGGGAACACTGGCCAGGTCAACAATCACTCGACTCGCCCCTTTATTAGACAAATCTCTAAAAGTCTGTTTAGCCTCTTCTGCGGAACGAGCATTGAGTGCCCCATTCAATTTGACCAGATAAACATCGGATCCTAAAGCACTATACGATATTTCCATGGACTTTTTAAATCCTCCTTACAGATCTTCGTATTAAGTAACGAATTCTCAAAAACACGTCACTTTCGTATTATAACATACTTTTCAGGGATACCAGAAAAACTGTTACGAGAAGTAAAAATAAAGAGGACAAGTGGCTAACTTAGGATTGAGAATTTAATAACTTCCCCATTGGCGTCTGGCCCACTGAAACGTGAAACGTAATTGCGTAATGCGTACTGCGTATTGCGTATTGCGTAAAGACTTCGCCCTCCATATGGACTATTACGCAGTACGCAACACGTTTCACGCTTCACGTTTCACGGCGAAGCGGCTAAATGGGTAAGTTATTTAGGTCACATCCCTTAGCATACGTTGTAGTCTTTGCTACCTAATCAGGCAGATATTTAATCAGCTTCCAATGATTCCCCAGAGACGTGTCCACTTCATATTTCGCCACATCCATTATCTGGCGCACAATATGCAGACCATAACCTCCTTCAGAAGGATCCATTGGATCAGAAATTGGCGGTGGAACGGCATTGGGGTTAAAACCTTGGCCCTGATCATACACATCTATTTCAATACCAACTGAGGTCAGAGTTATCGTGCCATTGATATAACCTTCCACACCAGCGTAAGCATGCTCAATAATGTTAGTACATATTTCTGAAACCGCCAATTCAACCAGATAAACAAAATCATCACCCTTAGAGTCGGGTGGCAAATTATTCAAGCCTCGACAAGCGCGGGTGACCATTTGAGAGATGTCCCCAAGGTGAACTGTATTAGCAGGGTATTCAAATTGGAACGCATCAATGATCTGATACGATTTTATCTTCTTAAATTTCGTTGTATCCGGAGAAAATTTGATTACGGCCAGGGTAACATCATCGGCACAAACTTCGGTCTGTCTAAAATTAGCCAAGTCATCCAAAATTATTTGTTTTAACCTATTAGGGGGTTGATCCGCATATTCATGTACTAAATCTTGAACACGTTTCAAGCCAAATAACTGACCTTTTGGATTGCTGGCCTCGGTCACACCATCACTATACAAAACCAGCATATCACCAGGAGCCAGATGAACATATTGGGTGGTTTTATGATCATAACCGGCGATGCCGATAGGCACCGAAGTTGCCTTCAGCATCCGAGATTTTTGGGATTGAGCATGGTAAATAATGCCAGGCACGTGGCCTGCATTGGCAAACATGAGAACACTCGCATTCGTATCAACTGTGGCTACAAAAGCGGTCACAAATAACTCAGCTCGGCCTAAGTCTTCCTGTAAAACTTCATTAACTCGTTTAATGATGACGTCAGGCTCCTGACTATGCAGTGCCTCGATCCGAAGCATTGTCCGAATCATTGAGGTAAACATAGCCGCTGGAATACCTTTTCCAGCCACATCACCGACAACGATCGTTAATTGGTCGCTCTCAGGGCAAATAAAATCGTAGAAGTCGCCCCCAACCTCATAGGCTGGAAGGGTACTCACATCTATTTTCAATCCCTTTACCCGGGGTGTATTACCGAGTAAAAGGCTTTCTTGAATTTCCGCTGCGATCTCTAATTCACGTCGAACGCGTTCCTGGGCAATTAACTTGTTCTGAAGTCTGAAGTAATCAAAAATCGGACCGATTTGCTCAGTTACTGAGGTAATTAATTTGGCATCACCAGCAGTAAAATCGCGTTTAGCATCGTTTTTAGTATTATTGATTAGCCCCAGGGCAGCAACTGTCTCGTTGCCGGTCGGAATTGGCGCCCCAATAAAATTGTACACGGGTTCTGGCGCATCTGGCCAAAGGTCAAGTGTCATCTCGCGGCTATTAAATAACACCAAATGATCAAGACCAGCTAGCTTGTCCAGCAACGCCTGGTTATCAATAGGCATAAGCAACACTTGGGGTCCAGCCTTGACACACTTAATCTGTCCCTCGGTCGTGTAAATGATAAAAGCCAACTCAACCGCCACAACCTTGATAATCTCTTCTAAAGTTGAAGCCAGAACATTAGACAGGTTAGTATGTGTGCCCAAAGTTTGAGTGATACGATAAACCAGCTCCAACTGATCCCAGGCCACAATCAGTTCATCGGTCATTCCTTGTAGCGCCTGCTCACTATTGAGATGATCCACCAGGGTTTCAGCCGCCCAAGTCAACATCGGCAGTTGGGTGGGGGTCGAGTTGATAGAAAGCAAGTGACCTTTTGTCTCCCCATAAACCATCATTGGCGTGACGATGGCTTTAATTTGGGAAGCAATCTCGATTTCTCTGGTAGTGGCGTTATAAGTCACAGCACAAGGGGCCAGATTCAACCCATTATGACTCTTGATGACCCTTCCTTCCGGGGATAATAAAGCCAGTTCTCCGCCAGTGGCCATGTGCCAACGTGCTGCCAAATTATCAAATAAGTCAGGTCTTTGCCGTAAAGCGGTTTCAATATCTATCATGCTGTGCCCGTTCCAGGTCCAATGGCTTCAAACTGCCCAAACAGGCTATATAAATCAAATCTTGTTTTAGCAAGTCCTAAAATCGAAATCATAAAAAATTAGAATCACCAGCCGAAAATAACCTAATTTCGAGATGATTAGCCCGCTGGAATAGCCCTACGCACTCGCCATCTCCTGTAGTCCTTTGACATCATGAACTATGATTCGTTTACGCCCAATATCAATTAAACTGTCTGATTTAAATTCGTTGAGAGTCTGGGTGGCTGTTTCTCTATAAGTACCAATCATATCCGCCAAATCTTGATGTGTATAGCCCTTAATTACACTTCCCTGCTCATCATACAATCTCAATAATAAAGTGGCTAACCGGCCGGTAATACTCTTAAAAGCTAACTCCTCTAACCGCGCTTCAGAATCCTTTAATCGTCCAGATAGAAGTTGCATAAGTCGTAAAGCAACCCGAGGATTCTTCAAAATAAGCCTTTCGACATCATGATAACTCATGACGCACAGGACACAATCATCAATGGCCTCGGCAAAGGTATCATATAATTCTTGTCCCAAAATTGACATTTCCCCAAAGACCGTTTCCGGTCCAATAGTCGAAACAATTAATTTTTTCCCTTCGGGAGAGATTTTGTAAAATTGTACTCGTCCTTTTTTTAAAATGAAAAGGACCTGAGCTGTATCATCAGGTCTAAAAAACACCTTACCTGCCTTACAGGTGCTCATGGTGACTGATTTTTCCATCCTGAGCATTTCTTCTTTCGATAAATCCTGAAAGATGTCGATTGTTTTCAAATAGCCAATTTTTTGCTCAAGATCGGTCATTCCTAAGCACCTGTCATGGATCGCCTGTTTCCCAAAAATAAGCATCTAGCTCTTGGAGCGACGGGTTCCCCAAGAAGATAATGCGCTCATTATAAATAAACGTAGGCACCGCAAAAACGTTATCAGGACAAATTGTATCTGGATTGTTCAAATTTATCAAGTCAACGCCTAAATTCGCATACCGATTGACAATAATATTAGCCAGATTTACCGTTTCTGTACAAGTCGGGCAATCATCCGCCACATAAATTTCTAGCTTGTGTCGCACAGTCACACACCTTTTGGAGGATAGATAGTTTATTGGGTATGGTATCATAAAGAGCCAATTTATATCGTAACATCCATTACAATTATCAGGCAAGCCTTTAAAAACTTACCCCGATCACCTCAGGAACTTCAAAGCCCTGGGAAACATTTATTAAAGTATCTTCCTCCAAACAGACTGTAATGTTGCTATTATAACCCACAACCTCCATCTAAACTTTATTATAACCGAATTTTATCGCTGACTCAATACCCTAATTTTTCTTTGTAGAGCTCGACTTGGTCGAGCCCGTTTTTGGAGACGAGGCTTCAGCGGTTTTCACGCCAAATTTTCCCTTCTTTTTCCCATTTTTTGAACATTTGTGCGGTCAGGTGTACAATAATTTCGTCCCGAGAACATTCAAGCTGAGGTAATCATGCCTAAAATGCCCCCAATGTACAAACAATATAAAGCGTTAAAATCTGCTCATCCCGAAGCCCTTCTCTTCTATCGTCTGGGGGACTTTTACGAACTTTTTGAAGAAGATGCCAAAATTGGGGCTCGTGAACTGGGACTAACCTTGACCCAACGCAGTTTTTCTAAAGATATTCGCTTGCCGATGGCCGGGGTGCCCCATCGCCATGTGGATGGATATATCAATCGTTTAATCAACAAAGGCTACATGGTGGCCGTAGCCGACCAATTAGAGGACTCTCGTCATGCCAAAGGATTGGTCAAACGAGGGGTTGTTCGGGTGGTTACTTCTGGCACAGTTATGGATCAGCCTCTGCTCAAGGAAAATGCTGATAACTTTCTCATGGCCCTGGCTCCCGCCGAGGGAGAAACAGGCCTGGCCTATCTTGATCTTTCAACTGGCGAGTTCCATTGCACTTATCTTAAGCCATTTGACCTGCCAGAAGAAATCGCACGCGTTCGCCCCAGCGAAGTTATCTTACCCCCAACCTTGAAAAATGATACCGATTTCTGCCAATCGCTGGCCCAATTAGGGGTGGCACGCCTTTCCCCTTTAGAAGAGACTATTTTTGAGCCCGAGGTGGCCCAAGACCAACTGAAGGCCCATTTCAAGGTCGCTACTTTGGAAGCCTACGGCGACCATCCACTGGCGCTGACCGCCGCCGGCGTTATCCTGCATTATCTCAAAGCCAATCAACTCTCCGAGTTGGCCCATATAACCAGCCTAACCACTTATTATCAAAGCGATTACATGGCCCTTGACACCATCACCCGACGTAATCTCGAGCTAACCCAAACCTTGCGCGAGGGCCATACCAAAGGAACTTTGCTGACTGCCCTCAATCAGACTAAAACCCGCATGGGAGCGCGGTTACTACGGCGTTGGATAAATCACCCTCTCAATGATCTGGCTAAAATCCAGGCCCGTCTAGATGCGGTTGAAATTTTGGTCAAGAATGCTTTTCTGCGCCAGGACCTGCGGGAGGCCTTACACAGAATGTATGACCTGGAACGATTGGCCGGGCGTGTGGGTTATGGCAATGCTAACGGGCGCGATTTAGTAAATCTCAAAATCACCCTGGCCCGCATTCCAACGATCAAAAGCCGCCTTGAAACCAGCAACGCCTTAACTGAGTCCTCTCTTTTGGCCGACCTGTATGGACAACTCAATCCGCTTACCGACCTCGTCGATCTCATCGAACGCAGCCTGGTTGATGATCCCCCCATATTGTTGACCGAAGGGGATCTCATCAAGCCCAGTTTCCATCCTGAACTTGAATCTCTACGACAAACTGCGCTCGATAACCGCAACTGGATCACCGACTATGAAGCCGCTGAACGGGAACGTACCGGCATCAAAAACCTGCGCATCAAATATAACCAGGTCTTCGGCTTTTTTATTGAGGTCACCAAAAGTAACCTGAGCCGCGTCCCCCAAACCTATCAGCGTCGCGCCACCACTACCAACAGCGAACGTTTTATCACTCCTGAACTCAAGGCCCACGAGGCTGACATCTTGGCGGCCGAAGATGCTGCCCATGGCCTCGAATACGATCTTTTCCTTGATATCCGTTGTCAAGTGGCGGCCCACCTGCCCGCCTTACGCCAAACAGCTCAGGCTCTGGCTCAGCTCGATGTCCTGCTCGCCTTAGCCGAGCTCGCGGCCCTCCATAACTACGTTAAACCCACCCTGACGACTGATCCTGTCCTTTCGCTGCGTGAAGCCCGCCACCCCGTTGTCGAGCGTATGCTCGAGGGCGATGTCCCCTTTGTCCCCAATGGGTGCGAGCTAGACGACGAACAGCGCCTCATTGTCTTGACCGGCCCGAACATGAGCGGCAAAAGCGTTTACCTGAGACAAACCGCTCTGGCCGTGCTCATGGCTCAAATCGGCTCTTTTGTGGCCGCATCCGCCGCCTACATTGGCCTGGCCGATCGTATCTTCGCCCGTGCCGGGGCCAGTGACGACATCAGCCAGGGACGCTCCACCTTTCTGGTCGAGATGAGCGAAACGGCCCACATCCTCCACCACGCCACCCCGCGGAGTCTGATCATCCTCGACGAGGTAGGGCGGGGTACCAGCACTTATGATGGCTTGAGTCTGGCTTGGGCAGTGGCCGAGGACATTCACTGCAACATCCAGGCACGCTGCCTCTTTGCCACGCACTTCCACGAACTGACCGCTCTCGGCGAGACCTTCCCCGGCGTGGGTAACTACAATCTGGCCGTACGGGAACAAAATGGCCAGGTCATCTTTCTCCGCCGCCTCATCCCTGGCGGGGCGGACAAGAGCTATGGCATCTACGTCGCCCGCCTGGCCGGTCTGCCGCGTCGTATTCTGGAAAAAGCTGAGGCGATTTTGGCTTCGCTGGAGCGAGACCAGGCCAACGAACTGATCACCGAATTGTATCAGGAGTCAGAACCACTCACTCGTGCTATGGCCGAACAAACGGCCTTCTACGACATCGAACCCTCCTCTGATACTGAAGACCTAATTTTACCGGCAAACGATGCCCAAGCGTCAAATGATGTCCATATCTGGGACAGCGATCAACTTTGGGATATTATTCGGGAGATGTACCGGTTAGATATTGCGAATATGACGCCAATTGAGGCATTAATACAATTGAACACCTGGCAACAGCAGTTGAAGCGAGAAAAATGATATGCCGACGCCCTCCTCAACCATCAAAATTCTCTCTCCTCAGGTAACTGCGCTCATCGCCGCTGGCGAGGTGGTGGAGCGGCCAGCCTCGGTGGTGAAAGAACTGGTGGAAAACGCCCTTGACGCCGGGGCGAAGGCGATCAGTGTTGAGATAGCTGAAGGAGGACTGGCCCTCATCCGGGTGAGTGATGATGGCACAGGCATGAGCCGGACGGATGCGTCGCTATCATTACAGCCGTTTGCCACCAGTAAAATCAGTACTCCCACCGATTTGTCAGCCATTCGTACTTATGGCTTTCGCGGGGAGGCTTTGAGCAGTATCGCTGCGGTGGCCCAGGTAGAAATTTTAACCTGTACAGAGGGGGAGTTAGAGGGGACGCGAGTCGTATGTCAAGGCCAATTGCGGACAAACTCCACGGCTGATATTGAGGTAACTCCCGCCGCCAGCCCGGTTGGCACCCGCGTCACCGTCAGCGGGCTTTTTGCCACTACCCCGGCCCGGCGAAAATTTTTAAAAGCTCCCCTCCGTGAATTAGATTTAATACAACAAGTGGTTGAAAGATATGCTCTGGCCCATCCAGAAGTTGCCTTTCGCTTGCTGGCAGATGGGCGGCCGCGGTTAGCTCTCCCACCCGGCTCACCTCTGGAGCGGATTGGGGGGGTCTTGGGCCGAGAGGTAGCCGAGGCAATGCTGCCCCTTGACTGGCAAGCACTGGACTTGCGCATCAGCGGCCATATCAGCCAACCCTCGGTCGCCCGCAGCCGGCGGGATCGGGAGTTTTTCTTTGTTAATCAACGCCCGATCCGCTCGGGGTTATTGGCCGTGATGCTGGAACGCCCCTATCTGGGGCGTCTCCCGCCGGGACGTTATCCCCTGGCGGTGGTTCAAATTACCCTTGACCCCGCCTTTGTTGATTTCAACGTTCACCCCCAGAAGGCAGAGGCCCGCTTTAGCCGGGAGCGTAGTATCTACGCTGCTCTGAGCCAGGCGGTCAACGAGGCTTTAAGTGATTTTCCGCGCCAGACCTTTGAAGAAGATTTCTTCCCGTGGCCCTTTGCCGGAGTCGAAATATCTCCCCAGACAGCAGATTTGGCCAGGCTCCACGAATCAGACGTCCCATACCAGGTCGGACCCTTGCATCCTTTGGCCCAAATACACCAGACTTATATTCTAGCCCAGGCTCCAGAAGGTGTTTTGATCATTGACCAACACGCCGCGCATGAACAAATCCTCTATGAGCGGCTCACAGGGAGCAGTGTTGAAATAATAGATATAGACCCCACCCAGATTCAACTCACCGCAGTCGAGGCAAATCTGGTAGACAATCATCCTTCTCTTTTTGCAGCCTTGGGTTTCGACCTTGAGTCATTTGGAAGGCATACCTTTATCCTCCGGGGCCTGCCGGCTGTCCTAAAATCGCACCTGACCAACCAGGTCACTTCCGCGCATCAACCTCTTGAGGCTGTTTTGTTGACCACTTTGCTACAAGAATTACAAACCGCTAAATCGCTGGATTTTGACGCTCAACGTGATAAATTGGCCCAAAAAGCGGCCTGTGTTTGCGCCATCAAATCCGGGGACTTCCTCTCCGACGAAGCCATGCAAATCCTCTTGACCGATTTAGTCGAAATCTGGTCCCCTGCTGCCTGTCCCCACGGGCGGCCAGTTTTTGTCGGTTTGAGCCTGGCGGAGATTGAGCGCCGTTTTGGCAGACGGTAAAGTGACGCGGCGGCGGCGAGGTGTTAGCCGGTATAGAAAACTCCAACTTCTTAAAAATTGGGGCATATTCGTCGTGTCATCGTGTCAGATATGCTTGACCTAATCTTTCAGCTAAAGTACAATAAACACGATGAGGGAAGATGCGCTTAAAATCTATTTTATGCTATCTTAAGCGTGTTTTATGATAAAATTGGGACAGGACGGTCTCCCCATCCTCCCTACAAGTTTTATTTGATCTGCAATCCTGCTAGCGTAACCAGGATTGATTTTTTGGCGGAAACAGCTTCTCCGTTAATCTACAAACCCACCGAGGGCAAATGATTACCGCACAAGTCATTCTTAAAAAAGGCCGGGAGAAATCGGTCTTAAATCGACACCCGTGGATTTATTCGGGGGCAATTCAACGGGTGGAAGGCAATCCCCAAAACGGGGATGTAGTTGATGTTTGGAACGATAAAGCGCGTTTTGTGGCTAGGGGGATTATTAGCTTAAAGTCTCAAATCCGTGTCCGCCTCTTAACCTGGACCATGTATGAGGAGCAAATCAACGACAAGTTTTGGCATAAGCGGATTGGGCAAGCCATTAAAGGTCGGGCCGCCTTGGAAAATGACCCCGCCACTGACTCTTACCGGCTCATTCATGCCGAGGCTGATGGGTTGCCGGGGTTGATCGTTGATCGTTATGGGACGTGGCTGGTGGTACAAATTCTATCGATGGCGGCTGAACGTAATAAGGCAACAATTGTTAACACCCTGACTGAATTTACCGCGCCACAAGGCGTTTATGAACGCTCCGACACTCGTTCTCGGGAACTGGAAGGATTAGTTCCCGTAACAGGCCCCCTATGGGGCGAGATACCCCCTGACCTTATTGAAATAGAGGAAAACGGGCTCCGTTTTTTGGTTGATATTAAGTCTGGCCAAAAAACCGGCTACTATTTAGACCAACGTGAAAATCGTAAACGGGTTATGCCTTACCTGACCGGTCAGGAAGTCTTTAATGGCTTTAGCTTTACCGGCAGTTTTGGTGTTTATGCTGCTGCTGCTAATGCGGGCCGGGTGATGAATGTCGATACCTCGGAAACAAGCCATCGTGTAGCTGAACAAAATATGAGGCTAAATGGTTTTGGCCACCGGGAAGACATTTATGTCGCTGCGGATGTCTTTGAGATTATGCGCGCTTATCGCGACCAACGCTGGACCTTCGACGCGGTGATTTTAGACCCGCCCAAGTTCGCCCATGGCGCTCGCCAGGTACAGCAAGCGAGCCGAGGATACAAAGATATAAACTTACTGGGCATGAAACTCCTCAAACCTGGCGGGACATTAATTACGTTTTCCTGTTCCGGGGCAGTTTCAGAAGAACTGTTCCAAAAGATCATTTTTGGAGCAGCCGTCGACGCTAGGCGTGATGTGCAAATTCTTGAGCGTTTACATCAAGGTGTTGATCATCCTGTTTTGGTTACTTTTCCAGAATCAGCCTATCTAAAAGGGTTTATCTGCCGCGTTTGGTAAATTAACCAGAAGCAACAGGGTTTCCTTTTAATTTCCCACATATTGACAAAGTGTTATATAATAGTAGTTAGAGAGATAAACCGAAATTTAACAAAATCAATCAATGGTGATATACGATCTGTTGTAGGGTTTCATTACCCATAGCAAGTAATGTCGAGGTGTAACGAATTTATACCATATAAAGTCAATGAGGAGATTAAAATCATTACATGGCGGCTTCACTGTAGTTGATATATGATGGTCCTGCTGACTGGCCAATTAAGGAGGAAACCTTGCACAATAGAATTTTAATTATTGACGATGATTTAACGATATTAGAAACGGTTTCTAATATCTTGGAAAATTTAGGCTATAAGGTCGAAGTTGCCAGTAAAGCTCAGGAAGGATTGAAAAAGGCTTATGAAACTAAACCGGATCTAATTATTTTAGATGTTATGCTGCCTGGTATGGATGGTTGGGAAACGTGCCAACGCTTTCGAGAAATGTCTAATGTACCCATTATGATGTTAACGGCTCTGGGCACTGAAGATAATGTGGTCAAAGGACTTGAGTTAGGCGCGGACGACTATTTAGTCAAACCGGTAACCATGAAAGAACTGGGAGCCAGAGTTAAAGCCCTATTGCGCCGAGCTTACAGTACTAATAGCTCGGCCACCGAAATGAGCAAAATTATCCAGCATGAAGGCCTGGTGATTGATTTCGACAAGCACGAGGTTATGCTTAATAATAAGCGGATTGATTTAAGCCCAACCGAATTTAAGCTTTTGTCTTGTTTGGTAAAATATAAGGGGCGGGTGTTGCAGCATGACTTTTTATTGCAACAGGTTTGGGGCCCCGAATATACTGGAGAGTTGGATCACTTGCGCTTATATATTAGTTACTTACGAAAAAAGATAGAGGTCGATCCCTCAAAACCAGAGTTGATTCAAAATGAATGGGGAGTTGGTTACCGCTTTGGCTAAACCATCATTCTGACTTGAACAAATAACCTCCCGAACGAGCGCCTGATCTGGCAAGGCAACAGCCATGAATGAATATGGATGCCTTGCCAGGTCAGGCGTTTGTTATTTTGGGCCTTGAGCCCGAGGGGTTGAAGCTGTGCTAGACCATAATCTATGATTTGGAAGCTAGGCAAGATTGTGCTAAATTTCGCCCCAATGTATCGCTCCGATTTTGGTTATAGCCTCTTTACACCTGGGGATAGCGATTTTCGCCGAATCCGCTCTGAGCTTCCTGGGGCTGGGCATACCGCCGCCAGCAGCTAGTTGGGGCAATATGCTGGGCGGCGTTCTGGCCGCCGCTTTTAGGCCCCCCTGGTGGATGGTTATCTTTCCCGGTATCGCCATCACCCTGGCCATCCTGACGGCCAACCTGATCGGCGATGCCCTGCGCGATTTCCTCGACCCCAAGTTGAGACAACGGTTAGAATAATACAAGGGAGAAAACCATGAGTTTTGAAGTTTATGACTACCGAACTGACATCCGCAACATTCTGGTCACCCCCCAGATCCGCTCTCGCTTCCTATGGATGGAAGTGGGTCAGGTCAATCGCAGTCATACCCATGATCTAGGCCATGAAATCTTTTTAATTCTGCAAGGACAGGCGGAGTTTGAAATTGAGGG
>JABAHQ010018597.1_pt1 | contig 16399 bp, 16 predicted proteins | sample 7062091 | NCBI WGS metagenome assembly JABAHQ01 (sample SAMN14534359, study PRJNA622989) | marine sediment metagenome | biome: marine biome [ENVO:00000428]; feature: marine pelagic biome [ENVO:01000023]; material: deep marine sediment [ENVO:00002113] | place: India: Gulf of Kutch | collected...
CCGCCCCAAGCACGTACCTGCGGCGACAAGAGGAGATCACTCGACGCTAAAGGAGGTAGCTGCGATGAAAGCTCTCACAGCGGGCCTGGTTATGCTGGCGCTGATGGCAACGAGCGCGGCGGCCCAACAGGTCGCGGACAGCGCCTTTCACTATGCCGGGCCCGAGGCCGCCTACGCTGCCGGGGCGGGCCCCCGAGTCTGCGTCGATGCCGGACATCACAACTTCCACACCATCGACGGCCGTTACCTGGCCTTCGCGACGCTGTTGACCGACGATGGTTACCGGGTAAGCGAGCACGCGGACGCGTTCACGGCCGAATCGTTGAACGAGTGCGATATCCTGGTGATCTCCAACGCGAGCGGAAGCGTTAACGCCGAGGATTGGTCCTACCCGCACGTGTCAGCGTTCACCGCGGATGAGGTGACCGCTGTTGTGAGCTGGGTCCGCGAGGGCGGCTCGCTGCTTCTGATCGTGGACCACTCACCGTGGCCGGGCACCAACGGCGATCTTGGTGTCTTGCTGGGAGCCCACATGCTGGACGCCTACGTGGGGACGGCCATCTTCGGCGAGGTGGACGAGCGGGCNNGCGCACTACGAGATCTCGGCCGAGGAATTACGGAACGCCATCGGCCCGCCCGGCGAGCTGGCCGAACACGCGATACTGCAGGGCAGGAACCCCGAAGAGACGATCAGCACGGTCACGACCTTTACCGGTCACGCCTTCCACCCGTCGAGTGAAGTGAAGCCCTTGCTCGTCATGAATTCCGATGCGGTGGGCGTCGCCCCGCTGACCATGAACCTGCCGGACGTGGAGCGGGAGGAGATGCCGGTCTACCCGGTGGGCGGCTGGCTGCAGGGCGGCGCGCTACGCGTCGGCGAAGGCCGTGCCGTCGTGCTGGGCGAGGCGGCGATGTGCACGGCACAGCTGGCCGGGCCGCAGCGCGCCCCGATGGGGATGAACAACCCGCTGGCGCCGCAGAACGCCCAGTTCTGTCTGAACGTCGTCCACTGGCTGTCCGGGCTGCTCGGCGACTGATCGAGAACCCGGGCGCGAATCGGACCTGCCGGATCCGGTCTCTCCGCGGCCGGGCCTCTTGGCTCACCAGGCGAACGTGTCGGTGTACTTGAGCAACACCGTCCGGCTGTCGGTGATCGGAAGCGCCGGATCCGTGCGGTGGCGGTTGAGGTTCACCCCCTCGTTGTAGACCAGCCACAGGTCGTTCCCCTCGGCGAGGTTGTAACGGAAACGAACGTTGGCCGCCGCCAGCAGCCCTACGAGGGTGGCAGGCTGAAGGTGTCGAGCCGCGGTCTCGGATTCTCCAGTTACTCCCCTCGGATGACCCGGTTCCGGGGATCACCCGCCACATGCTAGATTAGAGGAGCCCCTTCCCGGTATCTGTACAGGAGGGTTTCCGATGAGAGAGCTGTCGAGGAGGAAGTTCATCGGATCGGTCCTCGGCGCAGCGGCCGCCAGCCTCGGCTCGACCTTCCCCTGCATCAACGCGGCATGCCGAAGAAGAGCGCGTGGGGTAGCCCAAGTCGAGCCCGATTTCGAGCCCGGGTACCTGAAGCTGCACAGAAGCGGCGCGCTGGGACGGATCGGCGAAGAGCTCTGGCAGCTCATGGACAGCTGCTCGCTCTGTCCCCGGCAATGCGGTGCCGCGCGGCTCGCCGGGCGGGAAGGGTTCTGTAAGGCGACCTCCCAACTGGTCGTCGCCGCCTATCACCCGCATTTCGGCGAGGAGCGGCCGCTGGTCGGGCGGGGCGGCTCCGGCGCGGTCTTCTTCAGCAACTGTAACCTGCGCTGTGTGTTCTGCATCAACTGGGAGATCAGTCAGGGCGGCGCGGGCGAGCCCCGAAGCGTCGAGGATCTGGCCGACATGNNCAACATCGTCACGCCGACCCACTACTCGGCGCATATCGTGCTGGCCCTCGATATCGCTGCGGAGCGAGGGTTGCGGCTGCCCCTGGTCTACAACACGTGCGGCTGGGAGCGACCGGAGATCTTGAGGAAGCTCGACGGCGTCGTGGATATCTACCTGCCCGACTTCAAGTACGCCGAGGGTGCGATGGCGTCGAAGTACTCCTCGGGCGCGGCCAGCTATCCGGACGTCACCGAGGCGGCCCTGCTGGAGATGCACCGCCAGGTGGGGGTCGCGAAGCCGGCGGCGGATGGGCTGATGTACCGGGGCTTGATGATCCGCCACCTGGTGTTGCCGAACAGCGTGAGCGGGAGCAAGAGGGTCATCGAGTGGATCGCCGAGAACCTGCCTAAGGACTCCTACGTGAACATCATGTCGCAGTACCGGCCGACGTACAAAGCCTTCGACTACCCCGAGATCGCCCGGCGCGTGACCCGCTCGGAATACGGCGAAGTCGTCGAGCATGCTCGGCGTCTCGGCCTCACCAACCTCGACATCCAGGGCCTGCCGCCATCCTAGGGCGATATGGTCCCACGCGCTGGCTGGTACGATCTCGAGGAGCCGATGGCAGCTCACCGGAGTTTTCGTATCGGCACCTTGCGATAGAGCGGCTCGATCCCGAACTCGCCGGCGGACCACAGAGCCAGGATCATGCTGACGGCCGAGACGGTCCGCTTCTCATCGCGCTGGCGGATGACCAGTCCGTAAGTGTCGGCGACGAAGCGCATACGCTCCAGCACCTGCGCGGCGGCATCGCGGTCGATCGCGCCGTGCCATCTGCCCAGTTCATCCAAGAGCATTTCCACGTGACGCCGAAGAAACCTGCCGAGTGAGAGCGACCGGCCGCCCTCTAATTCCCGAGAGCGGCAAAGGCTGATGAGATCCTCGACGTAGACGTCCCACAGCTGGGCCAGGCGGCGGCTGTCGGGATGACGCAGGTGGCGTGCACGCTCCAGCGAGAAGCGGGCCCGGGTCGGGACCGGCATCTTCGGAATGAGCGGTTGCAAGTCGTAGAGCGCCTGTCCCGTCTCCTCGTCGTGATAGACCCAAAGCGCGCGGACTCGCGGCCAGTCGACGATCACGATCACTTCCGGCCGCTCGCTGTCCAGGATGATGAACTGCCCCCGCTCCTCGTGGACGGCGGTCACCCAGTGGTCCCAGCCGTCCACGCAGAGCAGGCACGGGATCCCGTCGCGCAGGAACCCGACCAGCTCCTGGCGCGCCGCGTCGGGATCGAGCTTGCGGATCGTCGGCAGCTCACACCCGTAATGACGGGCGGCCCTCGCGAGCTGCGCCTCGTCGGTCCCCTCGGGGTTCGTGCCCGCCAACCTCCCGATCTCCCGTTCCGAGGCGAGTATCCCGCGCATCAGCAGGGCGTGCTTCAGCGCGAACGGTCCGCACTCCCACTTGCTCGGCTGCTTGTAGATCCCCATCTGCTCCTGCTCTTCGAGTTGCCGTCAAACTAAGACAACTGACCTGAGTGAAGAAGGTCCCCGGCCGCTCAAGCGCGAGTACCTGAGATTGCCCCACGTCTGTCATCCCGCTCTCAACCATCGCCGGGCTCACGGTCATCTCGCGGACTTCGGTAATGCCGGATCGGGAACCCGAGCGCCCAACCCCCCGAGTTCGCGGCGGAGCTAAGAGCCACAGCCATACTCGAGGGAAGCGCGCCGAGGTCCTGCGACAGTTGCCCTCACTGTTGTGGCACTGGCGCAAAACTCGGCCGCCAGCCACGCAGCGGGTCAGCCCGCCAGGTCCAGGTCTTTCAAGAGATAGCGAGCGTGCGGTTACGCTGGCCCGAAGGATGCATCGCTATGCGATCGGCGTGGACCTCCCCCCCTGCCGCGCCGACGGCGGTCCGACCCCCCGGAGCCGCACCCGCCACGGCACGTCTCTGATACCATGACGCGTCGCTCACCAAAGACTTACGACCTCTACCGGACCGATCTCGAGCGCCATCTGTTTGCGCCGGAGCCGCGCAACAGGCGGCAGCCGAGGCCCACGACCGGGCCGGCCGGCTGGCTGCGGGTCGCCGCCGCGATCGTGGCCTGGGCTCTGTCGAGCGCCCGCTGACGGGCGCTGTCGACCTCCCCTTCGCCCGGGTCTCACGGACGCGAGCGGTCACAATCCCCCGGTCAAACCGGCCGAGCCTGTCGCCACGGCCGGTGCGGTGTTGAAGTGACCCTCCTGTCGCTATCTTACGATCCCCAGCCTCTCTGCCTATCAGGAGCCCAGCATGGAAGGGCATATCTACCTGGATAACGCGGCCACCAGCTTTCCCAAGCCGGATGTCGTCCACAACACAGTTCGCGACTTCTACCGCAAGAACGGCGTCAACCCCGGGCGCACCGGCTGCGACCTCGCCCTGGCCGCCGAGCACATGATCCACGGTACACGCAAGCGCCTGTCGGCGTTCTTCAACAAGAGTCTGGTGGATGCGGGGGTCGAGAAGGACCCGAATCGGCTGGTCTTCACGCTGAACGCCACCATGAGCCTCAACCTGATCATCGACGGCACGGTCGGGCCCGGCGATCACGTGGTGACCACGATGCTCGAGCACAACTCGGTGATCCGGCCGGTCAACCACAAGGTGAGGGACGGTGCGGAGGCCACCTTCGTGGTACCGGACGCCGAGGGCTACGTCGACCCCGAGGAGATTCGCAAGGCCATCCAGGAGAACACCAAGCTGGTCATAGTCAACCACGGCTCGAACGTCAGCGGCGTCGTCCAAGACCTGAAGGCGATCGGAGCCGTGTGCAAGGAGGAGGGCGTGCCGTTCGCGGTGGATGCCGCCCAGACCGCGGGCGTGCTGCCCATCGACATGGCCGAGTGCGACATCAGCTTCCTTTGCTTCACCGGGCACAAAGGGCTGCTCGCACCGACCGGGACCGGCGGGATCTGTGTGGCGGACGACGCGGAGATCGAGGCCAGCATCTACGGGGGGACCGGGGTGCGGAGTGCGGCGCCTTACCACCTGGAGGAGTTCCCCTACCGGCTCGAGGCCGGCACGCTGAACCTCGCCGGTATCGCCGGGCTCTCGGCGGGCCTCGACTGGATCGAGGGGCGCGGATTGGAGAACATCCACGGGCACGAGGTCAGACTGCTCGGCATGCTTCAGGAAGGTCTATCCGAGATCGAAGGCGTAGCCCTCTGGGGCACGAAGAGCCTGGAGAACCGTGTGGCGACCCTGTCCATGACGGTCGCGAACTTCGATGCCCAAGACGTCGGGATCATCCTGGACGTGGACTGCAACATCCAGACGCGCACGGGCCTGCATTGCGCGCCGCTCATCCACGAGCATTACGGGACGACGCCGCGCGGCACCGTCCGCTTCTCGATCGGACCGTTCAATACCGAGGATCACATCGAGACCGTGGTCAAGGCGGTGGCCGAGATCGCAGCGGACCGGCGGGCGTGAACGCCTGAGGGGGGTGGCGCCAGGCGACGCGCGCGATCAGCTGAGGGCGTTGTAGACGAGCTCGACGACCGACTGGACCTCGACGCCGAGCTGGTACTTCTTCGAGNNACCGCCGCCGCCGCAGCAGTAGCTGTCCTTCCGGTTCGGCGTCATCTCGACGAAGTCTTTGACCACTCTGTGGAGCACGCGCCGCTGCGGCTCGACGATCCCGCCCCAGCGCACGAGGTTGCACGGGTCGTGAAGNNATCGACCGTGACGCGCCCACGGTCGATGTACTGCTCGAGAAGTTCCAGGACGCTGCGCACCGGGATCGGGTACTCGCGTCCCAACCAGTTCGGTCCCTCCCAGCGGAACGAGCGGAAGCCGTGGCCGCACTCGGACAGGATGATCTCCTCCACGCCCAGCGCCTCGGCTCCTTCGATGACCCGCCGGGTCAGCTCGCGCGCCGACGGGTCGTCACCCGAGTAGAAGCCGTAGTTGGTCACGTCATAGAACGCGCCGGGAATCGTCCAGCTCTCGCCGGCGGCGTGGAAGACGCCGGCGGCGGCCATGAGGGAAAGCGGGAAGAACTTCACCTCGCGCGGGTTGATGAGGTACAGGACGCGCGCCCCCTGCACGTCGATGGGGATATCGACGCCGTCATCGCCCAACTCGAGTCGGAGGTCAGCGGCGAGCCACTCGGCCGTGGATCTGAGTTCCTCCCGGGTGATCGCCATCTGGTTGCCGGTCTCGAGCTGGTTATCGACCGTGCGTTGCAGTCCCTCGGGCACCTTTCCCACAGAGGCGAGGACGTTGCGGCCGGCCCGGATGACCGCGGCGACATCGAGGCCGATCGAGCAGTGGAGGCCGCAGCGCCCGCACGCCGTACACCGCCCATAGACCGTGTCGACGAGCTCATCGAGCGCAGCGGCCGTAAGGTCCCGCGCGCCGACGAGGCCAGGCACGTACTTGCCGAGGAAGGTATGGTAGCGACGATAGTGGCTGATGACCCTGCCGGCCTTCACGCCGGGATGGTTGGCAGGCTCGGGCTCCGCCTGATAGATGTGGCAGGTTTCCGCGCACAGCCCGCACTTCACGCACGCGTTCATGTGATACGCCCCCAGGTCGCGGATCGATTGCCCCAAGACCTGGCGCGCCGTCTCGGCGATCCGCCGCCCGTCCTGCTCGCCGGCCGACATCGGGCTAGGCCATCTCTGAGGTGGCCGGTGGGTAGGTTCCACGCTGGCCGAGCCGGCGGCCCAGATCGGCCCGCGCGACGAAGAAGAACACGGCGTGCCGTAGCTTGCCCAGGGGCAGGTAAGCGAACAGCAGCGCGGCATAGATCAGATACACCACCGCACCAGCGGTGGCGTAGACCAACGCCAGCGCCAGCAGCCCACAGGTGGCGAGTATCGCGATGTAGTCGTCCGGCGCNNCGTCCGGCGCGCTCATGGCCCTGAGGTCGCGGGAGAGGGCGCGTCGGATGAGGAGGTACAGGCCGGCGACGAGCGAGAGTGCGAAGATCGGCCAGCCGAGTGTCAGGGCCGCGTGACCGACGGCTGGCCGGACGAGTAGCAGGATCACCCCCAACAGGGACAGGACGACGCCGATGTGCATCACCACACCGATCGCGAACTTGCCCGGGTGGCGTCTCACCGACTCCTTGTGCCGCGGCGTCATCGCGACCGTGAAGCTGTAGGCGATGCCCGCTGCGCCGCTCCCGGCTCGCCTGCTGTAGTCCGGACGTCCGCCGCCCCAGGCCGAGACCACCTGGTAGGCGAGGGCGACGGCGGCCCACACCAAGCTCAGCGTGACGAGTATCCTCACGGGATCGAGCGCCACAGAGAACCGCCTCTCACGGTAGACAGCGTGCGCATCCTGTATCCGCGCTCGCTATACGCAGCCATCGGGCTTGGGAAGACCCGCCACCCGACAGGCCCCCCGGGCAGGGCCGGACGTGAACAGCTTGTAGACCTCCCTCACGCTCACGCCAGCCTCTTGGCACAGCAGCCGGACGGGAGGCGCCAGGTCGTGCTCCTGCCAATAGCTGCGGATGAAGTTCACGATCGCCCAGCGCTTCTCGCACATCTCAGCGATGCCTTCCTCTTGAGCGATGGCCAGGGCTACCTGCTCGTCCCACAGCTTCGGGTCGAGCATGAACCCGTCCTCGTCGAACTCGATGGTCTTGCCGCCTACTTCCACAGACCTCTCCCCGTTTCAAAGAACCGTGACCCTCCCGGCGCGTTACCCCCGGCTCGCCGGGCTCCAGAACGTTGCCGCTCCAGGCAGGCGCTGGAATCTGCGCTGGCACCTGGAGTGGAACGTTAAGCAAGAGAAATGCCCACCGCCAACCGCGCGGTCGAACCTAAGTGTAGCCGAGTAGCGCCACCAGATACGCGCCGTAGGCCACCACCATGGCCACGCCCGGCGCACGCTCGATCGCGCGCCGCCGCCAGACGAAGAAGGTCAACGCCAGGGCGGCCGCCAGCATGACCGGTAGGTCGAGGACCAGGAAGCCGTGCGGCACCGGGATCGGCGCGGAGCTCACCAGGGCGGCGATCCCCATGATGCCCAGGATATTGAAGATGCTGCTGCCGATCACGGTACCGACCGCCACTTCCGTTTGCCGCTGGACGGCGGCAACCAGGGTGGTGGCGAGCTCCGGGAGCGAAGTGCCGACTGCCACGATCNNGCCGCCTCGACCATCAGCCTCGCACCTACCGGCAGCCACACGACCCCGGCGGCGATGAACAGCGCGATCATCGGCACCTTGCTCGGCAGCCCCAGCACCCATTCCAGAGGCACCGCCCGTCGGCCCTCCGGTGGCGGGCGCGCGGTATCGCGCGCCGTATAGCCCCAGACCGCGGCCAGTCCAGCCAGAAGTAAGGCACCGGCGGCCCGATTCAGATCGCCGACGACGCAGAGCAGCAGGAAACAGAGGCTGACTACCACCAAGACGGCACTGTCGCGCCGCGTGGCGCTCTGACCGCAGGCCAGCGGGTAGACGATGGCCGGCGCACCGCCCACCAGGAAGACGTTCGCGATGTTGCTGCCGACGACATTGCCGATGGCCATGCCGGGGTAACCGGCCAGGACGGCCTGGACGCTGACCACCAGCTCGGGTAGCGAGGTCCCGAAGGATACCACGGTAAAGGCCACCAGCAGCGGAGACACCCGCGCCCGACGAGCTAGCCCGACCGTTCCCCTCACCAGCAGGTCGCCACCCATCAACAGGTAGATCAGGCCGCCGAAGAGCTGAATGTAGATCACGTCTCGGGGTGATCGGCCGAGCGAGGGCCGGCGTCACCCGGTCCGTCGGATCGTGTCGGTGCCGCGGTGATCCTTCGCTCCAGTTCCTCCGCCATCTGGTTGAACGTGCGTGCCAGCAGGCCGATCTCGTCTTGGGCGCCCGGCCGCGCCCGGGCGCCCAGATCTCCCAGCCGGATGCGGTTCGCCACCTCCGCCAGGTCGTGAATCGGTTTCGCGAACCGCAGGCCGAGGACGGTTCCCAGGAGAATCGCGAACGCCGAAAGGGAGAGTGCCAGCCCGATCAACTGACCACGGAGCTCGGTGATCGGCTCTCTCTCCTCGGCCGCATCGAACTTGACGACCAGGCCCCAGCCGACCCCGGGCAAGAAGCGAGTGGCCGCCCAGACCCGCTCTCCCGATAGTCGACCAGGCCAGCCGAGAACACGCCTTCTTCGCCCTGCATCGCCCGGGCCACCGGATCGTCCGGGCGCTCCACGCTGATGCGGCCGAGCCGCTCGTCGGGCCGATGGCGCAGCGGATGCAGGATCCGCGCGCTTCCCGCCGCGGCCGGCAGGACGATCAACGTCTCGCCGGTGTCGCCGAGCCCGGTGAAGTTCTGGGTCACATCGATCAGCTCCTGCGCGCTGAGCACGGCATGGAGCATGCCGATCCACCCGCCCTCCAAGATCAAGGGCGCTACGTAGCTGACCTGGAGCCTGTCTTCAGTTGCGAACGAGACCCCCTCGTAAGACATGAGCTCTCCGTGGGAAGGCAGGCGCGTCTCTTCCAGGTCGGCAAGCTCGCTCGCAGCCTCGCTCGCCGTCGACGCGACCGGCCGACGGTTCACGTCGTAGACGGTGAGCAGCTGCACGGCCTGCACCGAATGGCGCGCGTCCACCAGGATCCGCCGAATCCGGTCGCGTTGTGCCCGGCTTCGTGTCCGGTTGTAGTCGCGTAGACTCAGCCTGAGCTGCGTCCGACTGGCGATCAGGTTGACGCGATCCTCCCACCCGCGAATCACCTTCTCGAGATCCTGCTTCTTCGTTTCCGCAAGCGCGTCCAGCTGGCGGAGCGTGTTCCTCTTCAGCTGTCTACCGGCCATCGTGTAGGCCATGGCGCCGAGCGCGGCCATGCTTGCCAGGGATACCGCCACCAGGGCGAAGACGAGCTTTGTGCGTATGTCCACGTTCGATCACCGTGCGGGCCAGCTGTCGCGTTCTCCGATCCTGATTGAGACCCCAAGTTAGCGATTCCGGCCGTCCACGGCACGCACCACCGTTCCGGTCAACGCCGGCCACCCCCTTCGTGATCCCTGGCGATGCGTACCTGCGCCGGGACGCGCAGCGACTCTGAAGCCGAGGGCATCTACGTGGCGGACCTGGGTCGGACCACTGCCGGGGCCCTGGCGGAGCACGTGCCCAGGATACTCAACAAGTACCGGTACGACATGTATCGTGCTGAGCAGAAGGGCGACTACATCCACTACGAGACGGAGTGGCGGTGGAGGACCCCCCTGCCGGACGAGTGGGCCCTGGGATACCTGGATGCAAACACGCGCATCATCATCGAGGGCCAGGAGAGCGGTATACCTCTGTGGGAGCAACGTCGGTATGGGGTTCGGTTCAGAGCGGAGAACCGACTCGGACGCGCGGCCGACGCCCCCTGGGAGGAGCCAGCGCTGACGGAGATGCGCTACTCCGGTCTCTGCCCCTCTACCTGCTTCGCGCGCTCCTCGAGATGCTCCTCCAGCTCGAGATGCGGGACGCCCTCGGTCCACCACTCGGGCGCCGGCTCGCCCGTGAGGTAGTGGTCGAAGAATTCCCGCATCCGAACCGTGTAGTCCTTCTGGTTCGCCGGCTTGCGCAGACCGTGGTTCTCGCCCACGTACTGGAGCATCACCACGGGCTTCTCCAACCGGCGCAAGGTGTTGAAGTACTCGATCCCCTGATTCCAGTCCACCGCGCCGTCTTTGTCGTTGTGTAGGAGCAGCAGCGGCGTAGTCACGTGCTCGGCGAAGTAGACCGGCGAGTTCCGCATGTAGGCCTCTGGCACTTCCCAGTAGCCGCCGGAGAAGCGGCCCTGGCTGCTCTCGAAGATCGGCTGGTTCGCGCTACCCGAGTTCCAATAGATCGAGCTGTACATGCTGATCATGTTGGTGAGCGGCGCGCCGGCCACGGCCGCCGCGAAGGCGTCCGTCTGCGTGATCAGGAACGCCGTCTGGTAGCCGCCCCAGGAATGGCCCATTAGCCCCACGCGTTCCGGGTCAACGACACCGGTCTCGATCGCCGCCTCCAACGCCGGCAGCACACACCAGACCGCTGACATCCCGGGGTCGTCCACCCGGTAGGTGATATCGGGCATGAGCACCGCGTAGCCGTTGCTGGTGTAGACCGACTTGTTGAAGCCGCTGGCGCTGGGGGTAGTGTAGAGGTTCAGGGTCTGGGACATTTGCTCATAGATGTAGACGATGGTCGGATAGCGCTTCCCTTCCTCGTAGTCCGCCGGGAGGTGGAGAGCCGCCTGTAGCCGATCACCATGCGCGCTTTCGTAGTCGACGAGCATGGAGCCCGCGGACCAGGTGAACTCCGCCTGTTGCGGGTTGGCGTCCGTTATCTGCCGCGGCCGTCCGAATGACGCGTCGGTGACGTGGTAGTTCGGGTAGTCCTCGTAGGTTGCCCGCGTGAACAGGTAGGTTTCGGCGTCTTCCGCCTTGATCAGCGAGCCGAAGCCGGCGTCGTCCCAGAGCAGCACATTGACGCCCGGCCGGCCGCGTGTGATCCGCCCGATCCCGGATTCCTTGGTCCACTCGCCGTAGGGGCGCAAGTAGACCGGCTGCGAGAGGTCGATACCTTCCTCGTCCGGGTCGAGGACGAAGCGCCGACGGTAGCGTATCCCGTCCGTCTTACCGTTCACCGTCAGGTTGACGCCCCGGTCGCCGTGGACGGCCACCTTCCAGATGTCCCAGTTGTCGTAGAGCAGCACGGACCTGCCGTCGCTGGTCCAGCCGATGGGGTAGATCGGCGGGTCCACGACGTTGTAGTCCGCCTCGGTGTTGATGAAGGACGTGGGGACGTCCTGGGTGATGTTGTAGTGACGCCCGCTACTCATCTCGTAGCTATGGAAGTGGCCGTTCCGGTAGTAGAGGAAGTGGCGCCCGTCGGGGGAGAGACCGTAGGTCCAGCGGGCCTTTTCCAGCGCCAGCGTCCGCGCGCCGCTGCGCATGTCGATCGCGTAGACGTCCCGGTAGCGCCGGCCGTCCAGGTTCCCCATCAGCTCGTAGTCGTCGCGGTCGTGGCCGATGGCCCAACGGCCCTTGGGTCCGGGCGTCACCTCGCGGACCTCGTCGTCGGCCAGGCGGACGAAGCGCCCTTCGTCCACCCGATAGACCGATAGATAGCTGAAGTTCTCGTCCCGGCTCTCCTGCACCCGCTGCATTGACTGTAGCCTCGGGTCCTGCCAGTGCCAGATCACCAGGTCGGGCTTCTCCTCCTCGTCCAGTTCATCCTCGTCGCGCTCCGGGGGCTCCTCCTCTTCTTCCTCACCTCCCTCCTCCTCCTCCTCTTCCTCTTCGGATGCACCCGCGGCTTCCTCCTGCTCCTCGTCCGCCGCGCCCTCCTTCATCTCCACCTCGTGGATACCGAAGACTATGGCGTCGAGCGGCTCGGTCCACTCCGGCGTCCGGTTCGGCGAGATGGTCATAGCGGCCGGGAAGTCGGGATCCTGCTGCGGGTCGTAGATGATCTTCGTCGGCCCGCGGTCACCGAAGTCGTTGAAGCCGATGACGCTGTACAGCGGGTCCTCGTAGTCCTCGTCCTCCACGCCCTTGAGGACCGCCAGCGCATCACCTTCGTCGGTCCAGTGCAACCGCCGGTACACGGCCTGGTCGCTGTCCAGGACCCGGACCACTCCCGTGCGCATGTCGCGCAGCTGGATGCCGTTGCCGGCCTTACCCTCGGTGTCGATCGTCCAGGCCAGCCAGCGCCCCGACTCGTCGAAGGCGAACTCGGACACGTTGCCGATGCTCAGCTGCGTCCCGCTCGCCAGCTCGTAGAGCAGCAGGTCCGAGCCCCGCGGCCCCTCTCCGTTCGCGCCGTCCTCGCCTTGGGTGTCCGGGGCGTAGCGGTGCAGCGCGATCCAGCCCCCCGCCTCACCGGCGAATCGGAAGGCCCGAACGTCGTCCAGCTCGGTCAGCTCGCCGCCGGCCAGCTCCACCAGGCCCACACCCTTCCGCGCAGGCTTCTTCTGCTCCTCGAGCCGCTTGGCCGCCGCCCGATCGGGGTAGACGGTGAAGGCGAGCCAGCGGGAGTCGTCCGAGAAGACCACCGCCGAGCTGCGGCCGCCGAAGAAGTAGGGGCCGCCCGCCACTTCCCCCACTGGGAAGCGATGCTCCGTCTCGTCCACGGTACTCCGCAGGATGACCTCGCTGTCACCCTCGTTGGGGCTCAGGCGGTAGGCGAACCAGCGCCCGTCGTTGGAGACGCTGGCCGCATTGATCCGCTTCCAGGCGAGGATGTCCGGAAGCTCGATGGGCCGCCTGGCCGTGTCAGGGCCGGCCTCCGGGTCCTGGACGACGGCCGATGCGGGCGCCGGAAAGAACGGCGCGAGGACGAGTATCGGAACGATCAACGCGAGCGGGCGGAGAAGCGTACGCGTTCGCATCGGGGCACCTCCGTGCGGATTCACAGGGTGGAGCGCTTCCGTCTTGTGCGGGCTACGTCGGGCTGGCGCCCAGCTGGAAGATGCGAGTACCGCTAGCGGCGGGCAATCCGCGGGCCGCTCAGGTCACACCGGCTGCGCGCCAAGGCATGACGCAGCGCAGCAGCCCCCCGCGCAGAAACCACGCAGCCATCCCGGCGATGGCGAGCACTATCGTGCCTCTGAGCAAGACGCCGACGGCCAGATCGACGGCGAATGCCATGTAGGGATTAGTCAACGTCTGACTCACGGGGCTTCTTCTCTTCCGCGATCCACCTGGCGATCACGTCCAGCTCCTCCCGTGAGAGCCGGCAGCCCGCGGCCGCGCAGTGACAGGGGCCTAGAGAGGGGCGAACCGGGTCAGCGCCAACTAGATCCTCAAAGCGTAGCCAAGCTTGACGTAGAACGTCCGGTCCGTCTGCTTGAGGGACACGTCTGTGGTTCCCAGGCGATAGTCGGAGTATCCCAAGAACAGAACGGTCTGCGGGTTGAGCTTATAGGAGAAGAGGAACTGGCCGAACAGCCCTTCCGTCTCGGGCTCTACCGGCGCGACATACAGGTCGGGGCTTCGGGCAACGTCGCGGTACTGGAGAATCAAGCGTAAGAAGCTGCGAACGTTCAGGTGGTATAGAAGGCGCGCTTGAGTGAGGTTCTCCGTGACGATCTCGTCACCTGCCAGCGATAGCCGCTGCATGCTGTGGTCGAGATCCATCCTGAAGTGGCGGCCCACGGCCAGCTTCACGCCCGGTACGATCCGAATCTCATCCGCCTCGCGCGAGTTGGTGAAATCGATGGCATCTCCCAGCGCAGCGGATAGCGTTAAGGCGAGCTTGCCCGAGGGACGGATCTCGAAGGAGCCGTGACCACGCAGGAGGTCGTACGTTACGCCATCGAAGTACTCTCTGTCTGCGGAGACCATTAGTTGCAGCGTCGACTGCAGCGGACCCGAGTAGCCCAGGAACGCACCCACCGACTGGTCGGTGAGCAGGCGATCGTGGTCCTCCGTGCGCTCGTATCCCGCGCCGAACTCCAGCCGCGAGAACCACCCGTCCGAGCTGCCCCAGATGATGCGCTCTGCCCCCACCTCGACCTGGCGCACGTCGACCCGGGGAATGAAGCCGAAGTCGGCACGGAAATCGGGGTCCAGATCCTGGTAGGCGGCCCAAGCCACCCAGTCGCGACTGACGTGCTGCAACTCCAGCGCGATCCCGTCCCCGTCGAAACCCTCGCTCGCCTGACCCCAAGCCCGGGCGACGTCATCCGGCAGATCGCTGAACGCATACAAGTATTGGAACCGCAGCGTGTTCGCCCGCGAGATCTGCCAGAAACCGTCCAGCCCCGTCACGTGGTTGTAATAGTCGTCCGCCACCCGGCCGGTGTATAGCACCCCTACGCTGGAGGAGCTGCCCACGTCCCGCCGGTAGCGCACCACGCCGCCCGTTACGTCCTGATCCAGGGAGATCGGCACCGATGCCTGATTGGACGCCATTATCAGGTTATTGAGCGTGTCCTGGGTGGCGAACACGCCGACGGCGCTCTTGGCTTCTTTGCCGGTAAGCTTGAGCCCGGCCAGCGGCGCGACGACCGTCCGGGTGAAGACCGCATCGATCGGAGTGACGAAGTAGTCGGCCCCCTCGAGGAAGAGCGGCNNGTAGAACAGCGCGTAGCGCGTGTTCACCTCGAGCTGGGCGGCGTCGGCCTCCACCTGTGAGAAGTCCGGGTTGAACGCGCCCGCCAGCATCAGGCCTGACGTCACACCCCAGAAGCCGGTGAGCCCGAGCTCGGGCTCGATGTCGCCGCCGTCCATGTCGCCGTCCGGGAAGCCGGCGATGGTGTCCGTTCGGCTCGAAGTGAAGGTCGGATCGAGCTCCAGGTTATGGCCCGGCGCGATCCCTTCCAGCCCGTACAGCTTGTTGATCTGGCACAGCAGACACGTGTTGTCACGGTCGGTCCGGGAGGAGCGGATCCGGTGTCTCACGCTGCGCGGGTACGAACGAAAGGCCAGGAAGCCCCAAGTCTGCGCCTCCGCGCCGGGCGCGAAGCGCAGCGAGCGGAAGGGGATCGCGACTTCGACGACGTACCCCTCCTCCGTGATCTTACCCCTCGAATCCCAGATCGCGTCCCACGAGAAGTCCTCGAACCCCTCGNNCGGACGTCGATAGAATCGCGTCGGCCTGCACTCCGAGCGGGTTCACCCGGAACTGGAAGGCACGTCGCTGATCGTTGAACGTATCGAGCAGAAAGCCGAGATGATCGTCCTGCAGCAGTCGGTCCAGGTCATCGCGATCCGCCAGGTGCGCTCGGATCCGCGAAGGCCGCGGATCGAAGGCACGGCAGCCTATGTAGAGGCTGGCCGCGTCGTAGCTGACCCGGCAGTCGGTCTCCACCGGCGCCGGAGTGTTGTCGCCGGGAAACCATTCCCACGGCAGATCGACAGCGACGGCGTCCGACCAGGCGGCCTCGTCCAACGCGCCGTCGATCTCGATCTCCGAGGTAGCGCGGGTGACCTGGAACCGGCGAGGCGGCGGTATCTCACCCTGAGGCTGCTGTCCCGGTAATGGGCCGACGTCGGCGCTGATGGCGGCCGCGAGCAGGACGGCCAACCGGAGTCCCGGGGCGCGACGACCGCGCGATTCGGCGGNNCTGGGCGTTCGATTCAATCTCGAGCACGGCGAACACGGAACGGACCCGGGCCCGCCGAGAGGCGCGGCGGGCCGCGGCGCGAATACGCAGACACATCACCAAGTTAGACTCAAGTAAGCCAAGAATGGTTGCACCGGCCCTCGCCCGGGGCAGCGGGATCTAGGACGAGCGTCGTTTGCGCCGCGGTTCGACGTGATAGATCGGGTCCACGCCGTACTCCGCTGCCGCCCACATCCCCAGGACGACGGAGACGGCCGCGATCGCCCGTTTCTCATCGTCCTCCGGGATGACGAGACCGTAGGTATCGCCGACGATGTGCATCTGCTCGAGCACCTTCTTGGCGCGGCTCTGCTTGATGTAGCCGTGCCAGAAGTCGAGCTGGTCGATGATCATGGTCTGATGGCGTCGCAAGAACTCGCCCAGAGAAATGACCTTCTCGCTGAGGGGAGTGCGTGGCCGGCAGATGGCGAGGAGATCCTCGACGTAGACGTC
>JABAHQ010024435.1_pt1 | contig 16396 bp, 10 predicted proteins | sample 7062091 | NCBI WGS metagenome assembly JABAHQ01 (sample SAMN14534359, study PRJNA622989) | marine sediment metagenome | biome: marine biome [ENVO:00000428]; feature: marine pelagic biome [ENVO:01000023]; material: deep marine sediment [ENVO:00002113] | place: India: Gulf of Kutch | collected...
CGTAGATCGTCAAAGAGATTACTTCAATACAAATAATAGACTCTGCGTGCCTGCCTGCTGGCACAGTCAGGCAGGCGTGAGCTTTGCGGTGAAATCAAATTTACCTAGATAGCCAGTCTGACAATGATATGACGAAACAAACCATCACCATCAGACCTGAGTCCCAATCCGATTATGCTGCCATTACCGAAGTGAACGACCGGGCCTTTGGGCAGCCGGATGAGGGCCGGCTGGTCGAGCAGTTTAGAGCGACCGAGCGATTTATTCCCGGCCTGTCACTGGTCGCCGAACGCGATGGTCACATCGTCGGCCACATTTTGTTTTATCCGATTTTCATTCAAACCGACACTACCCGATTTGAATCACTGGCCTTAGCCCCCATGTCAGTTTTGCCTGAATATCAAAGGCAATCGATTGGCACTCAATTGGTTTGGGATGGTCTTAAACGAGCTGAAAGTCTGGGTTTTAAATCGGTGCTTGTGGTCGGTCATGCGGAGTATTATCCTCGTTTCGGATTTAAGCCGGCCAGCCAGTGGAACATCGAAGCTCCTTTCGAGGTGCCGGATAATTGCTTTCTTGCCCTGGAATTAGTGCCGAATGCACTACAAAATGTTCACGGCGTTGTGGAATATCCAAAAGAATTTGACGAAGTTTAGCATCATTGCTTAACTTTGTAAATTCGATCCCCAAAAAACAGTAGAGACAAAAACAGCGGAGATGAAAATGTTTAGAAATCTTATCACCATACTTTTAATTAGCTGCATTGGTTCAGTGGTGTTTGCCAATGGATCGTTAATTCATCACGAGCTATCCGTAACCGTTGAACCAAACAAGCAGTATTTGAAAGTCGAAGATGAAGTGACAATCCCCGCCGAGCAATATCAAACTGAATTCCACTTTCTGTTACACGGTGATTTGCAGATTCTCTCCTCCGCTGAAGAAGTTGAAATTGAAAAAGTCTCCGACAAACCGGAAGCTGAAGATTTCGGAATGGCCTTACCAGAATTTCAACTACCGGAGAAGATTCCGTATCAACATTACGTAGTCAAGCTGAACAGTGACAGGGAGGTTGAGGTAAACTTCAAACTGGTCTACGAAGGGAGCATCCATCATCCCATAAAACAGGTGGGACCGGAATATGCGCGCGGATTTAGCGAAACGCCCGGCATTATCGACTCTGTCGGTGTTTTTCTGGCCAGTTCATCTTACTGGATTCCCTGGTTTAACGACGGGAAGATTTCTTTCAACATGACGGTAACCCTTCCCCAAAAATGGGATGCCGTCAGTCAGGGTAAGCGAACCCGTCACGGCATTAGCGACCATCGCCAACTTGTGCGCTGGGAATCTCCTCATCCGATGGAAGAAGCCTATCTCATTGCCGGGCCTTTTACGGAATACCAGCGCAGCGCCGGAGCGGTTACGGCAAGGGTCTTTCTGCGAACCCCGGATGAAAACCTGGCCAACAAATACTTGCAAACCACCGCTCAATATCTGGAGATGTATCGGGGATTGCTTGGCCCTTATCCCTTTTCCAAATTTGCTCTCGTGGAGAATTTCTGGGAGACCGGTTACGGGATGCCCTCCTTTACCCTGCTCGGGCCAAGAGTGATTCGGTTCCCCTTCATCCTGCATTCCTCCTACCCCCATGAATTGCTCCATAACTGGTGGGGGAACAGCGTTTACGTGGACTTTGACAGCGGCAACTGGTGCGAAGGGTTAACCGCTTACATGGCCGATCATCTCATCAAGGAACAGCGCGGCCAGGGGGTTGAATACCGCCGCTCCACGCTGCAAAAATATACCGATTACGTTCGGGAAGGGAATGATTTTGCGTTAACCGAATTCCAATCCCGTCACAATGCTGCCACCGAAGCGGTGGGTTATGGGAAATCGTTGATGATGTGGCACATGTTGCGCCGGCAAGTGGGCGATGAACAATTCATCAGAAGCCTGCAAAAATTCTATGGCGATAACAAATTTAAGCGGGCAAGTTTTGCGGATATCCGTCAGGCATTCGAAAGTGTGACCGGAGAGGACTTTGAGTTGTTTTTCGATCAATGGGTGAACCGGGTCGGTGCTCCCGAACTTCGCCTGTCCGATGTTCAGGTTGATTCCAAACAGGGTAAACAGCATCTTTCTTTTGCGCTATCTCAGATTCAATCCGGCGAAGCATATCGGCTAAATATCCCCCTGGCGATTTATTTGAAAAATGATGTCCAATTGCAAACCGTTAGTCTGAGTCAAAAAACGCAGACCTATCGAATCTCTTTTGATGAAGTGCCCGCCCGAATTGAGGTGGATCCCCAATTTGATGTGTTTCGCAGGCTGCATTACCAGGAAATCCCACCTTCTCTGTCCAAAATCTTTGGCGCCGATAGCACTCTCATTTTGCTGCCATCGAATGCGCCGGAAGCCCGTCAAAAGGCCTATCGTCAATTGGCAGAGAGTTGGGTCAAGCAACAATCGGATCGAATCCACATCAAGCTCGATACCGAGATCGAACGGATTCCACAGGACCGGGCAGTCTGGTTATTCGGTTGGGAGAATCACTTTCGGTCGTTGATCGAAAAAGGTATCGAAGATTATGATGCCGCGCTGGCCGATGATGCGGTTCGCTTTGCCAGGACTACACTGAAGCCCCAAAACAATAGCTTCGTAATCGCCATTCGGCATCCCAACATTCCCCATTNNGATGCCTCGCTGACCAATGATGCGGTTCGTTTTGCCAAAACCTCCCTGAATCCCCGGAACAACAGCTTTGTGATTGCAATTGGGCATCCCAACATTCCCCATTCGGTGGTGGTCTGGCTGGCTTCTGATGTCAATGCCGCGTGGGAGGGATTGGTCAGAAAACTGCCCCATTATGGTAAATACAGCTACCTGGCGTTTGAAGGCGAGGAACCGAGCAACATTGCCAAAGGGCAGTGGGAAACCGTGCATTCACCGCTAATGAAAATAATTGTTGCGTCGAAAGAATCTTCCTCCAACGAAAGTGAAAGGCAATTGCCGGAACGAGAACCGCTGGCCAAGCTGCGCCCGGTTTTTTCGGAAGAGCGGATGAGGCAGGATATCAATTATCTGGCCAGCGAGGAATTAAAGGGTCGTGGACTGGGCAGCGCCGGATTGGACAAAGCAGCGAACTATATTGCCGGGCAATTTCAAAAAGCGGGATTGGCACCCGGTGGGGAGAACAATACCTATTTCCAAACCTGGCAGGAAAAAACCGGTCCCAATAATGAACTGATCGAGCTGAAAAATGTGATCGGGATTTTGCCGGGGAAAAAGGAGGCCTGGGAAGGGCAATCGGTGGTGCTCTGCGCGCACTACGATCATTTAGGGTTGGGTTGGCCGGATGTTCACAAAGGTGATCGGGGAAAAGTTCATCCCGGCGCCGATGACAATGCCAGTGGGGTTGCGGTGATGCTGGAATTAGCGCGGTGGCTATCCCAAAATGTTGAGCCGGATCGAACCATCGTCTTCGCCGCTTTCACCGGTGAGGAAAGCGGCTTGCTGGGGTCGAAATATTACGTGGAACACATGCAACAATATCCGGCTGAGAAAATCATGGGCGCCATCAATCTGGATACGGTGGGGCGACTAAACCATAAAAAATTGTTAGTGCTGAATAGCAGCAGTGCCCGGGAATGGAAATTCATTTTTATGGGAAGCAGTTATGTCACCGGCGTTGAAGCAGAGATGGTCACCCGGGATCTGGATGCCAGCGATCAGGTCAGCTTTATCGACGCCGGTGTCCCCGCAGTGCAAATTTTCTGCGGTCCCCATCGCGATTATCATCGTCCTGGCGATAGGGTGAATAGGATCGATGCCGCCGGTCTGGTTAAGGTGGCGAGTTTCGTGCGGGAAGCAGTTGTTCATCTTGCCGAGCGGGGAAAACCCATGACCTTCAAAGGCAGCGAGCCAGAGGAAACACAGCCAGAGGCATTGGCAGGAAAACGCCAGGTAAGCACCGGTACCATGCCGGATTTTTCCTATTCAGGCAAAGGGGTACGGGTGGCAAATGTCTCTCCCGATTCACCGATTGACAAGGCAGGCATGCAAAAGGGAGATATTATCATTCGGATCGGAGAGCACCGGGTCAGTGATTTGCGGGAGTATTCCAATGCATTGAAAACTTTTCAACCGGGCGATGAGGTGACCATTGTTTATTTACGAGACAATCAAGAACGGTCGGCAAAGATTAAATTGGCGGCTCGGTGAATTAGCGGCATAGGTTTTAGCTTTACCAAACTTATAAAGTTTGGTAAAGCTTTTGCCCTTCTTGAAGACTGGAAGAGTCACGCTCAATATTATTAAGGGAAAAATCACATTCCATTGGTTGAAGGTATTGACGTGAGAGATTCTTTCCCAACGGGACTACCGTGTGGCGGTCGCTCCACTCCCTCAGAATGACGGATCTCCGATATTCTGGAAAAAGGGAATGTTCTTGCACAGAAATCAAGCGTGTTGTAGCTTCTCCGGTGCTTCTTCATTTTGCACCCGGCCGTCTAACAGATTAATAATACGTTCACTATATTGTGCATTTCGTTCGGAGTGGGTCGCCTGGACAATGGTGGTGCTTTCCGCATTCAATTTTTTGAAAACCTGCATAATCTCATCCCCCTGGGCGGAATTAAGATTACCGGTCGGTTCATCCGCTAGCAAGAGTTTAGGATTGGCGATCAGCGCCCGGGCAATTCCCACCAGTTGTTGCTGACCTCCGGATAATTGATTGGGGAATAAATCTTTCTTGCCGACGATATTAAAACGATCCAGCATATCGCAAACCATGCTCTTGCGTTCTTTCCCTTTGATCTTTTTATAAATCAATGGCGTTTCAATATTCTCATAAACGGTTAGCTCATCAATAAGGTGATAGGCCTGGAAAACAAAACCGATATGTTCTTTATGAAATTCGGAGCGTTTCCTGTCGCTGACTTTATGGACCGGTTGATCCAGAAAATAGTATTCACCGCCTGACATGTCATCGAGCATCCCCATAATGTGCAGCAAAGTCGATTTGCCGGAGCCGGAAGGGCCCATAACGGTCACAAACTCTCCTTCCTGAACGTTCAGGCTCAAATCTTGTAAAACGTATGTCTTGACAAATCCATTGGAATAATATTTAAAGATATTGTGCAATTGAATCATAATTGAAATTCCTCTCGAATATTCTCTGTTACAACATGTCCGTCAAATAAGTGGACGATGCGCTGGCAATACTCTGCGTAGGAAGGCGAGTGGGTCACCATCACGATGGTGGTTCCTTCTTCATACAAAGAGGTGAGCAAATTCATTACTTCGTCGCCGTGGGCCGAATCCAGATTACCGGTTGGCTCATCAGCCAAGATCAATTTGGGTTGACCGACCACAGCCCTGGCCACCGCTACCCGCTGCTGCTGTCCCCCGGATAACTGTTGCGGAAAGTGGTTTTTACGGTGAACAATTCCCATTCGATCCAGCACTGCATTAACTTTCTCTTTCCGTTCGGAGGAGCTGGTTCCTAAATAGAGGAGCGGCAACTCCACATTTTCGTAAACGGTCAGTTCATCAATCAGATTAAAACTCTGGAATACGAATCCGATATTGCGTTTGCGTAAGTTCGAGCGCTGGCGCTCCGCATAGCCGGAGACTTCGTGATCGAGAAAATAGTATCCTCCATCGCTGGGATTATCCAGTAAACCGAGGATATTTAATAGAGTTGATTTTCCGCAGCCGGACGGTCCCATCACTGCCACAAATTCGCCTTCCTTAATTTCCAGATTAACGTTATTGAGAGCGGTGGTCTCCACTTCTTCGGTGGTATAAATTTTCTTGAGATTTGTCGTTCTGAGCATCTGTTCTCCTTCAATTTTTCATGATTAGTTTATCTACATCGCCAAAGTTTTCATAGCTGGAAGTGATAACCCGATCACCGGGCTTTAAGCCCTCCAATACTTCAAATACCTGGGGATTCTGCCGTCCCAGTCTAATGTCATGTTTTGTCGCCACCTCTCCGGTTTCATCTAACACAAAAGCCCAATTGCCACCGGTCTTTTGATAAAAGCCGCCTCGGGATAACATCAGCGCTTCAGACAGGTCACCCAATTCCAGACGAATTCGGACCGTCTGTCCGCGGCGAATGTCACCGGGAGCTTCGCCTTCAAATTCCATGTCCACTTCAAATCTGCCATTGGTAACTTCCGGATAAACTTTTTTGGTGGTTAGCGTATAGGTTTTACCGGCGAAATCGAATTGGCCCGTTTGCCCCAAACCAATTCGGGCAATATAATGTTCATCGATGGCAGCCCGAATCTTGAAGCCGTCCAGAACATCGATCTGTCCCAGGCGTTCTCCCTGCGATTTGGATTCACCGATCTCTGCGTTGAGGGAGGTCAGTTGACCGCTCACCGGAGCGCGGATGGTCAGATTTTCCAACCGCTGGCGGGCAATCTGCAGATTTTCTTCCAATCGATCCAGAGATCTCTCCAGCTGACGAATTTGAATTTCCTGAAAGATCGAATCGCGTTTGAACGATTCCTCATTCAGTTTCTGTCGCTTAAGCGCATATTCATAGTCATCCTCACTCTGTTCGTACTCTTCACGAGAAATCAAATCTTTCTCAAACAGCCTCTCTTGCCGTTCATAAATCCGCTTTAATCGCCGGATATCATATTCCTGGTCAATCAATCGTTGCCGAATCTGCAACCGATTTTGTTCCAGTTGGAATCGGGTACTGGTCAATAAATTGCGCTGCTCCACTACCGCCGCATCCTGGTTGGAGATTTGAAGGTGCAGGGAGGTATTCTCCAGCTTTAAGATCTTATCCCCCTTCTCAACAAAGCTTCCCGCTTCTGTAAACTTGGTATCGACGATACCGCCTTCGATAGCATCCAAATAAATGGTCTTGATCGGCTGGACGGTTCCGGTTACCGGAATGTACTCCAGGAAAGGCCCTTCTTTAACCGTGCTGATCGTGATTTTTTCTCTTTCCACATTTAATTTTGCACTATGGTCACCCCAACCGAAATTGTAGATAACGGCAAACACGAAAATTGCCGCCACGCTTACCATTGCAATTTTCCTGGGTGGCCATTTTTTCTTTTTAATAGGTCGATCCATTTTTACTCCGTTAAAATTTCTTTACTTTAATTTCGCTAATTTTCAATTTCTATGCCAATCAATTATATGTTTATTTTCAAACAACTTATGAGTCATTTCAAAACAGATGCCTCCACCGTGTGTTCGCTGATATGACAAAAACTGTCCACGAATGAACAATAATTCTTCGCCTGGATTTATTTTTTGTTTGGAATCGAAAATTTAACAGGTAAATTAGCAACCGTTGTATATGCAACTATTTCATATAGAAGTGAATGAAAAAAACAACCTTTTCAATAGATGATTCGCTGGGGTTTATCCTCTCTCGCTCGGCACGCGCATTAAGCCATACCTTGCGCAAAGAAATGCAAATGCATGGATATGATATTACGCCGGGGCACTGGGGCATTTTAGCGCGCTTGTTTGAGGCAGATGGAATAACGCAACAAGAATTAGCCTGTGCCAATTGCAAAGACAAAACCAATATTACCCGATTAATTGACGGGCTGGCAAAACGCAATTTGATTGTACGTATCCCGGATAGTGAGGATCGTCGCAGTAATTTGGTTTATTTGACTGAAGAGGGGAAAGAACTGCGTCATCAACTAACCCCAATTGTAATGGATGTTTTGGAGGAGGCCTGTAAGGAAATGAGCAATAGTGATGTGCAGAGGTTAAAAGAGTTATTGAATCGGGTGTATCAGAATTTAACGACGCGTTAATTGTAGGATTGGCATTGTCCAGAATTTTGTATAAATGTCAACTTAACGCCGGAGATAGTGTCATTTGTCACCATTGGTGGTAGTGCAAGTACTGTCCGGCCTAAACTCGTTCCAAAATTCTATTTTGCTCTGTAGGAGTTCCTATGGAAGAACGCACAAATAGACGAAACTCAGTTTCGTCTGTTGTGCCGTTGCTAAACAGAGTTTAGCAACGAGTGACTCCAGGATGACAAATGAATCATAAAATAAGCTTTGAACGAGCATCGGAATGTTCCCTACGGTCTTACACAAAATTTTGCACTGCGCTAACGAGTACCTGCGGGACAATTATTAAACGAAAATAAAAAATGAAAGGTAAACAATGACCATAAACGCAAAGGCAATGCTCCTTCCCATCGGCATTCTTATCGCAGGTGGACTGGCGATGTGGATTTTGCTCAGTTTCCGGAGCGAACCGGAACGGCGGAAACCGGCACCACGGCAAAAAATTGTGGAATCGGAAGTGATCGAACTAAAAGATGTGCCCTCCGAAATTAATGCCTATGGACGCCTGACTTCCGCCCAACCGGTGGTCCTTTACAGCGAAGTCCCCGGCACCTTAATGGAAGGCAATGTGTCGTTTCAGCCGGGCCAATCATTTCGCAATGGCGATTTGCTAATCCGGGTTGACGGTCGGCAGGCAAGGTTAGATCTGAATAGCGCCAAAAGCGATTTATTGACGGCTTTAGCCTCAGTGCTACCGGAGATCAAGGTGGATTTTCCGGAGCAATTTCAGGTGTGGCAGGATTATTTCAACCGTATTGAATTTGGCACAACAATCCCCAGGCTCCCCGAGGTGAAGGATCAAAAAATCAAGCTGTTTCTCTCCCGCTTCAATGTCTATAAGCTTTACTTCTCCGTGCGGAATCTGGAAATTCGGTTGGAAAAACACGCCATTTATGCGCCCTTCGACGGCGCCATTGTTTCCGCCGAGCTTCGGCCGGGATCGACGGTCAGAAACGGGAGTCGCCTGGGAGAAATCATCAACCTGGAAAATCTGGAAATGCGAGTGCCGGTTCAGGTTCAGGATATCCGTTGGATCGATCAACGTAAACCGGTGCAGATAACTTCCAAGGAAATCGGAGACCAGTGGAGTGGCCGGATCGAGCGAATCGGCAAAGCCATCGATCCGCAAACACAGACAGTCGAGGTGTATATCACCGTGCGCCATAACCAGAATGATCATCTGTATGAAGGTGTTTTCCTGGAAGCGGACATTCCGGGGTTGAAGATTGATGGTGCTGTTGCCATCCCTCGCAAATCTCTCTATGAAGATTCTTTTGTCTATTTGATAAAAGATGGCAGATTGGAATACCGCAAAGTGAAAATTGCCCGTCGAGAGAACTCCTCCGTGATTGTAACTGGCGGTATTGAGAGCGGAGACACATTGGTCACCGAAATCATGCAAGGGGTTGCTCCGGGAATGCCGGCGAAAGCGATTCTTGCAGAGGAGGAAGGTGGTTCATGAGAAAAACAATTTCGTTTTTTGTAAAGTATTCCGTCTGGTCCAATGTGGTGCTATTCGGTATCCTGGGGTTCGGCATCATTTATTTCATTCAGATCAAATATTCGTTTTTTCCGGAAATACCGCCGGATGTGATTACCATTCAGGTGGCCTACCCCGGGGCATCCCCCGAAGAAGTGGAAGAAGGCGTGGTGCTCAAGATCGAGGAAAACCTGGATGGGCTGGAAGGCATTGAGCGAATCACCTCTGTATCGCAGGAGAATTTTGGCACGGTCAACGTCGAAATCACCAAAGATGCAGAGATTGACAATGTGCTTGCTGATGTCAAAAATGCAGTTGATCGCATCAATTCATTTCCCCGCGATAGTGAGAAACCGGTGATTTTCGAACAAAAGTTTCGCAGTCGCGCGCTCTCCGTCGTGCTTTACGGAGAAACAGATTTATACCACTTAAAATATATTGCTGAAAATCTTCGCGACCGGCTCCTGGCGACCGATGACATCTCCCAGGTAACCATTGACGGGTTGCCCCGGCTGGAGTTTTCCATCGAAGTATCCGAAGCCGATTTACGTCGTTATAACATGAGTTTTGATGAAATTGCCACAGCAGTCGGCGCCGCCAACATCAATATTTCCGGCGGCAAATTCGATACTCAGGCAGAGGAGATTTTGATCCGCGCCTACGGCCGAAATTATTTTGCCAAGGAATTGGAAAATTTGCCGGTTCGCGGTGAAGAGGGCGGCACCGTCATTTATTTAAAAGATGTTGCCGATGTTCGTGAAAAATGGGAGGATGTGCCGGACAAAACTTATTACGACGGACGCAATGCCGTCGTGCTTACGGTGGACAAAACTGCCGAGGAAGATATTATCGCTGTGGCCGAACGCGGCAAAAAAGTCGTGGAAGAATTCAATCAGGAAAACCGGCAGGTACAGGCTCTGGTATGGGATGATCGCACCGTATCCCTGCGGCAGCGCCTGGAATTACTGGTCAAGAACGGATTGATCGGTCTGGTATTGGTCATCGCCACTCTGGGGTTTTTTATGAACCTGCGGCTCTCCTTCTGGGTATCGGTTGGTATCCCCTTTTCATTTGCCGGAATGTTCATCGTTGCTTATTTATCAGGCATCACCATTAATGTGATTTCGCTGTTCGGGATGATTATTGTGGTCGGAATTTTGGTTGACGATACCATTGTGGTTGGTGAAAATGTCTATGCCCACTATGAACGGGGTGAACCACCATTGAGAGCGGCCATCAACGGGACGCTGGAGATGATAGGTCCGGTCACCACTGCCGTTACCACTACCATTATTGCTTTTTTGCCCTTCTTCTTTCTGGACGGATTCCTGGGCAAGTTTATCTGGCACATGGCTCTGGTGGTGATCGCCACTCTATTTTTCTCCCTCATTGAAGCATATTTAGTGTTGCCCTCTCACCTGGCGCATTCCAGGGGTTTGCATCCGCATAAAGAAGACCCGCCGATTCGTCAAAAGATTGAAAAATTCATCCATTTCCTGACCCATCGAATCTATAGCCCTTCACTTAAAGCAGCATTGCGCCACAAATGGATGACCCTGGTGATACCCATAGCATTTGTGTTGTTCACGGTGGGATTAGTCGGCGGGGGATTTATCGGCTTAACCTTTTTTCCCTACATCGATGGAGACACAGTTCCGGTGAATCTTTCCCTGGTGTCAGGTCGGCAGGAAGCCGTAACCGATTCATTGCTGGCAAAGATTGAAAAGCAGGCCTGGGAACTGAATGAGGAATTAAAAGAAGAAAGGGCGGATAACCGCGATGTCATCGTCGGCATAAAGCGCGATATTGGTAGTAATGAATTTGGTGAATCCGGTAGCCATAGCGGTCAATTAACCGTCAAGCTGTTGGACGGCGAACTAAGGCAAATGGAAAGTTTTAAAATTGCAACTCGGCTGCGAGAAATGGTCGGGCCGATCCCGGAGGCCCAAAATCTCACCTATGGACGAGTCAGCTTTTTCGGTAAGCCGGTATCGATCAGCCTGCTGGGTGACCATCTGGAAGACCTGAATAAAGCCAAGAATTCATTGGTCGAAGAACTACAGGATTTCAGCAGTCTGAAGGACGTGACTGACACCCATCAGGAAGGACGACGGGAAATAGATATCAAATTGAAACCCCGCGCCTATGCCCTCGGCTTGACCCTGAGGGAGGTGGCCGGTCAGGTGCGGCAGGGTTTTTTCGGACAGGAAGTTCAGCGTATTCAACGGGGCCGGGATGAGATTCGGGTTTGGGTGCGTTATCGCCCTGAAGATCGCGCCGCGCTGGGCTTTCTGGAACAAATGCGTATTCGCACGCCTGCTGGCGCCGAGTACCCGTTTGGTGAAGTTGCGGAATACAGCATTGATCGGGGCGTTACCCAGATCAATCACTTAAACCGTAAGAGAGAAATAAAAGTCGAAGCAAATTTAAAAGAGGTGGATACGGAATTACCGCCCATCCTGACCAAAATTCGGGAAGACGTGTTGCCGGGCATTCTGGCCCGGACGCCCGGCGTCCGAGCTTCTTTTGAAGGCCAGTCCCGGGATCAGGAAAAGGTGCAGCGATCCATGCAACGCGCATTTCCAATGGCGCTAATTATCATGTTCGTTTTTGTAATCCTCATCTTTCGCTCCTATGCGCAGGCGTTTCTCATATTTTCGTTGATCCCGCTGGGGGTTCTTGGTGCTGTCTGGGGACACGGCATTCAAGGCATTCAGTTAAACACGCTGTCCATTTATGGGCTCATTGCACTGTCCGGGATTATCATCAATGACAGCATTGTATTTGTGGATCAGATTAATCGCAATCTGCGAGCCGGGCAAAAGATCATTGAGGCTGTGCATAACGCAGGCCTTTCCCGTTTGCGTCCCATTTTGCTGACCACCTTTACCACCGCGTTTGGCCTGGCACCAATCATCTTTGAAACCAGTCGCCAGGCGCAATTTTTGATCCCTATGGCGGTATCGGTTGCCTATGGATTGCTATTTGGGACTTTCATTTTATTGCTGGTTCTACCGGCCGGATATTTGGCTTTGAATCGCATCCGGGTACTGTGGAACAACCTTATTTCTCGACAGCAAGTCGCCCCTGAAGTTGTGGAACCTGCGGTTAAGGAGCTTCATTCGTCATCGGTCGAATGAGGGTAATGGATGCTCAACCACGCACAAGGTGAATAAAAGTTCTTAAAAATCACCCAAATACGCGGAGACGCAGAGGATACGCAAAAATTTTGGTGGATAATTCTTGGTTAGAGGGATAAGCAGTATTGGCATCTGTCACGGTTTCAATAATTGGTTTAAGTACTGGACACTTTTTAAAGATGCTATAATTTAGGGAGATATGTCATGCCCGAATGCTTTAATCGGGCATCCAAAAGGTTTTCGTGAGATAGATTCCCGCTAAACACATGCGGGAGTGACACTTTTCGCTGCTATTTTCAAACTAAATTAAGGACGGAGGTTGGAATACTTCTATGCTATTCTTAGCGCTGCCTTTGCGCCTTCGCGTCTTTGCGTGAAACTCAGTTTTTGGATTTGATTACTTATACTGAAATTATTTGATCGTGGCGTGATGTTTTATTTTAAAACCCCACTAAATCTCCCCTGTCTGCAGCAGGCAGGCCTTGGGAAGCGGAGAGTTATCACATGGTGACCCCCGTGGGAAAGGAATATCCCGCCACGATCAAATCAAGTTAGTATTACATATACGCTAATTACAAAGGAAATTCTATGAAATACTTCTTTCTGATATTGCTGATGTTGATTCTTCCCCTATACTCCCAGCAGGTAATGACGGCTGAAGATGCTATTCGCCGGGGACTCAAACATAATTACGATATTCGCATTGCGCGAAATAATGCGGAGATTTCCGCTAACAATACCGGCCAGGGAACCGCAGCGTTTTTACCGACTCTTGATGCTTCCGGCAGCTTCGAGCTGGCCACCTCTGATCAGGAAACCAACAATCCTTTTATTCCCGGTGGAAAATCGGATTCGGAAACCCGCAATGCCAGAATCTCTCTCAACTGGACCCTTTTTGACGGATTCCGCATGTTCGCCAGCAAGGGGCAATTTGATGAGTTAGCGGAGCTGGGTGAATATCAAGCCCGGAATGTCATCGAAAATACGGTCGTGCAAATTTTGGCAGCCTACTTCGATTTGGTGCGGCAGGAACAGCTCCTTGAAGTGGCTGAAAATGCACTCCGGGTATCCGAAACTCGCCTGGAAAAAGAAGAGGTGCGCCACGAAGTAGGCGGCGCTTCTTCCACCGATCTTCTCAATGCACGCGTTTCTTACAATAATGATAGAGCCGCATTGTTGGATCGGGAGCTAGCCGTGTTGGTTGCGCAGAAAGATTTAAATATTCTCCTCGGACAGGAGCCGAACACACCGGTCAATGTAGTTAAAGAGATTGTGATTCCGCCACTGGAAATGTCCCTGGAAGAGATAACCGAGTTGGCAGCGCAACGCAACAGTTCAGTGCTGATTGCCGAGCAGAACAAGAGAATATCAGAACAGAATATAAAACTTGCCCGGTCTTCGATGTATCCCCGGCTTTCCCTGGGAGCAAGCTACGGAATTACGGACAGAACCAGCACCACGACTACAGATAATCCCAATTTTCCTCCAGAACTGACCAGCCAAACCACCGACGGCAGCATTGGCTTAACGCTTTCATTCAATCTGTTTAACGGTTTTCGGGACAAAATCGATTTGGAAAACGCCAGGATCGAGGCCAGGAATCAGCGCCTGGTGCTGAAAGACGCCCGCAATCAACTGGCTGGCTTAATCCGTGAAAAATATGATACGTTTCAAAAGCACCTGGAATTGGTGGCATTAGAGCAGGAAAATGTGATCGCTGCGCGGCAAAATTTACAATTGCAGCAGGATCGCTTCGAAATCGGTGCCACAACTTCGCTGGAGTTTCGCGATGCCCAGGTCAATTTGATCCGCGCCCAAACCGAGTTGATTGTCGCTCGCTACCAGGCGCGCATTACTCGACTGGAGATCGAGCAACTTACCGGCAGATTGGTTTTGAGCAGCCAGCTTTGATTTGAGAGGTAAATGCCATACCACACGCCCGATGCTCTTATAGGTCAGGTTAAAGAATATGATAAACGCAGAGACGCAGAGAACGCTGAGGGATCTAAATATGAGAATGAAATATTTTACTCGTTGCTAAATTCTGTTTAGCAACAGCTGAATAGAGGTAACTCAGTTTCCTTTATTAGGGCGTTCTTCCAGAGGAACTCCTACGGCGCAAGATAGAATTTTGGAACGAGATTAAAACTTCACCTGTCTTTCTTAGGCACATCAAAACTGCTTTATGTACGTGTAAACCCTATCCCTCCTCAATCACCGATCGAATATACTCCCGCGATTGTAGGGGCGTAATCTTATCTTCAAATTCCAGGATGATGCCCGAAATGTGGGGCCGGGTTTTGAGGATAAAATTAAAAATTTTCTGATACGGAATATACCCTTCTCCCACTGCACAAAAATTGCGATGCGATTGATTGGCATCGGCGCTGTCGATCAAGTGAAGCAACAACGGTATCTGTCGATTCCCGAAAAAATTGAGCAGTTGATAGCACCAGTCCAGCGCTTCATCCATGTTAAAATTTAGCTTTTCGTGAAAAAGACGAGGAATATCCAACACCGGAAAGAGATTGGTGCCAAAATTACTGGAGAGCGTAAACATTGCCTGGTATTTTTTGAGATTCTTTTCCGCTTCCTCTTTCCCCTCAAATTGAAAATAATTTTCCACATAAATGTGCGGCACTTCATCGGATAACGATTCAGCCAACTTGATAATCTTATCAATACTATCGCGTTCGTCAAAATGAATGATGTAATTTGGAGATTCGACGTCTTTCAAAAAGGCGTATAAATTTTTGCGATAATCGCTCCCGATAAATTCCTTGCTAAACGCCCCTTCCGCATGATAATAAATGTGAGTGAAAGAAGATTGTTCTTTTTTAATCTCCTTCAATGTTTTTTCTTTAGCGATCAGTTGGGAATTCAGGTAAATTTGGATGGTCTTGAAATTTTCCTGTTTGGCATAATTGAGCGTATCCAGCGGATCAAATTGAAAATTAGCGGACACCGAATTGGCAACACCGATAGGAATATCCATAATCTTTCATTCCTTTTTAAATTATTCACAAGTTTTGAATAATTAAATACAAACAGGCTGAATTTCCAAATGGAACAATTATTGGACTTCCATCGGCCCAAACTCGATCCGGGATGTAGACAGCGTTTGACCGACTCCGTTAATCCACTTTGATTTGTGATTATATTGAACCTCACAGAGTTTAGCACCGAGTAACTCCAAAAACAAGGTAGCTTAAATGCTTCCAACTATCACTTTTTGCTTCACCCCCTTGTATTTGTTACAGAAATGCTTAAATTAAGGCAATCCTTATTAATTGATTAGAATATCTCCCAACAAGGATTAACCGGGAGTACATATGATTTCCAGAGTTTTGTCAACTGCCCTGATGGGCATTGATGCTTATTTAGTGGAAGTGGAAGCCAGCCTGGAACGCGGTTTGATGAACTTTGCCCTGGTGGGGTTGCCGGATTCGGCGGTCAAAGAAAGCCGCGAGCGGGTGATGTCTGCTATCAAAAACAGCGGATTTGAGTTTCCTCAAAAGCGCGTCACCATCAATCTGGCACCTGCGGATATTCGTAAGGAAGGCTCCTCCTACGATTTACCCATTGCGGTGGGACTCCTCTCCGCCTACGGTGAAGTTTCGGAAGCAATGCTGGAGGATCATGTCATCGTTGGGGAACTGGCCCTGGATGGTTCTATCCGTCCCGTGCACGGCGTGCTCTCCATGGCCTGGCAGGCGCGTAAGGAAGGATTGAAAGGGATTATCGTCCCCAAAGCCAATGCCAAGGAAGCGGCAATGGCTGAGGGACTAATGGTCTATCCGGTGGAGAATTTTCGCCAAACCGTGGAATTCCTCAACTGCATAGAAGACATTGAACCTTACACGGTTGATCTGGAAGCCATCTTCGAAGTCAGCCAGCATTACATGGTTGACTTTTCCGATGTCAAAGGGCAG
>JABAHQ010008545.1_pt2 | contig 16389 bp, 14 predicted proteins | sample 7062091 | NCBI WGS metagenome assembly JABAHQ01 (sample SAMN14534359, study PRJNA622989) | marine sediment metagenome | biome: marine biome [ENVO:00000428]; feature: marine pelagic biome [ENVO:01000023]; material: deep marine sediment [ENVO:00002113] | place: India: Gulf of Kutch | collected...
CTCCAGCTCCGCGACATCGGGCGCGTCGATCACGCGGCGCGCCAGGTGGTAGCCGAAGCCCTGGCGGCCGAGGGCGGCGAGATCCTTTTCGCGGAAGGCGGCGCGCGCCTGCCGGCCGCGGTACGGCCCCAGGCCGCGCCGCCGCGCCAGGGCGAGGGCCGCGGCCAGTTCGGGGTCGGCCGCCTGCGAGCGCAGCCGCTCGAGCGCCCGCTCGATCAGCTCCGGCGCCACGCCCTTTGCCAGCAGCCGCGCGCGGATCGCCCGCGCCGAGGCGCCGCGGCGGTGCAGGCTGAGCGCGCGGCCTTCGGCGTAGCGCGCGTCGTCGAGCAGTCCGGCCTCGAGAAACTCGCCGATGAGCTGCTCGACCAGCGCCGCGCCGGCCTGGGCGTCCGTGCCGTGGGCGCGGGACGAGCGCTCCACCTTGGCGAGCAGGAGGCGGCGCAGGTGCGCGCTGGAGCTCGCATAGCGCTCCACATAGAAAAGCGCCGCGTTGCGCAGGTATTGCGCCGTGGCCTTGCGCGGGCCGCGCCGAGGCCGCGCGCGAGCCCCCTGGCCGCGGCCGGGCGGGCGTGCCGGCGGCTCGCTCATGCGCCGAGCGCGCGCCGGGCCCGGCCCGTTGCTGCCTTGCACGGCCTTCCCGATCGGCTTATGTGAAACGCCATGGATCCCTCGCTCCTGCCCGGCCGGCCGCCCGCGCCGCGCACCATCGGCGTGATCAACTGGCGCGGCCTGTGGACCCTCTATGTCAAGGAAGTGCGCCGCTTCCTCAACATCTTCACCCAGACGCTGATCGCCCCCATGGTGACCACCCTCCTGTTCATGGCGATCTTCACGCTCGCGCTGGGCCGCGGGGGGCGCCAGGTCGCGGGCATCGAGTATACCGAGTTCCTGGCGCCGGGTCTGATCATGATGACGCTCATGCAGAACTCCTTCGCCAACACCTCGTCCTCGATCCTCATCGCCAAGGTGCAGGGCAACATCGTGGACGTGCTCATGCCGCCGCTCTCGGCCGGCGAGCTCAACCTGGCGATCGCCGCCGGCGGGGTGACGCGCGGCCTGCTGGTGGGCCTGGCGGCGGGCCTGGCCATATGGGCCTTCGTGCCGCTCAGGTTGCACCAGCCGGCCATCGTCGTCTATTTCGCGCTCAACGCCGCCGTCATGCTGGCGCTACTCGGCGTCGTCGCGGGCATCTGGGCCGAGAGGTTCGACCACGTTGCGGCGATCACCAACTTCGTGATCGTGCCGCTCTCCTTCCTCTCGGGCACGTTCTATTCCATCGAGCGCCTGCCCGAGATCTGGCAGGTCGTGGCGCACCTCAATCCCTTCTTCTACCTGATCGACGGCCTGCGCTACGGCTTCATCGGCCGGGCCGACGGGGTGGTCGGGATCGGCGCCGCCGTGGTGCTGGCGGTCAACGTGGCGCTGGGCGTGCTGACCTACCGCATGTTCGCCACCGGCTACCGGTTGAGGCCATGAGCGCGGCCCACAGCCGCGCCGGCGCCGCGCCCGCGCCGCGCCGCTTCGGTTGCGTCAACTGGCGCGGCCTGTGGAGCCTATACCGCCGCGACCTGGTGCGCTTCTTCCGCTACGGGGTCGAGTCGATCGCCGGGCCCGCGGTGTCCAGCCTGCTGTTCCTGGCGGTCTTCGATCTCGCCCTCGGCGGTCCCGGCGAGATGGTGCCCGGGGCCTCGCTCGCCCAGTTCATTGCGCCCGGAATCGTCATGTTCAGCATGGCCCACAGCGCCTTCCAGAGCGCCGCGGTGCCCATCGTGTACGACAAGCTCGAGGGCGTGATCGGCGACATCGTCGGGGCGCCGCTGACGGCCTTGGAGGTCATTGCGGCCTACGCCCTCGCGGCGACCACCAACAGCCTCGCCACGGGCGCGGTGGTCCTCGCACTCATGAGCGTGTTCGTGGACCTGCCGCTGCATTCCCTCGCCGCGGCGCTCGGCTTCGCCCTCATGGCGGCCGTGCTCTTCGCCTTCGCCGGCATCGTGCTCGGCCTCTGGGCCGAGCGCTGGGACAACTACGCCGCCGCCGAGAGCTTCCTGATCCTGCCGCTCGGCCTGCTCTCGGGGGCGTTCTTCAGCCTGCAGGGGGTGAGCGAAGGGGCGCGCTGGCTGTTCGAGCTCAACCCGGTGTTCCACGCGGTGCAGGGCTTTCGCTTCGGCTTCATCGGCAGCGCGGAAGCGGCGGTGCTCACCTCGGGAGCGGTGCTGATCGCCCTCGACCTGATGCTGGCCTGTCTCGCCTGGCGGCTGCTGGCCAGCGGCTACAAGATCAAGCCGTGAGCGGACTAACCTCTTGGCAACCAGGGCGATGCTAGCGTCCTCCTCTTCTTGCAACCGGACACGAGGCCATCACATGCGAGCGAACGCTGTTCCTGAGGCCGTCTTGCGCCGCATCGCGCGGATCGCGTTCACCGGCCTCGCCTTCCTCCTCCTGCTCGTCGGCCGCGTGGCGCTGGCCGCGGGCGAGATGCCGCATGGCCAGGGCCTCCTGTGGAAGGTGGAGCGCGACGGGGGCCAGCCCAGCCACCTGTTCGGCACCATCCACATCACCGACGAGCGGGTGCTCGACCTGCCGCCCGAGGTGGAGCAGGCCTTCGGCGCGGCGCGCAGCGCCACCTTCGAGGTCATCATGACCGACGAGCTGCGCATTAAGCTGGCCCGGTCCATGGTGCTGAGCGACGGGCGGACGCTGGAGTCGATCCTGGGCCCGCGCCTCTACGGCGAGGCCAAGGCGGCGGGCGCGCGCCACGGCTTCAGCGCGCAGCAGCTCAAGCACTTCAAGCCCTGGGCGCTGGCCATGTTCCTGAGCGTGCCGCAGGCGGAGCTGGCCCGCTCGGCGAGAGGCGCGCTGCCCCTCGACCAGCGGCTCCAGATCGAGGCCGCGGAGCAGGGCAAGCCGGTCTACGCGCTGGAGACGGGCGAGGAGCAGATCGCGCTGTTCAACGGCCTGGCCGAGGCCGATCAGATCGCCATGCTGGAGTCGGCGATCAAGGACAGCGCCGAGATCGAGGCCCTGTTCGAGACGCTGACCGAGCGCTATCTGGCGCGCGACACGGGCGGAATCTACAATGACATGCTCGAGCACTCCGGCAGCATGAACAAGCAGCTCCTGGACCTGTTCCTGCTGCGCTTCAACGAGGCGCGCAACAAGACCATGGTGGCGCGCATGGCCGAGCGCCTCGAGGAGGGCGGCGCCTTCATCGCCGTGGGCGCGCTGCACCTGCCGGGCGAGCGCGGGCTGTTGCGGCTGCTCGAGGGGCGGGGCTACCGCGTCGAGCGGGTTTACTGAGCCCGGGCCGCGCGCCGGCCGCGGCTTGGTTGACAGCGCGCATCATTGTTAGAATAGTCAGCCTTTTTCCGCGGGAAACGGCCGGGACGGCCGATTTCGGCGGCTGTTCGCAAGCCGTGGGAGCAGTCTCGTGAGCGACGCCCTGATGCCGACCTATGCCCGCGCCCCCCTCGCCTTCGAGCGCGGCGACGGGCCCTACCTGTTCAGCACCGACGGGCGCCGCTACCTCGACTTCGCCGCCGGCATGGCGGTCAACGCGCTCGGCCACGGCCACCCGCACCTGGTCGCCGCGCTCGCCGAGCAGGCGGGCAAGCTGTGGCACGTCTCCAACCTCTACGACATCCCCGAGGGCGAGCGGCTGGCCCGACGCCTCGCCGAGCACAGCTTCGCGGACCAGGTCTTCTTCTGCAATTCCGGCGCCGAGGCGGTGGAGTGCCTGATCAAGCTGGCGCGCCGCTACCACCACCAGGCCGGCCAGCCCGAGCGCTGCCGCATCATCACCTGCGAGGGCGCCTTCCACGGCCGGACGCTGACCACCCTGTCGGCGGCGCACAACCCCAAGCACCTGGACGGCTTCGGCCCCACGACCGAGGGCTTTGATCAGGTGGCCTTCGGCAACCTGAACGAGCTGCGCGCGGCCGTCACCGCCGAGACCGGCGCGGTTCTCCTCGAGCCGGTCCAGGGCGAGGGCGGCGTGCGCATCGCCGGTCCCGACTACCTGCGCGGCGTGCGCGGGATCTGCGACGAATTCGGCCTGCTGCTGCTGCTCGACGAGGTGCAGACCGGCATGGGCCGCACCGGCAAGCTGTTCGCCTACGAGTGGGCCGGGATCGCGCCGGACGCCATGGCGCTGGCCAAGGGCCTGGGCGGCGGCTTCCCGGTCGGCGCCTGCCTGGCGACCGAGAGGGCGGCGGCCGGCATGACCGCGGGCCTGCACGGCAGCACCTTCGGCGGCAACCCGCTCGCCATGGCGGTCGGCAACGCCGTGCTCGACGTGATGCTGGCCGCGGGCTTCTTCGCGCGCGTCCAGCGGCTCGCCGAGCGGTTCCGGCAGGGCCTCGAGGACCTCGTCGCGCGCCATCCGCAGGTGCTGGCCGAGCTGCGCGCCGCCGGGATGCTCATCGGCCTGCGCTGCGTGGTGCCCAACGCCGACATGGTCGCGCGGCTGCGCGAGCACGGCCTGTTGAGCGCGCCGGCGGCCGAGAACGTGGTGCGCCTGCTGCCGCCCCTCGTCGTCGAGCAGGCCCACGTCGAGGAGGCGCTCGGCATCCTCGAGCGGGTCTGCGCCGACTGGGCCAAGGCGGCCTGAGATGGCGCAGACGAAGCACTTCCTCGACCTCGACCGGCTGGACAGCGAGACGCTCAGGTCCGTCCTGGAGTGGGGCAAGGACTTCAAGCGCGGCGCGTCCCCCGACGGCGGCGAGCGGCCGCTGGCCGGCAGGGCGCTGGCCATGGTGTTCGAGAAGCCCTCGACCCGCACGCGCATCTCCTTCGAGCTGGCGATCCGGCAGCTGGGCGGCGAGGCCATCGTGCTGGAGCGCGGCGGCAGTCAGCTCGGCCGCGGCGAGACCGTGGCCGACACCGCGCGCGTGCTGTCGCGCTACGTCGACGCCATCATGATCCGCACCACCAGCGAGGCAAAGCTGCTGGAGATGGCCGAGCACGCCAGCGTGCCGGTGATCAACGGACTGACCGACCGCACCCACCCCTGTCAGCTCATGGCCGACGTCATGACCTTCGAGGAGCACCGCGGCCGCATCGAGGGCAAGGTCGTGGCCTGGTCCGGCGACGGCAACAACATGGCCGCCTCGTGGATCCATGCGGCGGTGCGATTCGGCTTCGAGCTGCGCCTGGCCTGTCCCGAGATGCTCTCGCCGCCCGGCGAGGTGCTGAGCTGGGCGCAGGCTGAGGGCGGGCGCATCGTGGTGACCCCGGACGTCGAGGTCGCGGCCAAGGACGCCGACTGCGTCGTCACGGACATCTGGCTCTCCATGGGCGACGAGCCCGGCGACAGCCAGTACCGGCACAACCTGCTGAAGCCCTACCGGGTCGACGACCGGGTGATGCGCCTGGCCGGGCCGGAGGCCGTGTTCATGCACTGCCTGCCGGCGCACCGCGGCGAGGAGGTCACCGCCTCGGTGATCGACGGGCCGCAGTCGGTGGTCTGGGACGAGGCGGAGAACCGGCTGCACGCCCAGAAGGGCATACTCTACTGGTGCCTGACCTGATGCCCCGGACGTCGTCCGCCGGGCCGGCCCCGGAGGACGACCTGGTTCAGCCGTTCATGCTCGACTCCTCGGGAATCCGGGGCGACGTGGTCCGCCTCGGGCGGGTCGTCGACCACATTATCACCCGCCACGCCTACCCGGAACCGCTCGCCGCCCTGCTCGGCGAGATGCTCACGCTCACCGCCATGCTCTCGAACATGCTCAAGTTCAAGGGCGTGTTCTCCCTGCAGACCAAGGGCGAGGGGCCGGTCAACCCGATGGTCTGCGACATGACCTCCGAGGGGCGGCTGCGCGGCTACGCCGGCTTCGACGAGGCGAGGCTGGAGGCGGCCCTGGCGCGCCGCGCCGCGGCCGGGCCGGCGGAGCCGCCGGGCGTACCCGAGCTTCTCGGGCCGGGCTATCTGGCCTTCACCATGGACCCGGGGCCGCCCGGCGAGCGCCATCAGGGCGTCGTCGAGCTGAGCGGCCAGACGCTGGCCGACTGCCTGCAGCACTATTTCCAGCAGTCCGAGCAGATCCACACCGGCCTCATCGTCGCGGCCGGCAGGACGGACGCCGCCTGGCGCTCGGCCGGGATCGTCCTGCAGTGCGTACCCGGCAAGGCCGCCGGCCGGGCCGGGCCGGCGGACGCGGATGCCTGGCGGCGCGCCATGATCCTGCTGGCGAGCTGCACCGAGGCCGAGCTGCTCGATCGCCGGCTGCCGGTCAACGACCTGCTGTACCGTCTGTTCCATGAGGAGGGCGTGCGCGTCTTCCGCCGTCGCCGCGTGGTCGCGCGCTGCCGCTGCTCACGCAAGCGCTTGGAGGAGACCCTCCGCGCCATGCCACGCACGGAGGTCGAGGACCTGAAGGTCGACGGCCGGATCACCGTGACCTGCGAGTTCTGCAATCGGCGCTACCGCTTCGACAGCACCGCGCTGGAGCGCCTCTACGCGGCGCCTTGATGACGCCCGATTCCTCGCGTAAGGATCATCGCGCCACACCCAGCCCCAGCCAGGGGACACAGCCGATGCCCCGTCCGCCGCGTCTCGTCGTCCGCGTCTGTCTCATCCTGGGCAGCCTCGCCGTCGCCGGCTGCACCGCGCCGCCGCCGCGGCCCGACCACCCCGAGATCGGCTTCCAGGACCGGCCGCCGATCCGGCTCGACGTGCGCGAGGTCGCGGTCGAGCAGAGCTACCGGCCGCCGTACGCGGCGCCCAACGTGGAGCACCTCTTCCCCGTGCCGCCGGCGGCCGCGGCCGCGCGCTGGGCCAACGAACGGCTGGTCGCCGCAGGGCCGACGCGCCGGGCCCGCTACAACGTGCGCCAGGCCTCGGTGCTGGAGACCCCGCTCGAGCGCTCGGGCGGCCTCAAGGGCGCGTTCACCACGGAGCAGTCGGAGCGTTACGACGCCCGCCTGGTGGTCGAGCTGGAGATCATCTCCGAGGACGGCCGCAGCGAGGGCTCGCTCACCGCGGAGGTCGAGCGCTCGCGCAGCGTGCCCGAGAACCTGACGGTGAACGAGCGCGAGACGGTCTGGCACGAGATGACCCGGACCATGCTGGACGAGCTGGACAGGCGGCTCGAGGAGACCATCAAGAGGGTCTTCTTCAAGTATCTGATCCTTTAGGCGGTCCGCCGGCTCTTTCCGGGCCGGCCGGCCGGAGCGACGGGGCCGGCATGGCATGATCGGCGTTTTCGATTCCGGCCACGGCGGACTGACGGTGCTGCGCGCGCTGTGCACGCGCATGCCCGGGCGCGAGCTGCTCTACTTGGGCGACCACCGCCACGCGCCCTACGGCGAGCGAAGCCCCGGGGAGATCTTCGAGTTCACCGCGGCCAACGTGGAGCGTCTGTTCGCCCGCGGCTGCCGGCTGGTCCTGCTCGCCTGCAACACCGCCGCCGCGGTGGCGCTTCGCCGCCTGCAGCAGACGTGGTTGCCGCAAGCCTATCCCGAGCGCCGCGTGCTCGGCGTCTTCGTGCCCATGGTCGAGGCGGTGACCCGGGTGCCGTGGCAGCTCACGCGGCCGCCCCCGGATGCGCGCCACGAGTCCTCGGTGGTCGGCGTCTTCGCCACGCGGCGGACCGTGGACAGCGGCGCCTACCCCTTCGAGATCGGCCTGCGCGCCCCGGCCATCCGGGTCGTGCAGCAGGCCTGTCCCGGTCTGGTCGGACAGATCGAGAACGGCGTTGCGGCCGATGTCGTCGGCCGATCCATCGCGGGGCACGTCGCTCGGCTGATCGAGAAGCTGGACGGCGAGGCTCCCGACTCGGTCATCCTCGGCTGCACGCACTATCCGCTGGTCGCCGAGGCCTTCAAGGCGGCCTTGCCGGAAGGGGTACGGCTGCAGTCCCAGCCCGATCTGGTGGCCGAGAGCCTGGCCGGCTACCTGGCCCGGCATCCCGAGTTCGACGCGCCGCCGGCGCCGGGCCCGCGGGTGCGCTTCCTGACCACCGGCGATGCCGCGGCTGTCGGCGCCCTGGCCAGCCGGTTCTTCGGCGACACGGTGGCCTTCGAGCCGCTGTGAAGCCGCGGGCGCGATGGCTTCGCCTGGGCGCCGGGCGCGCGCGGCGCCGGGGCCAGGTCCTCCTTGAGCGCATGTGGCCAGCGCGCGACCCGCTCAGCCGCGCCAGAACGCCGGGGTGAACAGCACGAGCACGGTGAACAGCTCGAGCCGGCCGAGCAGCATGCCCGCCGCCAGCAGCCACTTCGCGCCGTCGGGCAGGGTCTCGAACGTGCCGGCCGGCCCGACCACATCGCCCAGACCCGGCCCGACGTTGGCGATCGCCGAGGCCGCGCCGGAGACCGCCGTGACGAAGTCCAGCCCGAACAGGCCCAGCCCGGTGGCCAGGATCGCGTAGCAGATGATGAACAGGAAAAAGAAGCCCATCACCGATTCGGCCACGGTCTCGGGGATCGGCCGCTTGTTGTAGTAGGGAAAGAACACGCCGTGCGGCTGCAGCAGGCGCTTGAGCTGCGCCATCGCGGTGGCGTACAGCACCTGGAAGCGGAAGATCTTGATGCCGCAGGTGGTCGAGCCGGCGCAGCCGCCGACGAACATGAGCACGAACATGATGGCCATGACGAAGCCGCCCCAGGTATCGAAGGCCGCCGTCGAATAGCCGGTCCCGGTCATGATCGAGATGACGTTGAAGGCGGCGTACCGGATCGCCCCGCCCGGGCCCATGATGTCCCGGTACCAGAGCCAGCCCGCGGTGATCGCGATCGCGCCGACCAGGATGGCGAGCAGCCAGCGCACCTGGCTGTCCCGGAGGATGGCCCTCGGGTTGCCCCGGACCATGCGCAGGTAGAGCACGAAGGGCATGCTGCCGAGCACCATGAAGACGCAGATCGACCAGTCGATGGCCGCGCTGTCGAAGTAGGCGAGCGAGCCGTCGGAGGTCGAGAACCCGCCGGTGGCGATCGAGGTCATGGCATGCGCCACCGCTTCAAAGCCCGTCATGCCGAGCGCCCAGAGCACGAGCGCGGCCACGCCCGTCAGGCCCACGTAGATGATGCTGATCCCGGCCGCGATCTGCGCCGCGCGGGGCATCACCTTGTCGGTCTCGAAGGCCTCGACGCGGAACAGCTGCATGCCGCCGACCTGCAGCATCGGCAGGACGGAGATCGCCATGACGATGATGCCGATGCCGCCCAGCCACTGCAGGATCGCGCGCCACAGCAGGATGCCCGGCGGCGCGTGGTCGAGCCCGACGATGACGGTCGCGCCGGTCGTGGTGACCCCGGACATCGACTCGAAGAAGGCGTCGGTGAGGCTGAGCTCGAGCTCGGAGAACGCGAAGGGCAAGGCGCCGAACACGGCGATGACCAGCCAGGCCAGGTTGGTCATGATGAAGGCCTGGCGCAGCGAGAAGGTGCCCCATGGCGAGCGCGCCGTCAGCATCATGGAGACGCCCACGAAAAGCGACACCCCGGCCGAGGCGGTGAAGACCTGCCAGTCGGGGTGGCCGGCCAAGGCATCCACCAGGGCCGGGATCGCCATCGCGACGGCCAGGACGCACAGCAGGATGCCCAGGGTGAAGACGACCGGGCGAAGTTCAATCATGGACGGGCTCGAGCCTCGATCAGGTCCGCACGCAGCTCGTCGCCGCCAGGCGCCGTCGTGCCGGCCGGCTACATCGCGTCGAGCCCGCCGCCGTCGGCGCGGATCAGCGAGAGAAACTCGCGCCGGGTCCGGGGATCGCTGCGGAAGCGTCCCAGCATGCGGCTGCTGACCATGGTGGAGCCCGGCTTGCGCACGCCGCGCGTGGTCATGCACATGTGGCTGGCTTCGATGACCACGCCGACCCCCTGGGGCTCCAGGACCTCGTTGATGGTGTTGGCGATCTGCGCCGTCATCTTCTCCTGGATCTGCAGGCGCCGGGCATAGGCGTCGACGACGCGGGCCAGCTTGCTGATGCCGACGACGCGGTGGTCGGGCAGGTAGGCGACGTGGGCCTTGCCGATGATCGGCGCGATGTGGTGCTCGCAGTGCGACTCGAAGCGGATGTCGCGCAGCAGGACCATCTCGTCGTAGCCCTCGACCTCCTCGAAGGTCTGCCGCAGGATTTCGACGGGGTCGATCATGTAGCCCTGGTAGTACTGCTCGTAGGACCGCACGACCCGGTCGGGGGTCCCCAGAAGGCCCTCGCGCTCGGGGTCGTCGCCGGCCCAGCGAATAAGCGTCTTGACGGCGTCGAGCGCCTGCTCGCGGCTGGGCCGCGCGCCCGGCTCGGCTGCGCCCGGCGCCAAGGCCGGCGCCTCGATGTCGGCGATGCGTCGGTTGGAGTTCACGGTCTTGACCCCCACGTTTCCTGATTCGTTTCGCAACTGCTCCGGTGGATCGCGTCGCACCGGTCCGACCGAGGGCCCGCGCGCGGCCGGCGCCGGCAACCGCCCTTATATCGGCGCGCGCCGGCGCGCATCCGCGCCTCCAACGAGCCCGTCAGTGGAATTGCACCGGCTCGTGCGGGCTGTCGAGCGAAAACGGCGGCACGGCCACGTCGAAACACCCGCCGGTCGCGCTGACCATCTCGTAGGAGCCGACCATGATGCCCGAGGGCGTGGGCAGCGGCGTGCCGCTGGTGTACTCGAAGGCCTCGCCGGGTTTCAAGATCGGTTGCTCGCCCACGACGCCGGCGCCGCGCACCTCCCGCACGCGGCCGCGCGAGTCGGTGATGCGCCAATAACGGTTGATGAGCTGCACGGTTTCGTGCCCCTTGTTCTCGATCCGCACCTGGTAGGCCCAGACATAGTGGCTGTCGCTGGGCGAGGACTGGTCCTCCAGGTAGATCGGTTTGACCGTGACGCTGATCGACCGGGTGGTCTCTTGGTACATCTCTGCGTTCGGCTCCTCGCTGCCGCGGCTCGGCCGGCGCCGCTGGCCGGATCCGCGGGCATTCTACCCCTGCGGTAGGACTTGTCCAGGCGGGCACCCCCGGGGGGCCGGGCTCAGCCGGCTGCCTGGGCCGGGTGGACCGCGGCCTCGCACGCCTGTCCGCCGGGGCCGATCTCCAGCACGCGCCCGCCGGTCGCCGCGGCGTCGGCCGGGTCGTGCGTGACCAGCAGCGTGGGCAGGGCGTTGGCGCGGGCATGCTCGAAGACGAAGCGGCGCAACCGGCTCCTGAGCGCCACGTCGAGCTTGGAGAAGGGCTCGTCGAGCAGCAGCGCGCGCGGCTCCGCCAGGAGGGTGCGCATGAGCGCGATGCGCGCCCTCTGGCCGCCGGACAGCGTCGCCGGGTCGCGCTCGGCGAAGCCTTGGAGGCCGGCCTCGGCAAGCGCCCGCTCGACGCGCTCGCGGCGCGCCGCGCGCGCCCGCGATCCGGCGGGCAGGCCGAAGGCGAGATTCTCGGCGACAGACAGATGCGGAAACAGGAGGTCGTCCTGGAACAGGATGCCGATGCGCCGGCGCTCGGGCGGCAGGGCGGTCACGTCGCGGCCGTCGAGCAGCACCCGTCCGGCGGCCTCGAAGGCGCGGTCCAGCGTGCCGCAGACGAAGGCGAGCAGGCTGGACTTGCCGCAGCCGCTCGGGCCCATGACGGTGGCGATCTCGCCGGGCGCCACCGTGAGGTCGAGCGGCGCCATCAGCGCCCGCCCGCCGAGGCGCAGCGCCACGCCGCGCAGCTCGAGCGGGCGAGGCTGCGCGGGCCCGCTCATCACGCCCCCCCGAGCGCCCGGCGCTCGCGGAACAGCCAGGCGGGAAGCCTCAGCGCGGCCGCGAAGGCGGCGAGCGGCAGAAGCGCCTGAAGGAACGCGTAAACACCCATGACCCTGCGGTCCGCCCCTGCGGCCAGGGCCACCGCCTCGGTCGTCAGCGTCACGAAGCGGCCGGCGCCGGCAAACAGCGTCGGCAGGTATTGTGCCACGCTGACGGCGACTCCGACAGCGAGCGCAAACAGGGCGGGGCGCAGCAGCATGGGCAGTTTGACGCGCCAGAACACCCGGTCGGGCGAGGCGCCGAGACAGAGCGCGGCGCGCGCATAGCGCTCGTCGAGCGCCCGGTACGGATCGGCGAGCGACAGGAACACGTAGGGCAGCACGAACAGCAGGTGGCTCCAGACGAGCGCCAGCCAGGTGCCGTCGATCCCCGCCGCCACGGCGAGCACCTGCGCCCCGAACAGGAAGCCGACCTGGGGCACGAGAAGCGGCGTGTACAACAGCCACAGGGCCCGCCCCGATGTGGCGAGCCCCTGGCGCTTCTCGTTCTCCAGACAGCCGAGCACGAGCGCCAGCGCGATGAGCGCGGCCGCCAGGGCGACGATCAGCGTGGTCCCCGTGGCCCAGGCGAGCCCATCGCCCTGGCGCGCCCAGTTGTCCAGGGTCCAGGCCGTGGGCCAGGGGTCGGGGTAGCGCCAGCGCCGCGCCAGCGACCAGACGCCGAGCCCGAGCACGCTCGCGCCCGCCACCGCGTACAGTGCGATCATGGCGCCGCCGGCGAGGCCGCGGGTCGCCCCGCCGCCGCCGCCGCGCGCGCCGGCGGCCAGCCAGCGCCGGCCGAGCCGCGCGCCCAGGATCTCGAGCCCGCGCCACAGGCCGACGGCGCCGATGACCAGCAGGAGCTGCAGCGCCGCGCCGGCGGCGGCGGCGAAGCGCAGCGACAGGTCCGGGTCGTTGAACCAGCGGAACACCTGGACCGCGAGCGGCGGCGGCGTCAGCGGGGCCAGGACCAGCGCCATGTCGACGACCGAGAGCGAGAAGGCGAGCACCGCATAGACCGGCAGCCGGATCTGCGGATAGACCGCCGGCAGCACGGTCTTCAGCCAGGCGACGACCGGCCCGTAGCCGAGCGAGCGGGCGACCGCCAGGCGTTCGCCCGCCCGGGTCTGGTCGAGCGCCGCCAGCGTCATCAGGAGGAGATAGGGCACCTCCTTGGCAATGAGCGCGAAGGTCAGCGCAAGGCCGTACGGGTCCCGCACCAGGGCGATGTCCGGCGGCGTCTCGAAGCCGCTCGCCCAGGGCGAGACGAGGCGAAGGAGCCAGCCGCTGGGCGCGATCAGGAAGGCGAGGCCGATGGCGATCGCCGCGTGCGGCACCGCGAGCAGCGGGGCCAGGGCCCGGCGCAGGCGCGCGAACAGGGCCGTGCCGTGGCAGCTCGCGACGAACCCGACCACCATGAGGAGCGACACGGCGGTGGCCAGCAAGCCGGACACGAGCGTCAGCCTGAGCGAGCGGCCGAGGCCGGGGGCGGCCAGGAGCTCGCGCCAGGGCCACAGGCCGAGCTCCTCGCCGCCGAGCGCCGGCAGGTAGCCGAAGGCCGGCAGCCAGGTGCCGATCAGTCCGGCCGCGACCGGGGCCAGGAAGATCCCGAGCGTGAGCGCCGGGACGCTGCGCAGAAGCCGCGGGCGCCGGCGCGCGGTCCGGCGCACGGCAGGCGCCGGCGGGCCCGGTCCTAGCCGCTGAAGCGCCGCCGCCATTCCGCCTCGATCCGGGTCATCCACGAGGGATGCGGCTCGAGCAGGGTGGGCCCGAGCGCCTCCGGCGGCAGCAGCGCGGGGTGCGCGGTGCCGCGCTCGAACAGCCGCCGCGCCTCGGGCGCCAGCTTGGCCATGGCGAGCACCGTCTGGTCGCCCCAGACCTCCAGGCTCTGTTTGCGCGCCTGCGCCTGCGGGCTCAGCAGGAAGTCGGCGACCACCATGGCCCCCTCCTTGCTGCGGGCGTTGAAGGGAATGGCCACGAAGTGGGTGTTTCCGATGGTGCCGCCGTCAAGCAGGAAGACGCGGGCGGTCTCCGGCAGGCGGTCGTGCAGGATCAGGGAGGCGGCATCCGACGGGTAGAACGAGATCGCGATGTCCAGCTCGCCGTCGTCGAGCAGCTGGAGCTGGGCCGTCCCTGTGGTCGGGAACACCTTGCCGCCGCGCCACAGGTTCGGGTGCAGCGCCTCGAGATAGGTCCACAGCGGCGCGGTCGCCTCGGCGAAGGCGGCGCCGCCCGGCGCCGGCTCCTGCAAGACCGTCGGGTCCGGCGCGAGTTCGATGAGGACCTGCTTCAGGAACGTCGACCCGATGAAGTCGGGCGGCGCGGGGTAGGTGAAGCGGCCCGGGTGCGCCGCGGCCCAGTCCAGGAAGGCGGGGATGGAGCGCGGCGTCTCGTCGACCCGGGCGCTGTCGTAGATGAAGTTGAACTTGGCCATGCCCCAGGGCGCCTCGAAGCCCTCGACCGGAACGGTGAAATCGACGCGCGTCGTTGGCTTGCCCGCGAAATCGACCAACCGGTAGTTGGGCAGGCGCTCGGTGAAGGGCCCGAACAAGAGCCCGTTCTCCTTCATGGCGGCGAAGTTCTCGCCGTTGATCCAGATGAGGTCGACCGAGCCGCCCTCGTCGCGCCCGGCCGCCTTCTCGGCGAGCACGCGGGCGACTGCCTCGGCCGTGTCGGCGAGCTTCACGTGGCGCAGCGTGATGCCGTAGTCGGCGGCGACGCGCTCGCCGACCCAGGCGATGTAGGCGTTGATCCGCTCGTCGCCGCCCCAGGCGTTCCAGAACACGCTCTGGCCGCGCGCCTCGGCGACGATGTCGTTCCAGTCCTGCGCCCGGGCGCCGCCGCCGACGCCAAGGGCGAGCAGGGCGCCGAGGGCAAGCGGGATAAGGTGGTGCAGGCGGCGCATGGCTGCGCGATCTCCCCATCGTGTCATCGTGTCATGTGGTACCCGGCACACTACAGCGTGGTGGCCGCCCTGTCAGCCGCCGGGGCCGGGCGCTCGCGCAGGCATGAGGCGTGCGCTCGGCGCCCGAGGGCTCGATCGGGTTCGCCGGGCCTCGACGGGTGAGCCGCTTGAACCTCCACGCGCGCTGCCCTATAAATCGACCCCGGACGCGGGTGTAGCTCAGTGGTAGAGCACGAGCTTCCCAAGCTCGGTGTCGAGGGTTCGATTCCCTTCACCCGCTCCAATCCCTGTCAGGTCCGGATCCCGTTGCGTCGCGCGCCAGAGGGTTTCGACTCGCGCGGGATGTGTTGCCGTAGCGCGCCACATGGTTTGGGCTCGCTGGCCGGATGGATTGGACTCGGCCGGGGCGAACGCACCCGGTCGCAACGCCTGCGCTAACATTCACAGGAACAGGACCGCAACCTTCGCGCGCAGGGCCTACCAAGAGCGCATAATGTGTGGTAGCGTTGATCGCGGCGGAGATCTAACGTCACTGGCGCGCTGGCGCTCTCCTGTCGCCTTTCGTGGCTGCCTGGACCGGTCGGCCGAGGCGAGCGCATCCGGCGCGGGTCCGTGGCGGCATCAACTCGCTGATGAAGGTGAGTTGCGATGTTCGGCCAGCTCCAAGATCACATCCGGCGCCTGGGACGCGACGAGGACGGCATCGTCGCCATCATCTTCGTCATCATGCTGCCCGTCTTCCTCGGCGTGGCCGCCTTGGCCATCGACATGGGCTACGCCTACTGGAAGCGCAACATGCTGCAGGTCGACGCCTCGGCCGCCGCGCTCGCCGGCGCCGGGCGCATCAAGGACGACGCCTCGGTCGTGCCCGGCGGCGGCCTGGCCTTCAGCCTCGTCGACAAGGACGGCGACGGCGCGCCCGACAACGACGACAGCGACGCCGACGGGGTTATCGACGGCTCGGTCATCCTGAGCGAGGCCTTGCTGTACGCCGAGAAGAACATCACGGGCGAGGACGTCCTGGCCGTCATCGACGTCGTTCCCGGCAACTGGGATCCGGCGAGTCGCACGTTCACCGGAGCGGGGAGCTGGGAGCCGGCCACGGTGACCTTCGATCCCGGCACGGGGACCTTCGACGCCAGCGCGGCGCTGTTCACGCCGGTGGCCTCGCCGGTGGTGCCGCTCAACGCGGTGCTGGCGACCACGCGGCGCGCCGACACGGGACCGAACGACAACCCGCTGGGGCTGTTCCTGGCGCGCGCCGTGGGCATGCCGGAGGTCAACATCAACACCCCGGCCATCGCCACCTTGGGCCAGGGCAGGTTGCCGGACATGGAGGCCTGCATCGTGGCCTTGAACCCGAGCGACAAGTGGACCTTTTACATCAACGGCACCGCGGAGGTCACGGCGCCGGGCTGCGACATCGATATCCATTCCACCAGTTCCTGCGCGCTGCGGGCCATCGGCAACCCCGAGGTGACGGTCATAGACGCCGACGCCGAGCCGGACGAGGCCCAGGGCAGCATCAACATCGGTGGCGATTACTGCATCACGTCGCAGGTGACGCTCAATCCCGACCCGCCGGAGTACAACCTGGGAGAGGAGGCGTTCTCGGACGATCCCTTCAGCTATATCGACCCGACCTCTTCCTGCGCGAGCGGACAGATCGACTACTGCAATCTGAACGCGGGCTCCTGCACCGGCTCCGAGCCCGAGCAGGTTTTCAACATCGGCAACGGCGAGACCCTGGTTCTGCCGCCGCCGGAGTTCGCCTCCCAGGC
>JABAHQ010035507.1_pt1 | contig 16378 bp, 22 predicted proteins | sample 7062091 | NCBI WGS metagenome assembly JABAHQ01 (sample SAMN14534359, study PRJNA622989) | marine sediment metagenome | biome: marine biome [ENVO:00000428]; feature: marine pelagic biome [ENVO:01000023]; material: deep marine sediment [ENVO:00002113] | place: India: Gulf of Kutch | collected...
GTACGATGGGGGAAGAACTGAGTAAGAAAGTCAAGGCCAAAGCGGCCCGCAAGCTCAAGGCCCGACGCGAAAGGGGGAGAGGAGTCTGGTTTGCCCTGGGCATGATCGGTCTCATCGGTTGGTCTATCGTCACCCCGGCTTTAATTGGCATCGCCCTGGGCCTCTGGATCGACAGCCATTGGCCGAGCCGAATTTCGTGGACACTGACCTTGCTGGTAATTGGACTGGTTCTCGGTTGCATAAACGCCTGGCAGTGGATTAGCCAGGAGCAAAAGCGGATTGAACGGGATAAAGAAGAGGAGGAAAATGATATCTGAACTTTACCCCCTGGTCGGGGCACTGGCCGTCGGGATCGGGCTTGGGCTGTTCTATTTCGGCGGCCTTTGGCTGACGGTTCGCGCCGTGCCTACAGCCCATCGGCCCGCGTTGTTGACCCTGGGCAGCTTTCTGGCTCGCCTCGGGGTGACGCTTTTTGGTTTCTATCTGATTATGGACGGACGCTGGGAGCGGATACTCGTCGCTCTGCTGGGTTTTATCCTAATGCGCGCTATCCTGGTGCGCCACTGGCGTCCTCAGTAGGGCGATGACCATTCACCCTACTTTGACTAAGGAGGTTTGTAACTTATGGAAATAACACCTGATGCAATTGTATTCTGGCAGTGGGGGCCGGTTTCGTTGAACGCCACTATTCTGTTCACCTGGCTCGTGATGGCCCTTTTAGGGTTGGGGTCCTGGCTAGTCACGCGAAAGCTGTCGACTGGAGCCCAGTTGTCACGGGGGCAGAACCTGCTCGAAGTTCTGGTCATTAGTATGCTAGACCAGATTCAGGAGGTTAGCCAGGAGGAGAAGCCGGACAGATACCTACCCTTTATAGGGACACTTTTTCTCTTCATCGCCATTTCGAATTTACTGAGCTTTATCCCCGGCTATCAGCCGCCGACGGGTTCACTATCCACCACAGCAGCCCTGGCCCTGTGCGTGTTTGTAGCAGTGCCTTTGTTTGGCATTGCCGAACAAGGTTTCGTCGGCTACCTCAAGCACTATCTGCAGCCATCGGTCTTTATGTTGCCCTTTAATATTATCGGAGAGTTCTCGCGCACACTGACCCTGGCTGTGCGTCTCTACGGAAATATCATGAGCGGTAGCATGATCGTTACCATTTTGCTGGCTGTTATCCCCCTGTTCTTCCCTATCGTGATGCAGGCCTTCGGGTTATTGATTGGGGTGATTCAGGCCTATGTTTTCGCCATCCTAGCTATGGTCTATATCGCCTCTGGGGCCGAAACGAACGAGGCCGCTAAGAGCACAGAAAAGCAAGCAACTAACAACCAGGCAGATAAAGGAGTCTCATAAGATGGATACGATCAGTTTAATTGGTATCGCCTCAATTGTCACCGCCGGTTTGACTATCGCCATCGGGGCGATTGGTCCTGCCTTTGGCGAAGCGCGGGCCCTGGCTCAGGCCCTGGCTGCCATCGCCCAACAGCCGGATGAAGCCAACACCATCACCCGGACCTTGTTCGTAGGTCTGGCCATGGTAGAATCGACGGCCATTTACTGCTTTGTCATCGCCATCATCATTATTTTCGCCAATCCCTTCTGGAACTATGTGACTCAAACAGGAGGTTGAGCATGCTCATTGATTGGTTTACGATTGTCGCCCAGGTCATTAACTTCCTGGTGTTGGTGGCTCTCCTCAAGCGCTTCTTGTACGGCCCGATCATTAAGGCCATGGACGAGCGGGAGGCAAACATCGCCGCCAGTCTGCAAGAGGCCGAAGAAAAGGTCGTCGAGGCCCAACAAGAGGCTGAGGTTTACCGGCAACAGCAAGCCGAATTGGCCGAACAGCGCGAAGCGCTGCTGGCGGAGGCCAGGGCAGAAGCCGAGGCACGGCGCCATGAGTTGATGAACCAAGCCCGTGCTGAGGTCGCTGAGACCCGGACCAAGTGGTATGAGGCCATCCAGCACGAGAAAGATGCCTTCCTGCAGGATCTCCGCCGGCTTGCCGGCCAACAGGTCTTCGCCATTGTCCGCCGCACTCTAACGGATTTGGCCAACGCCGATCTAGAACAACAAGTCATTGAGGTCTTCCTGGCCAGGATTCAGAAACTGGATGAGCGTGAGCGGGCAGCCATCGCCAAATCGATCCACGAGTCAGGCCAAAAGGTCGTCATTCAGAGTGCCTTTGACATCCCCCCGGAGGCCCGCTCCAGGGTCATCAAAACAGTGCGAGATCAGATTGGGGATAAGATCGAGGTGAAATTTGAGAAAGCGCCCGATTTAATCTGTGGCCTGGCTCTAAAGGGACACGACTATAAAATGACCTGGAGTCTGGAACGCTATTGGGAGGAACTCGAAGCCAGTTTGGCCGCCGCAATGGAAGGCGAGTTGGCGGGTAAAGGACGAGAGGTAGTTATAGGAGATGAGTAATGAAGCAACGTTATAGTAATAACGAGCTGACAGCTATGGTGGCTAAGACCGCCGCCGTCTTCGAGCGGGCGTTAGCAGACTACAGAGTCGAACTGAAAGCCCAGGAGATGGGCACAGTGGACTACGTAAGCCGCGGCATTACCCAGGTGGTCGGCTTGCCCGGCGTGCAAGCAGAGGAACTGGTCCGCTTTCCCAACGAGCGATTAGGCATGGCCTTCAACCTGGACGCCAAGACGCTGGGTGTCATCCTGCTGGACGAAGGTGAGGGTCTGAAAGCGGGCGATGCAGTTCACCGCACTGGCCGGGTGCTGGATGTGCCGGTCGGTGAGGTTCTGCTCGGCCGAATCGTGGATCCCCTGGCTCGCCCGCTGGACAACCAGGGACCGGTGCGCACCTTTGGCCGGCGTCCGGTTGAGCGAGAAGCGCCAGCGATTATGGACCGGGCGCCGGTGACCGTACCGCTTCAGACTGGGCTCAAGGTGGTGGATGCCCTGATCCCGATTGGCCGGGGCCAGCGAGAGTTAATTCTCGGCGATCGCCAGACCGGCAAAACGGCCATTGCCCTGGATACGATCATCAACCAGAAGGACAAAGATGTCCTCTGTCTATATTGTGCCATTGGACAACGAGGCTCTGCCGTGGCCAAACTGGTTGCTGACCTGCGCCGGCATGGGGCGATGGCTTACACCACTGTGGTCGTGGCCGCGGGTGAGGACCCCCCTGGCTTACAATACATCGCCCCCTTTGCAGCAACCAGTATGGCCGAATATTTCATGGAGCAAGGGCACGACGTGTTAATCGTCTATGATGATTTGACCCGCCACGCCCGGGCTTATCGAGAACTGTCCCTGCTGCTGCGCCGTCCCCCCGGTCGGGAGGCTTATCCAGGGGATATTTTCTATCTCCACTCACGCCTACTTGAACGGGCCGCCCATCTGCAAGAAAAATTCGGCGGTGGTTCCCTGACGGCCCTGCCGATTATTGAAACAGAGGCGCAAAATCTATCCGCCTACATTCCAACCAACCTTATCTCAATCACCGACGGCCAGATCTATCTTTCACCTGTCCTATTCCAAAAGGGGGCCTTGCCGGCTTTGGAGGTGGGAGAGTCCGTCTCCCGCGTTGGAGGTCGGGCGCAACTGGCGGCCTACCGGGCGGTAGCCGGAGATTTGCGCCTGTCTTATGCCCAGTTCGAAGAACTAGAAGCCTTCTCCCGCTTCAGCGCTCGGCTGGATGAGGCTACCCGTCAAACTCTCGAACGTGGCCGGCGGGTACGCGAGATTCTCAAACAACCTCAATACGACCCTATCCCGGTGGCGGAGCAGATCGCTGTGTTACTGGCTGTGACGGGCGGCGTTTTCGATTTGTTGCCACTTGAGGGTATCGCCGAGGCCGAAGAGGTTGTACGCAGAGTGGTGGTAGCTAACCTGCCCGACCTGGTTCAGCAAATTGAAGCCGGCGAGCCACTTACAAACCAGGATCGAGAAGCCCTATTATACACAGCCAGGAAGGTCATCGAAGCCAGATCTTGGGGGGGCGGGAATGCAAACCCTTGAGAAGCTGAGGAGAAAGATTGACGTTGCCGAAGAGCTGCAAACCATTGTCAGAACTATGAAAACCCTGGCTATGGTGAATATCCGGCACTACGAGCAGGCCGTCGCCTCGCTGGCCGACTACAACCGGACGATTGAGATGGGACTGCAAGTTGTCCTCCGTTCTGAGACAGGTGAGATATTAACCAGGCCGCTACCCACAGACGGCAGCTTGGGGGCGATTATTTTCGGCTCCGATCAGGGCTTATGCGGCCGGTTCAACGAACAGATCACCGCCTATGCCCTGGCGACGATGGATACCCTCGCCCCTCAGCCCGTTCATCGTATGGTAATGAGCGTGGGCGGGCGAGGGAGGGCGCGCCTTGAAGAGGCGGGGCAGCCTGTTGATGTCTTCTTTTCCTGTCCAACTTCCCTGTCGGGGGTCACGCCGCTGGTACAGGAAATTTTGCTGCAAATCGAAGCCTGGCAATCGCAACGAGAAATCAGCCGGATCATGCTATTTTACAACCGGCCTAGTGCCGGTCTGTCCTATCACCCCCAGACCGTCTATCTTCTGCCGCTGAACCAGGAATGGTTACAACATCTGGCCGCGAAGCCCTGGCCCTCCCAGGTATTGCCCACCTACAGTATGAACCGAGAGCAACTCTTTTCAGCTTTGATCCGACAATATCTCTTTGTTTCTCTCTATCGAGCCTTTGCCGAATCGGCGGCCAGTGAGAACGCTAGCCGCATGGCCTCTTTACAGGCTGCGGAGCGGAATATCGAAGAAAGTTTAGACGACTTTCAAGCGCAGTATCACCACCAACGCCAAGATTCCATCACCGCAGAGATCCTCGATATTGTGGCCGGTTTTGAGGCATTGGTCGGCGAAAGGAAATGATCATCGTTGAAATCTGACAATAATCAATACATAACTTTTCAAGGAGTACGATATGAACTCAAAACTCACTAAAACTGCCTCCATCCTTGCTTTTGCCATCGGCGCGATGGCTATCTTTGCCGGGGGTCAGGTATTGCTCGGTCGTATGCCTGACTACTATGTTATCAACTGGCTACCACTTTACAACTACACGGTTGGCGTGATTACATTCCTTTTTACAGCCGTTGTTATCTGGAAAAGTAGTAAATTTGCCCTGCCGGCTGCTATTACAACTTTAGGTATGCACACCATTGTTATGATTGTCCTACAAACCGCATATAGTGATATAGTTGCGCCAGACAGCATTCGCGCCATGAGTGTGAGAATAGCCGTTTGGATTATCGTCCTCGCTCTGATGCTCATTCAGTTGCGAAATAACAAAAGCGCGCCCGTTTGGCGTGAAAGGAGCGTTTGAATCATCAGCCATCGGCCAACTTTGTCAAGGGAAGTGTGAGACCTTAACAAATGGTGCTCAAAGGGATCGATTAGAAGCTTGACAGATGACCGGCAAGAGCCTATCATGGCCCGACTGATCGTTATGGCGATGATCAATCGAGGTCAGGAGAAGCCATGCCAGACACAGAAGCTCCCCAAGAGGCCAGCAAAGTCTTGGCGACCGTCCCCTACTTTGCCGACTTAGATGCCGCGACGCTGGAGACCATCGCCCAGGCCACGCTACGGCAGGCGTTCGAAGCTGACCAGATCGTTTTTCTGGAGGGCGAGGCCAGTACGGGGCTGTATATCATTCAGCAAGGGTGGGCCAAAGCAGTCAAGTTCTCTCCCGCCGGCCGGGAGCAAGTGCTACGCTTCCTGGGGCCAGGCGAGACCTTCAACGCCATCGGCGTGTTGGCCGGGTCGGTCAACCCGGCGACGGTGATCGCCTTGGAACCGACGACCATCTGGATCGTCCAGCAGAAGACGCTCCTCCAGTTGCTAGAAAAGTACCCGAGCCTGGCGCGGATAGTTATTCAGAATCTGGCCAGGCGTATCCACTATCTGATTGGCCTGGTGGAAGACCTATCCTTGCGATCAGTTGAGGGTCGTTTGGCCCGGCTACTTTTAGAACAAGCGTCTGAGGGGATGGTCTATCGCCAGCGTTGGGCTACCCAGACGGAGATGGCCGCCCGCCTCGGCACGGTCCCGGATGTTCTCAACCGGGCCCTGCGCAGCCTGGTCGAAGCCGGTCTCATCCAGGTAGAGCGGCGCGTGATTCACATTCTTGATCCGCAAGGATTGGCGGCCAAAACAGGACAGGACGAATAAGCCACCAATTTGACAAAAGTCGAAGATTACACATCGCTCAGGTTTCTGTTTTCAGAGGATACGACCTGAGTGATTTCTTTTTGAGGACAGATGAAAATTCGACAAAAGTCGTATAAATTCCCCTGATGATATCGTAAACTAGGGACATCAAGCTTGATGGGGACGATTCTCCCCAGATGAGCAGGTCAAACCCGAAAGGATGGTTTTATGGATGTCCCGGTATCTGCCTCAAACAAAGACCCGGCCAATGACGATCCGCTTGAAAAACTAATGGTGAGTGGCCTGGTTCATTTGACGCAAGAGGACAGCTCGCCCCTTGAAGTGAGCCGGGGGATGGCAATTCTGACTTGTGATGGTCGGGAAGTGGGCAAAGTGGCGGCCGTAATCGTCGATAGCAGCAGCCAGACAGTGACCCACATCCTCCTAACCCGCCTGCATCTATCGCCAGAGTATCGCCTGGTGCCAGTAAACTTGATTAAGCAGGTAAGTGAGGAAACGATCTCACTTGATGTTTGCCGTCAAACTATCGAAAGCCTGCCCACCCGGCAGGCATCTTAACCTACTTTGATCGCTGTTATTTCATTAAAAGGAGGTTGTTATGAGTAATACCCAATTTACTGCGAATAACCAATCCAACGCCCAACTCGAGAAAAAGGAGTGGGCCAAAATTGGTCTGGTCACGGCCATAGTCAGCATTGTGGCAGTGCTGATCGTCCAAGCGCTGGCTATCGCCATCTGGCCGGAGATCGCCCGCTTCAGACCGTTGGACAACTATCTGCGTTCGGCCATCTTCACCCTGGTGCCGGTAGTGGGGGCTACGGGGCTGCTGGCCTGGTTGGTGGGGCGCAAGACGCAACCGCTCCAAACGTTCATCAAGATCTCTGGGCTGGTTTTGATTCTCAGCATCATCCCAGATTACCTCTTACCTGACCCAAATAAAACGATCTTAGCCAGCAGTGTCACTGCCTTTTTGCACGTGGTGGCTGGAGCTATAACAGTGTCGATGTTGGTTATCGGGTATCAACGACGAGCAAAACGGCCATAGCTGAAATTGAGAGATAAAGGACCAGATGTTCCTCTAAGTTTCCACCAGTTTCCAGGTTTTTCAGAAACACCATAATAAACATCCACCACTTGAGGTGGTGGATGTTGACTAAAAATTTGCCCTCCGAAACTATCAGGTTATCATGTATCATAGGGTAAATTTTTGGTTATTGTGCCTCCTGGCTTAAAAAGAATCATGGAATGGTCGATCGTAGACTTAAACAGTGGGAATGACCAATTGCAACGCTTGGAGTAATCAATCAATGCTCGATTCACTTTTCAACCCCGAATCCATTGCCATTATCGGCGCTTCACGAACCGAGGGCAAATTGGGCCACGCTATTCTGGCTAACGTTATTGACAGTAAGTTTGCCGGGCCAATTTACCCGATCAATCCCACTGCCAGTGAAATTTTGGGTTACGAAGTCTATCCAACCCTGGCTGATGTGCCTGGCCCGATCGGACTGGCGGTGATTGTGATACCGGCCGAATCGGTGATGCAAGCTCTGGCCGACTGCGCGGCTAACGATGTTGGTGCGGTTATCGTTATCTCGGCCGGCTTTCGCGAAACCGGACGTGAAGGTCTGAAGTTGGAACGCCAAATGGCTGAAATAGCCGAAGCCCATAACATGCCAATTGTCGGCCCCAACGTTTTAGGCGTGATCGATACCATCGCCCCCTACAATGCGTCTTTTGCAGTTGGCATGCCCAGTCGAGGACATATTGCGTTTATGTCACAATCAGGGGCGCTGTGTACAGCGGTCCTTGACATAGCCTTGGCCCAAAATATTGGCTTCTCACGATTTGTTTCGCTCGGGAATAAAGCGCATCTCAACGAGATTGACTTTCTGCAAAGTTGGGCTGATGACGAGCAGAGCAAAGTTGTTATGGCTTACCTGGAAGGGATTGTTGATGGTGAGCGCTTCATCAAGGAGGCCCGTCAAATCACCAAGAAAAAACCGGTCATTGCCATCAAAAGTGGCACAACCAGTGGCGGCTCACGGGCTGTCTCCAGCCATACCGGTACCTTGGCCGGCTCTGAGCGAGCCTATGAGGCAGCTTTTAAACAGGCCGGCGTGTTACGCGCCGATTCTATTAGTGAGATGTTTGATCTGGCCATTGCCTTCGCCCGGCAGCCTCTACCCAAAGGCGACCGTATCGCTATTATCACCAACGCCGGCGGCCCTGGCATTATGGCCACTGATGCTCTGGAGAAAAGTGGTCTGAAATTGGCTGGATTAAATCCAGAGATACAAAGAAAACTGAAAGAAAATCTGCCGGCTGCAGCCAGCGTGCTCAATCCCATTGATGTCCTGGGCGATGCTCGCTCCGACCGCTACAAAGCGGTCTTCCAGACCGTCCTGAGCGACGAGAATGTGGATGCCGTCGTGGTTATCCTGACCCCACAATTTACGACTGAGATCGAAGAAACAGCTCGGGCGCTGGCCGACGCTTTTGAGGCCCAACCCGCCGCCAGTCGAAAACCGGTCATAGCCTGCTTTATGGGTGAAGCTCATATGCACGAAGCCCGACGCCTCTTTTATGAACGAAATATCCCTTCTTATCCCATCCCAGAACGGGCAGCCGCTGCCATGAAAGCCATGGTTGCTCAGGCCAGTTGGATGGCTAAGCCGCTGCCTGAGTTTGAGGAATTTGAAGTCGATCGAGAGACTGTGGCTAAAATATTTGCCCAAGTACGGGCCGATGATCGCGTGCAAATTGGCGATGCAGAAAGTCGCGATATTCTAGTTGCTTACGGCATTCGCATTCCCAAATCTCAATTGTGTACTACGGCCGATGAAGCGGCGACCTTTGCACGTGAGATTGGCTATCCTGTGGTCATGAAGATTGCCTCACCTGACATTTTACATAAAACTGATGTCGGTGGGGTCCGCGTTGGTCTGAGGGACGCGACTGACGTGCGCGATGCATTTGACTTGATGGTTTATCGAGCCCAGAAATATCAACCAAATGCCCAACTATGGGGTTGTCTGGTTCAAGAGCAGGCCCCGGACGGCAAAGAAGTAATTGTCGGCATGAATCGCGACCCGCAGTTTGGCCCCCTGGTCATGTTCGGGCTGGGGGGAATTTACGTGGAGGTATTGAAAGATGTCGCTTTCCGCATCGCTCCTTTTAATCGTGAAGAGGCGATGGTTATGATGCAGGAAATTCGCAGCTTTGATTTATTGCGTGGGGTACGAGGTCAGCCACCCGCCGACCTGGACACTGTGGCCGATACTCTACTTCGTCTCTCACAATTGGTGACTGATTTTCCAGAAATTGTGGAGCTGGATATCAACCCGCTGATGATCTTTGAAAGAGGACAAGGTGTTATGGGGGTCGATATGCGACTTGTTCTAAAATCTGAATAGTGGTCGCCCACTCTTTAGAATGTCACCCTTCAGAATGGGCTATCAGGTCTAACGGCAGGTTACTTTAAGCTAAAATTAGACTCAGGAGTTTTGCCATGGCGATCAATTTATATATAAGTTCAACCCAAAATTTTTCCGGCAAAAGTGCGGTATGCGTTGCTTTAATGCAACACATGCAGCAAGATGGCTACCGGGTTGGTTATTTCAAGCCCTTCAGTAGCGCTGCCCGCATTATGGCCGAGAGCAATATTGATGAGGATGCTCACTTTTTCAAAGAGACCTTCAATTTAAAGGAATCTCTCGAAACCCTGGCCCCGGTGGTTATTACAGCCCAGCGGATGAGAAAGATTCTGGCAGCAGGGGAAGGTGACTACGGCAGTATCGTGAAAGAAGCAGCCCAAACAATTGGACAACACAAGGATGTAGTGATGGTAGAGGGAAGCAATAACTTTCGTGAGGGTCGTATCGTCAACCTCTCGCCAATGGAGGTGGTCAACCTGATAAATGCCAAAGTCATCACGGTAGTGGGGTATCAAGATAGTTTGCAAGTTATAGATGATATTTTGACCGCCTCCACTCGCATGGGCGAGAATTTAATTGGGGTTATCATCAACACTGTGCCGGCCAATCGTATCGATTATGTAAATGAACTAGTTAAACCCTATGCACAGAAACAAAAAGTGGAGGTATTGGCCGTTTTGCCTCAGGAAAAGACATTACGCTCTGTCAGCGTCGGGGAAATCGCTGAGGCCTTGGAGGGGGAGTGGTTGTGCTGCGGTTCCAGAGGTGAACTAGTAGAGAATCTTCTGGTGGCGGCGATGAACGTAGAACATGCCTTGCAATACTTCCATCGTGTGACTAACAAAGCTGTCATTGTCGGCGGGGACCGCCCGGACGTTCAACTGGCCGCTTTGGAAACATCTACGAAAGCTCTCATCCTGACCGGTAACCTGCATCCCAATCCAATGATTGAGGCCAGAGCAGAGGAGCGAAATATAGCTATTATTCTGTCTCCCTATGATACCTTAACCACGGTTGGGATGATTGAGCAATTTTTTGGCAAAAGTCGCTTTCATCAGGCGGAGAAAATCACCCGTTTCCAAGACATGTTGGGCCAAACTCTAGATTTTGATAGCCTGTATAAAGCGATTGGGTTGAAGCAGTAATAACCTCATATGGCAGGCGTATGATAAGAGAACCTTTTATTAAGCTGGATCCTGGTTATATGACCAGGGAAAAAACTAATCAAGAGTCCAGTTTACAAACTACCCACATGAGGGATGCAGGAGGAGAGGTTTCATCTTATACTAAGGATAAGAGCGAAGAAGAATAGTTTCAACTTGCATATTACAATGGGGTATAATGATGGAAACGGTTATTGGATTAGTTTGGTACGATCAACCGGTGGAACGAGTCATGAATCACTTGAAAGAGGCTGGGTTCCCTGAGAATAAAGTTAGCGTACTGACTAACAAACCTGAGGTTAGAAAGTGCTTAGGTGGACGCTATATTGTGGCCAAGGATACGGGCATAGGTGCGGCGCTTGGTATCGCTACCTTCGGCCCATTTGGTGTGATGGCAGGTATTAATGGGCTAACACTCTTCGGTTATGGCCCGGCGTTTGTTGTCGGAACAATAGGGGCCGGTATCCTGATCGGTGCTGCTTTCGGTGCGTTCATGGCTTACTTCATTGGCCTAGCTGCGATGGAGAATATCACCCAGTTATATACCAAAGGCGTACAGCTTGGCGGTTCATTAATGGTCATCCAAACCAATGATGAACACGCCTCGGAAGCCAAGACTATTTTACAGCAAGAAAATGTCTTAGAGGTAAAATTTCTTCATGCAAATCATTGATGAACTACTAACGATCTTGCCAGAAGGATCAGTCCAGAGGGTCCAGGTGGGGGCTTTCTGGACAGCGGTGGTCGTTGAAGTCAGAGGTCAACAACGTTGTGGTCTGGCCTCAACCCTAAACAACAAAGACCATCATCATGGCAGCGGACCGGCAGTACGGAATCCTGGCCAGTTGGCAGAACAGAGCGGACTAGAATTAGCCCACTTGATATATTCTAAAAGCCTGATGGAAGCTTCTATTGGCATGGCCGCCATCAACGCGCTGTTACCAGCCTATGAAGAGCGATGGGTGAACCTTAATGCCGATGAGGTTATCGCCCAACATGGCGCGGGCAAGCAAGTCGCGCTGGTTGGTCACTTCCCCTTCATTCCCCGGCTACGTGAGCGGGTGGGAAAATTGTGGGTGTTGGAGCAAGACCCCCAAGGCGAGGATTTGCCTGCCGAGGCTGCCGCAACGGTTTTTCCTCAAGCCGATGTTGTGGCCATCACCGGCACAACCCTCATTAACGGCACTTTTGAGGGGCTGATGACTCTGTGCCGTCCAGATGCTCTGGTATTAATCCTGGGCCCCAGTACACCTCTCTCGCCGATTTTATTTGAGCACGGCGTGCATCTTCTTTCTGGATCGGTGGTTGAGAATATAGAGACCGTGTTGCGAGCTGCGAGCCAGGGGGCGAATTTTCGCCAACTTCACCAACAAGGTGTGCGGTTAGTGACTATGCGTAAACAATAAAAGGCAAAATGAAAGGAAAAAATTAATCATGGATAACTATGAACTTGCAGCAACTGCTCAAGCACTTGTCCCGGCGGGGAAAGGGATCTTAGCCGCCGACGAGAGCTTTCCAACCATTGAAAAGCGATTCGCCAGCATTGATGTTCCATCGACTGCAGAGAATCGCCGAGCTTATCGCGAGCTATTATTCACCACCTCCGGCATGGAAGCTTTTATTAGCGGCGTTATCCTCTTTGACGAGACTATGCGCCAAACGGCCCAGGATAGCACACCCTTGCCCGAAGTCCTTTCGCAAAAGGATGTTATTCCCGGCATTAAAGTGGACAAAGGCGCTAAGGCCCTGGCCGGTTTCCCTGGCGAAAAAGTTACCGAGGGACTTGACGGTCTACGCGACCGTCTGGCTGAATATCGAGATCTTGGCGCGAAGTTTGCCAAGTGGCGGGCGGTGATCACCATTGGTGAAGGGATGCCAACCCGCACCTGCATCGATGCCAACGCCCATGCCTTAGCTCGCTACGCAGCCCTGTGCCAGGAGGCTGGGCTGGTTCCCATCGTGGAGCCTGAGGTGCTGATGGATGGCAATCACGACCTTGAACGTTGTGAAGTGGTCACCACAGCTACACTGAAGCACCTTTTTGCCGTACTACACGAACATCACGTGCTGCTGGAAGGCACATTGCTTAAGCCCAATATGGTCATTTCTGGCAAAGCCTGTCCGCAACAAGCCGGCATCGTCGAAGTGGCGGAGGCGACCATCCGTTCTCTACGCCGGGCAGTTCCCGCGGCTTTGCCCGGGATTGTGTTCCTCTCCGGCGGCCAAAGCCCCATCCAGGCCACCGAACATCTCAATGCTATGAATGCGCTGGGAGACCACCCTTGGGAACTCAGCTTCTCATACGGCCGAGCTTTGCAAGAACCGGTTCTCACCGCCTGGAAAGGGAAAGCTGCGAATGCACCAATGGCGCAAGCGGCATTTTATCATCGGGCCAGGTGCAATAATGCCGCGCGTTACGGCAAATATACGCCAGAAATGGAAAAGGAAACATCCCGTTAAAGAAAACTCACATCTAATCAGACGTCATCACGAGCCAGCACTCACCACCGAGGGCGAAAATGGCGTGCAGAGCTTGCTCTGCCTGCACGCCTATTTACATAGAAGGTTCGCATGTACCACACCATATTGGTTCCCTTAGACGGCTCAGAGCGGGCCGAGGCAATACTGCCTCACGTAGAAGACCTGGCGCGACGGTATGGATCTAAGGTGATCTTCCTGCAAGTAGTTGAGTTGGAGTCATCTGAGATTGTGGGCTTGGGTATGGCCACATATTCAACCTCCGCTTCGCAGAATCTCGAGCAACGGACACAGGAAGCGAAGATGTATCTGACCACCCAACAGAGAAAGTTTCAGGAGGAAGGGATCGAGGTCCAGACGTATGTCGCTCACGGTCCGGTCGTCGAAGCCATCATAAACACGGCTGAACGGAGTCAGGCGGATCTGATCGCTATGGCCAGCCACGGCCGGAGCGGCTTGAGTCGGGTTTTTTACGGCAGTGTGGCCGCCGGCCTCTTGCACCGTGTAGATCGGCCTCTGCTACTGATCCGATCGTTGGGTAACGAATAAAGTTTAGTCAATGCTATTGAGAGTGAGCTCATTCCCAAGACCAACAACGCCGTCGAGATGGTCATCCGTCGCTTTGACCAGCACTATCAAAACTTTGGAGGCTTTGAAAGTATCGCCTCGGCCCAACTTTATCTGGCTGCTTTTGAGAAGCTCTATCGCTTCACCCCCTTCTCTGACGACGCCCAGCCTGCTATTCGGGGCAAGTGTCCCTTGGCGTTGGCCGGTTATGACCTCAGCCAGATGCCCATGACTACGCTCTGTCAGGGCCTCAGCCTTGACTGGCCTGTGGCGGTGACCCAAAAGGATGTCCCAAACTAATTACGCTTCCCCGGGCAAGATAGTCAAGCCTGATACTTTGTGTTATACTTGGCCTCGGAGAATCGATCTAAGGTAAACATCAGGAAAGTAGCCAATGATGTTTCTGTTTAACCAAAGTGAATCCCTTCCCAGATTGATGCCGCCTGGCTGAAGATGGAAGCCCCGACCAACCTTTCGTGCCTTTGTTACGTTGAGCAGAATTAACACTCAAGGTTTACCTCATGAAAGTGAAAAGTTTTCAGACCTATCAAACTAAATCAAGAAAAACGTGGGGAGTAATACCGGTTGATCATCCCATTGTTTATCCTACCTTGGGTTTGGTTAATGAAGCGGGTGAAGTCGCTGGCAAAATTAAAAAGATATTTAGAGATAAAGACGGACAAATTACCGAAGACGATCGTCAAGCTTTAAAACAGGAGTTGGGTGATGTTCTGTGGTATTTGACCCAAATCTGTACCGAATTGGATTTGACCTTAGAGGAGGTTGCCGGGGCAAACTTGACGAAATTGTTTTCACGATTAGAGAGAGGAAAGATAAAAGGTGAGGGGGATAATCGATAGACAGGAGATAGGGTCTAATTTGGGTATATAGACGAGAATAGGAGAATGCGATGGACGATAATTTAGTGACTGCTTACAACTACGACGTTTTCATTGACCATAAATTTGAACGTTGGCTGGGCTTTGACCAAAGCCCCACCCTGGGCGAGTCCGCCCCCGATTTCCCACTTGCGGCCTTGGATGGTCAAACTGTCCGGCTGTCAGAGATCTGGAAGAAAGCGCCCTACACCATCGTCGAGTTTGGCAGCCTGACCTGACCCTATTGTGGGATGGCGGCGTCATCCTTGGATGAATTGGCGGCGGAATTGGCCCCCCAGAAAATCGCCTCGATCTTCATTTACACCCACGAGGCCCATCCGGGCGAAAATTATCCGCACCATACTTCGTTTGAACAGAAAATGAGGCATGCCAAAATCTTTCAAGAGATTTTCCAGGTCATCCGCCCCATTTTGGTTGATAGCCTCGACGGGGCCTGTCACCGGACTTATGGCTCCATGCCCAATATGAGTTGGATTTTCGACCGGGCTGGCCGGCCTGTCTACAAGGCGGACTGGACGAGTGTGGCCAGTATCAGGAAAGCCCTGGAAGACCTGCAAGCCAGCGTCGAACGCCGGCGCAGCAGCGGCCAGATCGTTTCGCCTTTTCGGGTGGAGCGATTGGAGTACCGGCCTCAAGATCGGGCTGCTTTCAAGCGGGGGTTGGAACGCAACGGACCGAAAGCAGTGGCTGAGTATGACGCCCAAATGGAACGCTGGCGGCAAAGAGAGTAGACGGTAGGCAGATGATGCGTCCGACCATTGAGCAACAAGTTACGTTTCTCTATACCCGAGACCTGGTGACAACGGCCCATTTCTACGAAGAAGTGATGGGCTTGAGTTTAGTCCTGGATCAGGGGAGTTGTCGTATCTACCGGGTGAGTGGGGATGCCTTTGTGGGCTTCTGTCAAAGCGATGATGCCCCCCGGCAATCCTCGGGAGTCATCTTTACCCTGGTCACCCCTGAAGTTGATGCCTGGTATCGCTATCTTAGTGATCAGGGCGTGGCCTTTGAGAAAAAGCCACAACTCAATCCCAGGTACAACATCTATCATACTTTTCTACGGGACCCTAATGGATATTTGATCGAAATTCAACGTTTTCTTGATCCAACCTGGCCCGTGAAACACACAGGGGGTTAGGGTTAGGGGAGCAGAGGTACAGGAGAGCAGAGGAGCGTTTTTTTTTCACTTCTTCACGTTTCACGCTTCACGTTATCATAACAGAAAGGAACCTTCAATATGGCCAACTTTAACTATCTCAAGGGCGTTTTCAACATTACGCCCACCCCTTTTCACCCTGACGGTAGTCTGGATGAAGTTAGCCTGGCCCGGTTGACCGATTTTACCATCAAGACCGGCGTCAACGGTATGACCATTTTGGGCGTTTTGGGGGAATCAAGCAAGGTTTCTGAGGCCGAGCGGGAGCGCATTATCGCCGGTGTGCTGGAGGCGGCCGGTGATCGTCTCCCTATCTGCGTGGGGACGACCCACCCGGCCACCGATTGTTGTGTGGCTTATACCCGGCAAGCCCAGGCCATGGGGGCCAAAGCGGTGATGGTCGCGCCGCCAAAACTAGCTCGCTCCAGTGATCAGGCCCTCCGCCGTCACTATCTGACTGTGGCTGAAGCGGTGGATATCCCGATCGTCATCCAGGATCACCCGGCCAGCAGT
>JABAHQ010000443.1_pt2 | contig 16375 bp, 19 predicted proteins | sample 7062091 | NCBI WGS metagenome assembly JABAHQ01 (sample SAMN14534359, study PRJNA622989) | marine sediment metagenome | biome: marine biome [ENVO:00000428]; feature: marine pelagic biome [ENVO:01000023]; material: deep marine sediment [ENVO:00002113] | place: India: Gulf of Kutch | collected...
TGCTGGGATGGGGAGCCTGGCCGTTCACGGTTTTGCTGGGGTTGAGGCCGGAGGAATGGCAAATCGCTTCACAGATTATTGGGGCGCGTTTTGTGGAAACGGAGGTCACCTCCTATTTCAGTTTGGCCGCGGTTCAGGCGGGGCAGGTTCCCGCGTTGACCGGCCGGTCATTGACCGTCCTCACCTATGTGTTATGCGGGTTTGTCCATATTGCCAGTATGGGGATATTTGTGGGCGGGCTGACCGCGGTGGTTCCCTCGCGGGCGGGGGATATTTCCCGGTTGGGGATAAAGGCCCTCTGGACCGCATTTCTCGCTACCTTGCTGACCGGATGCCTCGCCGGGGTTATGGCCTGATCAGGGAGAGGGAAATAAGGCGGACCATAAGTGCCAGACGAAGGATATACCGATGATGACGATGGCAATCAACGCCACAATCACCGATTGCGTTTCTTTCTTGTTTTTAATCCGGGTGAGTTCGTCTTCGGGGTTGGAATCGCTCATGGCAAACTCAATCCATATAGAGTGACATTTATTTCTCACCATACTAGCGTTTTATTCCGGAAAGTCCAGTGCAGTCCGTTTATGCGCGGGCGCGGGGCTTTTTGAATAGAAGACCTTCCCCATTTCAATTGCAATGTTAAATGCTTAAGTGTTGATTGCTCAGGTTGTTTAAGGATGGAAAGCCATAAGTGTAATACTTTAAAAAGAATTTGATGGTTCCGTTTTAAGCATTTCCGCCCTTTCTTAATGATAGTCATTGATTTTCCATCAGTTTTTTAAGTTATTAAGATTAAAAGAGTTGAGCCGCAAGCGTCGAATTGGTCTTGCTCTCCTACCCCCATTGGATTAGAATTTACCCCGGTTGCCACCCCCCAAGGAGGGTTCTTATGGGGATGAGGTGGAACCGGATCGAAAATGGAGGAGAAGGATCGCAATGGTCAGTCTATTTAAAGAGAAGTTTTCCAAGGAAACTGAACAGCACAGGGAAGCTGGGGCTCATTATTATGGTGGATTTACAGAACCGGAACAGGAATCTAACCGGTGGGAGGATGATGCCCCCTACAAATTGGAACCCAGCGCGACGGAGATTGAGGATTTTCTGACACGGTTGCGTCAGGAAGGCCTTTAGAGTCGAGGGGATGGCGTCAGGCTGAGGCCGTGTTCGAGCCGGTGGTCACAAATCCCCCAACTCATCTTCTTCGAAAAGTTCTTTCAGGGTCTCGGCGTCGTGGTGCTCCGTAAAACGGTCTTCCGCCCGGTCAATAAAGGCATTGACCGTTTTAAGGTGATCCGTTTGGATATTCCGGAATTCCAAACGCTGCATAACCGTTGTTTTTTCAAAGTGGTGCAGTAGTTTCCCCAGGCTTCCCATTAAGAAAGGGGAGTACAGGGTGGTGATGCCCTCAAAATCCACTTCCACTGAGCGGTTTTCTTTCAGCTCCTGGTATACCCTCCGGTACACTTTATCCCCCTGATCCAGCGAAACACAATCCGTCCCGAACATTTCCTTCAATTGAATCCGCATAATATCTCTTTTTATGGTTAGAGAGTGCCGGCGAGAGGATCCGGACCCACCGTCCCTTGCTGGGAGTCTTTATCATAATACTCTTTTTGTGAAGTTTTCCTAACGAAATTGGCAAAAGAGCCAACCCTGGACGGGATGAGGGTAAGGCCCGGGAGGGGAAAGTTAATCTTCCGAATCGGGTCCTTTTTCCGGGAGGGTGATGATAAAAGTCGCGCCTTTATTGGGCTTGCTTTTGACGTTAATGGTGCCCCCATGGCGCAGAACGATTTTCTGGCACAGTGCCAGCCCCATTCCAATGCCTTCCCGCTCGCTCCGGCCGTGCAGACGTTCAAAAGGTTTGAAAATGCGGTCCCGATATTTTTCATCAAACCCAATGCCGTTGTCGTGCACCAGAATTTCCCAGTACCCGTTACCGAGATTATGGCTGGCGATGGAAATTTCGGGTTCGGTGTTTTTTCTGTGAAATTTGACACCGTTCAGCACCAGGCAGGTGAACAGTTGGCGCATCTGCGAGGGGTCCGCCACCAGAGTCGGCATTTCCCCGACGATCACTTGCGTATGGGTTTTGGTGATTTTGCTTTCCAGGTCCGTGAGGACCTCATGGATGACTTTCTCCAGGCTGATGGATTCAAACTTACTGCCTTTGGTGGTGACGCGGGAAAGTTGCAGTAACCCGTCGATCAGGCGCTGCATACGGACCGAAGCTTTTTCCATAACGTTGATGTAATCCTTGGCCCGGTCATCCAGCAATTCGTCGTAATTGGTCCGTAACCGTTCACCGAACAAAATAACTTTCCTCAAGGGTTCCTTCAGATCGTGGGAAGCGATGAAGGTGAAATCCTTGAGCTCCTGGATATTTCTCTTCAGTTCCCGGGTTTTCTGCTCCAGTTCATGGGTGCGGATTTGGACTAATTTTTCCAGGTTCTTATTTTGCTCCGAAAGCAGTTGATAGAGCCCGGCGTTTTCCAGGACATTGGCGGTGTTGTGCAGGATAATGGAAATCAGGTGACTCACTTCCGACGGGATGGTGGTCATATCCCTGGCCAGGGTTCCCATCACCATTCCCTTGATTCGGGAGCGGGTTCCCAGAATGTGCAGGAACAGTTTTTCCTTGAATAATTCACTTTTGACCAGAAGCGGCCGGTTTTGCTTCAAAGCCCAGGCAAAGGTGCCATTCTCAATTTGGTGATCCAGTTCCACTTGAAACCGGCCCTTGTTTTCCTCCGGTTCTCCGTGAGCCAGATAAAAGCTGTTATCCGATTCATCAATCAGGAATATGGCCAGGGATTTCAGGTTGATCAATTGGTTCAAATAGAGGCGGGTGCGTTTAAAAATGTGAACCGGGTCCTTGGACCGGGGAATATCGCGATGCATGTCCCCCATCGACGCGACCATTTCCATCACGGATAAAAACCACTGATTTTCTTTTTCCAGGAAACGAATCCTGGATTTGAGTTTCGCTATGTCAGTTTCCTGACCGATTTCAACCTTATCCATATTTTTTATCCTGACAAAACGATGTCGATACTTTCTTTGAACTGCAGTTCCACCTGGCTCCAAAGGGCCGCAAAAACCCCCGCCGGCAGTTCCAGAAGCTCCCATGATTTTTCATCCAGAGGGGGCACATGGATATCACCGCTGGAGCCCAGTTCCATTGCCTTGGCGATAATGTCAGCCAGGTGGATAACGGTGGTCTCCAATGGATACCGCTTGGAGCGAGTGGGATTATGGTGGCAGCCGATAATTTCTTCCAGGCTGAGCGGGAGTTTCCAGTTTCGTGCCAGAGCGGCTCCCACGTCGGTATGGTCGAACCCCAGAACTTCACGCTCAATCTGCCACATCATGCCCCCGACTTCTTCCTGGCGGGTCATGATTTCTTTGGCCTCCTCAGGAAGATTTTCCAGAATAATCAGGCGTCCAATATCATGAAGAATGCCGGCCAGGTAAAAACGCTCCGGATTGGGTTCGCGGCAATGAATCGCCAAATTGCGCGCGATCAGGGCCACTCCCAGGCTGTGCCGCCAAAACTGGTTCATGTTGATATATTTGTCCGGGATTCCCTTGAAAGTCGAAATAACCGTGGTGGCCAACGCCAGATCATGTAATTGTTCCGTTCCTACAATTGATATTGCGTGCGTAACCGTTTCTATGTTGGAAGGGAAGCTGTAAAACGAACTGTTGACAATTTTCAACAGCCGTGCGCTCAACGCCGTATCCATGTTGATGATTTTGGCGATATCAGAGAAGGACGTATTGGGATCATTGACCGCCGCGTTGATCATGATAAAAATCTCAGGCAGCGATGAAGTCCGGGTCGAGCCGGTTATCAAATCTTTGGGTTGAATGGATTGGGGACTAGTAGACATTCACATTCTCCATACCGGGTTTACGTCTCAACTTGTTAAGGGTACTCAAACGCATGAGTTCCGCCATCACCGGGTGGGACAGATTGGAGTAACGAAATAAATCCGCAACCTCGTTTTGGGCTTCCACCAGAAGTTTGGCGTCAATCTGATTTTTGTTGTTGGCCTGTGGAGCGCTCGAATCGGGAGCAGAGGATTTGACGACTACCTCCGGAATTCCCCAGGCTTTAAAATTTTTGATATCTTTCGGTTGAATGCGACTGCCTTTGTAAAGCAGAACCTGTCCGGAAAAATTAACGACATCTTTGGCTAAAAGCATTCCGGATTTCACTTGGTCCAGTCTGAGTTTTTGCATTGCCCCTCCAAAAAACCAACCGCCATCGGGCTTGACCAGGCGTCCTCTGATTGGGGTAAAATTCCCAAAATCCATGGTTTCAGGACCCAATTTTTCCCCCGCGGACACCGGGTGCCTGTAATTATTTGTAAAATAGAGTGTAAAAATATTATCAGACCAAAGACCTTTGAAATCAATACTATAAATTAAATCCGCCATGAATTGACCTTCGAGAGAGCAGGGAAAGCTCTTGAAAACTCATTGTTTACAAGGATTTTCGCCGATCAGTGTTAATGTAAAAAAAAATCGTTTAACTCTATAAAAATCAAGCGAATATCACCTGATTGCGCAGGGCCGCTTGCGGACCTGCATGGATCCTGTTGTTCTCTAAATCCTTTCGGCGGCCGGAAACTCAATCTTAGCCTCCTCCTTTAGAATGCGCCTAAACCCGCCGCCCACAAGGGGATTAATTTCTCTCGGTGAGCATCCACAGGAAGGCGTGCCACCCGGGCGGAAAAAGGACAGGTCAATTTTTTGGGGGGTCTGTCCCTGAAAATGTATAATGCCTTTCATCTTTGCCATTATGGAGCGGTCCCTTTTCCAGTTTGTGAGGTTACTTTGCTGTTAGCGGTGGATATAGGAAACACCAATATCGTATTCGGTCTTTTTGAGAAGAATCACTTGAAGACCCATTGGCGGATTCGTACCGAATTGAACCGGACCACGGACGAGTATTGGGTGTTGGTGAATGAGTTCATCCGGCTCAACGAAATCGGGATCGGGACCATTGACGACATCGTCATCTCCTGCGTGGTGCCCCCCTTGATTCCCATTTTTGAGGAACTGTCGCGAAAATACCTGAAGAGCAAACCCCTCATTGTCGGACCCGGCATCAAAACCGGAATTCCTATTTTGTACAATAATCCCGCGGAGGTGGGGGCGGACCGAATTGTGAATGCCATCGCCGGATTTGAAAAATACGGCGGCCCGCTCATCATCGTCGATTTCGGCACGGCCACCACCTTTGACGCGGTTTCGGAAAAAGGACAGTACATGGGGGGAGCGATTTTTCCCGGTATGGAGATTTCTTTGCAGGCGCTGTACAAAAGCACCGCCAAATTGTCACCCGTGGATATTGCGTTGCCGGATCACGTGATCGGCAAATCTACCGTCGAAAGCATACAGTCCGGGGCCGTTTATGGATTTACCGGGATGATCGAAAGTATCGTTTCGAGAATGCAAAAGGAAATCGGCAAAGAAGCGAAGGTGGTGGGGACCGGGGGATTGCTGCCCGTCATTCAAAAACAGGCTCAGTGTATCCAGACGGTGGACCCGTTTTTAACCCTGGAGGGCCTGAGAATTCTTTACCAGAAAAACAGGTCGTGAGCGGAGTCAGTTTGGCGGGCGGTTTGAAAAATAAACCGGCTCTCCCGACTTGAGGAGGGGCACAAACCCGGGGTGAGGAGGGAACCCAGGTTTAATTCATCGGGAAAGCCGGCCTATTATCACCTTGGCAGGTCAAACGGGAAATTCATGGGACCCGTTTATTTCTTGATAAAAAGGCGCACCATACGGTTATCTTCATCCATATTAAAAATGGTATAACCTTTCGTTTCCGCCCATTTGCGGAACGCATCCGTAAAATTTTTCTTCTTGTCCAGAATAATTTCCAGGATACCGTTGCGTTTGACTCCCTGAAAAGCTTTCGAAGTTTTATCAAAGGCGCTGAAAAATGACAGCCCCCGAATATCTAAAGTTTTAAAAACGCTCATGATTGTTTCCCCCATAAGTGACGCACAGGGTTGCCGCCCCTGCGGAATTTTTCTCTAATCTGCTTCGGAGTATATAAATTCAACATTAAAATCCTGTTAATCCTCCATTAATTTTTTTTAATGTTTAAGGAGTCCCGCCGGGCGGAAAACTCCCCCGGACGCCCCAGCCAAGCAGTAACCCATTGAAATAGTTGAATTTATAGTTTTTCCGTTGTTTTCGCGGGTTTTCCCCGGAACCTGAATTCGGATTTTTTCCCCTGGGCGGGGGCCGCTCCGCCAAATTCATTTGGGGGAGGGAAACATTCGTTGCTACAATGACCTCCAAACGTTTGAGACCCATTTCAGTGAAGGAGCTTTGGATGTCTGATTTGTACGAAGGCGATGATTTCCCCTCGGAGAAGCCGAGCCTGGAGGAGAGGACCGCGCAACTGGAACAGGAAATTCAGGAACAGTTGGAACAGCACCCGGGCCGGCTGGAATTCAAGAGCCTGTTTTTCACGAAAGAAGAGGCCGGCATTCTCGCCCGGTCCGGCCAGTTGACCTCCGTTCGCGCCCTGAATCTTTATGATAACCAGATCGATGACGAAGGGGTGAAGGTGCTTTTCGATTCGGAAAATCTGGCGCAGTTGGAGGAATTAACTTTAGACACCAACTTTGTCGCCTCGGAAGGCATTCAGGAGATAGCCCGCTCCGAAACCACCCAAATCAGAAACCTGAAAACCTTGTCTCTGGAAGATACCAGCCTGGATGATGAGGCGGTCGCTGTGATAACCCAATCCGGCCACTTTCGTCATTTGGAATCGATCAACCTGGGCTGGAATAAAATCTCTGACGAGGGTGGGATCGCCCTGGGCCAGAGCGAAATGATCAAACATCTCAAAGTTCTCAATCTGGAACGAAACTATCTCAGTGAAAAAGGCATCCAGGGATTGGTCGAAGGCGGTGCTCAATCTCTGCTGGAAGAACTGATTCTGGATTCCAATAAATTGAAAGACGCGGGAGCCCTGGTTCTGGCCCGGCACAATTCCTTCCAGAAGCTGAGAGTGTTGTCTTTAACCAACAACGCGATCGGCGACGAAGGCGCCAGGGCCATCGGGGAGTCCACTTGTCTCAACAGCCTTCAGGCCCTGTTTATGGGGAGAAACCAATTTGGAAAGGCCGGCGGCGAGGCCCTCTTCGAAACCAAAACGCTGACCCAATTGAAGACCCTGATCTTGAGGGATGACGTCGAAACCAATCCCGCTCTGGCCAACTTTTCCCGCCCTGAACTCCTGCGTCCCGGATACGAAGAATAAAATTAGAAAGTCCAGCGGACCTCGCTCCGTTATCCGGCCCGGCGCCCGCCGGCAAATCCCCGCAGATCATTTTACGGCATTATTGAATTGCGCCCGGGGAACAAAGAAAGCCGGTCGTTGTCAGACCATTGGGTCCAGCGTCACGCGGGTCAGAATACTTTCAGTTTTTCGAGTTGGGTGAGATAAGGCGATTCCCTCAGCGCCTGTTTGGCTTCCTCGGTCTTGACCCGGTTTCCCCCCAGGTGCAGATAGGTGAGGTTTTTAAGGTTCTCCGACTGGGCAATGGCCAGGGCGCCTTCGTCTCCCACGCGGTTGTCCACCAGGCTCAGGGAGGTCACTTGCGTGAGGATTTTGGATGTGGCCAGGGCTTTGGCCCCGGCAGGCCCGATCTGGTTGCATTCCAGGTTGAGCGTGTGGACCTTTGAGAAGAGGGGGGATTCGGCGACAATTTGAGCCCCTTCGTCGCCCAGCCGGTTCGATCCCAGATGAAGATAATCGATATCGCTCAATACCGGGGACTCCACCAGAATGCGCAACGCCTCCGCGTTCATGCGGTTGTGAGTGAGGATCAGACTGGTCACCTCGCACAGGGGCTGAAAATTTACCAAGAGTCTGGCCAATTCCACCGGGTGGGAGGGAGCTTCGGCATCGTGCCCGGTTTTAGCGAAGCAATAACTGTCCTCAATTTTGAGGATTTTTTTACTTTTAATGCATTCGAAAATGGCTTTTTCTACCGGGGAGAATTTTTGCCCTTCACCCCCGTAATTTTCGCCATCATTGATCAGCTCTTCCCAATTTTTCGCTTTTTTGGGAGGACTTGCCATAACTCGACTATGAACCTGATACTGTTAACGAGATAATTTTTCAAGATTTGAGCAACCGATCTGGTTACCCATGTCACAAGCTTTTTTAAACAATCCCTTGGCTTTTCCCGTTCGGCCTTCTCTGAAATACAAAGCGCCAAGGTTGAAGCACGCGGCGTCTTCATCCGCCTTGCAGGCCTTGTCGAACATTTTTGCCGCTTGTTTCCACGCCGGGCTGTATTGTCTTCCGGTATTTTGTATCAAATTGCCGCCCCACAAACAGGCCAGCATGTGATCCTGAGCGCAGGCTTTTTTAAATAACTCAACGGCCTTCCTGTTATCCCTATCCAGGGTCATGTATTTTTTGCCTCTTTCAAAACAGGCGGTGGAGTTCCCCTTTTCGCACAGGGTTAACATCTTGTCTTCTTCCTCCTCCTCCTCCAGTGGTTGAGCCCAAGCCGCACTCGTACCCAAAAACAAAGAAATCGTTATTGAAACGATTAAATTGAAATGTTGTATTTTCACGATGGTTGCCCCCTGATAAGGTCGCCAATGGTTGCGACATGTTAATATCGTGAATTGTATCATATTTCAGGAACCTCTTATGAATAGTTTCGGCAGAATTCAATGAGTTGAAACGAATGAGAAACGTTTGCATCATGACTTCAAACATTATACTCTTCCACCCTGAGCGCGCGGTCGGAAATCTGGGGTTATCTCCATGAATATCATACTGTTAGGTTATCGGGGAACCGGCAAGTCGGTCGTCTCGCGGCTTTTGGCCAAGAAGCTGAGTCGCCGGTTGTTCAGTCTTGATGAGATGATCGAAGAGGCCGTCGGCATTCCCATTCCGGAAATTGTCAGTCTCTGGGGATGGAGCCGGTTCCGGGAAATCGAAACCACCCTCGTGGCGCAAGTCTGTGAGGAAGCGGAAAACGCGGTGATCGACTGCGGCGGAGGGGTGGTTTTAAACGGTGAAAACATCACTTTGTTGAAGCGAAAGGGGAAAGCGGTGCTGTTAACCGCGGAGTTTGACGCTTTGATCAGCCGGCTGAAAAGGGATAAGGGAGGACGCCCGAGACTCGAGGAAAACCTGTCCTGGGAAGACGAACACCGAAAAGTCCTGGCCGAGCGGGAGGGTCAATACCGGGCCGCCGCGGACTTCGTTTGCGACACCACGGACCAGAAACCCAACGATACCGTTCATGACATTATCGAATTTTTTAAACGCCAATCGTGGATCGACTCATGACCGAATCCCTGTTTGAAAGCCTGATCCGCAACAGCCTGACTCTCATCACCGATTACGATGACAGCGAATCGCTGGTCGTGCATGAAGGCGACATGTACGCCCGGGCGGAATCTTCGCCCATGTTCAAACTGGATTTGAACGACAAGGATATCATCCTGGAGGAAATGGAAGAACTTCTGCGTTATCCCCGCCTGCGCAACGTTCAAAAACTGTTTCTCAATGAAAACAGTTTTGGCGACGAAGGGGTGGAACGGCTGGCCCGCACGGAAGCCTTCACCCGGTTGACCGTGCTTTCCCTCGCCGGCAACAAGTTGACCGAACGCGGAATGCGGGCTCTGGCGGACTCGCCGCATTGGCAAAACCTGACCTCGCTGTATCTTCACGGCAATCGACTGGGACCCGGGGCCATGAAGGCCCTGGCCGCCTCCGAATCCCTGTCTCATCTGCAATTTCTGTATCTCAAGGCGAATCCGCTGGGACCGGAAGGGGCGGCGGAGCTGGCCGCGTCCGCTCATCTGAAAAATTTGCGGGAATTGTATCTCGACCGGACCCGGATCGGCAACGAAGGGTTGGCCGCGCTGTGCCGGTCGGAAATCATGCGGTCCGTGGAAAAGCTGTCCCTGCCGCACAACGAACTGGATGACGAAGCCATCACGATTCTCATGGAAAGCGAGGTCCTGCCCAACCTAATTACGTTGGATTTGTACCGGAACCGCGTCAGTCAACGTGCGGCGCAAGCTTTGAAAAACGCCCCCAAGCTCCCGCAGTTTAAATTTCTGCAGATGGAAGGGTGAGCCGTGACCGCTTCCCGTCCCAAAAACTGGCCCAGCCGGCGGCGCATTCTCCGCCATTTCGACCGGCAGGATTCAGTGATGGCTGGCATCATTCGCCGCGTGGGTCCGTTTCAGCTTCAACGGAACCGCAAATATTTTGGGGTCCTGTGCCGGTCCATCGTGTCCCAGCAGATTTCCACACAGGCGGCGGACACCATTTTCAGCCGGTTTCAACGCTTGTGCGGCGGGCGCCAGCCGACCCCCGAGCGGGTCATTCAATTGCCGGAGAACTCCATGCGCGAAGCCGGTCTGTCCCGTCAGAAGACCTCCTATCTGAAAGACTTGAGTCAAAAATTTCTGGAGGGAACCATCCGGCCTCACCGTTTGGCCTACCTGGATAACGAAGAAATCATCGGCCAGTTGACCCAGGTGCATGGCATCGGCCGGTGGACGGCGGAAATGTTTCTGATCTTTTCGCTCAACCGGCTGGACGTTCTGCCGGTGGACGATCTGGGCCTGGTGGTTGCCGTTCAGAATATTTATGGAATGCGAAAACGCCCCGACCCCAAACGCCTGCGCGCCATCGGCAAGCGGTGGAATCCGCTGGAAACCGTTGGAACCTGGTATGCGTGGCGCAGTTTGAACGCGGATATCGTCAATTATTGAAATGAATTTACGAGGAAAGCATGGAATTCTTGGATGAGCGGATTGAACAATATGTCTACCGGCACACTCAAAGCGAAGGCGAACTGCTGACGCGATTGGAGAAAGAAACGTATGATCGCCTGGATTATCCGCAAATGGTTTCCGGCAGGATCGTCGGGCGGTTTTTGAAACTGCAGGCGCAGCTGCTGGGCGCGAAGCGGATCCTGGAAGTCGGCACCTTCAGCGGATACAGCGCCCTGTCCATGGCTGAAGCGTTGCCGGAAGACGGCCGCCTGTGGACCTGCGACGAGGACCCGGAGGCGATTGCCGTCGCCAAAAAGTATTTCGCCGAAAGCCCCCATGGAACAAAGATCTCCCTGCTGGAGGGCCGGGCGCTGGATTCCATCGCCCAACTCACCGATACGCTGGACATGGCGTTTATCGACGCCGACAAGGGAAACTACCTGAATTATTTCCAAGCCATTATTCCCAAACTGCGCTCCGGCGGCTTGATTGTGGCGGACAACGTATTGTGGAGCGGACGGGTCCTGGACCCGAAGGACGATACCGACCGCGCCATTCACCGGTTCAACGAAACCGTGTGTGCGGACAACCGGGTGGAAGCCCTCATGCTTCCGGTGCGGGATGGATTGTATTGTCTGAGAAAAACCTGATCAGAGGTATTGGTCCAACAGGTCCTGCCGCTTTTTCTCGTATTCCTTGTCGTCGATCAGCTGATTTTCGTACAGGTGTTTTAAAAATTTCAATTTCTCTTCCAGGTCAGCCGTACTTTTCCCCGGCGACGGGGATGCCGCGCCAGGGGCTGAAGGGGCCGGCGGTGCGGGAATGTTCGGGGAAGCCGCCGGTTCCGCTTTTTTCGGCGCGGCGGGTTCGGGTTGGGAACGCCGGGTCTTCAGGTTGGACGGCGGCGGCAAATCAATCTTGGCCACAATCCAGTTCGCCTTCGTATGGGCTCCCAGGAGTTTGTCCGTGAGGTGCAGTTTCTGCCCTTTCGAAGGCACCATCCGCCAGGCGGTTCCATAGCGGGCCATTTTATTGCGGGTCAGCGAATATTTCACTCCCCGGATTTCATCGAACCGCCAGTGCAGATGACCCTTGCTGGCGAAGAGTTGTCCCGAAGTGGCGCCATCCTCGGATTTGACATTAAAACCGATAATATTTCTGGAATGGACGTGGTTGAGCGCTTTGGTCAAAAGCCGTTTTATTTTTTTGATATCGTCGGTGGTGAACACCGGGCCGGGTTTGCCGAGCAGGGAATAGTTTTCATAACGCAACGCCACCAGGTGAAATAACATCTGACGTTCGGTGAGTTTCAGGGGGTGTTGCAGTTTAAAGGCCCTCACCGCGCTTCCGGCCTGCGCCTGATCGAGGTAGGTCAAGGTGAAACCCTCGGTTTTCAGCGTTTTGCGGGCCGACTTGTGGGTGGAGGCGCAACTCCATAAACCGGTCAGAAGGATCATTGCCAGGGCCGGGCCAAAAATCCAGCGTTTCAAAGGAAGGCGGCGGTTGGGTTGGCAGGCAATGGTCATAGGCTTATTTTCCATCCTTGCGCGCGATTAGAGAGGCATAGGCGGTTTCATGGTCTGCGTCGTCGACCTCCCGGTGTTCAATGACCGTTAAACCGGGGAAGGCTTCCAGCAACTCGTTACGGTCCAGTACCCATTCCCGTTTAAACCCGCAATAGGTGAGATAATCCACGTTGAACGTTTCGAAAAACAGATAACCGCCGGACTTCAACCCCTTTTCGATTCCTGTATACAGGTCCCGGTTCAGGAAATAAAAGCACAGGATCAGATCGTAGCTGTTTTCGGGAATTCCATAATCATCCAGATCGGCCACCTGGGTGTGAATCGTTAGATTATTTTCCCGTGCCAGGGTTTCCGCCCGGCTCACACCGACGTCCGAGATATCAATTCCCCAAGTCTCATAACCCAGGGAAGCGGTGAAAAGAGTGTTTCGGCCCTCTCCCATGGCGATATCGAGGGCCTTGCCCCGGCCGGGGAGCAGGGACGCGTGCTCCGCCAGCCATGAGCTGGGTTCGCGGCCGGCCAGACAGGCTGTAGATTGGTACTTGGAGTTCCATTTCTCTTTGTCTTTCAAAGACATATAAAACCTTCAACAATAGAGCGATGTCTTTTTATAGCATTTCCGGCAAATCGTTGGCAAGTAGGGAAAATCGTCTTTCTTCAGCCCTTCCGGGGGGCCTTGCAATAATGGGCAAGGGGAGCTGTTCAAGGGATTGTATTGACTTGGTTTCCGGTTTTCAGTATATTATTTGATTCGATTCTAAGGAATTCATTTATATCGGGGGCCGGACGTTTACCCCTTCGGCCCTTTCCAAGCGGGAGTTAACAAATCAAAATGTTTGCGGTTCTGAAAACAGGTGGAAAACAGTACAAAGTGTCCCAGGGCGATGTCATTCAGGTGGAAAAACTGGAAGGCAACGTGGGGGACAAGGTGACCCTGGACCAGGTATTGATGGTTGGGGAAGGGGACCGGGTGGACGTCGGGCAGCCCATTCTGGAGGACGGCGCGGTGACCTGCGAAATTCTCGACCAGTTCAAGGGCAAGAAACTGATCGTGTTCAAAAAGCGGCGCCGGAAAAACTACCGCCGTAAAAATGGACACAGTCAGTTGTTGACCAAATTGAAAGTGACGGAAATTTCCAAGAAGTAAAATCAAGGAGACATCGTGGCACATAAAAAAGGACAGGGCAGCACGTCCAACGGAAGAGACAGTATCGGCAAACGGCTGGGCGTCAAGCGGTACGGCGGCCAAACGGTGAAGGCCGGCGAAATCCTGGTGCGGCAGCGCGGAACCACCGTTCATCCGGGAAACAATGTCGGTGTGGGGAGCGATTACACGTTGTTCGCCAAGATTCCGGGAGTGGTGAAATTCGAATGGGCAAACCGCTCCAGGAAAAAAATCAGCATTTATCCCTCCAATTGAATCCGTTCACCTTTCGGTGAGCGGCCATTCCCATGTTCGTCGATCAGGTCAAGATTACCGTTCACGCCGGCAACGGCGGGGACGGGTGTTGCAGTTTTCGGCGGGAGAAGTTTATTCCCAAAGGCGGGCCGGACGGCGGCGACGGCGGCAAGGGCGGTGACGTCATTTTTCGCGCCGTCCAGAATCTTTCCACCCTTCTGGATTTGCGTTATCAGCAATTGTACCGGGCGGAGCACGGCCGGCCGGGAAGCGGGCAATTGAAAACCGGCCGCAACGGTGAGGATTGTGTGATTCCCGTCCCGGTGGGAACCCTGGTCCGCGATTTTGAAACACGGGAAATTCTGGCCGACCTGACCGAGGACCTTCAGGAATACGTCGCGGCCCGGGGCGGACGGGGCGGACGCGGCAACGACCATTTCAAATCCTCCACCAACCGCGCTCCCCGCAGGGCGGACCCCGGCGAAGCGGGCGAGCGTTGCATCCTGTTTGTCGAACTGAAACTGCTGGCGGATGTCGCCATCATCGGTTTTCCCAATGCCGGCAAGTCCACGCTGATCGCCACCATCTCCAACGCCCGGCCGAAAATCGCCGATTATCCCTTTTCGACTCTGGTGCCCAATCTGGGTCTGGTGAAGGTGGACGAATTCCAGTCTTTTGTCGCGGCGGATATTCCCGGGCTGATTGAAGGGGCGCACCTGGGCAAGGGGCTGGGCACGCAATTCCTGAAACATACCGAACGCACCCGCCTGTTGGTCCACCTGCTGGATTTCTCCCTGATGAGCGGCCGCGATCCATTGGCCGATTACGAAATCATTCAAAACGAATTAAGGCACTTCAGCCGGGAACTGTACGATAAACCGCAGATTCTGGTGGCCCACAAGATTGATCACCCGGAAGCGGAGGAGAAATTGGAGAAACACCGGAAGCGTCTGGAAGCGATCAACCCCAACGTGCTGGCGGTTTCTTCGGTGACCGGCCAGGGCATCCGGGAACTGGTCTACAGAATTTACGAGTGCCTTCAGGGGGAACAGCCGGCGCCGGATGGAACCTGAAAAAAGGGGTTTACTGGATCGCGAAATCGACAAACTTGGTTTTTTTGACGGTCCCGTGTTTCAATGACTGATTCATGGTGTTTTGCAGCCGCTTTTGAAGTTTTTCCTTCACATAAAGAATCTCGGAATAAAACTTGCGTTGCAGAAAATCGTCCACCGTTTTGTTCATGATTTGTTCATAAACGGGGAGGGATTCCCGCATCATCTGTGCGCTCCGGATGTCGCTCAACTGCATTTCGATACTGAAACTGAGCACGCGGATGTCCGTGGGATCGAAAGCCACCGGCATGATGGTGCTCATGGTGATGGAAGTAGCGGAAGGCGCCTGAAAAGGGCTCAGGTCCGGCCGGCCGGCCGGTTCAGGGGTCGCGTCCTTTAATATTTTGGAGTCCGCCAGATCCTGGAGAAGCTGCTGATCCTCGGGGGAATCGGAAAGGAGCTGCGACGGGTCGGTGGCCGGAGCGGTGCCTTCCTGATCGGAGGGGGTGGATGTCCCCGTTTTCTCACCCTCCGGACTTTTCTTGCCGGTCAGATCGACCACCAGATCTTCCATCGGTTGATCTTTCGGCGTCAAACCCTCCGGAACATCGTTTTTCGCCGTTTGCATGTCCCTCAGTTCTTCCGGTGAAAAGACCTGAAGCGTGAAATACACGCTACCCGCGAGCAACAGAAAAACCAGGACCACCCCGGTAATGACCATATCCCCGCGCCGGCCATGAGGAATAACAAAGGGCCCCAGTTTGCGCTTGCGGGGTTTCAGTTCAAATTCTTCATCGTCATCGTAATCCGCATAAGCCGCTTCATCATATTCCGAATCTTCGCGCAATTCCTTGTCGATCTGCTGGTCCAGATCCAGGGGGGTTGCGACTCCGCCGGACTCCATACTCCCGTCATCCGGGAAGGCTTGCTGCCAGAGTTCATCGTCGGTCGGGTCGATGTTGGAAGCCGAGGGAGCGGCGGCGGGTCCCGGTTGGGTGTCCGCTTCTCCGGTGTTCTGTTTCTTGAAGACCTGGTCCCAAAAATCCTCGCCTCCGTCTTCCACCGTCGCGTCTTTGGCGGCGGCTTCCGGTTCTCCAGCGGCCACCGGTTCTATCTCCGGAAGGGTCTCCGGCTCGGTGCCAGGAGCGGATTCAAAGAATGTTTCCGATGCGGGCTCTTCTTGGGTTTCGGGTTTTTCGGTGGAAAACAGTTCCGACCAGAGTTCATCGTCCTGCAGTTCCGCTTCTTCGCCAAAGGCCGGTTCAAATTCCAAATCCTCCACCGGTTCTTCCTCGGGGGAGGGTATACGGGATTCCAGGGTCAGTTCGGGTTCCGGAGCGGGTTCGGTTGCTTCCGGAGTGGCGGCTTCCACTGACGGAGCTTCCAGGGTCAATTCAGGCTCCGGAATCGTTAGTATCTCTTCCTCTTCAGCGGATTGTACCGGGGTGGGTTCCGCGGGCTCGGCTTCTTCCGGTTGAGATTCCAGGGTCAGTTCGGGTTCCGGAGCGGGCTCGGTTTCCTCCGGCGCGGTGGCTTCCACCGGTGCCGTTTCTGCGGCTTCTTCCGGTGGGGTCTCCAGGGTCAGTTCGGGTTCCGGAGCGGGCTCGGTT
>JABAHQ010038977.1_pt1 | contig 16364 bp, 18 predicted proteins | sample 7062091 | NCBI WGS metagenome assembly JABAHQ01 (sample SAMN14534359, study PRJNA622989) | marine sediment metagenome | biome: marine biome [ENVO:00000428]; feature: marine pelagic biome [ENVO:01000023]; material: deep marine sediment [ENVO:00002113] | place: India: Gulf of Kutch | collected...
CGCATCGTCTCCGCGATCTGTTCCAGGATCTCGGTCAGATTCCCCCCGACCTCCCGCTGCACGAGGATCGCGGTGATGAGGATCCGAACGTCCACGATCTCCACGCGGTCTCCGAGGCCCATCAGCGCTTCCTCGAAGGGGAGCCCGAACTTCTGCTCCTCGAAGGTGACCCGGAACTCCGAGGCCAGCGGCTCCGGGGCCTCCTCCGCCGCCATGCGCAGGCCTTCGGAGAGCGGATGTCCCGCCCGCACCGCACGGGCGATCAGGTCGATGGCGTCGGGAAGCTGGCTGTCCAGGAGCCCGATGCGCTTCCCCTTCTTCCAGCGGACGTAGAGGTAGGGGCCGACACCGCCCACGACGAAGGCGACGCCCGCCAGCGCCGGGCTCTCGAAGGCCACCAGGGCCGCGACCCCGAGAACGGTCGCCACCGCGGCGACCCGTGCCGCGAAGCCCTCCAGCGTCCAGTCCAATCCGGACTGCACCAGGAGATGCTGCACGTCCCAGAGCTGGGGGATCCGCTCTGCCAGGACCAGCAGGAAACCCTCCTTCCCGTCCGTCCCGGCGCGAACCACGGAGTCCTGCGTCCGGGAATCCTGACCCTCCCGGTCCTCGTCCCTGAGCGAGTCGAGGACGTCCCTCCGCATCCGCCATTCGCGAAGCGCGGAGATCGCCTGGAACGCTACGATCACGGCCAGGACGGCGCTGAACGCCGCGGCCGCGGCCAGGAGCCAGGGGTCGGGACGGGGCATCGTGGAATCCTCGCTCAGACCGAGCGCGCGTCCGGCATGCGGTCCGGCACGTCGGTGAAGGCGTCGGCGGGCATCTCGAAGCCGTGGGACTCGAGGACCTCCATGCACCGGGGCCGGATGCCCGTGGGGCGCAGGCGTCCGAGCACGCCGCCTTCCTCGTCGATCCCCGTCTGCTCGAAGGTGAAGATGTCCTGCATCGTGATGACGTCTCCCTCCATGCCGACGACTTCGGCGATCTGCTTGACCTTCCGACTCCCGTCCGACAAGCGGCTCACCTGCACGACGATGTCGATCGCGCTCGCGATCTGAGCCCGTACGGCCCGTTCCGGCAGCTTCAGGTCGGCCATGGCGACCATCGTCTCGAGCCTGCTCAGGGCGTCCCTCGGCGAGTTCGCGTGCAGCGTCGTCAGCGATCCGTCGTGCCCGGTGTTCATGGCCTGCAGCATGTCCACGGCTTCGGCGCCGCGGACCTCGCCGACGATGATGCGGTCGGGCCGCATCCGGAGGGCGTTCACCACCAGGAGCCTCTGAGGGATGGCACCGGAGCCCTCCACGTTCGGCGGCCGGGTCTCGAGGCGGACCACGTGGTCCTGGCGCAGCCGGAGCTCGGCCGAGTCCTCCACCGTCACGATCCGCTCCGTCGCGGGGATGAAGCCCGAGAGGACGTTGAGCAGCGTCGTCTTGCCCGCCCCCGTCCCACCCGAGATGAGCACGTTGAGGCGCGCCCGCACGATCCCCTTGAGAAGCCGGAGCATCGGCTCGCTGAGGGTTTCCATCCGGACCAGATCGTCGGCCGAGAGCCCCTCGTCGTTGAACTTCCGGATCGAGAGGTGCGGGCCGTCGATGGCCAGCGGCGGAATGATGGCGTTGACCCGGGACCCGTCGGGCAGCCGGGCGTCCACCATCGGCGACACGTCGTCGATTCGGCGACCCACCGACGACACGATCCGATCGATGACCTGGAGGAGGTGCTGGTCGTCGTGGAAGCGGACGTTGGTCTGCTCGAGTCGACCGTTCCTCTCCACGTAGACGCTCTCGAAGGTGTTCACGAGGATGTCGGCGATGCTCGGATCGTCCATGAGGGGCTGCAGCGGCCCGAGCCCGAAGATCTCGTCCAGCACCTGCCGGATCAGCTCGTCCCGCTCCTCCAGGTTGAGCGGAATCGACTCGGCGGCCAGCAGCTCCCGGACCAGGCTGCGGATCGTCTCCATCACGGCGTCGCGGTCGAGACGATCGAGGTTGGAGAGATTGAGCCGCTCCAGAAGCCGGCGGTGGATGTGGCTCTTCACGGCCAGGAGGTCGGCCTTCCCCATCCCGTTCGACCCCTGGCCCGCACCGGAGTCCCGGGGAGCGCCGTCGCCCGCCTCCGTGCTTCCGATCCCCCAGCTCGGGTTCTCCCGGGCTCCCGGGTCCCTGCCGTCCACCCGTCCCCCTCCTTCCCTTCCGTCGTTCCTCGGGTCAGTCATTGGCCGATGCCTCCAGTGGGGCCGACTTCAGCTGCGATCGCCTCCGGGAGGACGCGGAGCGGAACGGAGAGAGCAAGCGGTCGATCAGCGACTTCTTCGACCGCCTCGCTCGGCTCGCGCCCTCGGGTCCGGCCACGATCATCCGTGCCAGCTCCTTGAGCTGCTCCGCGTAGCGGGACTTCCCGTTCAGGACGACCGGCTGGCCCGTGCTGATCGCCTGGATGACCGTGTCGAAGTCGTTCGTCAGGGTCGAGTAGACTTCGATCCCCAGGGCCTCCTCGAGATCCTGGAGCCGGACCAGGCTCTTCGGATAGAAGCGGTTCACCACGAGGCGGAGCCGCCCCGCGTCTCCCGCCGTCACCCGGTCGAGGATCGGCAGGCAGCGCTTCATGTTTCGAAGCGACGGAACGTCCATGTTCGTGACCAGGAAGATCAGATCCGCGGCCTGGAGCGCCGCCAGCCCCGGAGGCGCCAGCGACTTCGAGGTGTCGACCAGGACGTAGTCGTAGTGGTCGCGGAGGAAACCGAGAATCCGGGCGATCTGCTCGCCGGTGACCTCCTCGCCGATCTCGGGCTCGAAGGGAGCCGAGAGCACGTGGACGCCGGACTCGTGGCTCTCGATGTAGGAGGAGAGGAGGTCCGCATCCATCCGGTGGAAGTTCCGGACCAGGTCGACGAAGTGGAAGCGGGGCCGCACGCCGAGGTGCGACGCGATCTCCCCGAGCTCGAGGTCGAGATCCACGAGGAGGGTCTTCCGGCCCGTCAGCCGATGCAGCTCGATGCCGACGTTGGTGACGACCGACGTCGACCCTGAGCCCCCCTTCGCCGAGAAGAAGGCCAGGAGCTTTCCGTTCCGACGCCCCTCCAGGGAGTCGGCCCAGCCCCGCTTCCGCATCACCCGTTCCAGGGCGTCCCGAAGGCCCGGCGCGTCTACCGGACGCGGCAGATACTCCACCAACCCGGCGCGCATGGCGTCCAGGAGGCGGGACGCCTCCAGCTCCGGCCCCACACCCACCAGCGCGGCGCGAGGATTTCCCGAAGCGATCGCGCTGGCCGCCCGGATCGCGGGCTCCGGGTCGCCGCCCAGATCGAGGATCACGACCTGCGGCTCCAGCGACCGGAGACGCTCCAGCCGCTCGGGATCGAGGAAGTGCAGGCCCGCCGCGATGTCGAGGTCGATCCGCAGGGGCAACCCCGAGTCCCGGATCGACCGGAAGACGGTCTCCCTCAGGTCGTCGTCCGTGGAGATCAGCGCGGCTCTGAGCTTCCGCCCGTCCACCTCGGCCGTGGCGCTCTCCCGGCGGTTCCAGAGGTCGGTGTCGAGGGTATCCATCGCGTCCCTCAGCGAATCAGTTGCAGAGTGCGCACGAGCGAGCCGGTCGTCTCTCCGCCTCGCGCTCCCGGCCCCACGCCCCGCACGTAGTAGAGGAATCGGCCGGTGACCGGATCCCTGCGGGACGCCTGCTCCTCGATGAAGATCCGGGCGAAGTTGTTGAAGCGGAGGTACTGCCGGCCCGGCTTCGTGATCTCCCCGGGATCGAAGAGCGCCACGGTGACGACCCGGGGGCTGTCCATGCCGTACTCGCTGACGACGGTGTTCGACCCGTCGTCCCAGTACGCGTCCGGGTCCCGTGCGATCAGCGCCTGGACTCCCTGGAAGGTCGGGCCCACCATGTTGCCCGGCTCGATCAGGTATTCGGTGTCGAGATCGATGATGGACCGATTGCAGGTGCAGATGTTTCGCCGATAGCGGGCCGCTCCTTTGCCCCCTCCGTCGTTCCGGTCCACCGGTGGGCCCGCGCCGGGCCTCCTGCTCCGATCGGGACGGTTCGGAGGGTTCGGACGGGCCGGGACCCCCAGGCCCTCTCGCTTCTTCCACCACGTCACCCAGCCCGGACCGCCCCCGCCCTCCTCCGGTCCGCCGGGATCGTCTCCGACTCCGTCCCCGCCTTCACCCCCGTCGTCTCCACCGCCGCTCCCGCCGGGGCCACCGGCGTTGCCGCCGCCGCGCCCGGGACCGCCCCGACCGGAGCCGCATTCCGGCTGGTCGGGATCCGAGGGGAGCACCCACGGCAGGAAGAAGGAGGGCACGTAGGCGTTCTGCGGGTTCGTGACCTTGATGCGGATGCGCCGGCCGTAGTCGGCCTGGAACTGCCGTCCCTGGGCGTCGACCTGCCCGTCCCGCCATCCGCTCCCGTAGCCGGTCTCGTTGGGCCCACCGCCGACGCCGCTGTAGCCGGCGTAGCGATCGCCCTCCTCGGGATCGAAGCTCCAGCGCTCTCCGGCGTCCCAGATGCGGTTGCCGTTGCTGTCGTCCGAGGTCTCCTCCCACATGTCCGGCACCGCGAACGGTCTCAGGCACTGGGCGGCGCCGGCGGCGCCGGCCCAGGCGGTCGCCTCCGCCCCGATGTCCACCGCGTCGATCCCGAGGAGCCGGGCGAACCACGTGGACACCTCGTCCCTGTGGACCGCCGCCCGGACGGTGGAGCTGTCCAGGTCGACCCAGACCGAGATCTCCTCCGCCGTGATCGGCTCGTTGCGAAGCTCGTTGTTCGTGGCGAAATCGGTCGCCCGATCCACGGCCGCCTGCCGGGCCTGAGATTGCTGGTATTCGAGGAACGCGCTCGCCCCGGCCAGGGCCGCCGCGTCGGCCGCGCGCTGGGCCTCGGAGCGAGCGTTGAAGAGGGCCCCGAGGTCGATTCCCAGCGCCAGCAGCCCGATCAGGGCCGTCATCGTCAACGCGACGGTCACCGTCACCGAGCCCCGCTTCTCCGACGGGCGGGCGGACTCCGACCGAGCCCGCGGTGTCCTGCCCTTCCGGGATCCGTTTTCGATCGACTCGTTCATGGCATCGCCCTCCAGCTTGGTTCTCGCCTCAACCGCCTGCGCCCACGCCCAGCGAGTCCGTGGGAATCGTCCTCAGCAGATCGTCCCACCACTCCCAGTTCTCCGGCTCGTCGGTGGGCAGCGTGGGCGCCTGGTCCGTGGGCTCCACGATTCGTGGGCTCACCAGGACCAGGAGCTCGGTGACCTGCTGCCTCTTGTCGGTCGAGCGGAAGAGGGCGCCCAGGATCGGGATGTCGCCGATGAAGGGCAGCTTTCGGATGTTCTCCTGGATCGACCGGTCCAGCAGGCCGGCGATGGCCAGGTGCTGTCCCTCCCGGAGCTCGACCTGCGTCTCGGCACGCCGCGAAAGGATCGTCGGCAGCTGGAATCCGGAGATCGTGAGCCCCCCGGCGAAGTCGAGGGACGAGACCTCCGGCGCGATGTCGAGACGGATGTTGCCGATGTTCGTGATGTGGGGCCTGAAGTTCAGCCTCACGCCGAACTCCCTCCACTCGATGCTGATCGCGTTGCTCGCCTGAGAGGCCTGAACCGACGGGAAGGGGAATTCTCCCCCCGCCAGGAACGACGCTTCCTCCCCGTCCAGGGCCAGGAGGGTCGGCTCCGCCAGGCTCTTGAAGTCGCCCGTCTCCCTGAACGCGTTGATCACCGCGCGCAGGTGGGCGTCGCTCTCGATCAGGGAGAGCTGGACCTCTCCTTCCGAATTCGTGATTCCGCGCCAGTCCCCGTCTCCGCTCACCAGGTCCGGATTCAGGACGTCGATCACCTGGTTCCCCAGACCCCTGAGCGCGTCCCGGCTGACCTCCGCGAATCGCACCTGCAGGAGGATCTGGCTGGGCGCCGGGGTCTGCAGGTTGTCGATGAGCTCTGCGCCGCTGCCCTCCGCGAGCTCGATCGCCCGCCGGGCCACGAAGGCCGAGCTCACCAGACCCGAGAGGATGATCGTGCTGCCCCGGGCCGTGACCTCGATCTCCTCGTCGGGAAAGAGCGTCGTCAGGTGCCGTTCGAGGGCCCCGGCGTCCGCCGTGACCTCGACCCCGTAGATGTGGCGCACGCCGACGGTGTCCCAGACGACGAACGTCGTCGTACCCAGATTCCTGCCGTTGATGAGCACCTCGTTGGGCGAGACGACCACCGCCTCGGCCACCTCCGGATCGGCCATGGACACCCGGGTGAATCCGACCGGGTTGACCAGGACCGCGGAGGTACCTCGCGCCAGGCTCACCGCCCCCTCCGGCTCGGTGAAGAACTGCTGCGCCGGAGCGGGCGAGACGACCGCCAGGAGCGCTCCGAGGGAGAGGGTCGCGCACCAGCCGCCACGAAGAGCGCTGGGGATCCGGCCCGTCCGCACGTCGTCCGCCCTCATCGTCCCCCTCCTCTTCCGAACTTCAGCAGCGTGCGGCGCCCGCCTTCGTAGCTCTCGATCACCCGCTCCGGATCCGGGGGGCGCACGGACCGGGAAGTCGCCCGCGAGGAACGTCTCGCCCTCGCGACCAGGGAGGTGATCCGCCGTCCCCGGGTCTCGATCTCCTCGGCGTCGAGGGTGTTTCTCAGGGCGAGCTGGATCCGGCCCTCGGTGGCGGCGAGCGTGAGCGCCTCCGCCTGCGCGGGGGTCACGAGAAGCGTCACGACCGTCACGTACTGGGGCTCCCCGTCGATCTCCTGCTGGTATCTCTGATCGGCCGCGAGGGTGCGGATGTTCTGCAGGATCATCCGCGTCGTGGTCTGCGATCGATCGGTGCCGGGCATGACCGTGGCCAGCACGTCGACGCGCGTGCCGGGAAGCACGAAGCCCGCCACGCCCACGACCTCGTCGACCTCGACGGAGACGGCCCGCATCCCCTCGGGAATCGTGATCGAGAGGCCGCCCCCGGCTTCCTTCCGGGCCAGCTTCCAGGCCAGGAGGGGCTCGTTCTCCCTCACCTCCACGATCAGGCCCCGGCCCACGACCTCCCCCACCTGTGTGGTGAAGCCCTCGGGTACGGCGGATCCGGGCCAAGCCACCGATTCGACGTCCTCCCTGCGGACGATCGATCCGGCCGCCAGGTCCCGGGCGGCCACCACGATCGTTCGGGAGGGCGCCGCGGCCTCGAGCACCACCGGCTCTTCGCTCACGTAGACGAGCGCGACGTATCCGGCCAGGAGGCCGGAAGCGCTCGCGCCGATCAGCATCCACCAATAGCGAGAGATTTTCATGGCAGTGGCCGCATCACTCGTTTCGCATCACGAAGGAGGTGGTGAGTGCCAGGCTCCGTTCTCCGGTGGCCCAGCCGACGAGGGGCGCGAAGACCCCGAATTCGTAGAGGTAGTCGATCCGGATCCGGGCCGGGGTGCCGGTTCCCGTCTTCCACCCCTCGACCGTCACCTGCGCGCGCTCCGGGTCGAGGGACGCCCTGCGCAGCGACTGATCGACCAGACCCTCCATCTCTTCGTACGTGAAGTCGGGGTTCGCGACGACGGACCTCCTCAGCGTCTCGCGTGCCGCGTCCGTGAGGACCTGCTGGGTGTTCCAGGCTCGAGCGAACTCCACGAGCCCCAGGATCAGCAGGAGAAGGACGGGGATCACGAGGGCGAACTCCACCAGCGCCTGCCCCGCCTCGGAGCGCCCGCATCGCCCGCGGCGTCGGCTCATGGGCCGAGGCCCCCGACCAGCGCCGTGACGGCGCCCGCAGCCACGGCCACCCCGTACGGAACGGTGACGGCTCCCGGCGTGGCGAGGGTCCGGCGTTCCCCGACCCGGCCGAAGCTCACGAGGTACAGCACGAGCTCGCGGAATCGGAGAAGGGTGGGAAGCACGGTCCCCTTCCGGACGGTCACAGCCAGCGCCAGCAGCCCTCCGAAGGCGGCGATGACGGGAAGGCAGCGCAGAAAGGCCTCGACTCCCAGAAACGAGCCGACGGTGGCCAGGAGCTTTCCGTCGCCGGCTCCCATCGCCCCTGCGGCGAAAAGAAGGAGGCCCAACGAGAATCCCGACCCACCACCCAGCACCCCCGCCCAGAGGGCTTCAGGCCCCATGATTCCCCTCAGGACGAGAGAGGCCACGAGCCCTCCCACGGTGATCCAGTTGGGGATCCTCTGCTCCTTCACGTCGAACCAGACGGCGAGGACGAGGACCAGGATCAGAGCCCCCGACAGGGATGCCAGAGGGGCCGACGAGTGTGCGGGCATCGGGATCGTCCGTCCTTCAGAGGAGCGCGGGCCCATCGGCCCGCCCGGAGCGCCGGGCGACATCCGGGACCGATTCGGATGTCACCCGACGCCCGGAGGGGCGGACGTGAAGCCGGGGTCGGCTTCGTTCAGCTGCCGGGCGCGTACTGGTCCGCGGGAGCCCCCTGGAGGACCTCGGCGATCCGGTCGAAGATTCCTCCGATCGCGTCCCGGAAGACGATCAGGACGGTGATGAGCCCCACCGACACGAGGGCGAGGACGAGCGCGTACTCGGTGAGCCCCTGGCCCGAGTCCTCGTACCAGAATCTTGCGAAGAGCGACATGGTGTTACTCCTCCGGCCCCCTGGGCCGCGTACGTGAAGCGTAAAAGACCGCGGCTGTGCCGACCCCCGAATACGAAAAAGGGCCGCCGCGTCACCCGAGCGGGAGGCGGACTCTACGGATCGTGGGAGCCCCCCTGCCCCCCTGCGGTTGACGCGCTACCGCAACAGTTGTTGGATCGGCACACAAAAAGGGCAACGGCTGTGCCACCGGTCGAGACAGCCCCCGATTCCCTCGGCGCTAGGCCAACCTGGGGCCGTCGGGGCCCCCGGCCGGGCCCCGCAAACCCCCTGCATTCTTTTCCGGGTGCGGCACATCTTTCCGGTCGGGGCGGCGAATCGCCCGCATCTGGCCGAATGGGCCGAATCCCAGGGACGGCGGGGAATCACCGGGATTCGACCGGGATTTCGGCCGCTGAGCGGCCGGAAACTCTTGCCGGAGAATGCGGGAAACCGCCCGGATCAGTAGGGTTTGGCGGCATCTGGGGGATCGCCCCTCCCGACGCGGCTCTCCCCGGGCCGTCGGACGGTGGCGGGCCGGAAACTTTTGCCGGCGAGAATGTGGATGCGCTCGGATCCGCGGGACGGGGCAGGATCCAGGCAATCGCCCGTGTCGAAACGGGCCGTGCGGTGCGGCCGGGCGGGCTGCGGCCGGCAACTCTTGCCGACGAGGCCGTCGGGGCGGGGGATTCGCCGGGCAGGAGCCGGAATCTCTTGCCGACCCCGCGAGGCGCCGGATGGATGTTGCACGAATCCAACACCCTTGGGGCGCGAGCACCGAGGCTGCCGCGGAGCGGCGCCGCAGGTTCGCTTGCGACCCGCCGACCGAGGCCAATGAGAACGTGCAGAGCAGAGGGGTGGGCCTCAGGGTGCCCGTCCGAGTCTCGACCGAGCTCCTCGCCCGGCTCCGACCGACTCCCTCCATCGCCGTTCGCCGAGAGGAATCGATACCGCCGGAGTCGGGAAAGGAGGAGTTGGGACGAACCCTCAGCAGATGAATAGGCCGATGCGGCACTGAGCGATGCCGCGGTCAGCTCGAGGCGAGCTTTTTCGAACTTCCCTACGAGTTCCAGAAGGAGTACTTGCCCCTATTGGAGAATTGGTTCATCACGGAGCATGCCGATAAAGTCGAACAGTTGAAAGCCCGATTGACCGCAATCCGTTGAACGGCGTCAAACACGACCTCATCAACAAGAAAGAGTCTCTCGTGACCTAACCCCAAGGAAGGTAACACCTTGCTATGCTCGTCCGATGGCGTCGTGGTTCCTCGGGAGTGGTCCGTGGAGCCCATATCCTGACGCTGGACCTGGTCTCGTTTCAGGGGGACAGGTCACTCTGGCCCGCTACTGCTTTCCGCTGCCTGGCCGGATCAGAAGTAGAGGGTCAGGAACAGTGCCGAGCGAAATGCGTTGACGCGCCAGCGGCTACTCTGTCCTTGTCCTTCCGGATCGTCCTGGTCCGCCCTGCGGTACTCGGCCTGGATCCCCGTGGAGCCACTGAAACCGACGCTCTCGGTAGGAAACCATTCCGCTCCCACGCCTGCCTCCAACATCGTGCGCCACTGCGTGCGCTGGCTGGTCCCGTCGGTCACGTCCACGTTCGTGGAGGCGTACGCGCCGGTTAGGCCGGCTGTAAGGAAGGGACGGACGACTCGTCGGGGCAGAATGTAGCGGCGCACCTCCGGGGAAAGGCGCATCTCCCATCTGGATGACCCCCGGGTCCGCGACGCATCTGGGTCATTGGACACTCTCTCGTCCTCCGACGACGAATAGGCAAACACGATGTCGAGGCCGAGGTTCGTCTGCTCGGTGATGAAGTGCGCGGCTCCGAGGCCTGCTCCTCCACCCTCGGGCAGGTTGAAGCGAAAGCCCCAACTCCCCTTGGACGGCGCGCCGCCAGCCTGGCCCGAAGCGTTCGCAGTGGGCACCAGAGCAAGGAGAGCGCAAGCGGCCAGTACTAGAGTTCGCATGGGTTCCTCCGGAAGGGACATCTGGTACGGCGAAGGGGGCCGCTTGCTGGCGAACAAGCCGGGGTGTGCGGCCGAACAATGAGGGTCAGGCGACGCTCCCCTTATTCGCAAGGTGATGCTGGCGCCGACCGCCACTTGGTTCGACTCGGCGGCCCCGGACACCGGTGGCTGGCTCCCTCAGTCCGGGAGCCCGAAGACCGCGGCCGCGCGCCTAAAGCGCTGGACGGGATGCCCCTCGGGTTTCCTGCGGTCTCCACGGATCGGCTGGTTCGTCGCTCCCCCCTGACGTCATCTTCCCCAGCAACTCATCGATCTCCCGGATCCGGATGCGCTCGGGATCGGACGCCCGGTCCCGGATCTGGTCGAGTGCCAGCCGGTGCGCGGTCTCGAGGGCGTCGTCGGCCCCCACCTCGACATACGGCTCGACGCCGGTGCCCTGCCAGCTTCCGCCGGTTACGGGGCTGAGGACGCGTCCTTCCGCCACGATCATAACGAGGCGCTCGCTCACCCGGTGGAAGGCCCCGGGGTTCGGGCCGCCGGCGGTCCGGTCTCCGACCATGGTTGCGCGTCCGACGTGCTTCAGCAGATAGGCGAACCCCTCACCCGCCGAGAAAGTGTTGGCCACAGTGAGGACGTAGACCGGCTGGTCCGAAGGGCGCCGGGTGGGCAGATACGACTGGGTCCAGTACTGATCGGTGCGGCCGGACGGCCGGCGGTTGAGGTCGAAGAGGTGCACCGGATCGCCCTCGAAGTTGCGAGGCCACGGGCCGGGCAATCGGGGCGATAAGGTCGGTCCTGATGTGGGGGCCTGGGACCACACCGGGGGGGTCGTTCGTAACAAATGATGGGGATGAAACATTCTTCCTTTGACCGGTGAAACGCCCACCCGCTGCACGTCGGGGGGACCGAGAAGACATGCGAGCACTGATCGCTGCAGGCCTCCTGGCGGTCGTTCCGGTGGGTGAAACCGTTGGGCAGGAAGATTCGGTAGGGATGGGGCGCCTGGATCTGGGAGCCGCATTCGCCCGAGCTTCGGGACCCAGCTCGTCCCGGATGGTCGGCGCCGAGGTCGGCGTACGAATCCCGGGCCCCCTCCGGCTCCGAGCGCGCTATTCGGACTGGAAGAGCGGCGTCGGCGTAAGCTGTCCGGCCTCGTGGCCGGAGTCATACGCGTGCGCCGTGAAGGGAAGCGCGCTGATGGGCGGAATCGAGTGGCCCTTCTTGTATGAGGGGCGCCTGACTCTTTCACTTGACGGAATGGCTGGGCGGTTCGATCGGGCTGCGGATCCGGCGTCCGCCGTCAACGTAGGATCCCTCGCCACGTCGGTGGGAGTCGGTGCCCACGTGAGCGTGGCCGGGCCCTTCTTCGCCCGGCTCTCGTGGCGCTGGACGAAGGCGTGGGACGACGACTACCAGCAGCTCATGGGCGAAGCTCTCGATTACCGGATGGTCGGTCTCACCGTCGGCGTCGAGGTGGATTTCACGAACACCGGTTCCCGTTGACCCGCGGAGCGATCACGGCGCAGGGAGCTCGTGGCTGGAATGACGATGAAGCGAGTCCGAGCAACAGCGCTCGTCGGCGTTCCCCTCCTCATCGCTCAAGTCGTGTCTTGCGACGATGATGTCGCCGCTCCCGGCTTCGAAGTCCGACTCGGGAATATTGTGTACTACGACGAAGGTCCCGAGCTGGAATACCCGGACATGGTGGACGCGGGCGTACCCTTCACAGTAGAGGTCACCACGTTCGGAAACGGCTGCTATTCGAAGGCCCGGGACCCTGGTGACCTCCGTCGGCGACCTCGAGCGCTCGGTCGAGCCACTGGATTCGGTCCAGCTCGGAATCGCATGTCCCGATATCCTGCGGGCATTCGATCATTCCGCCGAGATCGTCTTTCCCGAGGCCGGAGAGGCTAGGCTGGTGTTCGTGGGACTTCGAGCACCAGGTGACGACATGATTCGCCTCCAGAAGGAGATGGTCGTTCGCTGACCACAACGGCGGGGAGGAGCGAGTGCCAGCACGACACCGCATCGCGTCAATCCTCCTGTCCATCCTTCTGCTCGCACCCCGGTGTGCCCTGGGACAGGAGGGATCGGGCGACGAGAATGAGTGGAGGCCGAGCGCCCACTCCTTCTCCCTTGGATTCCAGCACTTCACGGAGGACGGCGAGTCGGGCGGGCGCCTGGGTTTCCGGTGGCATCCCCTCCGCCGTCTGTCACTCGGCGCCAGCTGGCGCTCGTGGTCCGATTACGAAGTCCTGGAGCCCGAGGTGAGGGGGTTTTTCCTGACGGACCGCATCGTCTCGCCCTTTCTCGGCGTTTCCATGATCCGACAGCGGCACTTCGACAAGAAGGGGTCGGGGTTCGGTGTGGCCGCCGGGATCGAGGTCTTCGGGAAGGTGGGAAGTCTGGGCGGCAGCGTTTCCGTGGGGCTCGGTTGGCGATCTCTCTATAGGGAGCGCGAGAGAGACTTTATGGACCCGCTTGCTGCTGGAGGAGATCCGACGGACAAGCACTGGTTTCGTCTGCGCAGTGGCATTCGCCTCTTTCCGCGATGAGCCGGAGGCCATCGAGAAGCCATCGGGCTTTCACTGCAAGACGGGCCCCGGCGTACGGCGAGGACCAGCGGAATGAGGGGGTGGTTACCGGTTTCGGTTGCCACGGGAGTTGAGATGGGAAAATGGCGAACGTTCCACCACGGCTTGCTGGCACTGATTGTCACAGTGATGGCTGCCAGCTCGTGTACCGATCCGCTCGGTCCTTCTCAGATCCGTCTAGAGCATCTAGACGTAAAGGTCAATCTCACGCCCACGCGAATCGCACCCGACGATTCACTTGCGGTGCGGGTCACGCTGTTGAATCGTTCGATGCAGGACACGATCGTGGGATTCGCTATGGGTTGTCCCTTCTATCTGGAAGCACTGTGGTTTGGGGAGACTGGAGTCGAACTTGACGGAACCACCTACGCCTGCACGGCCGTCGGATCAGCGGCGGAAATTGCCGCGGAAGACTCGGTCGTTTACCGGCGCCACGTTCACGCACGGATCGGTACACGCCCGGCCCCAAGTGGGACGTATACGCTCCGCGTTGACTTCACGACGAATCTCCCGAACCTGGAGACCTCGTTCCAGATCGAGTAGTTGCTGCTCGCTGCTCAGCGCTCCCAGGTTAAGCTGACAAGAGAGGTAGGGGTCGGCGCTCCGGGATACGCGGAAATTCCTGAGTGTAGCACGTGAGTTCGGTCCAGTCCTTCAGTTCTTTCACCACACGCCCCACGCCGCTCCTCTGCTGATCGAGCTCCACCGGGGCTCGCAGACGAGCGCAGGCTAGCCGTCGGCGCAGAAGCACGAGAACGCAGGTCATGAGACGGCATCACCCGGGGCACCGCCAAGACGGACCGGAAGCTTCATGTGGCTGGCTTCACCGGCCACGAGAAAGGACCGCCGTGCCGGCTCTCAACATCGGGCGGCGAAACACTCCAAGTTCGATAGAGAAGTAGTATTGCCCGTCGGAGTATCGGTCTCCAAAAAGCTCGTTCACGGAAACCGTGTCGGAGTTCTCGACCGCTTCGTACGGCTCGAGCCGCAACCCAACAGCATCGGCACGGCAGGTGACACCTCCGCCCCAGAACGCATTCGGCGGCCAGACGGGAAAGCCTGCGAAGTCGGAGTTGTCCCACACGTAGAAAATCGAAAGGCACCCGGAACTGTGGACGATGACGCGTTCCTGTTCCGTCAGGTTGACGATGCGGAGGGTGCCAATCAGGTGGTCCGGCGGTCCCTCGACCACCTGGCTCATCGCCTCAAAGGCGAAGCCATGGATTTCGATTCGCTCCGACTTGGCGCCCCCCAAGGTCGATTCGGTCGGAGCCTCACAGCCGGCGAGAGCCGCGGAAAAAGCCGCTGTAGCGAGAAGTCGGCAAATCGCTCGGGGCATTGCTAGGCGCCCAAAGAGATCACAGTCGAAAGTGGGCGGTCGCCGCTACTCAGGTGCACGTCATTATTCGATTTACACTCTACCACATATTGCAGGTCATACTGGCTGGCGAAGGAGAGCCTCCGCAGCTCCGTCGTCCGGGAGAACGAAGGGGCGGGATGGAGAGACGCTCGGAAGGAGGGGCGCCAACCTGGGAGGTGGATCCGGCCCGACCGGAAAAGCGCTCTACCCGCTGGCGAGTCCCTAATGGTGACGCGACACCTGACGGCCCGACCGAGTGTCCGTCAGCCCGCCGCGTTAGCGGCGCCGGCGACCCAGGGCCACTTTACTCGCTTGAAGAATCGCGGGAATTCTTCCGGCGTCAAGCGGCTCCGAAAGCCCGCCGGCGGCAGCCGTTCGCGGTACCCACCATAACTGGACCGGGGGACGGCAGAGGTGCCGCCCGAGGCAAGGCGAGGACGCTCCCGTCAGCGAAGAGGCGTCAGGAGAAGGACACCCTTCCGGCCACTTTCGGAGTTGCTTCCGCCCGCCAGGATCTGGCCACGATCGTTGAGGCTCCGCACGCCGGTGATGTCCCACGACCGGTCTTCGAGGAAGAAGTCGAGCACGCGTCGGCCCTCGTCGCCGACGGAGACGACGGCGTCCCCATGGAAGACCGCGATCTCGGCCATGGAGACCGTCTCGCCGTGGCTGTTGATGTCCTGGATCCGGTTCCAGCGTCCCCCGCCAGGATTCAGGGGTTCGTGCGACGCCGCTGCGACCTCTGTCTCGGACCGCGCAGTCATTGCGAAGCTCGCCACCGACGATTCGCTTCCGGGCGGATTCCAGACGAACGACTGATCGTACAGCCCCAGTAGCAAGCCTGCGACCTGGCCATGATCGTTGATGGCGACGGGCTGGTACGTCCCAAGGTCGGAGTATTTCGCCAACTTGAGCATCTGGCCGCTCTCCCAGAAGAAGCCCCACGATTCGAACGCGCCCGTCTTGCCGGCCACCTGCTCAGAGTCGTTGATCGCTACTGCCTCGCTCCACGTCGTGTCCGGCAGTCCGGCGAGCCAGGAGCGTTGACCATCCCGCCAGAGGAACGCGCGGTGCGGGCCCCAATCCGAGCCGACCACAACGTCCTGATCGTTGATATCGCTCACCCGCCCAAGGTCGCCGATCCCCCCGAGATCGACGATCTGCCCGTCCCGCCAGAGGGCGCCGTTCCAGTACCCGCTCTCGGTCTGGGCCGGGCCGGCCACGTGTCCCAGGTCGTTTAGGGCCGCGGCGGTGCTCTCAGATCCGTCCAAGGGTCCCCAGCTCCACGATCTCCCCGTCGTCCCACAGGATGGCCCTTCTCTGCCCGTCGCCATTGTCCCACGTTCCCGCGACCTGGCCCACCTCGTTCAGGTCCGCGGCGCCAAACTCGCCCAGGAAGCGAACGCGGTAGAGGGCATGGTTCGAGCCCGTCGCGGTCACGGTGTCCTCGGCGAGGGTTCTCTCGCCGACCGTGGCGGTCACGATCGCACGGTTGACGCCCGGCTCCGGCCCGAGGGTCCATTTGACCTTCACGGTCCCGGACGCGTCGGTGAGGACCTGGGAAGGGTCGATCGATCCCCCGCCGGCCGACACCCGCCAGGTGGTCGCAACCCCGGACAAAGGCTGGCCCAGGGTGTCATCGACCGTGGCGAGAACTGAATCTCGGAGCGGTAGCCCTGCGGGACTTGTCCAGCCGACGCCCAAGACCTCCAGCCAGACTGTTTCCGGCCCGACCGCTCCCTCAGGACGGAGTCCGTGGTCGTCACAGCCGACGACGAAATACACGAGCGCCAGGGCCGTGAAGAAAACCACACGCACGGGAGGTCGATCGAAGAACCGCACCCTGCCTCAACACCTTGAAGACTCTCGACTTCGGCCGATGCAACCAGGAAGG
>JABAHQ010002870.1_pt2 | contig 16347 bp, 14 predicted proteins | sample 7062091 | NCBI WGS metagenome assembly JABAHQ01 (sample SAMN14534359, study PRJNA622989) | marine sediment metagenome | biome: marine biome [ENVO:00000428]; feature: marine pelagic biome [ENVO:01000023]; material: deep marine sediment [ENVO:00002113] | place: India: Gulf of Kutch | collected...
GGTTGCCCTCGGGGATGGCGTGCTGCAGGAAGCCGGCGGCCGTCCAGTCGTTCGAGGGGTCGGCGTCGAGGTAGGTCACGAGCTTGGTGACCCCGCCCTGGAACAGCGTCCAGCCCATCACCACCCGGAGCCCGAGCAGGGCGTAGCCGATCCAGGTCTCGCTGTACTCGAAGGTCGTCTGGCGGCCGAAGAGCTCGGCCTCCATCGTGCGCGTCTTCATATGTCGGTCCTCGGGGACCGGTGACGACGGACGCGGCCTTGAAGATGGCTGGTCGGCGCCGACGCGGTTTTGTTCCCGCCCACGGCAGGGTCGAGCATGCCCGAGGACGCCTTCACGGTCTCGCTGCCCGTCCGCTTCCGCGACCTCGACCCGATGGGCCACGTCAACAACGCCGTCTACGCGACCTACCTCGAGCACGCCCGGGCCCGGTACTTCCGGGATGTGGTCGGCGAGGCGCTCCCGACGGCCGACACGGTGCTGGTCCACCTCTCGGTCGACTACCGGGCGCCGATCGACCTCGACGCCGACGCGGTGACCGTCGCGATGTGGATTCCGGAGCTCGGGGAATCCTCGGTTCCGATGGAGTACGAGGTCCGTGCCCGGGGCGAGGTCGCCGCGACGGCCGAGACCGTCCAGGTGGCCTACGACCGCGAGGCGGGGACCTCGAAGCCGCTCCCCGAGGACTGGCGGGCCGCCATCGAGGCGGACATGGGGCTGTAGCCCGCGTCAGTCGCGGTCCGGGATCGCCCCGGCCTCTTTCAGCGACGAGATTGCCGCGTCGTCGTAGCCGGCGGCCCGCAGCACCGCCTCGGTGTCCTCGCCGAGCAGCGGCGGCGCCTTCGCGAAGCCGGACTCGGCGCCGTCGAAGTTCAGCGGGTGCTCGATTGCGGGGATCGTCCCGGCGGCGGAGTGCTCGAGCTCGCTCACGACGCCCCGGGCCTCGGTCTGCTCGTTCTCCAGGGCCTCCGGCACGGTCAGGACCGGGCCGACGGGGAGGTCGTGCTCCTCGGCGAGGAGCTCGACCCACTCCGCCGTCGATCGCTGCTCGAACGTCGCCGTCAGCTCCGCCTCCAGCTCGTCCAGGTGCTCGACTCGGTCAGGGTTGGTCTCGAACCGCTGGTCCTCCGCAAGCTCAGGCCGGTCGATGGCCTCGCAGAGCCCCCGCCAGAGCTTCTGGTTGGCGCAGGCGACGTTGAGGTAGCCGTCCGCCGTCCGGTAGGCCTGGTACGGCGCGAGGACGGGGTCCTTCGTCCCCATGCGCTCGGGCTCCTCGCCGACGAACGCCTTGCCGGCCTGCTTGGTGAGCCAGGGCAGCGCGGCGTCGTGCATCCCGAGCTCGATCTGCTCGCCCTCGCCGGTCTCGGCGCGGCGATAGAGCGCCCCCACGACGCCGAAGGCCGTCCACATCGCCGTGATGAGGTCCGTCGCGGGGAGGCCGACCTTCGCGGGCTCGCCGCCCTCGGGGCCGGTGACGGACATGATGCCGCTCGTGCCCTGCACGAGGAGGTCGTAGCCCGGCCGCCGGCTCCACGGGCCGGTGTCGCCGAACGCGGAGATCGAGCAGTAGACGATCGACTCGTTGTGCTCCCGGATGTCGTCGTAGCCCACGCCCAGGCGCTCGGCCGTCCCCGGCCGGAAGTTCTCGACGAAGACGTCGGCCTCGGCGGCGAGGTCGTAGAGCGCCTCGCGGGCCTCCTCGGACTTGAGGTTCAGCTCGACGCTCCGCTTGCCGTAGTTCACCGTCCAGAAGTACGGCGACTCGCCGCGCTCGGAGGCCGTCACCCCGGGCCCGTCGTAGCCCTCGGTCTCGACGAACGGCGGCCCGGAGTGGCGGTTGTCGTCGCCGACGTCCGGCCGCTCGACCTTGATCACCTCGGCGCCCTGGTTGGCGAGCATCAGCGTCGCGTACGGCCCGGCCAGCGCCCGGGTCATGTCCACGACCCGGATCCCCGAGAGGGGCGCGCCGTCCCCCTCGCCTCCGTTCTTCGCCCGCACCGTCCCGATCACCCGTCCCAGAGCGAGCTGTGGATCCCGGAGAGGCGCGCGTACTCGCGGGCCGTCTCCTCGATCATCACCTCGACGTCCGGACCGGCACCCTCCCGGACCTTGGCCGGAACCCCCACGAGGAACGAGCCCGGAGGGGCCTCGGTCCCGGGGCGAACGACGGCCCCGGCGGCCACGAGGGAACCCGAGCCGATCCGGGCCCCGTTGAGGACGACAGCCCGCATCCCGATCAGGACGTCGGCGGCGACCTCGGCTCCGTGGACGATCGCGCCGTGCCCGAGGCTGACCCGATCACCGAGGACGGTGGGATCGCCGGGGTCCGCGTGGAGGATCGACCCGTCCTGGACGTTGCAGTCCTCCCCGATCCGGATCTCCTCGTCCTCGGCGCGGATCACGCACCCGTACCAGACGCTGGACCCGGCTCCGATCCGCACGCGACCGAGGACCACGGCGCCCGGCGCCACGAATACCCCCTCGGCGATCTCCGGCGCGTGGCCCTCGATGCTGTCGATCAACGGCGTCGTCATGGAGTCCTCACCTCCCTTGGGCATCTCCTCGTCATCCTATCGTCCCGTCCATTCCGGCCGGCGCTTCTCCAGGAACGCCGCGACCCCTTCCCTGAAGTCCCGGCTCCCGTACGCTTCGCGGATCAGGTCCTCGCCGTCCGGATGGAGGCTCTCCTCGATCCGCCGGATCGCCTCCTTGGTGACCCGCATCGTGATCGGTGCGTTGCGGACGAGGGTCTCGCAGAGTGCCTCCACGCGCTCGTCCAGCTCCTCCCTGGGCAGGACCTCCATGACAAACCCGGCCCGGCGCGCCTCCTCCGCCGACAGGAGCTCGGCCGTGAGGAGCATCTCCTTGGCCCGGCTCACGCCCAGGAGCGTGACGAGACGCGCGTAGTTCTCCATGGAGAGGCAGTTGCCCACGGTCCGGGCGATCGGCAGCCCGAAGCGCGCGTCGGGGGTGCAGATCCGCAGGTCGCACACGGCCGCGATCGCGAAGCCGCCCCCGACGGCGTATCCCTCCACGACGGCGACGGTCGGCACCGGCACCCGCTCCAGCCCCCCGACGAGGGACTCGATGCGACGCTCGTACTCGAGACCCTCCTCCTCGGTCTCGAACTCCGTGAACTGGCCGATGTCGGTCCCGGCGACGAACGCCTTGCCACCGGCGCCCCGGAACACCGCGGTCCGGATGTCGTCGGCCCTGCCTATTCGGTCCACGATGTCGGAGAGCTCCTCGTACATCTCCCAGGTCATTGCGTTACGCGCCTCCGGGCGATCGAAGACCACCGAGGCGATCCCGTCCCGAACCTCGTAGCGCACTCTCCCCGCGCTCATTTCCCCTCCACTTCCCAGTCGTCGGCCCGGTCCGGTTCCGGCGGGCTCACGCCCAGCTCCGCGAAGATCTCCTCGTCGTGCTCCCCGAGCAGGGGCGCCGGCCGCCGGATCCTGGCGGGGGTCGCCCGCATCTTGTACGGGAACCCCAACGTCTTCACCGCGCCCTCCACGGGGTGCGTGTATTCGAGCACCATCTCCCGGACCTTCGTGTGTGGATCGTCGAAGACCTTTCGGTAGTCGTAGATCGGTCCGGCGGGAACGCCAGCCTCGACCAGCCTCTCGACCCACTCCTCGCTCGTCGCCGAGGCCAGGGCGTCCTCCAGTTCCCGGACCAGCTCGTTCAGGTGGTCCATGCGAGCGCGGTTGGTCCTGAAGCGCTCGTCGTCGGCGAGCCCGGGGCGGCCGACGACCTCGCAGAGGCTCTCCCACTGCTTCCTCGAGACGGCCCCCACGATCACGTAGCCCTCGGCGGTCTTCAGGGCCTGGTAGGGGGCGTTGAGGCGGTGAGCCGACCCGAAGGGACGGGGAACGCTTCCGGTGCTCCAGAGCTCGGCGCTCTCCCAAACGGACAGCGAGAGCGCCGCCTCGAAGAGGGAGGTGTCGAGGTACTGGCCCTGGCCGGTTCGCTGGCGGTGGACGTACGCGGCCAGGATCGCCACGGCGGCGTAGAGGCCCGCGCTCAGGTCCGAGATCGGGACGCCGCACTTCACGGGCTTGCCTCCCGGCTCGCCGGTCACGCTCATGATCCCCGACATCCCCTGGGCGATCAGGTCGAAGCCCGGGCGCCGGGCGTAGGGGCCGCTCTGGCCGAACCCAGAGATGCTGGCGTAGATCAGGTCGGGCCGGTGCTCCACCAGCCGGTCGTAGTCGATCCCGAGCCGTTCCGTGACCCCCGGGCGGAAGTTCTCCACGACGACGTCCGCGCTCTCCACGAGGCTGTAGAACGCGCGCAGTTGAGCCTCGTCCTTCAGGTTCAGGGCCACGCTTCGCTTGTTGCGATTGAGCGCCAGGAAGGGCGCGTTGTCCTCGCCCTCCAGCTCCATCCCCTGCCCTCCCATGCGCCTTGAGATGTCCCCCCGGCCTGGGGGCTCGACCTTGACCACGTCGGCCCCGAGATCGCCCAGGATCATCGTGCAGAACGGACCGGCCATCACCTGGGTCAGGTCCACGACCCGAACACCGTCCAGCGCGAGGCTCGCCATCGGTCAGACACCTGTGAGAAGCGAAAAGTGTTCTTCCACCGTCGGCCTCCTTCCTTCAGAGCCCATGGGCGCCCCGGTCCAGCGCTTCCGCCATGATCTCGGCCACGTGGCGGACCTCGATCCCCGCGCCCTCAAGGTGGAGGACGCATCCCGGGTTCGCCGAGAGGACCCGGGACGCGCCGGTCCCGCGGAGAGCGTCGACCTTTCGTTCCCGCATCCGGCCCGCGAGCTCCGGCTGCGTGAGGCTGTAGGCGCCGCCCGCCCCGCAACACAGCTCCCCGTCGGTGGGACGCTCGACGGAGAGTCCGGGGACCCGGGCAAGGAGCCGGTCCACCTCGTCGTCGACGCCCTGCACGTTCTTCAGGTGGCAAGGAGCCTGATAGACCACGGTCTCCTCCAGGGGAGCGACCGACGGCAGCTCGGCGCCGGACGCCACCTCGGCGAAGTCCCGCACCCGGCCGGCGAACGCCGCCGCCGCCTCGGTCCCCAGAAGGCGACCGTACTCCCGCATGGCGGCCCCGCACCCGGCGCTGTTCACCACGATCTCCCCGTCGGTGCCGGCGTAGGCGCTCACGACGCGCCGGGCCAGGGCCTTCCCCTGCTCCTCCCGTCCCATGTGCAGATGGACCGCGCCGCAGCACGGGGGAGCCGGATCGATCCGGACTCCGTAGCCCGAGGCCTTGAGAACCTTCAGCGTCGCCCGATGGGTCTCCCTGAACCACGCGTCCATGACGCACCCCCTGAAGAGGTGAGCGGGGTGCTCCCCGGACGCGGGCCGCAGCGGCGTGAAGAGCTCCCGCCACTGGATCCGACGGGCGACACGCCACCGGCTGGGAAGGAGCCGGTCGAGGCGGAGGGTCTGGACCAGGGCGAGCACTAGGGTCAGGACCTTCAGCGCGCCCCGGGAGGCGAGGACCGCGAGACCGAGATCCTCCACCCGGGCTCGGAGCCTGCGAAGAAGCGGCGACGGCGTCCTCCCCTCGTCCCCGGACGCGCCCCGGGCCCGGAAGGCCCGCTCGGTGGCGCTTCGGGCTTGCTCCATGAGTGCGCCGAACTCCACACCGGAGGGGCACGCGGGCTCGCAGGCCCGACACTGAACACAGGTCTCCATGGACTCGACGAACTCGGGGTCGGCAGGGCGCACCTCTCCCGTCTGGAGGAGGCGCATGCCGGCGATGCGTCCCCGGGGGCCGTGCTGCTCCCTGTGGGTGACCTGGTAGGTGGGACACGCTGAGAGGCAGAGTCCGCACTGGACGCAGCGGTCGAGAGCCTCCTGATCGAAGGTCACGCCGGAAGCCCCCGGGTCGCGAACAGCCCCTCCGGGTCGAGGGCCCGCTTCAGCCGGACGTCGAGACCCGACGCAGCGCCCGGGGACCCGAACGCCCCGATCTCCGCGTTCCGGTCGAGGACCAGGGCGCGCCCACCCAGGGACTCGGCCTGGGCCCGCAGGGAGGGGAGCGAGCCCGCCGAGGGGCGGGCGTGGACGACGCCCAACCCGAGCTCGGCGGCATAGTCGCCGTCGATGCGGGCGACGAGCTCGTCGACGTGCTCCGGAGGCACCGCCACTCGCACTCCCTCAGGGAGGGAGGGCTGGCTCGAAGGAACAAGGCCGGCGCGGCGGGCCTGCTCCCTGCAGTCCTCCGGGTGCCCTTCCAGGAGGACGTGGCGCCGCTCCCGATCCGCCACGACCGCGGTGGGACGGAAGAAAGAATCCGGCCCGACCCTCGGGTCCTCCGTCGAGAACCACCCGCTGAACGCCGGCAGGGGTCGGACCCGGAGGGTCAGCTCGGTGAGCACCGCCAGGGTGCCCCAGGACCCGCAGAGGAGGCGCGGGAGGTCGTACCCGGTGACATTCTTCACCGTGGGTCCACCGAAGCGCATCGCCTCCCCCCGGGCCGTCACGAGGCGCCCTCCCAGGGCCCATTCCCGGACGTGGCCGACGCCGAGCCTCCGGATCCCCGTGAGGCCCGACGCGATCCGCCCCCCGACGGTCGACCCCGGGCCCTCGATCGGACACTCCTGCCCGCGCTCCGCGAGGGCTGCGTCGAGCATGCCCACCGGAGTGCCCGCCCGGACCGTGACGGTGAGGTCCTCGGGCTCGTGGGAGATAATCCCGGTGTGCTCGGCCACGCCCAGGGCCCGCGGCTCCGGCCCCCGGGGGGGCGGCATGCGGTCGAGGAGCGTGCCCGCACCTCGGATCTCCACGGCGCTTCCGGAGTCACGGGCGGCGCGGAGGGCTTCCGCGATCGAGGCTTCGGTCACAGCCACGTCCCCTGCGGCACCAGGGACGGCCGGCCGGCTTCCACGCCCGACGAACGGTGAAGGATCTTCTTGCCGGGGTTGGCCAGGCCCGTGGGCTCCAGCGCCTCCCGGACCCGGGCGTGGAGGTCGAGCTCCTCCGGCATCATGACGTCGGGGTTGCTGTAGAGGAAGTCGCGCTTCTCCAGTCCGACGCCGTGCTCCCCGGTCAGCACGCCGCCGGCCTCCAGGGCCGCCTCCACGATCCGCTCGCCGCAGGCGAAGACCCGCTCGAGCTCGCCCTCTCGGCGGCGATCGAAGAGGATGAGGGGGTGAAGATTGCCATCCCCGGCGTGAAGTACGTTCACGACCTCCACCCCCTCGTCGGCCGCGATCTCCATGACGCGGTCGAGGACATCGGCCAGGCGCGTCCGGGGAACGACCACGTCGTGCAGATAGTAGTCGGGCGCGACCTTGGCCATCGCTCCCGCGATCGCCTTCCGTCCCTTCCAGAGCTTTCGTCGCTCCTCCTCGTCGGCGGCGGTCCGCACCCCCCCGCCGCGCCGGACGGCCTCCTCGACGGCGATCTCCACGCCCTCCTCGACCTCGTGCTCGAGCCCCTCGAACTCGACCAGCAGGATCGCGCCCGCCTCGGTGGGATACCCCGCGCCCGCAAAGTCTTCGACCAGGCGCACGGCGGCCTGGTCCATCAGCTCCAGGGCCACTGGCACGCATCCGCGGGCGATGATCCCCGAGGTGGCCTCGGCCGCGCCCCGGAGCCGGTCGAAGGAGAGGAGCAGCGTCTTCACCCGTGGTGGGACCGGCACCAGCCGCACGCAGATCTGCGTGACGACGCCCAGCGTGCCCTCCGCCCCGACAACGACCCCCCTGAGGTCGTATCCGTTGGCCTCCGGGGCCGGCGATCCGAGGCGCCGGAGCTCTCCCGAGGCGTCCACCAGGTCCAGAGCCAGGACGTGCCAGGAGGTCACGCCGTGGGCGAGGCAGTGGGCGCCTCCCGCGTTCGTGCCTACGTTTCCGCCGATCGTGCTGGCGATCCCGCTGGAAGGATCCGGGGCGTACCGGAGGCCGTGCCTCCGGGCGGCCCGGTCGAGGGTGAGATTCTCGACGCCGGGCTCGACCCAGGCGCGCCGGCTCCTCTCGTCGATCCGCCGAATCCGGTTCATGCGCCCCAGGCCGATGACGACGGTCTCGTTCAGCGGGACCGCTCCGCCGGCCAGACCGGTGCCCGCCCCTCTCGGCGTGAAGCCCGCGCTGTGGTCCGCGCAGGCCCGCACGACTCCCCGGACCTGCTCCGCGTCCGACGGCAGGCAGACCGCGAGCGGCTCGGCGTTGAGGAACCCCGCGTCGGAGCGGTACATGGCGCGACCGTACTCCGAGGCGACGAGTCCTTCGTCCCCCAGGATCTCCCGCAGCCGATCGATCAGCGCGCGCATCTCAAGGACTCCCGGATCGCGTCCCGCCGGGTCCACCCCTCAGGCTGTTCATCCGTCAGATCAGCTCCAGGACCCAGAGGGCGTAGACCGCGCCCATCGCGAAAATTCCGTTCACGAGCGTGACCCCGCCGTAGGAGATCAGCGCCGCCCTGAGAGACATCCGGGACAGCGAGGTGCAGACCCAGAAGTAGCTCGAGTTCACGTACTTGACGATGATCGAGCCCGCGGCCCCGGCGAGCATCGTCGCCTCGGGGCTGAGGCCCAGGGTGTCCATCATGGGCGCGGCGATGGAGGCCGCGGTGATCACGCCCACCGTGGTGGAGCCGGTGATCATGTTGCCCACCACCCCCAGGGCGAAGGGGAGGAAGATCGCCGGGAGCCCCGTATAAGACATTCCCTGGGCGATCGCGTCCACCGCCGGGGTCTCCCGGAGAATGAAACTCAGGGAACCGCCCAGGCCCGTGACCATGATGATCATCGCCGAGAGCCGGAGCGCGTTCTCGATCCACTCGTCCTTCCGGGCATCGGCCTGGTCCCGGGTGGTGTTGCGGTAGGCCAGGAGCACCCCGATGCCGAGCGCCACCACGGGCCATCCGAGATAGAGCATCACGGTGTTCACCAGATGGTCCTCGGGAAGAGTGAACCGGGTGACGCTCTGGCCCGCGATAAGGAGGAGAGGGATGAGGATCGGAGCGTAAGCCCACGCCGTGGACGGGAGCTCCGACTCCCGGCCCCGATCCTCGAACGAACGCCCCACGAATTCCTCGGAAGGAGGCGATTCGATGTGCGGCCCGACGACGAGGGAATAGACCCAGCCAGCCAGCGCCCCCACGAAGGTGGCCACCGTGCCGTAGACGATCACGGTTCCGATGTCCGCCTCCACCAGGGCCACGGCGGCCAGCGGGCCCGGAGTCGGGGGAACCAGGGCGTGGGTGAGCTGCATCGCCCCCACGAGCCCCGTCGACATGACGCTCATGTTGACGCCGGTGCTCGCCGCGGCGGAGTGGACCAGGGGATTCAGGATCACATAGCCCACGTCCGAAAAGATGGCGATCCCGATCACGAAGCCGCTGAGGGTCAGGGCGAGGGGCATCCGGGTCTCCCCGACCCACCCGATCATCGACGTCGTGATCCGCTCCACCGCCCCGGTATGCTTGAGCGCCTCCGCCAGGATCGAGCCCAGGACGATCACCACCGCGATGCTCTGGATCGTCCGTCCGAACCCGTGCTCGAAAGCCTCGATGAACGCCGTGCGGTCGACGCCGGGGATCGCGGCGAAGAGGAGGATGGGGACGAGGAGCGCGATGAAGACGTGCCAGTCGTACTTCGTGATCACGAGGAAGAGGAGGGCCACGACACCGAGCAGTCCCCCCAGGGCGATGACGAGGCTTTCCGTGATCATGCCTTCCACCGCGATCCCTCCTCCGCAGACGTTCGGCTCCGGACATCGGTCCCCCGTACTCGGTCCCGGACGATGTGGCCCCGAGAGGCCGAGGTCCAGGATAAGGCCCGGCGTGTCGGCGCGGGAGCCGAGAATCGGACCCGATTCGGGATCACCCCGTCCGCCGTGAGCGCACTCCCCTCATCGATGAGAGGACCTTGCACCGGCGGAAGATGACTCTGCGCGAGTTCGGCTGAACAAAAAGGAAGGTCGGATTCGGATCCGCGGCACCCGCTCCCTTCACCGCTCGGCGCGAGTGCTCGGATCGATCGAGTCCAGGACGAGCTCGATGAAGTCGGAGTAGTATCTGCCGGAAAGCCAGCGCACCACGACCACGAGGTCGGACCCCGGATCGACGAAGATCCGGTTGATTCCGCCACCGGAGTGCCAGATCGCCCGCTCCGACGCCTGTGGGACCCTCCGGCGTCCCGTGTTCAGGCCGTGGTTCATGAAGCCTCCGCGGTCCACGGTCCCCGGCGTGGTCGCCAGGCGGATCCACTCCTCTGAGAGGACCTGGCGCTCCTTCCAGCGGCCATTGCGCAGGAAGAGGTATCCGAATCGCGCCTGGTCCCGGGCGTTGATCCACATGCCGCCGCCCCAGTGGCCTCCGCCGCTCACCGACTGCATGAGCTGTCCGTCGATCAGGGCGAAGGAGTTCTCGTATCCGTGCCACCGCCACGTGGACGAGGCATCGATCGGATCCATCACCAGCTCTTTCAGCACCTCCGGCAAGGGACGGCTCCACACATTTTGTGCGGCCAGAGCCGCCACGTTGACCCGGACATCGTTGTACTTGAAGACCGTGCCCGGCTGGTGCCGGGAACGCGTCACCCACTCGGGGGAAGGCTCTCCCTCGGGACGGTCCACCCAGTCCGGCTTTCCCCAGAGGGTGCCCTCCCAGTCGCTCGTCTGACGGAGCAGGTGCTCCCAGGTGATCTTCCGATTGTGCTCCGTATCGAAGAGCTCGAAGGTCTTGAAGGGCCCGAGCCGAGCGCCGACACGGCGTACCGCGGTGACCGGCGCCATGTACTCGTGGACGGGATCGTCCAGGCTCTGGATCAGGCCCCGATCGTACGCCAGTCCCACGGTCGTGGTGACGAAGCTCTTGGAGACGCTGAACGTCATGTCCACCCGCTCGGGATCTCCCCACTCAGCGACGATGTATCCATTGCGTACGATCATCCCCGCCTGGGGGCCGCGGGGCTTCGTCGGACCCACCAGCTCGTTCAGCGGCTCGCCGGGGGGATAGAGGAGCATCTGGAGATGCAGGTCGTGAATGAACCCTGCGTGAGCGGTGTCCGACGCGAAGGTAACCGCCTCCTTCACGAGGGCGGGATCCATCCCCACGGCCTCGGGCGAGCGGTGCTGCCACGCGTTGCCTGGCTCCGGGAAGTAAACCGGTCCGGACTGGGCGTGGAGCGGCGAACTTGCTGCCACGAAGACTGCGCACAGTGAGCCAAATGCCACGACCCCCGACGCGCTGCTCCGCGACCCGCGGATCGTGGGACGCGTGGGACGACCCTCCATCCGATGCACCGTGAGCTCATCTCGAAGCAAACCTCTGCCCGTCGCCATCAGTTGCTCGAAGCGGCGGTTTGGATCGATCCGATGATTCCCTCGATGAACTCGGCGAAGTAGTCGCCGTCCAGCCAGCGCACGACAACGACCAGGTCGTTCTCGCGGTCCACGTAGATCCGGTTCACGCCGTGACCGGAGTGCCAGAATGCGCTCTCGGGAGCGGCCGGCACCGACCTCCGGCCCGTGTTCAGGCTGTAGTTCATGAAGCCGTAGCCCGGATTCAGCTCTCCAGGGGTCGTGCCCATCCGGATCCACTCCTCCGATAGTATCTGACGGTCCTTCCAGCGACCGTTCCGCAGGAAGAGATAGCCGAAGCGCGCCTGGTCCCGGGCACTGATCCACATCCCGCCGCCCCAGTGGCCTCCACCGCTCACGGACTGCATGAGCCTTCCGTCGATCATCACCCAGGAATTCTCGTATCCGTGCCACCGCCAGGTCGACGAGGCGCCGATCGGATTCATGACCAGTTGCCTGAGCACTTCGGGCAGGGGCCTTCGCCAGACGTTGAGGGCCGCGAGGGAGAGGGCGTTCACTCTCACGTCGTTGTACTCGTAGTAGGTGCCCGGCTCCTGGAGCTCGCGGATCTCGCCGTCGAAGCGATCGGACCAGGTGGGCCTGCCCCACAGCTCTCCCTCCCACTCATTGATCTGTCGGAGCATGTGGTCCCACGTGATCTTCCGGTTGTGCTCGGTGTCGTAGGGCTCGAGGATCTCGAAGGAACCGTCCGTCCGAACCGCGGTGATCGGCGCCATGTAGCTATGGACGGGATCGTGGACGTCTTCGATGAGCCCCCGGTCGTACGCGAGGCCCACCGTGGTGCTCACGAAGCTCTTGGTGACGCTGAACGTCATGTCCACTCGCTCCGGCTCGCCCCATTCCGCCACGATGTAGCCGTTCCGCACGACGATCCCGGCAGGAGGTCCATGGGGCCGAACCGGACCCGTGAGCTCCCCGATGGGCTCCCGAGCCGAGAAATTCACCAGGAGGTGCCGTCTCAGGTCTCGGGGGGCTCCCTCGTGGTCGGGATCAGACGCGATGGATACGGCTTCCTGCAAACGCGCGGGATCCATGCCCACGTCCTCGGGGGAGCGGTGCTCCCACGCTCCCCGCTCCGGGAAGTNNGGCCGGCCGGCACGCACGCAAGGAGCACAACGAGGACGGTCCGGGCGAAGAGCCCCGAACCGGACGCGTGGTCCGGAGGCGCCCCGAGCGCTTTGCTGATTGTGTGTCTCATCATGCTTCCTCTCTCAGGAGGGATCGCGTCGTGACGCCGTCACACGGCCCTCACGAGATTCCCGGATTGTTGTCCCGCTCGAGGTCCGGCAGGGGCATGCAGGTCTGATCTCCATGCTGAGGACTTGAGGGGAAGAGATCGATCGAATACCGCTCCAGGAAGCGCCGGGAATCCCCCATCCGGTGGCCCTCGAGGAGCAGGGTACGGGCCTTTTCGTCGGCGATCTTGCGCAGCATGTCCTCCTCGGTCGCCGTCTCCGCGGGATCCACCGGCGTGGCGATCCCGTGGAGGACCCGAAGCTCGTCCAGGATATCGCGAGCCGCGTCGCCGCCTTCGATCTCGGCAATGATGAACTGGACCTCGATCCAGCTCGCGAGCCGCAAGGGAGAGGAGCGCGAGCCGTGCTTCTCGGTGGCCATGAGCTGATAAGCACCGCTGAACGACGACTGTCCGGCGTCCACCACGGTGGGCCTGGGATCGGGAATGGCCGTGTCGTCAATGGTGAGGTCATGGTATGGCGGACCGACGACGAGGCGTCGGTTTCCCCAGGTGAAGGACCACACCGTGTTCGTCTCCCTCCCGGTGTTCCCCGAATATTCCAGCTCGAACTCGAACCCCTCTCCCACCTGGTTCGCGTCAGCCAGGGCTTCCGAGTCCTGGCCGAGCTGCAGCTCAGCCCGCGCCCTACCTACCAGAGCCGTGTTTCGAATGTCGGAGCCGGCATCGGCCGCGTTGATCGCCAGGGTGAAGTCCTCGATCGCCAGCGAGTAGACCTCTGCGGAGGTCAGCTCGGGACCCGTGTTGTTGAAGGCCAGCGTGCAGAAGAGGTCGGCGAGATAGAGCCGGGTGTAGCCGGAAAAGAGTGAGACCCGGGCGAGCTCCTCCGAGTTCTCTGGGTCGCTCACGAAGGTCGGGAAGGCTCCGTCGAGGATGTCCTCCTGGAGCCCCTTCGAGGTCGTCGCCGCGATCTGGAGCGTCGTGTATGGCTCGTTCGCGACGATGTCGTTCGCGGGATCGATGCTACGCCGGTCGATCTCGTCACGGCGCACGAAGGACCCGCCCCAGATCAGCTCGTCCGCGAAGAGGCCTCCGTACACCGCGGCGTCGGCGGCGCCCACGGCGAAGTCCGACGTCGACCCGATCAGCCTGGATTGAAACGCGCCCTCCCCTTTGATCCCGTCCCCACTGATCGCGTTTGGATCCGGCTCCACCTCGAGGAACGAGTCGCATCCCACGAACGCCATCAAGAGCAAAGCCGGGGAGATCAGTCGGAACATCCGTCCGAACGAGGCTCCAATCGAAGCGTAGCACATGGACATCACTCCTCGGGTTTCTCCCGGGCAGGAGGAAGAAATCGTGCGCTCTTGTGTAGAGCGTGTTCTTCGTCCCGCCTGGGACCGTAGCGACAAGGGCGACACGGGACTCAGAACGTCACGGTCAGGCCGAGCCAGAAGGTCCGCATCTGCGCGAAGGTGCTCGCGAAGTTGTTGCGGATGAAGTTGTCTCGAGACCCCTGAACGTCGGTCTCGGGCTCGAGGATCGAGAACGGCGTCCACGTGACCAGGTTCCGCCCCGCCAGGTTGGCACGGACCGACTCCGCGCCGAAGCGGGTGACCCACCGCTCCGGGAGCGTATAGCCGATGCTGAGCTCGCGGAACTTGATGTAGTCGCCGTCTTCGATGAACGCCCCAAAGTAAGAGTTCTCGATCATCGCCTGGTGCTCCGGGGAGTAGGTGTGGCGCATCGCGTATTCCCTCCCGAAGGCGTCGCCTCCCGGCGTCGTGACAAACGGAGTTCGGAACGCTCGGGTCACGTTCAGCAGGTCCGCTCCGGCCACGCGGTCGAAGAGGGCAGAGATCGTGAGGTTCCGGTAGAGTGTGAAGCTCGTCCGGAGGCTCTGCTCCGCGTCCGGCCAGGGGGAGCCCACCACGCGACGGGCGCTTCCGTCCCCGAGGTTCCCCGGTGCCAGCTCGAAGCTCGTGATATTGCCGTTCTCGTCCCGGGTCGCGGTGCTCACCACCTGGCTGACGTAGGCGCCGGGGGCGAAACCCGTTTGGAAAACCTGCGATCCGGCGGCCCGGCTGCCGCCGGCCGCGCCGGTGGGGAAGAAGATCGGGGCATCGAGGCCGAGGTCCGTGATCACCGGATCGAACTGGCTGTGGTTGATCTGGAGGCTCCACTGGAAGTTCGGCTTCCGCAGCAGATCCCCCCGGAGGCTCAACTCGATCCCCGAGTTCTCCATGAGCCCCAGGTTCACCAGCCGACTGCCCGGGAACCCGCTGGACGGCGCAACCGGTTGGGGCACGATGAGATCACGGATGTCGATGTTGTAGTAGGTGAACGTCACGCCCATCCGATCGTTGAAGAGCCCGGCGTCGAAGCCGATCTCCAGCTCTTCGCTTCTCTCGGGTCCCAGTTCGGGGTTCCCGGGGTTGTCCGGGGTGATCCCTCCCACGAGCTGACCTCCGATCGTCACCGGGGCCGCCTGGAAGGTCTGATCCGCGGAATATGGGTCCGGAGATTGGCTTGCCGTACCGTACGCAGCGCGGACTCTCAGGTTGTTAACTTTGTCGATGTTCCAGAACGGCATCTCGCTCACGACGAGGGAAGCGTTGACGCTCGGTGACCAGATGGCACCCACGTCGGCGCCGAGAGACGCGTTGTCGTCGACGCGGATCGCGCCGGTGAGGAAGGCGTATTCGTCGTAGCCGAAGCGCTGCTGCAGGAAGGCGCCGGCCTCTTCCTGCTCCACGAGACCACTTTCGCCCGACGAGATGAAGGCCGCGTTGCAGCTCGTCACCTCGTCGTTGGGGAATTCCTCCCCGTCACAGATGACCCACTCGGTGCTCCGAAGGAAGAGCTGTCCGCCGAATGTGGTCCAGCGCCGGATTCGCTCTCCCACCGAGCCCGTGATGGTGGCCGTGTAATCCGCCGTGATGAGCTCGGTGGTGTACCGCCGCTCGGTGACGCTCCCCTCGTCCACCCGGGAGATCCCCGTGGGGTCGAAGAACCAGAGGTTGTACCGGTCTCGCTCCACGCGGTCCAGGCCGATCGTGAGGCGGTTGCTGAGCCACTCCGTCGGCCTCCACTGAAGGTTCAGGCTCGAGATGCTCCGGAAGACGTCGTCACCTTGCTCGACCATCTCCAGCATCGTCGAGAAGGGCATCCCGAAGTTCCCTTCTCTTCCCTCGCACCACCCGGTCGTTCCCGGCTCCACCTCCAGGAGAGCGTCCCTCGCGCACACGCCGTCGCTCCCGAAGGCTGCGACCGGACTCCCGAGGAATCCGTTGACGCCCAGGCCAGAGCCCGTCGAGTTGTCCTGAGGATACTGACGCTGTGAATCGACGATTCCCAGCCTCGCGCCGACGGTCAGGTTCTCCGTCAGCTCGAAATCCACGTTCCCCCGGAGATTCAGGCGGTCATAGAAGTTGGACTTCACGACGCCCTGCTCCGTCGAATAGTTGATCGACGTCAGGTAATTGAAGCGGTCACCTCCTCCGGTGGCGGAGATGCCGTATTCCAGGATGTTCCCCGTCTGAAACGGTCGGGTGTCCGGGTTCTCGAAGGGATTGTGCGTGATGAACACCTCGCCGGTCACCGGATTCTGCTCGGCGGGAAAGCCGGAGATCCTGGGATCATTGAGATCGGTCACGCCGAAGAAGTTCGTGACATTTGAGTAGTTGTCCGGGTAGTCCCACTGGTTCTGGACCAGGCCGAGACGGGTGGAGAGGGTGATCGTCGGCTCTCCGGACTGCCCTCGCTTCGTCGTCACGACGATGACTCCGGGCGCGGCCTCACTTCCATAGAGCGCCGTGGCCGCCGGACCCTTGATGACCTGGATGTTCTCGATTTCGT
>JABAHQ010005590.1_pt2 | contig 16338 bp, 15 predicted proteins | sample 7062091 | NCBI WGS metagenome assembly JABAHQ01 (sample SAMN14534359, study PRJNA622989) | marine sediment metagenome | biome: marine biome [ENVO:00000428]; feature: marine pelagic biome [ENVO:01000023]; material: deep marine sediment [ENVO:00002113] | place: India: Gulf of Kutch | collected...
GTGTGCTCCTATAAAATCGAGGGACGTTCGAAAACCATTTATTATCTTTCGGTGGTGGTGCGCAATTACCGGCGCGCGATCGACGATATGATGCGCGGCATGAAGTTCGATCCGCAACTGCTGGAGGAACTCAACAAAACCGCCAACCGGGGATTCACTTCGGCGTTTCTGATTCCGAAGGCAGACCACGAAACCGAGCGGTTCGAATCGCCGCAGGAAGACCAACTGCCGCAGGTCTTCGCCGGGCAGGTGAAAGGCGAACGCGCCGGCGGCTGGATGGAAGTCGAGGTCAAAAACCGCATCGAGGTGGGCGACCGGCTGGAATACATCTCTCCAACGGGTCAGCGTTATTTCAAGATCGAAGCCATCGAAAATCCCAAAGGCGAATCGGTATCCGTCGCCCACGGCGGTAACGGTTGCGTGTGGATTCCCGCGCCCGGTCCGGTGGAACCCTACGCCCTGCTCTCCCTCTCTTGTTCAGAGGGGGAGCGTGTTGACCGTTAACAGCTATTGAGAATCGTTCTTGGGGCCGGGTTTTTTGGAGGCGTCGGCGATGACGATGATCAGCCCGAGGATGACGATCAGGCCCACCACCAGCCACACTTTCAGGGTTTCGGGTTTGGTATCGAAAATGTCATAAGTCATTGTGCCGTCAATGATTAGGACGAGGATGGCAAGGCCTGTAAGGTAGGCGTATTTTTTCAAGGAGTTAGTCCTTTTTAGGGTAAACCGGGTTGCGGCTCCGGCGCGGGTGGCCGGAAAAATTCCATTCTATTTTATCATTATTGTGTAAGTTATTTCCGGTTTCCGGAGACTCGGTATATAATATGACGATTCTTGACCGGATTGATATTAAACAGGTTATATTATCTTGGAACCCCGGGTTCCAAAGAGCGGTTATTCCCTCTCAATTTATTTATTGGTTTCAAACAGATAAAAGGAAAGTGATTCATTATGGCGATCCCCATCGGGCAGGCGTTAAAAGTCGGGTATTACATATTCAAACAGAAACTGAAGGGCCGCAAGCGGTACCCCCTGGTGTTGATGCTGGAGCCGTTGTACCGGTGCAACCTGGAGTGCATCGGCTGCGGTAAGATTCAGAAGCCGAACGACATTCTGAAACAATATCTGACGGTGGAGCAGTGCCTGAAAGCTTCCGAAGAATGCGGGGCGCCCATTATTTCCCTGGCCGGCGGGGAACCGCTGATCCATCCGGACATCGTGGAAATCGTCAAAGGTTTGATCGATCAGGGCCGTTACGTTTACCTGTGTACCAATGCGCTGTTGCTGGAACGTTTTCTGGATCAAATGCCGCAAACTCCGCAGTTGACCTTTTCCATTCATCTGGACGGCCTGAAAGAGCATCACGATCATATTTGCGCGGAGGAAGGGGTTTACGACAAGGCCATTGCCGCCATCAAGGTGGCCAAGGCCCGCGGTTTCCGGGTGACCACCAACACCACCTTCTTCGACGGGGTGACGGTGGAGGAAGCCGAAAAGTTTCTCGACCATCTTTCGCCGCTGGGCATCGACGGGATGACCGTCGCCTCCGCCTTTCAGTACCCGGACGCACCGACGCAGGACCGGTTTTTCGGGCGGCGCCGGACTCAGGAATTTTTCAAACAACTGTTGTCCAAAAATAAAGACGGCCGCTGGAACTTCAGTCACTCCCCGTTTTACCTGGAATTTCTGGAAGGCAAGCGGGATTATTCCTGCACTCCCTGGGGCAATCCCTGTTACTCCGTTCTCGGATGGCAAAAACCCTGCTACCTGCTGGACGAGGGTTATGAGCAATCCTTCGAGGCGTTGATGGAATGCACCGATTGGGAAAATTACGGCCATCTCAACCATGAAAAATGCAAGGATTGCACCGCGCACTGCGGTTACGAAGCGACCGCGGTGGAAGATTCCACCCGCGGATTGAAGAACATGCTGGTTTCCGCCAGGTCGGTTTTAATGTAACGCGATATTCCTTCGGGACGATTCTCCTTCTCCGGCTCCTCCGGTTTGAATCCGGAAAAACCCGCGCATTATTTTATTTTCCCGGTCTGCCAGATAGGTTAATCTATAAATATATTTACACTCCAAACACCTGTATCCTGAACGGGTTGAATAATTTTAAGTATTTGATATAATTGACGTAATTAAATTGTCGTTATGTCCAATATGAGGAAATTCAATGGAAAACATCATTAGTGTCCCGCCCCTGTCCTGTTTACGCGGTTTCCGGGTCTGGTGGCTGGCCGGTGCCCTGCTGTTTTTAGGAGCCTGCGCCTCCACAAATCCGCAAGAAAAGAAATTGCAGGCTCAACAGCATTTCGACGAAGCCATGAAGGCCGATTCGTTGAATCTGCAAAAGGAAAAAGTCGCCCATCTGAAAGAAGCCATTCGCATATCGCCCCAGGAACCGATGTATTGGGTCGCGTTGGGGAACGCGTACTTTAAAAACATGGACCTGGATCGCGCTGAAAAGTCGTACTTGAAAGCCCTCAAGGCGGACCCTGAATACCAGGGCACCTACCGTCAGATCGGCCGCCTGTATATGCAGAGGAGCGAATGGAAAAAAGCCATCTTTTACCTGGGCAAGGCCTTGCAAAAACCCAACGTGATTGACCCGGTTCAACTGATGAACTGGCAGGCTTACAGTCATTACCGGCTGGGAGAACTGGCCCGGGCCGAGAAAATCTGGATGAGGGCGCTCGATATTCACGAAAGCAGTCAAATTCGCCTGAACCTGGCGCTGGCTTACAAGGAAGCGGAACGTTACGAACTGGCCCGCAACGCGTTGTTGAAAGCGTTGGAACTCAATCCCAAATTGATGCCGGCGCATTACGCCCTGGGAGAAATTTATTACCACAAGAACAAGTACGCCAGCGCCAAACGGCATTTTAAAGAAGTCATTGAGCTGGAACCCATGGGCGAACACGCCAAGTTTTCACAGAAATATCTGGACCGGATGGCTTCGAAAAAATAATCATGACCGAAGATTTTGGATCTTATTTAAAGCATCAAAGAGAGCTTCGCGGGGTTCCTCTGGATGAGATTGCGTTAACCACCAAAATCAGCATCAAGTTCCTCCGGGCGCTGGAGGAAGGCCGGTTCGAGGATTTGCCCGGCGAAGTTTTTATCAAGGGCTTTTTGAGGTCTTACAGTCAAGCCATCGGGGCCAACATCGAAGAGGTGATGGCCGCCTATCATGAATCCTCCGGCCAGCAGGAGGAAGCCCAGCCGGCCGCAGAGATTCCGGAAAGCCCCGCCCCCGAAGGTTCGCAATCCTCGCGTCAAAAAGCGCTGGCCGCGGCGGGCGTGGCCCTGCTGGTGCTGGGAATCGGGGTGTACTGGTTGACTTCGGATCGCTCGCCCCGCGGGACTTCTTCGGAAGACCGATCGACGGCCCGGGAAGAGGCCCGCGTCGAACCGGCCCCCGCCGAGGGCCCGGAAGCTCGGGAAGAGGCGGCCCAGGCCCCTGTTCCGGAGGCGGAAAAGGCCCCCGGGACTGCCGAAACCCCGCCGGAGATACCGGAAGCAGAGCCGCCGCCGGAAACCGTCGGTCCGCAGGCCCCGGAAGAGGCCAAGGCCGAACTGCCCACCCCCGCCCAACCCGTCCCCGAGGCGCCGGACACCCGCCCGGAAAAACAACCCACCGAACCCATTAAAAATACAGTTACAGTTCCTGAAAAAGATGCTATAATTAAAGACCTTCAAGATCAATCAGTTCCAAAACCCTTGGAAGAGCAAGAGGTTGCTGATGTGGGTGATCCATCGTTATCGCTGGTGATTCAGGTAAATGAAAACGCCTGGTTTAACCTGACAGTGGATGGGGAAAGGGATCAGGATTTTATTTTGCCGGCGGGCGGCTCGAAAACCGTCAAGGCCACAAATGAAATTGTTGTCACCGTTGGAAACCGGCGGGCCACTCAGTTGACCTTGAATGATCAACTGCTGGATTTACCGGAAAGCCCGGACAACGTCATTCGAAACTTAACCGTTAACGCAGAACTTCTAAATTAATCCATGGCTAAGATAGACGCATTTTTTAAATTGATGAACGATCAAGGTGCTTCGGACTTGCATCTGGTTGCCGGTTCCCAGCCCATTTTGCGCGTTCACGGGGAAATGGAACGCGTGAAGTATAAGGTGTTTGAAAACGACGAACTCAAAGCCATTCTTTACGAGATTTGCCCGGAGAACAAAATCAAAGTTTTTGAGGAAACCGGGGATATCGATTTCGGTTACGAGGTGCCCAATCTGGCCCGTTACCGCTGTAACTTCTTTCAGCAGAAATGGGGCATCGGTGCGGTTTTCCGGGAAATTCCCAGCGAAATTCTGACCGCCGAGCAGTTGGGTCTGCCGCCGGTGCTGGAAAAACTGTCCATGTTGCACAAGGGAATGGTGCTGGTCACCGGTCCCACCGGCAGTGGTAAATCCACCACGCTGGCGGCGATGATGGACTATGTCAACCGTAACAAGAAAGCCCACATCCTGACCGTCGAGGATCCGGTGGAATTTGTTCACAAGAGCCAGGGCTGTGTGGTCAACCATCGCGAAGTGGGCCAGCACACCCAGAGTTTTAAAGCCGCCCTGCGCGGCGCGTTGCGTGAAGACCCGGATATCATTCTGGTCGGTGAAATGCGGGATCTGGAAACCATCGAATTGGCGCTGGAGGCGGCCTCCACCGGTCACCTGGTGTTCGGCACCCTGCATACCCAGAGCGCGGCGAAGACCGTCGATCGTGTGATCGACGTGTTTCCTTCCAATCAGCAGGCGCAGATCCGCACCACCCTGTCGGAAAGTCTGAAAGGCGTGATCGCGCAGAACCTGTTCAAGCGCATCGACAAGAAGGGCCGGATCGCGGTTCTGGAAATTCTGGTGGTGACCCCGGCGACTTCCAATCTGATTCGCGAGGGTAAAACCTTCCAGATTCCTTCGGTCATTCAAACGGGTAAAAAATACGGAATGCAGTCGCTGGACGACGCCATTCTGGAAGCCCTGCAGGCCAAGAAAATCAGCGCCGAAGACGCTTATGACAAAGCCATCGTTAAAGAGCGGTTTGTTCAGTATTTGAAAGAGCCGCCGGAATTTTTATAGGTTGGGTTTATGAGAAAAGCGGAAATCGATCATATTTTAACGACCATGCTGGAAGCGTACGGGAATATTTCCGACTTGAATATTACCGTGGGCAAACCGTTGCAGGTGGAATCCTCGGGCAAATTGACGGAGGTGCCGACGCATCCGCCCATTCCCAAGGTCACCCCGTTCCAGGCGGAGATCATCGCGCTCAACCTGATCAATTCCGACCGCCGGTTGACGGAAATCCTGATCAAGACCGGATCGTGCGATACGTCTTATTATATTCAGGGCAAGGCGCGTTTCCGCGTCAATATTTTCAGCCAGCGCGGCAATTACAGTGTTGTTCTGAGAAAGCTGGAAACCCGCATTCCCACGATTCAGGAACTCAAGCTCCCGCCGCAGTTTGCCAAGGCGGCGGAGGAGAAAAACGGGCTGATCCTGGTGACCGGCGCCACCGGCAGCGGTAAATCCACCACCCTGGCGGCCCTTTTGAACAAGATCAACAATGACAAATCGGTGCACGTGATCACTCTGGAAGACCCGGTGGAATTCGTGCATCCGCACCTGAAATCCACCTTTAACCAGAGGGAGCTGGGCGGCGATTTCGATTCCTTCGCCACCGGCCTGCGGGCCGCCCTGCGTCAGGCGCCCAAGGTCATTCTGGTGGGTGAAATGCGCGACCGGGAAACCGTGGAGATCGGCATGAGTGCCGCGGAAACCGGCCACCTGGTGATGAGTACCCTGCATACCGTGGATGCCGGCCAGACCATCAACCGTATTGTCGGTATGTTCAGCCAGGAGGAAGAACAGCAAATCCGGATTCGCCTGGCGGACACCCTGCGCTGGGTCATCAGTCAGCGGCTGGTGCCGAAGGAGGGAGGCGGCCGCCAGGCCCTGCTCGAAATCATGAACAACAACATGCGCGTCAAGGACACCATTCTGAACGGGGAAACGGAAGACAAGACGTTTTATGACATCGTTCGGGAAGGCGACGCTTATGGGATGTGGACCTTTGACCAGCACATCGTCAAACTCTATGCCGAGGGCCTGATCAGCGAAGAGATCGCCAAGGCGTTCGCCACCCGTAAGGCGGTGGTGGCCCGCGGAATCGATAATATCAAAGCCAACAAGGGAGAGAAGACCACGGATATCGAAGGCCTCTCCATGGACGCAGCTTATGAAAAGCAGGCGGCCGCCAATAAGAAGCTTAAAAAGAAACGGGCTTCCTAACACCCGACCCGAGTGGGAGACTCGAATATGCTGATTACCTGTTCCAGTTGTTCCAAATCCATCAATCTGCCGGACGAGAAAGTCCCCCAGGGACAGGCGTTCAATCTCACCTGTCCCGGCTGTAAAACCAAAATGCGGGTGGACCAGCATTTAAAGCCGCCGGAGCCGGCAAATTCAGACTCTTCAGGGGGGTCCCTGGATACCTCTTCTATGGTGGTGCAGGATGAGGATTTTGAGGATGATGAGGAAATAGAGATTTATGACGAACACGATAAAATCGCCCTGATTCTCGATAAAAAGAACTATGACGCCTGGTCCTCGGTATTGACGGACCTGGAATTTAAACTTCAAACCGCCAAATCCCCGGAACACGCGGTTCACAAATTGAAATTCAATCAGTTTCATGTGGTTGTATTTCACGAGAAATTTGGCGACACTACTTTAGAGACCAGCCCGCTGTACGAATACATTGTAGAAATGCCCATGAGCACCCGCCGTAAAACGTTTATTGCGCTCATGGGGGATAATTTAAAAACGCTCGATAACATGGAGGCCCTGGCGTACAGCGTGAACCTGGTGGTGAATCAGAAAGACATCGACCAGCTGGAAACGATTTTAAAAAAGACGATCGGCGAAAACGATACGTTTTATAAAATCTATAAAGAAACCATGAGCGCCCTGGGCAAACTTTAATCATGACATTCAAACAGACACCCAACATTCAAAGATACTCGAACGGAGATGTCATCGTTTCAGAAGGCATTGTCAGCAACAACGCCTACATCATCATGGAGGGCAAGGTCAACGTGACCAAAAAAGTGGATAAGAAAAGCATCCTCATCAACTCCCTGGGCAAAGGTGAGGTGTTTGGCGAAATGGGATTGATATCCAAATCCGTTCGCAGTGCCACGGTGGTCGCCGTCGGCAACGTCACCATCGGCGTGATCGAAAAAGAACAGTTTGAATCGATTGTCAAACAACTCCCGGAAGACATTCGGGCCATCGTCAACGCCTTGGTTGAACGGTTGAGATACACCAGCGATCAATTATCCAAAATAGGACTGGAATTGGAAAAAACGCGAAGCATCATTTCCTCCTTTTCTTCGCAACATTAGAACCGGGGTACCCAGATCATGGCAACATTCAAGTACAAAACCACCATCAACGGCAAAGTTCAATCCGGCGAGGTCGAAGCCGAAGACGAACAGGGAGCCATTGCCAAGCTCAAGCAGAAAAATATACAGGTCGACAGCGTCAAGAAAAAAACCGAAAGCGCGCTGTTCGGACCCAAGAAAGAGAAAATCACCGAACGGGACATCGTTATTTTCACCCGTCAGTTTTCCACCATGGTGGATGCCGGCCTGCCGCTGGTGCAGTGTCTGGAAATCCTGGGAAAGCAATCCGACAATAAGACTTTTGGTGAAGTGATCCTGAATATCAAGGGTCAGATTGAAGTGGGCAGTGATCTTTCGGACGCGCTCCGCAAACACCCCAAGGTGTTCGACTCCCTGTACTGCAACCTGGTGGAAGCGGGTGAGGCCGGAGGTATTCTGGATACCATTCTGGCGCGTCTGGCGGCCTATATCGAAAAAGCGCTGGCCCTGAAGAAAAAAGTCAAGTCCGCCATGGTTTATCCCACCGCGATCGTCACGGTTGCCGTGGGCGTCGTGGCCTTTCTGATGATCTTCGTTATTCCGACGTTTGCCGCCATGTTTGAAGGCGGCGGGGCGGAGTTGCCGGGACCCACCGCAATCGTCATGGCGATCAGTGATTTCTTCCGTAACCAGTGGTATATCATCCTGGGCGGGCCGGTTTTGTTTTATTTTCTTTTTAAGAGGGTGTACGCCACCGAACGGGGAAATACCGAAATCGACCGGTTTGCCCTGAAGTTGCCGGTCTTCGGAATGCTCATTCGTAAAGTATCCGTGGCCAAATTCGCCCGTACCCTGGGCACCCTGCTGGCCAGCGGCGTGCCTCTGATCGAAGGTATGGACATCTGTGCCCGGACCTCCGGCAACAAGATTGTCGAATTCGCGATCCTCAATACCATCGAGGCCGTTAAAGAAGGTGAAACCATTGCCGCCCCGCTCTCCCGTGAAGGCGTGTTTCCGCCCATGGTGATCCAGATGATCGACGTCGGTGAGTCTTCCGGTGCCCTGGATGCCATGCTGAGTAAAATCGCCGAATTTTATGACGAAGAAGTCGATACCGCCGTAGAAGGCCTGACCGCCCTGCTGGAACCCGCGCTGATGGTGTTTCTGGGTCTGGTGGTCGGTTTCATCGTCGTCGCGATGTATTTGCCCATCTTTAAAATGGGTGAAACCGTCTAATTCTGATTTGAAGAAGGGCGGGATAAATCCTGCGGTGGATTTGCATGGGCCCGCCCCGGAAGGACCCTCATGGCGCTAACGCGGGAAAACCCGGATCAAGAGCTTCTCCTTCGGGTGAAAACGATCATGGTGTTACGGATCGTTTTCCTGACCGGTTTTGTGTTGCTGGTCATCGCGTTTGAACGGAACTCCACCACCAAAACCCCCATCGTTCCCCTCAGCGCGGTTCTTTGCGCCGCTTATATGCTGGCTCTGGCCGGCGCCATTCTGCTTCGCATCAACGCCAATTTAATGAAAGTGGCCTGGTTTCAGGTAATCGGAGACCTGTTCGTGGTGGGGGGCATCATTTTCGCCACCGGCGGGATCGAAAGCCCGCTTTCGTTCTTGTTTCTATTCGTCATCATCTCCGCCAGTGTCATGCTTCAGCGGGGGGCCAGCTACCTGGCCGCGTCCGGCGCCAGTATCATCTATGGATTGCTGGTGGATCTCGAGTACTTCAACCTCATTCAGCCGGTTTACTTCTTTCCCAAAAGCACCGTTTCCTATCAGGGCGCCTATGGGTTTTACATCATTGCCCTGAACATCGCTTCGTTTTTCTCCGTGGCTTACCTCAGCGGAATTCTCAGCCACCGCATGCGAATCATCAAGGACGAATTAAGAAACAAAAGCATCGACTTTAAAAAACTCCAGGAGTTTCATCGCAACGTGGTCCAGAACATGGTCAACGGACTGATGACCACCGACCTCGAAGGCCGAGTCACCTCCGTCAACATCGCCTGCGAAAGCATTACCGGATATCCCCTGGAAGAATGTATCGGCCGCTACTGTTACCAGTTGCTGCCCGTGGAAGAGCTGTCCCGGCTGTTCATCTATCGGAAAGGGGAGATACCCGCGCCCTATCAACTGGAAGGGGAATGCCTGCGGCGGGATGGCGCGGCCATTCTGGTTTCCATGAAAATCAGTCACCTCACCAATCCGGAAAACCTGGACCCCGGTTCTCCCAAGGCTCTGGAGGGTTATATCTGCGTGTTTGAAGACCGCACCGAGATGCATCGCCTCGAGGAAAAAATGAAGCAGTCCGAACAGCTGGCCGCCGTCGGCAAGTTTTCCGCCGGGCTGGCGCACGAAATCCGAAACCCCCTGGCTTCCCTCAGCGGATCCATCCAGGTTCTAAAGGAAACGCTGGCAACCGACGACCAACAAAAACGCCTGATGGACATCGTCCTCAAGGAAACCGAACGGGTCAACGCCATCGTCTCCGACTTTTTGTCCTATTCCCAGCCCCGAAAGAGCAAAACCACCGTCATCGACCTGACCCAGCTGCTGCAGGACATTGTTATTCTGATGAAAAACAGCAACGAGTACGATCCGACCATCAACATCAAACTCAACGTGCCGCAGGACCATATCATCATCCAGAGCGAGGAAGCCCAGATCAAACAGATGATCTGGAACCTGGCCATCAATGGCATTCAGGCGATGGACAAGTCCGGCAACCTGACCATGACCCTGAAAAAGGTCGACGGTTACAAGCATAAGGATTTTGAGACCAGCCGCCGGGGCGTTCTGCTGATCGTCGAAGATCAGGGACGCGGCATTTCCCGCGAACAGATGGAAAGTATTTTCGATCCGTTTTTCACCACCCGCGATGAGGGAGTGGGCCTCGGGTTGCCGACCGTCAAGCAGATTGTGGAACGGTTCGCGGGCCATATCGGGGTGGAAAGCGAGCCGGGACGCGGCACCTGTTTTGATGTGTTCCTGCCGCAGGAACGCGCCTTGTTGAGTCATCGCAATCCGGAAACAAAAGAATCCAGCCCGCAATCCCTCTCCACCGAAAAATAATTCTCGCGTCACGCCGAATCCTGTTAAAATCTGCCTCTTGTACTTTGGGTGTGACACCCGGGAGAAACGCGTGCATCCTTATCCATGGAAAACCATCGGAATCATCGCCTGGGCCGCCTGTTGCTGGCTGTTCGCGGGCTGCGCCGGAGTTTCTCCGCAGGACGAAGTCCCGCCGGAAATGGTCCGGGTTCCCGCCGGCCCCTTCACCATGGGAGCCGTCATCGAAAACGACAGGGAATGGGGCGATACCGATGAAGAGCCGGTGCACGAGGTCACCCTCAGCGAATATTGGATCGACCGCTATGAAGTGAGCGCGGAGGATTTCGCGGAGTTTTTAAACGCGCATCCCTCCGAGGCGGAACGCTATCTGGAAACCGGAGCCGCGGTCACCATTGAAAAAGTGAACGGACGCTATCGGCCGCGCCCCGGACTGGAAAAACATCCCGCCAACCGCGTCTCCTGGTACGGCGCCGACGCCTACTGCCGCCGGCAAGGCAAACGCCTGCCGACCGAGGCGGAATGGGAAAAAGCCGCCCGCGGAACCGACGGACGCACCTTTCCCTGGGGAGAAAAGTTTCCTCACAATGATTTCGTCACCTACCGCAGAGAGTTTTCCAAATTGGGATTCGATGCCATGAAACCGGTGGATTCCATGCCGCGGGGCCGGTCTCCCTACGGACTCCATCACATGGCGGGCAACGTCTGGGAATGGGTGGCGGACTGGTATGAGGACAGTTATTACGAGCGCTCTCCCGCCCGGGATCCGCAGGGCCCGGAAACGGGGATCAGTAAAGTCATGCGCGGCGGCAACTGGTACTTCAAGGCCTATTACATGCGCACCACCTACCGCTACAACGAACTCCCGGAAGTTTTCAAAGTCTGGCAGGGTTTCCGCTGCGCCCTCTAGCGAGGGAGGCGACTGGCTGACGGCGGACGATAACACCTGGGCACAATTGAAGAGGGAACCGCGGGCCTCGCCCGCCTCCCCTCCTTAGTAAAGGAGGGGCCGGGGGTGGTTGATGACTCCTTCCTCTTATTTCCCCCCTGTAAGGGGGGTTAGGGGGGCTCTTCCTTAATTTGTAGTTGCCCGATTTATCGGGCGGTTTTAAAAAGAGCCTCATAAATGAGGCAACTACAAAAATCTAAACACAGATTCTTCGCTCCATTACATTCCGCTCAGAATGACAACACTGAACGTCTCTGTCATTCTGAGCCCAGCGATAGCGACGAAGAATCTGTGTTTTCAGGAGTCATTCAGCTGCAATAAAAAACCCGGACCGAACGGTCCGGGTTTCGTTATCCATCGGTCAACGATTAACGGGTCAGGTTCACCGTTTCCGTCAAGAGATCGTCGGTGGTGCTGATGATCCGCGCGCTGGCCTGGAAGGCCTGCTGGGTNNTCCACGTTGGAAAGTTCCAGCGTACTGCCTAACACCGAGCCGAAGGCGCCGGTTTGTGGCAGGGAAACAATCGGCTGACCGGACAACCGGGATTCCGCGAACAGGTTTTGTCCCAGCCGCGTCAACCCGGTCGGGGCGAGGAAATCCGCCAGACCCAGCTGATACAGGTCCTGAGACTGGCCGTTGTCGAACAGTCCGAACACGGTGCCGTCGAAATCCACGGACACCCCGACCAGAATACCGGAGCCGAAACCGTCCTGAACCACCGAATGGTTACTGGACGGCGCCGCGAAACTGGTGATGGTGTTATTGAAAGCACCGCCGGCATCCAGCAGGTTCCAGGTGATGACCTGGGCCGGGTCGCCCGGAGGCAGGGAGCCGGAGTAATCCACGGTGATCCCGAAATTGGCCAGGCCGCCACTGGAGGCGTTCAACTGGCCGGTGGTGTCGAATTCCAGCCATCCCGTATTGCCCGCCGTCACGGTGCCTATCGAGGAGGTGATGGCGAAGTTCCAGCGGTTGGTGATGACCGGGTCCTTGGTCCATTGCACATTCAGGATGTCCTGAGCGCCCACCGAGTTGAACACCTGAACGGGAGAATTGAAAACAAATTGCGGAATCGCCGTGCCGTCCACCGAACCGTCCAATTGCGCCCCCAGGGTAAAGTTGGTGGTCGCTTGCGGTTGCGATTGCACGTTGCTCAGGTTGACATCCGACAACGTCGATCCCACCACGTTATTGGTGATCTGGAATCCCTGAAGAATTTCACCGGTGATGGTTTCCACCAGTCCATTTTCATTGATACGGAACTGCCCCGCCCGGGTGTAAAAATTACCGGTGCCGTCGTTGACGATAAAAAATCCGTTACCGTCGATCGCCAGATCCAGGGCATTGGTGGAGTTTTCGAACGCGCCCTGCTCGAAGGACTGAAGTGTGCCCAGCAACTGGGCGCCCTTACCGACCTGCGAGATCAACTGGCCGCCGCTCAGCGAGGTGCTGAACAGATCGCCGAACACCGCCTTACTGCTTTTGAATCCGTGGGTGTTCACGTTGGAGATATTGTCCCCGATAATGTTCAAAGCCCTGGAATTGGTCAGAACTCCGGAAACGCCGGTGGATAAAGTTGATATAAGTGACATAACCTTGCTCCTGCTTCTTAGTTGATGGATACTCTCGTAATTTGTTCAGCGGGCAGTTTCTCCCCGTTCACCACGGCGAAAGCCCGACTGTCCTCAAACAGGACGTCGGTCACCAGGCCGGTGGTGAAGGTCTGGCTGTTGACGGATTTGCCCTTCCCGTCGGTGGCGATGACTTTAAAGGTGAACACACCGGAATTCACCGGTTTACCCTGGTTGTCCGTTCCGTTCCAGACGGTCAGGTTGCTGCCCTCGGCGCCGGGCCCGCTCAATGTTTTCACCAGCGTGCCGGCGGAATTGTAAATTTCAATCTGGGCCGATGCCGCTTCGGCATCGAGCGAATACGTCAGGTTTTCCGTTCCGCCGGCGGCGTAATTAAAGCGGTTTCCGGGAACGTCCACCTTTTTGCCGATGAGGCTGATCATGGAGGAATTGCCCATCGCCTGTTGCGCCTTGACCAGATCTTCAAGAGTTTTGTTGACGTTGGTCATCTGTTCCAGCGCGCTGAACTGGGCGAGCTCGGCGCTGAACTCCCGGCTGTCCATCGGGTTCAACGGGTCCTGGGCGCTGAGCTGGGCCACCAGCAGGCGCAGAAATTCTTCCTTGCCCAGGGTTTTCTGCGCACCGGCCGGTGTGGTCGGTGTCGATGTTTCGGCGTGTGGTAAAATTCCTTCAATCATGGGTACTGCCTCCTTCTAAGACTTCATATCATCCCGTCCGCTCAGGCGAAGACGCTGATGGACTGGTTTTCATACATATAAACGGACCGGTGAAACGTCATCATTTCTTCCAGGTCTTCCGGGACGTCCGAAAAAGCCGCTCCCGGAATACCGGGCCCGTCCAGAGCTTCCTGCCGTTGATGGGCCGAATGGCTGTCGGCCTGGCCGCCCACCAGCACGTTAAAGCTGTCGACTTTCACTCCCTGGCTGTTGATGGAATCCCTCAACTGCGGCAGGCTGTTCTCAATAACCGATTTGACAATATGGTTTTCCGCGATGATGGTCGCCCGCACCGTCTCACCGCTGGTCGATACATTCATGCGCACCGTGCCCAGCGACGGCGGATCCAGTTTGATATGCACCTCCCGCTGGTTGGCGAAGCCCCGCAGCGTAAACTTTTCGACGATCTGGGCGGTGATCGGTTTCTCCATCGAGGCCCGCCCGGTATAGGTTTCCGTGAGCGCGGGTTTGACAAAATCGACTGCCCGGGCCGCCGCTTCCGCGGGTGCCGGCGCCTGGCCCGGAGTTCCTTCCGCCAGTCCGGCCTGCACCGGTTGCGGAGCCGGGGTATGGGCATTGAGTAAAGTCGACGCCACCGGTTTTTGGGTCAGCGGGTTGACATGCTGACCGTTACTGTTTTGGGAAGACCGGTCCGAAGCCAGCAGGGCAGCGAGGTTGTCGAGGTTTTCCCGGCTGAGTCCCGCCGCGTTCCGGTTTCCTTCACCGGGGGTTCCGCCCGTGTTTTTTTGTCCTTCCGCCTGGCCGTTGCCCTGCGCGTTGGAACCCGCGCTGAAATTGTTTTCAGAATTGATTTTTACCGGAGCGCCTTCCGTTCCCGTTTTCAGGATGGGAGCGGTGGAGTCGGCCGACGGCCTGGCGGGCCCTGCGGTGCGGACCTGTTCGATCACTTGTAGGGCTTCCTCTTCCGTCAGTCCGGCCTGAACCAGAATATTCAGAGCTTTTTGCTCCGGCAGGTTGGTCAAGTGTGCCGCCGCCACGGGAGGAATATTTTCCGCAACCGGCGCCGCCGCTACGTTATTGGCCGCCTGGAGCAGTCCGCGCAGGGCGTTGATGATGCCCTGAAGCCCCGGCAGGGCGCCATTGCTCGCGGTGTCGATCAGTTGATCGATGATTTCCGGATCGATATTCAAACCTTCCAGAAATTGCCGGAAGGTGTCGAGATGGTGTCCGAGTTCATGCCCGGCCGGAAGAGATTCAGGATCCAGGGAGTCCGCAAGAATTTCCAGATCCGGAAGGACATTTCCGGTAACTTCGCCGGTCTGGGGCAAACCGGTCAGGGTTGATTCGGAAAAATTTTCCAACGGCAGAGCAAACGGATTGACCGGAGAAGGCGCGGACGGGTTTCCGGGGCTTGCCTGCGGTTTATTTTCAACAACCGAATTGCCATGCGGTTGGGCTTTCGATAGGTTGGTGGGAGCCGGCTCCTGTTGGCCCGCCGGACCGGTTTCATCGGCCTGAAACCCGGGACGGGAATCCTGCCCGCCCGCCGGCGGACGGGAACTTTCCTCAACCGAATTCGACGGTTGGGGAGAAGGCTGCGGGTGATTGTTCCGGGGAGCGTCGGCCTGGTTTTGAAGGAAACGGTCGAACCGGTCACTGTCCCCCCGTTCCAGGTGCGAAACCTCAAACGATGTTTCCGGTTTGGCCGAAGGCCCGGCAATCAGTTGAATAATGTTGGTCGCGTTCGCCACTTCAAGTCTCTCAAATAACGCCGGGCACACCCCGGCGGATTCTATTCAAGGGGATAGGAGCAAGCCCTGTGCCAAATCCGATAGATATATTAAATGATTGAATTTCAGCCTCTTAGATTTTTGGGGCGGAGGGCCGGGGGCCGGCGGCAACAGGCAAGAAATACCCGGAGGGGAAAATTCTGCAGACCCGGGAAATTTGGGGCCGGGGCCGGAATTTCCGGATCAGTTTTGCGTTTTCAGAAGATAGTCGGGAAGTAACGCCGGAGGACAAAGAAAACGGAAAATTTGAACGATGCGGCGGGCCGCTTCAATGGTGTCGGGATGCGTCAGGTTTGCGGGTGCGAGGTTGTCTTTGAACAGGCTTTTGAAATAAGCCGCGGCTTCGTCGGCGCGGGCTTCGGGCGAGGTTTCCGACGCAATTTCAGGCAGGGTGCCGGGATCGACCCAGAACCCGCCACACCTGGCGCACTGGTCCACCTCGTATTGAAAGGTTTTGCTGAAGCAGTGCCGGTAGAGGAGGGTGGAAACGCATCTCGGGCAGGGATGCTGTATATCCCTGAAAATATAGACGCCTGCAGGGCGTTCCACGGGGAGCAGGGCGGCCCCGGCCCCGGGCAGGCGTTCCTGCAGTTTCTGGATTTCCCTGCCATCGAACCACAGGCCCCCGCAACCCCGGCGACAGGTCATCACCTTCACACCCGCGGTGGATTGTGAGGTTAAGGGATTTTCACAGGATGGACACTTCATATCATTCCTTCCGCCTGGCATGAACCAGCAAAACGATCTTAGGGTAAAGATCGCCGGAGCGCCAGAAATTATAATCCCGCCGGTAATACCCGTCCAGAGATTCGCCCGAGGCGGAAAGAGACCTTGGCATAACCCGGTGTTTCCCGGTTCGG
>JABAHQ010021860.1_pt1 | contig 16331 bp, 13 predicted proteins | sample 7062091 | NCBI WGS metagenome assembly JABAHQ01 (sample SAMN14534359, study PRJNA622989) | marine sediment metagenome | biome: marine biome [ENVO:00000428]; feature: marine pelagic biome [ENVO:01000023]; material: deep marine sediment [ENVO:00002113] | place: India: Gulf of Kutch | collected...
GATGGTGTCGATGGCGATGGCCGTCTTCCCCGTGCCCCGGTCGCCGATGATCAGCTCCCGCTGGCCCCGGCCGATGGGGATCATGGAGTCGATGGCCTTGATGCCGGTCTGCACCGGCTGGTCCACCGACTGCCGCCAGATGACGCCCGGAGCGATCTTCTCGACGGGCTCGTTGGCGGCGGCTTCGATGGGTCCCTTGCCGTCGATGGGCTGGCCGAGGGGGTTGACCACCCGGCCGATCAGGCCCTCGCCCACGGGCACCTCCATGATGCGGCCGGTGGCCTTGACGGTGTCGCCTTCGCGGATGTGGGTGTAGTCTCCGAGGACCACCCCGCCCACGGCGTCGCGCTCGAGGTTCAGGGCCATGCCGAAGGTGCTGCCCGGGAACTCGAGCATCTCCCCCTGCATGACGTCCTCGATGCCGTGGGCCTTGATGATGCCGTCCTGGACGGCCACCACCGTGCCCTCGCTGCGGGCCTCCAGGTCCTGCTCGAAGCCCTCTATCTGCTTGCGGATCAGGTCGCTGATCTCTGAGGTGTTCAGTTGCACCGTCGCTTCCCCTGTCTTTCGGATGGCCGCTGGGCGGTTCGCCCCATCAGGCCCTCAACTGGTTGCGGAGCTGCTCCAGCCCGCCCTGGACGGAGCCGTCGATGACCAGGTCGCCGGCCCGGATGACCATTCCCGCCAGCAGGCCCTCGTCCACCCGGCTCTCCACCGTGACCTTCTTTCCCAGGCGCTTGCCCAGGCGCTCGGCGATGGTCCGCTCCAGCTCGCCGGACAGGGGCTGGGCGGCGGTGACCACCGCGTGCACCTCGTCCTCGGCCCGACGGCGGAGCTCCCGGAAGATCTCCAAAATGTCCGGGAGCACCTCGACCCGGTCGTTGGCGAACAGGAGAGCGAGGAGGCGGTCGGCCTCGGCGCCGAGGCGGTCTCCCGCTACCGCGCGGAACACCGCCTCCCGGCGCTCCCCTGTCACCCGGGGACTGCCCAGCAGCCGCTCCATGGCTGGATCGCGGGCGATGGCGGCCATCAGCTCCAGGGTCTCCTCCCATTCCTTCAGGGTGCCACTGTCCCGGGCCAGGCCAAAGACCGCCTCCGCGTAAGGCCGGGCTATTGTATGGACATCCGCCATGGGGGGCTCCTTACAGGCGCTGGGCTACGCGGTCGAGGACCTCGGCGTGGGCCTCCTCGTCCACCTCCCGCTCCAGGATCTTCCCGGCGGCCTCCACGGCAAGGTCGGCCAAGTTGCGGCGCAGCTCCTGGCGGGCCCGGTTGACCTCCTGGTCGATCTCCTCGCGGGCGTTGGCCCGGATGCGATCGGCCTCCGTCCGGGCCTCGGCGGCGGCCTCCTCCCGGATCTCGTTGGCCCTGCGCTCGGCCGCGGTGATCATCTCCTGGGCCTTTTCCTTGGCCTCGTGGATGGTCTCCTTGGCCCGCTTCTCCGCCAGCTCCTGCTCCTTTTCGCCCCGATCGGCCGCTGCCAGGCCTTCCTGGATCCGCTGCTGACGGCTGGCGAGGGCGGTATGTACGGGTGCGTAAACGTACCGCTGGAACAGCCAGATGAACACCACGAAGGTGATCGCCTGGCCGATCAGGGTTAGGTTCAGCTCCACGGTCTTTCCCCTAGCGTTGGAGTGGAGATGCCGGCCCCGAGTAGTCGCCCCAGCCCGGGACGCCGGAACCGGGACCTAGCCCAGGAACGGGTTGGCGAATACGAACCACAGGGCCAGGGCCAGCACGATGAAGGGGAAGGACTCCATCAGGCCAGCGAAGATGAAGGTGTTGGTCAGGAGCTGCGGCCGCATCTCCGGCTGCCGGGCGATGCCCTCCAGCGCCTTGGAGGTGATCATGCCCCAGCCCAGGGCCGAGCCCAGACCGGCGGCCCCCAGGATGATCCCCACGGAGATCGAGGTAGCTGCGGTGATGATGGTGGCGGGATCCATCTTGTCCTCCTGCAGATGAAGAATATCGGCGTTGGATGGGAAATTCGGCTTGCCCCGGTCAGTGCTCCGACGACACGGCCATGGCCAGGTACACGATCGACAGCACCATGAAGATGAAGGCCTGCAGCACGATCACCAGGACATGGAAGAAGGTCCAGGGTAGGCCCCCGACCCAATGCAGCCACCAGGGGATCAAGAAGGCGATCAACAGGTAGATCAGCTCCCCGGCGAACAGGTTGCCGAAAAGCCGCAGGCCCAGGGAGAGGGGCTTCGCCAGCTCCTCCACCAGCTTCATTATGATGTTGATCGGGAACAGGAACTTGCCGAAGGGATGGACCAGGAACTCCGTCGCGAACTCGGTGCCCTTGACCTTGAAGCTGTAGAACATCGTTAGCAGGAAGATCACCAGGGCCATGCCCATGGGGACGTTGATGTCCGCGGTGGCCACGGCCCGGAAGTTGTCGGCGCCCAGGGACTCCGCCAGCCCGGGGATGAGATCCACCGGGATGATGTCGAAGAAGTTCATCAGGAAGATCCAGGTGAACACCGTGATGGCGATGGGAGCCACGATGGGGTTGTGGCCGGGGAAGTTGTCGTCGACGTTCTTGTTGACGAACTCCACCACCATCTCCATGGAGTTCTGCAGGCCCCCCGGCACCCCTTCGGTGATCCTCTTTTGGAGGTAGCGGCTCAGCAGGATGATGGCCAGCCCGCACAGCACCGACATGATCATGGTGTCGAGGTTGATGGCCCAGAAGCCCTCGCCCCAGGTCCAGTTGGTCAGGTGATGCTGGATGTAGCCGCCGTGGGATTCGTGGCCCTGGGAGGCGTGGGCTGCGCTCGCTGCCTGCTCGTTCCCGGTGCTCACCGCTGCTCCCTTATCCCGGAATCGCTGGTCTTGCGGCCTGGCCCATAGAGCCGGGCCGCCTCGGTGAAGCTGACAACGTGGGCGATGATCAGCCCGCCCACCACCCCCCCGATATTGAGCTTCCAGACGACGGCGGCCAGGATCACCGCTCCCGCCACCAGAAGGAAACGCGCCGCCGCTCCCCGGTAGAGCACCGCCGCCCCGGCCCGGGGGTCCCGCTCCCCGGCACGCTGGAGGCTGGCCGAGAGCATGGCGGCCAGGAGGGCGGCCAGACCGCCGCCGTAGGCCAGGCCTTTGGCCAGCTCGGGTCGCCCGGCGTACGCGCAGGCCCCTGCCACGAGGCCCACCACTGCCACCTGGCGGGCGATGACCCGGGCAGTCTGGGTGATGAGCCCTTGGTGGTGGGTCACTGAGCCCTCCCCCGCAGGAGCCGGCCGGGGTCTGCCAAGAACGGTACCGCCCTGATCCCTGGCAGGGCAGCCTCTCAAGGGGCCTCGCCAGCCCGGATCCGGGCCCTGACGAGGAATGGTAAGGTCGCGGCGGATACTAAGGGAGAGCCTCGCGGAAGTCAATTGACCCAAGGCGTTTGGGGGCTCCGCTCACTGGAAGCGGTTCACGATCCCCTCCAGCTCCTCCAGGGAGGTGTACTCGATCTCCAGACGCCCCCGGCGCTTGCGCTGGGTAATGCGTACCCGGGTGCCCAGCCGCTCGCCGAGCTCCTGCTCCAGGCGCTCGATGTCCGGGTCCTTGCGGATGGTACCCCCGGAGCGGCGGGACTCTTCGCCCTGCTCCGTCTCCTGGACCGCCTTGCGTACCCGATCCTCGGTGGCGCGCACGGACAGGCCCTTCTTGACCACCTCGTGGGCCACCTCCCCCAGGGAGGGCTCGCCCTCCAGGGCCAGAAGCGCCCGGGCATGACCCATGCGGATGGTCCCCGACTCCAGGGCCTCCTGGACCTCGCGGGGCAGACGCAGGAGGCGCAGGCTGTTGGTGATGGTTGCCCGGTTGCGGCCGACGCGGTTGGCGATGTCCTCATGGGTGAGGTCGAATTCCCGGGTCAGGCGCTCGAAGGCCTGGGCCTCCTCCACCGGGGTGAGCTCCTCGCGCTGGATGTTCTCGATCAGGGCCACCTCCAGAGCCTGGTCGTCGGCCAGGTTCCGGATCATGGCCGGCAGCGTCTCCAGCCCGGCTTGCTGGGCCGCCCGCCAGCGGCGCTCCCCAGCGATGAGCTCGTAGTCCCCGGACCCCTCCCGCACCCGGACCACCACCGGCTGGACGATCCCCTGGGTCCGGATGGACTCGGCCAGCTCCTCCAGGGCCGCCTCGTCCATGTGCTGGCGGGGCTGGAATGGGCTGCGCCGGATCATGTCCAAGGGAAGCTCGCGGACGCCCTCCTCGTCTTCGGTGGAGGCTTCGGCGAAATCCTCGCTAAGCAGGGCATCCAGGCCCCGCCCCAGGCGGCGCTTGCTCATGCGGCGACCCCCCGGTCCATCAGCTCGTGGGCGAGGTCGAGGTAGCAGCGCGAGCCCCGGCACAGGGCGTCGTAGTAGATCACCGGCATGCCGTAGCTGGGGGCCTCCCCCAGGCGCACATTGCGGGGGATCACGGTGTCGTAGACCTTGCGGCCGAAGTGGCTGCGCACCTCCTCGGAGACCTGGTCCGCCAGGTTGTTGCGGCTGTCGTACATGGTCAGCACCAGACCCTCGATGGCCAGCTGCGGGTTGGCCTTGCGGCGGATGCGCTGGATCACCTCCATGAGCTGGGAGAGCCCTTCCAGGGCGTAATACTCGCACTGGATGGGGATAAGTACGCTGTGGGCCGCCACCAGGGCGTTGACCGTGAGCAGGTTGAGGGACGGCGGACAATCGATCAGGACGTAGTCGTAAGACTCGGCCACATCGCCCAAAGCCCGGCGGAGCCGGCGATCCCGGTTTTCGGCATCCACCAGCTCCACCTCCGCCCCGGACAGGCTGCTGTTGCTAGGGACCAAATCAGGGGGCCGGGTCCCCGTTTCCGGCGCTTTCAGGACGGCGTCCTGCAAGGGCATATCACCCATTAGAACGGGATAGATGGTAGTTTCCTGGGCCTTCTTGTCATAGCCCAGGCCCATGGTTGCATTGCCTTGCGGATCGATGTCCACCACCAGGACCCGCCTCTCCGCCACGGCTAGGGAAGCCGCCAGATTGACCGAGGTGGTAGTCTTCCCCACCCCGCCCTTTTGGTTGGTTACCGCGATCACCTTGCCCATTCCGGCTCCTTGTTCCACGTGAAACACCCCGCCCGGTGCACGGGAAAAGGATACCCCGGTGGACGCTGCCCGCCAAGCATTCCGAGGCCCCGGGCCGAGCCGGCCGGGACCGGGACCGGACAGGTGAGCAGCTTGATTTCCCTCGGTTTCCGGAAAGGCCTCGGACCTCCAGCCCCTGCCCGAGCCTAGCCGGCCAGGCGCTTGGCGTGGACCAGCAGCAGGGACAGCGCGGCTGGGGTGATCCCCTGGATGTTGGCGGCCTGGCCCAGGGTCTGGGGCCGTGCCCGCTCCAGGCGCTGGGCTACCTCCGCGGACAGACCGGTGATCCGGGTGAAGTCTATGCCTGCCGGCAGTGGGCGGTCGAGCTCCCCGCTGATCCGCCGGTGCTGTTCCTGGTCCCGAGCGATATAGCCCGCGTACTTGACCTCTATCTCCGCCCGCTCGGACACCTCCGCCGGCCCGGCCAACAAATCCTCCGCCCCGGTGAGCCGGGCAACTGCGGCCAAGTCCACTCCGGGCCGGCGCAGCAGGTCGGCCAGCCGGCAGGATTTCGACAGGGGCGCGCCCAGTACTGCTTCGGCCCACCCAGGCTCTATCTGCTGCGGGTCCACACAGTTTCCCTCCAGGCGGTCGATCAGGGCCTCCAGGCGCTCGCTTTGCTCCAGGAAGCGGGTCCAACGCTCCTCCCCCACCAAGCCAAGCTCCCGGCCCACCGGAGTAAGCCGGGCCTCGGCGTTGTCCTCCCGCAGCAGCAGGCGGTGCTCGGCGCGAGAGGTCAACATCCGGTAGGGCTCGTCCACCCCCCGGGTCACCAGGTCGTCCACCAGTACCCCCAGATAGGCCTCGGCGCGGCCGGGGTACCATTCGGGGCCCCCGGTCACGAACCGGGCAGCGTTGATCCCGGCTAGCAGGCCCTGGGCCGCGGCCTCTTCGTAGCCCGTGGTGCCGTTAATCTGGCCCGCCAGAAACAGCCCCTCCCAGCCTCTTAGCTCCAGGGTGGGCTGGAGCTGGCGGGGATCCAGGTAGTCGTACTCGATGGCGTACCCGTAGCGGGTGATCCGGGCGGCCTCCAGGCCGGGAATGGACCCAACCAGAGCCTCCTGCGCCGCCCTGGGCAAGCTTGTGGAGACGCCGTTGGGGTAGATCTCCGGGGTATGCAGCCCTTCCGGCTCCAGGAAGACGGTATGGGCCTCCCGGTCGGCGAAGCGTGTCACCTTGTCCTCAATGGAGGGGCAGTAGCGGGGGCCTGCCGATTCGATGGCCCCGGAGTAGATGGGGGACTCGCCGAGGGCGTCCCGGACTACGGCGTGACCCTCAGGGGTGGTGTGGGTCAGATGGCAGGGAAGCTGGAGCAGGCGCTGATCCGGGGGCATGGCGGACAGGGCCGGGACCGGCTCCTCCCCGGGCTGGGGAGTGACCCGGGACCAGTCCACCTTCCGGCCGTCCAGACGGGGCGGGGTGCCGGTCTTGAGACGTTCCACGTGGAACCCCTGGGCTCGCAGCCAGTGGGCGAGGTCCTTGGCGGGGGCCTCGCCAGCCCGTCCGGCGGGGTGGTGCTCCCGGCCCATGAACACCTCACCCGCCAAGAAGGTCCCCGTGGTCAGAACCACAGCCGCGGCCTCGCAGCGGTCCCCCCCTTCAAGGATCACCCCCCGCACTCGATGTCGCTCCACCCAGAGGCTCCGCACGTCCCCCTGCAGGACCTCTAAGCCAGGTTGTCGGAGCACCGCGGCCTGCACGGCACGGCGGTACTCCAGGCGGTCAGTCTGGGCACGGGTGGCCCGGACTGCGGGGCCCTTGCGCCGATTCAGGACTCGCCCCTGCAAGGCAGCACAATCGGCGGCCCGGGCCATCACCCCATCCAGGGCATCAACCTCCCGCACGAGCTGGGACTTGCCCAGGCCGCCCACCGCGGGATTGCACGACATCTGCCCGATGGTATCCAGGTTGTGGGTCAGCAGACGGGTGGGGACTCCCATCCGGGCCGCGGCACTGGCGGCCTCCACCCCGGCGTGGCCCCCGCCGACGACGATCACTCCCGTCCGGCTCCGTTCCATGCCTATTTGCCCACGCAGAAAGTAGCAAAGACCTGGCCCAGGAGGTCGTCGGAGTGCACCCGGCCGGCAATCTCCCCCAGGGCCTCCTGGGCCCAACGCAGATCCTGGGCCATCAGGTCGCCGCTGCCGTGCTCTTCAAGGGTCCGGGAGGCGGCGGCCAGATGCCCGGACACCCGGTCCAGCACCTCGATGTGGCGCTGGCGCGCCCCGATGGCATCACTGCCGTATCCGGCCACCAGCCGTTCCCTCAGTGCTTCATGCAGGCCTGCCACCCCGGGGGGAGCGACCAGCGAAATCGCCGGATCCTCCCCTGGCCGGCCCAGGTCGGCCTTGCTCCAGACCCGTAGCCGCCGGTCGGAGGGAAGCCCCTGCCATTCGGTGTCGTCCCCTTCGGTCCAGCCCCACTGGCAGTCGGCCAGATAGATGACCAGATCGGCCCGTTCCAAAATCTCCCGGACCCGCCGGACCCCCTCCATTTCCACCTCATCCCCGGCCTCCCGGAGGCCGGCGGTATCCACCAGCTCCACCGGAATCCCATCCAGGCTGACTCGTTCCCGCAGCACGTCCCGGGTGGTGCCGGCGCGAGCGGTGACAATGGCCGCCTCCCTTCCGGCCAGATGGTTAAGAAGGCTAGATTTGCCGGCGTTGGGCCGGCCAGCGAGGACCACCAGAAAACCCTCAATGAGCCGCACGCCGGAATCCGCCCGGCACCTAAGCCGGACCACCCGTTCTCCCAGGGCTTCCAGCCGCTGAGCTACCCGACCCTCACCAAGCACATCCACTTCGTCCTCGGGGAAGTCCAGGGCCCCTTCGACATAGACCCGCAGGCGGGTTAGCTCGTCCCCAAGCTCCCCGACCAGGCGCCCCAGCTCCCCTTCCAGGGAGCGCAGGGCCGCACGCGCTCCGGCCCGGGATTCGGCGTCGATCATCGCGGCGACGGCCTCGGCCTGGGAGAGATCGAGGCGGTCGTTGAGATAGGCCCGCCGGCTGAACTCCCCGGGCCCGGCCGGGGTCGCCCCCAGTGCGAAGGCGGCCTCCAGGATCCCCTCCAGGATGGCCGGCCCCCCGTGTCCGTGGAGCTCGACTACGTCCTCCCCCGTGTAGGAGCGGGGCCCGGGAAAGTACACCACCAGCCCCTGATCCAAAGCCTGGCCCTCCCCGTCCCGGAAGGTGGCAAGATGGCAGTACCTTGGCTCCAGGGCCCGTCGCCCGGCCAAGGCCAGACCAACGGCTAGGGCCCGGTCGCCGGAGATCCGCACAACGCCCACCCCGCCGCGGCCCGGCGGGGTGGCAACCGCGGCGATGGTGGGGAGATTCAGGCGAACTTGCGGGTGATCCACCACTGCTGGGCAATCGAGATCAAGTTATTGGAAAGCCAGTAAAGGACCAGCCCGGCCGGGAACTGCATAAAGAACACGGTGAACACCACCGGAAGCGCCAGCATGACTTTCTTTTGGACGGGATCCAAGGGGGAGGGGTTCAGCAGCTGCTGAACAACCATGGAGGCCCCCATGAGAACAGGCAGGACATAGAACGGGTCCTTGCTGGTCAAATCGGTGATCCAGAGCATAAAGGGCTCATGCCGCAGCTCGACGCTTTCCAGAAGGACCCAGTACAGGGAGATGAACACCGGAATCTGAACCAGGATTGGCAGGCACCCGCCCAGAGGATTGACCTTCTCCTCCCGGTAAAGCCGCATCATCTCCTCGTTCATCTTCTGCCGGTCATCCCCGTAGTTCTCCCGGATCCGCTGAAGCTCGGGCTGGACCTTGCGCATCCTGGCCATCGCCCGGTAGCTCATGCTGAACAGAGGAAAGAAAAGGGCCTTAATGACCAGGGTCACCAGGATGATGGCGAATCCATAGTTGCCCACCAGCCGATGGAAGAACTGCATGACCTCGAACAGGGGGATGGCCAGGAAGGACAGGATCCCGTAATCCACCGATCGCCGCAGATTTCTACCCACCTTCTCAAGCAGAGACTGCTCTTTGGGCCCCAGGAACAGGGTTTGGGAAAGGGTCTTCTGCTCTCCCGGAGCCACCCGGGGGAAGGGAACCGTAAATCCGGAAAAAACATCGGGCCCGGCGGACCGAGCGTAAATGGTGCTTCCGGGAGAGCTGGCGGGCACCCAGGCGGCCATGAAATAACGGTTCATGATTCCGGCCCAGCCTTCAGGGTCCGAAACCCGATACTGACCACCGGGGCGCTCCGCAAGATCCTCCGGAGCGAAGGTCTGCATGGAGCCTTTGGTGAAGACCACCGGGCCATCATAGTCGTACAGGAAAAACGAGCCCTTTTCTTGACCCCGCTGCCGGAACTGGCCGTACAGGTGGCCTTCCCAGGGACGAGGGCCCTGATTAGCCACAGTGTAGTCCACTTGAACTTGGTAGGAGTCCCGCCGGAACCTGTAAGTTTTGCGGAAGCTCACCCCTTCTATGGTCTTCCGAAAGGTAACCGCAACATCTTTACGGTTACCATCCAGCCTCATCCTCCCGGTCTGGGGCCCCTGAAATACTGCCTGGTGCGTGGGAGCAGGCCCCTGGCCAGAAAGCCACCCCGCCTGAGCCACCACTACCCGGCCCGAGTCCGGCTGCAAGACCCTTACCGGTCCGCTTCCATTCCTGGCCTCCTGCCGGTATCGCAGAAGGGCTGCCTCTACCGGGTCCCCTCCCCGGGGGGTGAACCCCACCCGCAGGACTTCGGTTTCCACCGTCAGCCCGACCTCGGACCCGGTTTCCCTACCGGTTTCCCTACTAGGGGCCAAGGGCTCTTCCGGCCGGGCCTTTTCAACGACCTGGGGGACCTCCGCGCCGGAGGCGACCTCCGCACCCTCCGGAGCTTCCGTTTCACCAAGGCTTTCTGCAGTCCCCCTCCTGGCAGGCTCCTCTCCGGCCTGCTCGGAAACAGGCGTACCCCTCTGATAATAATCAGGATAACGAAATTCCAACCAGGACTGATAAAGCCAGAGAACCAGAAGGGTCAGACCAATGGCGAGAAAGAGGCGCTTGCTGTCCATGGACCTAATTTTGTCCTGGTTGGAAGGAGGCGGAAACCGGCTCAGGGAACGGGATCATGCCCGCCAGGGTGGAAAGGATGACAGCGAAGAATTCTCTGAACGGTCAGCCACGCCCCCTTCAGGATGCCGTGCCGTTCCAAAGCGGAGAGGCAGTATTCGCTGCAGCTGGGGGAGAACCGGCAAGATGGACCCAGCCAGGGGCTGATCACCCACTGATAGGACCGAACTACAACGATCAAAAGCCTCTTAACCATTCGCAACTTTCCGGAAGCAGCCATCCAGATCCCGCAACAGGGCTTGCCGACTGGCTGTTCCCGCACTAGCGCGGGCCACGACCACTACGTCCTTGGCCCCCAGATCCTGCCGGTGGCTTCGGAAGCTTTCCCGAGCCAAGCGTTTCACCAGATTCCGCCGAACGGCTCCACCTACCCGCCTGCCAACGGCCAAGCCGAGACGACCCTGCCCGTAAGGCCTAACCCGGGAAAAAATAACGAAATATCGCCCGGCCTCCTTCCTTCCGGAGCCGAAAACCTCCTGGAACTCGCCAGGGGCTTTGAGCCGGGCTTGGGCCGGAAATCCCCTCCCGTGAAAGCTTGACCTGGGCTCCGACCGGGATCCTGGCTCCCGGGTCACGGGGACAAACGCTGGCGGCCCTTGCCGCGGCGACGTTTAAGTACTCGCCGGCCCGCCTTGGTAGCCATCCGGGCCCGGAAGCCGTGCCGACGCTTCCGGCGAATACGGCTCGGCTGATAGGTCCTTTTCATGGTCACCCCCTGGCCTGGTTGAATCCGTGCTTCCGGAAAAAGGCGTAAACATACTGTCAAAGTGGGATTTCTGTCAATTCCCAAAAAATCCTGGATACCACCGGGGGTATTCTCCCGAAGAGGAACCAATAAAGACTTTCTTTAAAAAACACTACTTATTATTAGAGGCAGCCCTTACCTGGGGAGAATTACGGAATCCTCCCCCATGGCAGCTACTTGGGCTCCAAAGGCCCTGGGGATAAGCCCGGGGGAATTCTGCGGAATCAGCTTGAATGGATCGGGGAAAGAATTCAGTCCTGCGTCGGATCTGGGGATAACCCCCGATTTCCTCCCCGGAGATTACCTGGAATTCAACAGGTTTTCCCCGCATCCTGGAGAGGGAAAGGGTCGACCCTCCGGCTGGCTTTTGGGTTAGAATCCTTAATTCTGGGGCTGCTATCGTCGGGACTAATGTTCTGGGGGCGGGTTTGGCCAAAGCGGGCGTTTGGAAGCTTTGTCTGGAGCGTTTGAGTGAGGAGCTGTCCTCCCAACAGTTCAACACCTGGATCCGCCCGATCCAGGCGACGGAGCAGGGGCAAGGGCTCACTCTTCGGGTCTCCAACCGGTTCTTCTATGACTGGATCCGAGAGCGTTTTCTGGGGCGGATAGCGGAGCTGGTGGACCACTTCAGCGAGGGCCAGCTCGGCGTGGAGCTTGAGGTCGCTGAGAGCGAGGAGCCGGAGCTCGAGGCTCCGGTCCGAGAGGCGTCGCCGGCCAAGTCCGAGGCCCCCCGGACGAAAGGCCGGGGCCGGGATATGCTGGATCCCCAGTTCACTTTCGAGACCTTCGTGGAAGGCAAGTCCAACCAGCTCGCCCTGGCCGCCTCCCGGCAAGTGGCGGAAAATCCTGGAGGCGCCTACAATCCGCTCTACATCTACGGTGGGACCGGGCTGGGCAAGACCCACCTGATGCAGGCGATCGGCAACCTGGTCCGCCAGCGGGAGGCGGAGGCCAAGGTGCGCTACATCACTGCCCACCGGTTCGTGAACGAGATGGTTCGGGCCATCCAGCACAACGCCATCGAGGAGTTCAACCAGCGCTACCGTAGCCTCGATGTCCTGCTGATCGACGACATCCAGTTCTTCGCCGGCAAGGACCGGACCCAGGAGGAGCTGTTCCATACCTTCAACACCCTGATGGACCTGAACAGCCAGATCGGGATCTCCTGCGACCGGTATCCCAAGGAGGTGGAGGGTCTGGAGGAGCGCCTGCGGTCCCGGTTCGGCTGGGGGCTGACGGTGGCCATCGAGCCTCCGGAGCTGGAGACCCGGATGGCGATCCTCATGCGCAAGGCGGCGGCGAGCGGGGTGGATCTGCCGGAGGAGGTGGCGTTCTTCATGTCGGAGCGGATCCAGTCCAACGTCCGTGACCTGGAGGGGGCATTCAACCGGGTGGTGGCCCACGGGCGGTTCCTGGGCCGCCCCATCGACATGGATCTGACCAAGGAGGCCCTGGCGGATTTGCTGGAGATGCAGACGCGCCTGATCACCATCGAGAACATCCAGAAGACGGTGGCCAACTACTACAATATCCGCATCTCCGACATGCGCTCCAAGAAGCGCTCGCGGGCGATCGCCGTTCCCCGGCAGGTGGCCATGACCCTGGCCAAGCAGCTTACCGATCACAGCCTGCCGGAGATCGGGGAGGCATTCGGTGGGAGGGACCATACCACCGTCCTCTACGGCTGTCGCAAGACCGACGAGCGGGAGAGGGAGGACCCCCGCTTCCGCGAGGATCTGAACAACCTGAAACGGGTCCTGACCGGATAGGCTGGGCGGGGCCCCGAACGTCTGGGGGGAGCCGTGCGCTTCCAGTGCACCAAGGAAGACCTGCTGACGGGGCTGAGCCCGGCGGCCTCGGTGGTGGAGAGCCGCCAGACCCTGCCCATCCTGGGCCACCTCCACCTGCAGGCAGGTGACGGGGAGGTAGCGCTGACCGGCACCGACCTAGAAGTGGAGCTTAAGGCCACGGTTGGCGCCGAGGTGGCGGAGCCCGGCGAGGCCACAGTGCCGGCCCGCAAGCTCCTGGATATCGCTCGCACCCTGCCGGACGAGGCGGCAGTGGGGGTGACCCAGGCCGACGGCCGGGTCCAGGTGGTCGCTGGCCGTGGCCGGTTCAACCTGGCGGGGCTGGAGCCAGGGGACTTCCCCCGCCTGGAGCTGGAGGACTACCGCCAGGAAGTGGGCCTGCCCCAGGGGGCGCTAAAGGCTCTGCTGGAGCGGACCTCCTTCGCCATGGCGCGGGACGATGTCCGCTACTACCTGAACGGCATCCTGCTGGAGTGGACCGGCACCAACCTGCGGGCAGTGGCCACCGACGGCCATCGCCTGGCCCTGATGGACCGGGAGGTGGCCGAGGCCCCCGAGGAGATCCGGGTGATCCTCCCCCGCAAGGGGGTCCAGGAGCTGGAGCGCCTGCTGGACGAATCCGAGGAGCCGGTCTCTCTGGGCTTCACCAATAACCATGTCCGCTTCCGGCTGCCAGGGCTCACCTTCACCTCCAAGCTCATCGAAGGCCGGTTTCCGGATTACCGTCGGGTCATCCCCGAGCCCGACGGCGGCCGGATGCTGGCGGACCGGCGGGCCCTGCTGCAGGCCCTTCGGCGGATCGCCATCCTTTCCAACCGCAAGACCCATGGTATCCGGCTATCGTGCGCGGATTCGGCCCTGGAGCTCTCCGCGGAGAATACCGATCACGAGGAGGCCGCCGAGGAGCTTCCGGTTACCTACGAAGGTCAGCCGGTCGAGATCGGCTTCAACGTGGAGTATCTGCAGCAGGCCATGGCGGCACTGCCCGACGATGAGGTTCGGATCCATCTGTGGGATGCTCAATCGAGCTGTCTGATCGTGCCCCCTGAGGAGCCTACCCCTAAGTATGTCATCATGCCCATGCGCCTGTAGCAGGCACCTTCCGGGCCGCTTGACCACCCCGTTTTGCGGTAGAATTGAAAGACTGTGATCGTCGAACGACTCCAGATCCGGGGCTTCCGAAATATCCACGAGACCCGGCTGGAGCCCTCCCCGGGCATGAATCGACTGATCGGCCCCAACGGGGCAGGAAAGACCAGTGTCCTGGAGGCGATCCACTACATCGCTACCGGACGGTCGTTCCGCCACAGCAGGTCCGGGGGGCTGCGCCGCAACGGGCAGGATGCGGCCATCCTGTTCGCCGAGGTGGGAGACGGTTCCGGCCATCGTCTCGGAGTCCAGCTGGGAGCCGGAAGTCGGGAGCTGCGCCTGGACGGGGCAGCGGCCCCCGGCTTCTCGGCCCTGGCCGAGGTTTTGAAGACCGTCCACTACACACCCGAAGGCCACAGGCTGGCCGATGGCGGACCCCGGGACCGACGCCGCTTCCTGGATTGGGGATTGTTCCATGTGGAACCCGGCTTCCTGGAGGTGGCCCGCCGGTACCAGCGGGTCTTGCAACAGCGCAACCGGTGGCTGAAAACAATCCCCCACGGCCCCGATCCATGGCTGGAAGAGCTGACGGCTGCCGGGGAGGAAGTGGCTCGGCGCCGGGGAGAATACGTGGTTCAGCTAGCGACCTGGGCGGAAGGCCTGTACCGGGAGCTGGGCGGCTTCGGTGAGCTGGGGATGCGGCTGGAGCGCGGGTGGCCGGCCGGCCTAACGTTGGGCGAGGCCCTGGACCGGGATCGAGAGCGGGAGGCAGATACCACCCGCTCTGGACCCCATCGGGGCGACCTTCACCTGATCCTGGACGGCGCTCCGGTGCGCGACCGGGCTTCCCGGGGTCAGCAGAAGGTGGTGATCCTGGCCCTGCGTCTGGCCCAGCTGGCCCTGGTCAACGGGGAAACCGGCGAAGCTCCGGTGTTCTTGTTCGACGACGTGGCTTCGGAGCTCGACGACGACCGGCGGCGGGCAGCCATGGGCATCATCGAGCGCTACGGCTGTCAGGTCTTCGTCACCAGCACCGAGCAGGCCCTGTGCCCGCTTCCCGCCGGCGATGTGCCGACGGCCACATACCAAGTCCGTGACGGAACAATCCAGCGGAGTGACTGAATGCCCGAGACGACTCAGGCCTACGATTCCACCAGCATCAAGGTCCTCAAAGGCCTTGAGGCGGTGCGCAAGCGCCCCGGGATGTACATCGGGGACACCGACGACGGCACCGGCCTCCACCACATGGTGTTCGAGGTGGTCGACAACGCCATCGACGAGGCGCTGGCCGGCTTTGCGGACCGCATCGGGGTCATCATCCACCCCGACGACTCCATCACCGTCACGGACAATGGCCGCGGCATTCCGGTGGACTGGCACAAGGAGGAGAACCGCCCGGCAGCTGAGGTGATCATGACCAGCCTGCATGCCGGGGGCAAGTTCGACGCCAGCAGCTACAAGGTCTCCGGCGGCCTGCACGGGGTGGGGGTGTCGGTGGTGAACGCCCTGTCCGAGTGGCTGCGCCTGACCGTGCGCAGGGAAGGCCAGACCTACCACCAGGAGTATCGGCTGGGGGACCCCGCCACCGAGTTTCAGGCTATCGAGCCTGCCGAAGCCACCGGAACCACGGTTCACTTCAAGCCCAGCCCGGAGATCTTCTCCGACACCCGCTTCCACTTCGACATCCTGGCCCGGCGCCTGCGGGAGCTGTCCTTCCTCAACGCCGGGGTGCGCATCGACCTCACCGACGAGCGCGCCGACCGTGGCGAGAGCTTTGCCTACGAGGGCGGGATCCGCTCCTTCGTGGACCACCTCAACCAGCACAAGCACCCTCTGCATCCCCAGCCCATCTACATCCGTGATCAGCGCGAGGGCATCGAGGTGGAGCTGGCCCTGCAGTGGAACGAGTCCTACCAGGAAAACGTCTTCTGCTACACCAACAACATCCCTCAGGGCGACGGCGGCACCCACCTGTCCGGATTCAAGACCGGGCTGACCCGCAGCCTCAACAGCTACATCGAGGCCGACGGGCTGCCCAAGAAGGCCAAGGTCAAGACCTCCGGCGACGACGCCCGCGAGGGCCTGACCGCGGTCATCTCGGTCAAGGTGCCGGACCCCAAGTTCTCCTCCCAGACCAAGGACAAGCTGGTCTCCTCCGAGGTCAAGAGCATCGTGGAGACGGTGCTTACCGAGTCCCTGGGGCGCTACCTGGAGGAGCACCCCAAGGAGGCCAAGGCCATCGCGTCCAAGGTGGTGGAGGCCGCCCGGGCCCGAGCCGCGGCCCGCAAGGCCCGCGACCTGACCCGGCGCAAGGGCGCGCTGGAGACGGCCAACCTGCCGGGCAAGCTGGCCGACTGCCAGACCAAGGACCCCTCCGAGTCCGAGCTGTACCTGGTGGAGGGCGACTCCGCCGGCGGCTCCGCCAAGCAGGGCCGCGACCGGCGCTTCCAGGCCATCCTGCCCCTGCGCGGCAAGATCCTGAACGTGGAGCGCGCCCGC
>JABAHQ010000517.1_pt5 | contig 16324 bp, 14 predicted proteins | sample 7062091 | NCBI WGS metagenome assembly JABAHQ01 (sample SAMN14534359, study PRJNA622989) | marine sediment metagenome | biome: marine biome [ENVO:00000428]; feature: marine pelagic biome [ENVO:01000023]; material: deep marine sediment [ENVO:00002113] | place: India: Gulf of Kutch | collected...
ATGTGGCGGTAGCAAAAGCCCATGGTCTGCGTAAACTGTTCGAAATCATCAAAGAGAAAGTCATTCTTCCACCAGATAGGTTTCGCCGGCAGAGGCTCAAGGGCATGCGCCTGAATTAGATCCCAGGGCAAAGCCCCTTCAAGGTGCAGATGCAGTTCAGCTTTGGGCAAAGATTGAATAAATGACCTCATTTGCACAGACCACCTCCATGTTCTTTGCGACAATATTGCAAGTATAGCACATTCGCAAAAATTCATAAATCTTTGGGGCAGAATTCTTAAAACTTTCTTAAAAAGAATAAATTTGCAAGGCTGGGATTTTGGCAAACATTTAAAGATTATGTAGACTTACCCAACGACGGACGACCGACGACGGACGACCGCCGTAACGCTTTTTGGTCAGCAGTTCATAGTTGAGAATAAGAAGGTCGGGGCGGTGGGATATAAATTTGAAAAGCTGGAAGTTTGGCAACTGTCATTAGATTATGTAGACTTACTCTACGAAATTGCGGACAATTTGCCAGCCACTGAGCAGTACAACCTTAAGAGCCAAATCACTCGGGCGGCAACAAGCATTGCCTTAAATATTGCCGAGGGGTCAACTGGCCAGAGTGATGCAGAACAAGCCCGTTTTCTGGGATTAGCCATTCGGTCATTAACTGAAACTGTGGCCTGCCAACACCTCATCCACCGCCGCCAATATTTGAGAGACCCGGAGCTGTTGCGGAATGCTTATCGCTTCAGCCAAAAACTCTTTGCTAAACTTCAAGCTTTCCGCAATTCCTTGACTGTCGATAATATTCGGGAACAACCTGAGCTGTACGAAATTGACGCTGATGTACCGTTCTAGCTGTTACGGCCGCCGATAACCAACCGTTGGCATCATAGGACTGCATCGGCGGTCCATGGTCAGCGGTCGTTTATACTACTACCTTACGGAGTCACCCTTGAAACGCTTAACGCTTCTCCTGACTAGTTTACTCCTCGCTCTTTTCATCCCCTGGCCGGCCCAGGCTCAAGGCGGTGAGGCCAGCTATACCGTGCAGGTCGGCGATACATTGACGCAGATTGCGCTCAAATATAACCTCAGTGTGGCCCAGTTGGCTGCTTTTAACGGCCTGGCCAACCCTGACCTGATTCTGGCCGGTCAGCAACTCAAAATCCCTACAGAGACACCCGTGCCGGCCAGCCCAGGTTTACCCCAAACCTATACCGTCCAACCGGGCGACACCCTCTTCCTCATTGCCAGCCGGTTTGGCACCACCATTGCCCAACTGGTAATGACGAACAATATCGCCGATGTAGATGTTATTAATGTCGGCCAGACCTTAATCATTCCAGAGCAGTTAGCTATAGCGGAAGTGGTTGACCTGCCCGCCCCCTTTGAGTCAATTACCTTTTCTGAGCGGACCATTATCCAGGGGCGGACCCTGGTGGTGTCGGTCGCGTTAGCTGAAGAAGCCAGTTTGAGCGTTACCTTTGACGAGCGACCTGTTTTCATGACCGGCGATGGTCGAACGTATTGGGGCATTGTGGGTATCCACGCCTTACAGCCGGTCGGCGTCTATCCCTTAACCTTTCAAGCCGTCTTAAACGACGGGCGTGAGGTGTCGGCGAGGCAAAATGTGGCTGTTGTCGCCGGGCCTTATGCAACGGAAAATATCCAGGTGGTCCCCGGTCGAGAAAGCCTCCTAGATCCGCAGGTGATTCAAGCGGAGGCGGCTAAACTAAACGCTCTGTGGAGCCAGGTAACCCCTTATCCCCACTGGGCTGGCGCGTTTTGGTTCCCGATCGACAACATTCGCCTTACCTCCGGCTTTGGCACACGACGTAGTTATAACGGTGGTCCGGTCAATGGCTTCCACGGGGGGACCGATTTTGGGGTAGGGACCGGTGTACCGATTTACGCGCCGGCGGCTGGAGAGGTGGTCCTGGCGGAAAATTTGGCGGTGCGGGGCGGGGCGGTCCTGATTGACCATGGGTTGGGGCTCTTCAGTGGTTACTGGCACCAGAGCCAGATCGTGGTCGAGGCGGGGCAAGAAGTTGCCCCGGGGGACCTGATTGGCTATGTAGGGGACACGGGTTTGGTGACCGGAGCGCATCTGCATTGGGAGATGCGTTTAGGCGGCATCGCCATCGAGCCGTTGCAATGGGTTGAAGAGACCATTCCCTAATTTTGGGCAGTAAATTCACCTTCCCGGAAGCTTCGAGGGGTCTTCCTCAACAAACCACCTTGATGATTTGGCAAATTCAGCAAATTGAAGGTATTACCCAGCTTCCGGGAAGGGCAGAATGAGCATCGCTGATTTGTGGTAGACACCGTGCGGCTTTTGCGGTCTTACGGTATAATGGTTAAAGATCATCTGATTACCGGACCCATGTCTGAAGCCGCTATGCCTACACGAGCCGCGCTAATAAAATCCCTCAAACAGCTTTGGTTTACCCTCCGAACCTTAGGCTTACCCCTCATTTTGCGAAGTGCCCGTTACACCTTAGAAAAAACTCAGGCCGAGTTAAAATATGCCGAGCCAATCAAGCCCCGCAACGAGTTGGCCCTGTGGTGGCAAGCTTTCAAAGAGCGCAGCAAGCCCTGGCCCACGCCTCCTCCTTTTGAGACCTTTATCAAGCCTGGGCCGGCACAGAACTGGCAACACCAGGAAGCAACTCTCATCCTGGAATGTGAAACCAACTGTCTGCAAATTATGGCCCTGGCCCCTGGTCTGATTCGGGTGCGCATGAATGAAGCCGGCATTTTTAGTACCCCCTTCTCTTACGCCATTGAAAAGCCGGCTGCGGAATGGTCGCCACCGCCGGTGACTGTCACCGAACAAGATGACCTGATCTTGTTTACGACTGAGATGGTGACGGTTCAGATTCACAAAACGAACAGCCATATTGATTTCCTTGACCGGGATGGACGGCCAATCAATCTTGATGCGGGTGGTCTGGGCCGGCGAGAGGGTTGGATTGGACTCGAACGGAGGTTGCCGCCCGCTGCGCCGGTCTTTGGCCTGGGGGAAAGAGCCTTCCCCTTAAATTTGCGCGGACATCGTTTCCGAACCTGGCAACGCGACCCAGGGGGCCGGTATGATTTGGGAGACGATCCCCTTTATCAAGCCCATCCCTGGTTCATTAGCCTCAATCAAGACCGGGCTTTTGGGCTTTTGTTCGATAATAGCTACCGGAGTACCTTTGATATGGGGCATAGCCACCCTGAGCGCTATAGGCTCACTGCGCCCGATGGCGAGATGCGTTACTACTTCATCTACGGCCCCGAAATCAAAACGATCCTGGCCCACCTGGCCGAGTTAACCGGTGCGATGCCCCTCCCCCCTTTATGGTCACTGGGGTTACACCAGAGTCGCTGGAGTTATAAGACTGAGAAGGAGGTCAAAGGGGTGGCCCGGCAGTTTCGGGAACGCCAAATTCCCGGTGACGTCATCCACTTAGATATTCACTATATGCGTCATTACACCTGTTTTACCTGGCATCCGCGCCGTTTCCCTAACCCGCGAGACATGGCCTGTGACTTACGGCAGGCTGGGTTTCGGCTGGTGGCTGTCATCGACCCTGGTATGAAGGCTGATCGCTTCAACGATGTGGCTGAAAAAGGCCTCAAGCAGGACGTTTTCCTCAAGTATCCCGACGGCAAAGTCTTTCGTGGCCCCGTCTGGCCCGGCGATTGCTATTTCCCCGACTTCACCGATCCCGCTGTGCGCATCTGGTGGGGGGAACTTCACCGTCCTCTGGTGGAGACAGGCGTGGCCGGCTTTTGGAACGATATGAATGAGCCCTCCCTCTTCGGCCTCGGCGATGGGACGATGCCCGAGGTGGTGCATCACAGCTTTGAAGGCCGGCAGGCCAACCACAGCCAGATGCACAATACCTACGGCATGCAAATGGCTCGGGCCACCCGGGAAGGGGTAAGCGCCTTGCGTCCCCAGCGCCGGCCCTTTGTCTTATCTCGCTCCGGGTTCGTGGGTATCCAACGCTACGCGGCTGTCTGGACGGGAGATAACGAGAGTAGCTGGGAGCATTTACGTCTGAGCATCAGCATGGTTCTTAATTTGGGGTTGTCGGGGGTGCCCTTTGTTGGGCCGGACATCGGCGGGTTTTTTGGTGCCCCCAGCCCGGAACTCTTTGCCCGCTGGATACAGGCCACCGCCCTCTTCCCTTTATGCCGTATCCACACCGCCGCTTTTACCCCCGACCAGACGCCGTGGGCTTACGGCCCAACCGTAGAAGCCATCGCCAAAGAAGCCCTGGAACTCCGTTACCGCCTCTTACCTTATCTCTACACCGCTTTTTGGCAGGCCAGCCAACAGGGCCTGCCCATCGTTCGCCCCATGGTCCTCGAGTTCCAGGACGACCCACAAACCTTCTTGCTGGAAGATCAGTTTATGGTGGGCGATGCCCTTTTGGTGGCCCCGGTATTAACCCCTGAAACCGATTCGCGCCCGGTTTACTTGCCTCAGGGCCAGGCCTGGGTAGATTACTGGACCGGCCAGTATCACGCTGGCGGCCAGACCTTGACCGTCAAGGCACCCCTGACCAGATTGCCCATCTTCATCAAAGCTGGAACAGTCTTGCCCCATTGGCCCCTCATCCAACATACTGACCAGGCCAAGACCCTGGAAACCATTGACCTGCATCTCTTTGTGGCTCCCGGCCAGAGTATGCTTTACGAAGATGAGGGCGAAGGGCTGGCCTATCAACATGGGGCCTACCGGCAGACCCAATTTATCTGCCGCCCGGCTAAAGACCGTATTGTGCTTACTACCCGCCTTCAAGGTGAGTACGCCCCCCCTTATGAAATCATCTCCTGGACCATTCGTACCCCTGAGCCCATTACCCCCTCCGCGATCGTCGCCGATGGATTACCCATCCTCAACTGGTCTAACGGCATGCTACCCAACAGTATCACCTTCCAAACGCCAATTGCGCAACGCTTGGAGATTTGGTTGTAAAGCTATAACCTGTATCTCTCATTTTGCCACATCATCTGACGGTGACTATACTACGTTGGGTATAGTTATTCACCTGTTACTCTGAGGCGGAGCAAAGCGAAGCCGAAGAGTCTCAATTCGATAGCGTGTAGGAGATTCTTCGTCGCTTTGTTCCTCAGAATGACACCAGGTGAATGGTCGCAAAATTTCATTAGCTAATTCCCTCCGCACCACGCACTACGCAACGGCCATCAAACCCGTTATGGTGATGGCTTTGCATCATCGAGTTACTTAATCTCTATGCGCGTTATCACCGGTTCAGCTAAAGGTAAAAAATTAAAAGAAGTCCCCGGCAGCACCACCCGCCCAATCACCGACCGGGCCAAGGAAGCCCTTTTCAGCATACTAGGAGAGTGGGTTGTCGGAAGCCGCATGCTCGACTTATTCGGTGGGACAGGTGGGGTCGGCATTGAGGCCCTGAGCCGGGGTGGCGCCCACGTTACTTTCATAGAGAAAGCCGCCGCCGCCGTGCGCACCATCCACGAAAATCTGAAGCTGACCCAACTGGCCGACCGGGCAACGGTCATTAAGGGGGATGCGTTTAAATTTTTGCGGGCGGAACAGCTTGAACCGTTCGACATCATCTACGTCGCCCCGCCGCAGTACCAGGCGTTATGGCTCCAGGCGTTGACGATGATCGATGCCCGGCCCCACTTACTCACAGAAGATGGGATTGTTATTGTGCAGATTTATCCGAAAGAGTTTGAGGATGTATCACTTGACCACCTGGTCTTATACGACCAGCGTAAATATGGCAGTGTACTCCTTTGTTTTTACGAGAAAGTCTGAGCCAATAAGGAGGATTCAATGACAGACGCTCGCAAAATCGCCTTGATTCGAGGAGCAATACCGGTCACCCGGAGTCGTATTTACTTCAATGCCGGCGCGGTCGGCCCACTGGCTGATGTTACCGTCGAAGTGCTCAATCATGAGAATACCTTTGAGTTAGAAAGAGGGCGCTCATCCCTTGAGGTATGGGAGAGTAAAAGAACGGCCAAGACAGACCTGCGCCAGGCCCTGGCCCGGTTGGTCAAGGCGGCCGAGGGAGAAATTGCCCTGACCAACCATACCACCGCCGGCATGAATATTGTGACCCACGGTTTGGCCTGGCAGCCCGGCGATGAGATCGTCACCACCAACTTGGAGCACCCCGGTGGCCTGATTCCGCTCTATGTGGTACGCCAGCGCTACGGCGTCGTGGTCAAAGTCGTGGAGATTTCAGCCCATGACAGCCCGGCCGAGATCGTCGCCCGCCTGGAAGCCGCCATCACGCCCCGCACCCGTCTGCTGGCTTACTCCCATGTGGCCTGGAATCTGGGCATCCGCCTGCCATTGGAGGAGATTGTGGCCATGGGGCATCGGCATGGGGTGTTGAGTCTGGTTGATGGAGCCCAATCAACCGGGGCGATCCCGCTCGATTTGCCCGCCAGCGGGGTCGACTTTTATGCCATGCCCGGCCAAAAGTGGCTGTGTGGCCCTGAGGGGACCGGCGGCCTGTATATACGCAAAGACCGCATTAACCTGGTTAATCCCACCTTTGTCGGTTACCCTAGTTTAGCCGACGGGACCCATGACTGGACGGGCTATTTTATGCCTGCCCCAGGCGCGCAGCGGTATGAGATCGCCACCGTCTATAGCCCGGGGATCAAGGCCATGGTGACCAACCTGAACTGGCTGGAGGAGAAAGTGAGCTGGGCCTGGATTTATGAGCGTATTGCCCAATTGGCCGATTATCTGCGGGCGGAACTGAGCGAACTGCCGGGTGTGACCCTGATTACCCCCCGGGGAGATCACGCCGGCCTGACCTCTTTCACCCTGGACGGCTACGATCCGCAACAGGTTCTGGATAGGCTGTCCGCCGAGGGCATTATCCTGCGCACCATCAAAGCGCCCTTCTGCCTGCGCGTCTCAACCGGCTTTTACAATACCGAGGCCGAAGTCGATCGATTGGTGGGCGTTCTCCAGGAGATTCTCAAAGATGGCCCGGGAGATTCGTCGTGAGATTGGTTCGGCTTGTTCTATATGCTATAATAGTTGGGTATTAGATTATTGGTGGGATTAAGTCAGGTTGTTTTAAATAATGAAAGCGCTCACTTTTTGGAAGACAGTGACAATGGATCAAGCCGACTTGCTAGGACAGTTGGTCGCCTTTTTCGACGAGCATCAAATCCGTTACTGCATCATCGGCGGCCAGGGCGTTAACGCCTATGTCGAACCTGTGGTCAGCCTTGACCTGGATTTAGTAGTTGCTGCTGACCAGCTTGACCAGGTAGAAGCCCTATTACAGGCCAGCTCTTTTCGAGTTAAACGTTTTGCTCACAGCTTAAATATTTCATCCCCCGACTCAGATTTACGAATACAGATTCAAACCGATCCGCGTTATACCTCTTTTCCTGACCGAGCAGCGGTACATAATGTGTTGGGGTGGATGCTACCGGTTGCGAGTCTGCCAGATATATTGCAAGGGAAGATTTGGGCCGCTCAAGATCCGACCCGCCGGGCGAGTAAGCGCCAAAAGGATTTAGCCGATATCGCTCGCTTATTGGAAGCATATCCTGAATTACGCGACCAGGTTCCCAAGGATGTCCTGTCCCGCTTGATTTAGCATAGCCATCTAGTCAAGGAGACAAGTCTGTTTCGACTTGCCTCTTAAATTTTGCTCGATATTTGTGGTTAGATCGTTGAGTTTATTGCGATTCAGACTGCTCTTTTAACAACTTATCACCCTCGTAAGAAATCCACCGCAAGTTGATTGAACACTGCCGCGCATTCATAGTTGGGGACATGGCCGGCCTCATCTATGATCTCCAGGCGAGAACCTTTCAAAATGCGATGCATCTCTTGCCCACAACGTAAAGGAACAGCTTTATCTTCCCTGCCCCAAACGAGCAGAATCGGGACTTCCATTGTGGCCAGGCGATGTATCTCATTGCTTAACTTGTCAAAAAACTGCTTGCGGAGAACTGTCAGCGACGCCTGGGTGGTACCCTTGATTTTGTGAAACCGGGTCACATGCTCGAAGTAGCTCTCCGTAATGAGTTCTTGATTGTGAATCCAAAAGTCTGCCAGGTTCTTTCTCCTGACTGCATTGGTACTCAGATCCAACAAGAACTCACCAACGCCAGGCAAGTTGAAGAATTTTCCTGTCAGGGGCAATGGATTAGGCATTCCGGCTGGATCTACCAGCAACAGTTTATTAACCCGTTGTCGATGCTGGACACAGAACAGGATGGCCGTGCCGCCTCCCATGGACTGGCCCACAAGAGAAGCGCGCTGAATACCCAGGCCGTCCATAAATAGCAATACTTGGTCGGCATAAAGCGGGTAGCCGTAATCGAGCGGCTCTCGCGTGCTATAGCCAAAACCCCACAGGTCCAGGGCATAGACCTTGAATGTTTCAGCCAAGGCATCGATGTTACTTGCCCATAGATATGAGTCGTAAAAGAACCCATGCAGGAGGATAATAGGTTCCCCTTCTCCCTGCTCGATGTAGTGTGTCGTGCGTCCGTCCAAATCGATGAATTTGCCCTGGGCATATTTACTGGCCCAGACATCAAGGGATTGGCTGTCCCAACGGATGAACTCAGACATATCTTTGCTCCTCATAAAAAATATTCACACAATTAAACCGTCCACATCATCGGGGTGAGGGAGTTTTTCATTCTCGATGGCGTGCCTTGGCTCGTGTCGCTCATAATGATTTGGCCCAGTTTTGTCCAGCCTACCATAACTATGCTAGAATGCGTCCCGAGTTATGCCTCTCAAACAGGTGCTATATGGAGCTGTCCATTATCATCCTCAACTGGAACGCTGCCGACGATACTATTCGCTGTGTGAATCCACTGAGTACCTGGCAACAACTTCGACCTGTCATCTGGGTGGTCGATAACAATTCTGTTGATAACAGTGCCGACCTCATTGCCGCTGAATGTCCCCATGTTCACCTGATTCGTAACCCCACTAACCTGGGCTTTGCCGGCGGCACCAACCAGGGTATCAAAGCGTCATTGGCCAGGGACGATCAGCCCATTTTGCTATTGAACAACGATGCTTCCATTGGCGAAGCAGATGTCATCAGGTTATTAAAGACGCTACACGAAAATCCTGATTTTGGAGCCGTGGGGCCACTGCTTTTTGAGGCCGAAAAGAAAGATCGCTTGTTGTCGGCTGGCGGGAAAAATCCAGTCTTACACCACCAAACGCGGGTGATGAGATTCTCCTGTGACCACCCCCTCCAGGCAGTTGAAAACATATCTGGCACAGCGATCCTGATACGGGCCGACGTTTTTCGCCGGGTTGGGTTACTGGATGAAGCTTACTTTTTCAGTACTGAACTGGCGGATTTATGCGCCCGGGCCAGGCAGCGGGGGTATTTGAGTGTGATCAATACGCAGGCCCGCGCCTTCCATAAGCTGAGTCGCTCCGCTCACTTTAGAAGCAATTTGTATCCTTACTATATTACCCGCAACCGATTTATCTACATTCGCAAATTTTATGGTCCTGGGTTTAAAAGTTTACTATTAGGCTTTTGGGGGGTATATAGCTTACTTTTAAGCCTTAAGCTATACTTGAACGGCCAACATTCTACAGCCTGTGCCGTGCGCCTGGGACTGGTTGACGGCTGGCAAGGCCGTTTTTACGGCCAGAATGAGCGTGTTCTGGCCGCCTGCCCCCCTCGGTCCCCCAGGGGGGAGGGAGGGTAGGCTGACCAATCAGGCATCCATCTCCTGAAACGTCCCGGAAATACAAACGGAACTACTTAACAGAGTCGACCAGTAGTTTCGCAGACGGCTAAAGCGGCCGGCGAAGCCAAGGCGCCGCTCCGGGTGAAAACCGGCCAGACGGTAGAGTATTTCTACCTGGCGAAAGGTAAAGTAATGAAGGTGCCCCCCATCGTGGAGAACCGTTTGATAGGGGTCGGCATAAAATCCTTCATTGGGACAAGCCGTCGTTGTGGTGGGCGCCCGGCCAAACAATAAACGCAGTCGTTGGGGTAAAAAAGCAACGTTCGGTGTTACGGTAACTAACTGGGTGCCGGGACGAGATAAGCTGGCTAATGTTCTCATCGCGCCAATAACCTCTACCACATGTTCCAACACATCTCCCCAAACAATGCAGTCAAACGGAGGATCGGTTGTAGCCGCTAGCCGGTCCAATGGCTGGTCAACGATGCGGCAGTTGGGCAAATGAGCCAGTTGCCGGCGCGTTCGTTCGGCGCGTACAGCAGATAACTCCGTGCCGACGACTTCATCAAAATAAGGAGCTAAAGTCAATAGCACTTCGCCGCGACCACAGCCTATCTCCAACAGGCGACCGCCAGGACGGGCCAGGTAAACAAGGGCCTGATAGCGATCCTTAGGCCACCCGTTCACTTTCACCGGCTCTATGCTCTCGCTAAAAAGATCAAGCTGGTATAGCTCATCATATTTTGTAGCCAGCGTTTTATCCGCTTCTGCCGGCATGACCGAATTCTCTCCAGTAATGCAACAAAATATTGGCTCAGAGTTGCTATTCACTTTAGCAACCGTATACTATGCCAGACTGAAGATGTAGTCAAACTAAGCCAAGATACTTGCCCTACTGCGTAAGGAAAGTTTGTCGGTTTTCAGTTTATCAGTTAATCAGTTCAGAGTTCGGAGTTAAACCCAGAACTCAGAACTGAGAACTGGGAACTCGGAACTGAGAACTGAGAACTGAAAAAGGTATGAACATCTTGTACCATCTAACCATCTTGCCCCCCAAAATGCCCCAGGCTGAAGCCCTCTCGCAAGAGATTACCAGCCTGCGCAATCGATTCGGGGGGAAGTTGATCTATCTCAACCCTAACCACCGATCCCGTCTCTATTGGCCTCGCTTGCTCTTTGGCTTTCAGCACCTGAAAAAACTGCGCCTTAAAGAGGCCGGCTTAGACTTGCACCATCTTTACAACCCAGATCCATTCCCGTTTCCCATTTTGCGCTGGCTGCGCCGTCCGATTGTCTACACACTTACCAGTGGCATAGGTACACGCCGTCCAAATATAAGTTTTTTCTCCCGCCTGGCCGCCATCGCCGTGGCTGACGAACGAAGTTTCAAACAGTTGCAAACATGGGGGATCGATAATAGCTTTTTGGTCAGACCAGGCATTAATATCGCCCGTTTCAGCCATACACCCTGCCCTTTGCATTCAGAAATTAAACTGATGGTCGGTTCTGCGCCGTGGACCAAAGCTCAATTTCGGAGCAAAGGGATCGATGCCTTATTAGAAGCGGCCCAGCAAGCCCCTCACCTAAGGTTAATCTTTTTATGGCGGGGGGTTCTGGGCGAAGAGATGAACCGCCGGATACAAAAGATGAACTTAGAGAAACAAGTTACAGTTTTAGATAAATTTGTTGATGTCAACGCCATCCTGGCCGATGTACATGCCAGCATCACCCTGGCCGATGCACCCGGTCTCGTCAAATCCTATCCCCATTCCTTACTCGATTCGTTAGCGGCTGGCAAACCTGTTTTGATCAGCCAAGCTATACCAATGGCAGATTATGTAGCGGAGACAGGATGTGGCCAGGTGATTGACAGAGTTACACCAACCGATATTCTCATAGCTGTGGAAGCTTTAGCCAGTAAATACGAGGCCAGACAGAAAATTGCGCGTCGTGTGGGCCGGCGAGATTTTTCGCAACAGGCGTTAGTAACTTCCTATCAAAGGGTGTATGAACAAGTACTTGATACGTTCAACCAGACCAAATAATATGATCCTCACTCATAGCCAACCAAAAGTCACTTATAAAGAAACAATACAGGTGGCCTTGGTTTTGCTCTTGCTTTTGCTCGCCTTTTTTTGGCCGGCCGTATTTGGTGGGAAGATGTTGTTACCCACGGATTTAATCTTTGACCAAGATCCTCTATGGCAACCCCTCGCTCCTAGTGGATATATCGAGCCAGCCAATGCGCTCTTAACCGATCAGGCCATCCAGTTTTTCCCGTGGAAAGTTTTTACGCTACGTTCTTTTGATCAGGGCCACCTGCCACTTTGGAATCCCTATACGAACGGAGGACAGTCGTTTGTGGGAAATGCCTTATCAGGCGTATTCGATCCGTTTAACCTGGTCAGTTATCTTTTTTCACTATACAATTCATTTGTTATTGTAGCCATCCTCCGGCTGTTTATAGCCGGGTTTTTCACCTTCCTATTTACCCGAGAAATTGGCCTCAGCAGGCTAGGGGCATTGTTGAGCGTGGTTGTTTTTACTTTTAGTGGCCCAATGATCGTATGGGTAGGTCATCCAAACGTTTCAGCCATGGCCTGGTTACCAGCTTTGTTGTTTACGACTGAGAGACTCCTTACCAGAAAAAATAACCTATACTTGATTTTAAGTGGCTTGATCATTGGGATCCAATTTCTAGGCGGCCATCCAGAGACCTCATTTCATGTCCTACTAGCCTGGGGAGTATATTCCCTTTATCGGACAGCGACCCTAAGGCGGGAACAAACATCGAGATTATTGCCTCAACTCTTGCAACTGGCCGGGGTAGTCATTATGGGTGTATTGGTGGCGGCGGTACAATTGTTGCCTTTTGTCGAAGCACTCCTCCACAGCGCCATTCTATCGGCCAGACAGGCCGAGGCAGCCGGTGGACGATTAGCCCTACTGATCAGCTTAGCCTTAGATTGGCAAGAGTGGCCATCGGTGATAACGGCTGTTTTGCCTCAATATTTCGGCACACCAATGAATAATAGCTATTGGTATCTCTATAGCAACTATATTGAACTGAGCACCTATGCGGGAATATTACCGCTAGCTCTGGCGGCCTCAATCACATTTCATAGCCTCAAAAATCGTTCCGCCCCTCGGCGAAAGCTGGTATTATTTTTGGCTTTGATGGCTGTGATATGCCTGGGCATTGCCCTTCATTTCCCTCTGATCAATGCCTTCAACCATCTGCCTATCTTCAATATCGCGGCCAATGGCAGACTGCGCTTAGTTTATGTCCTGATGATAGCTATTCTGGCCGGCCTGGGGCTGGATGAAGCCAGCGGAGATGGTCAAGTGATCCGCCAAATTACCTTACGTCTGTTAATCGGCTTCGCTTTACTGAGCCTGATACTGATTGTGCTCACTTATATTGGTTTTACTCTCTTCAGAGAGGAATTTATCCGCAACGGGCGGGCCTTTGTAGAAGCGCGAGAGGGTACGCCCTATCTCTCACATCCCCTGGAATACTACTATCACCTGGTAGAGGAAAGGCAAGAAAGAAAGCTAGCCCTGTTTCGCCCCAGTAATATTGTGATGTATCTCCCCATTCTGGTGGCCTGCTTCTACTTTGCGTTGTGCCGCTGGGGGAATAGCCTACGCTTGGCTTCGCAAACTTGGCCGTATGTAATCTTGACTTTGACTATCCTGGACCTTTTCCTGGTTGGCATGCCCTTTAATCCCACTACCTCTCCTGAACAAATCTACCCCACTCCTGATGCAATTAAGTTTCTCAAACAAGACCCTGGAATTTATCGCGTCAGTGCCACCGGGTTAATTTTAAATCCGAACAGTGGGATGGTCTTTAACCTGGCGGATATACGGGGGTATGACCCGGTTACACCACGGCGCTACCTGGACTTAATCAGTCGCTTAGAGGGTCATTTCCCAATTCACTACCATTCATTGTTTATAAAAGCTTCTTCACCTTTATTCGATTTGCTTAATGTCAAATATGTCCTCACTGAGCAACAGCTAACGAGCAAGTGGAAACTGGTCTACCAGGATGAAGGGCCGGTGAAAGTTTATCAGAATCAAGACGTATTACCTCGAGCGTTTATGGTCTATAAAGCTGAGATAGTTGAGACCGCTGAAGCTTCGCTGGAGCGAGTTATAGATAAAACTTTCAACTTCAAAGAAGCTGTCGTCTTGGAGAAAAGGCCCTCAGGCTGGACAGAGCCACCGGAGATCTCCCAATTCTCTGCCGAGGTTAACATTATTGACTACCAACCTAACCAAATGATCCTTAAAGTCGCCACAACTGCGAACGGATTGCTTATTCTAACCGACACCTACATGCCGGGCTGGAAGGCTCGGCTTGATGGACAGGAAACACAAGTATACATCGCCAACCACGCCTTTCGGGCAGTTGTCGTCCCGGCCGGAACGCATCAGATCAAGTTCATCTATCAACCACTCACTTTTTGGATTGGCTCGGGAATTAGCCTACTATCTCTGTTTTTTCTTCTGGCCTGGCTTTTGAGCATAATCAAGGGTTCAAGTAAATGAAAATCTTGCATGTTGTCCATGGCTACCCGCCTTCTATAGGCGGGTCGCAGTTGCTGGTTAAGAACTTATCAGAACAATTGGTCTCGCGTTATCAAGATGAGGTGACAGTTTTTACCACTGTCGCCTACGATATGGCATATTTTTGGGGACAAAAGGGGCCAGTCATGCCGACAGGAATAGAAACAATGAATGGGGTCACAGTACATCGTTTTCCCGTTTTCAATCGTTTGAGTTTCTTACGTATGCTGCTAGCCGGTGTGGCGACTAGATTGCGCTTGCCGTACAATGATTGGTTACGGACGATTTACAATGGCCCATTGATCTTCGATATGACACAAGCCATTGCCAAAAGTGGGGCAGAGGTAGTATTTGCCACCGCATTCCCTTTGCTTCATATGTACTATGCCCTGACCGGTGCCCGACGAGCCGGTATCCCCATTGTGTTCCTGGGGGCAATTCACACCATTGATACCTGGGGATACGATCGACAAATAATTTATCAAGCCGTTCAACAAGCTGACGCCTATATTGCTCTTACCACTTTCGAACGAGACTATCTCGTTAAATACGGTATCAATCCAAATAAAATAACCATTGTTGGTGGGGGCGTCAATATTAATACCTATCTCAACGCAGATGGAGCAGCGGCGAGAGAAAAATATTACCTGGGAAATGGGCCGATCATCGCCGCTATTGGGAAGCAAAATGCTCGCAAGCGGTTTGATATGCTTTTAGATGCCATGCCAAAGGTGTGGATTGAGTTCCCTGACGCTAGATTGCTGATCGCCGGAGCAAGAGGCTCACATTCTGACCACATCTGTGATCTTATTAACAGGCTCCCCGCTTCGTGGCAAGGGCAGGTTACTGTGCTAACCGATTTTCCAGAATCAGATAAGCCCTCATTGCTGGCCGCTTCTGATTTGCTGGTATTACCTTCGGCTATGGAGTCTTTCGGGATTGCTTTTGCTGAGGCCTGGGCCTGCAAAAAACCAGTGATTGGAGCCAGAGTCGGGGTTATCTCCTCAGTGATCAACGACGGATTAGATGGTTTGCTGTTTACTTATGAAGACCCTGAAAGCCTGGCTCAAGCCATTTTATATTTGCTAGGTCATCCTCAGGAACGGGCTAAAATGGGCAACGCAGGTCTTAAAAAAGTTATGGAAAACTATACCTGGGAAATTGTAGCAGATAGAATAAGGGACGTATATACCAAGGTAATTAACCTCAAAAATGATTTTGACTAAAATCAAATCAGCATCCTCAGTAGCTACAGGTCATTACAAGGGATATATTACCTCACTTACTGCAAGCCAAGAGTTTGCAAAAGTTGCCGTAATTGAGGTTCTATTTTAATTGGCAGAAAATCCCGCAACCGTTCGCGTTGTCGAGCCACTATTTCAGTGCGTAAATTTTCATCTTCCAGGACTAAACCAATCAACTCAGCTATAGCAGCGTGATCTTTTATTTTCACCAAGATACCACTTCCCCCCAGTGTTTCGGCGATAGCGGCCGCTTTATAAGCAATAATAGGGAGGCCAAAGTGCATACTCTCTAACAAAGGGATGCCAAATCCTTCGTGCTCACTCATACTCAAATAGATGCTACCGCACTGATAGTAGGCCAGCCACTGCGCAGTTGTAACATGACCGGCAAATATTACATCAGATAAATCTAAACGCTTGACCAGGGCTTGTAGAAAGTTAAAATATCGCTCCATCCCTGCTGTGGAGCCAACTAAGAAGAGCCTGGCTTCCGGACACACGAAGTGTTTGAAATAGTAAAAGGTTAAAATCACATCTTCGAGCCGTTTATTGGGCACAATCCGGCCTACAAATAAAATGTTAACCCCACCTTGCCATTGGCGTAACACTTTTCGATCTGGACGGTTATTGTGTTGATTGGGATTGAAGATAATGGGCAAAACACCGAGCCGAGTCCAACCATGCTCAGCAAGCTCTCGAACATTAAATTCAGAATCGCCCCAACCTGCTTCAGCCAGGGTTTTCAATTCTGCTAATTGTTTGCGCCCTATTTGAGCTGCCTCCCAAAAAACTTCATTAATGCCAACGAAATAGGT
>JABAHQ010004032.1_pt4 | contig 16311 bp, 10 predicted proteins | sample 7062091 | NCBI WGS metagenome assembly JABAHQ01 (sample SAMN14534359, study PRJNA622989) | marine sediment metagenome | biome: marine biome [ENVO:00000428]; feature: marine pelagic biome [ENVO:01000023]; material: deep marine sediment [ENVO:00002113] | place: India: Gulf of Kutch | collected...
TCCCGGGGCGGAAGCGTGCGCCGCCCGTCCTCGAGGGCCGGATCCCGAGGCGGAAGCGTGCGCCGTCCGCCGTCCCGGGGCGGCTCGTCGGGTGGCGGCGTCCGCCGCGCTCCGGACGGACGAGGCTCTCCGGGTGGATCCAGCCAGCGGCCCCGGATTCGGCGTCGGCCACCGGGAGGCTGAGGGGGCCAGGGGTTCGCGGCCCATTCACCCCGCCGTTCCAGGGCGGTGGACGATTGATCACGCCTCGCGGCTTCGGTTATCTTACGCGGTCTGCAGGGTCGCTCCGGGCCGGCCGCGACGGCAGCGCAGCGCCGCCCGGCCCCGTCCCCACTGAGAATTCCGACTCCCAGCCCCGTGCGCCTGGATCATATCCGGAACTTCTGCATCGTCGCCCACATCGACCACGGGAAGTCCACCCTGGCCGACCGGCTGCTGGAGCTGACGGGAACCCTCGACCGGAGGGAGATGCGGGAGCAGGTCCTGGACTCCAACGAGCTGGAGCGGGAGCGGGGGATCACGATCAAGCTCCACGCGATCCGCATGGACTACGGGGCCGAGGACGGCTCCACCTACGAGCTGAACCTGATCGACACGCCGGGTCACGTGGACTTCACCTACGAGGTGTCCCGGTCCCTGGCGGCCTGCGAGGGGGCGATCCTGGTGGTGGACGCCTCCCAGGGGATCGAGGCCCAGACCCTCTCCAACCTCTTCCTGGCCCTGGACGCGGACCTGGAGATCATCCCGGTCCTCAACAAGATCGACCTCCCGGGGGCCGAGCCCGAGAAGTACCGGGAGGAGCTGGTCGATCTCCTGGGGATCGAGCCCGGGGACGTACTCCTGGCCTCGGCCAAGGAAGGCACCGGCGTCTCCGAGATCCTCGAGGCGGTGGTGGGAAGGGTCCCCCCGCCCACCGGCGATCCCGAGGCGCCCCTCCGCGCCCTGATCTTCGACTCCTACTACGACCAGTACCTGGGCGCCGTCCCCAGCGTCCGGGTCGTGGACGGCGTCCTGCGGTCGGGGATGCGGATCGCCTTCGGGGCGGTGGACACCACCTACGAGGTGGACGAGGTCGGCTTCATGCGCCTCGGGCGCGTGTCCCAGCAGGAGCTGGGCCCCGGGGAAGTGGGATACCTGACCGCGGCGATCCGCGAGGTGTCCCACACGCGGGTCGGCGACACGATCCTGGACGCCGACGACCGGGCCGAGGAGCTGCTGCCGGGCTACCAGGAGGCCCGGCCCATGGTCTTCGCGGGCCTCTACCCCACCGACGCCGACGACTACGAGGACCTCCGGGACGCCCTGGAGAAGCTCGAGCTGAACGACGCCAGCCTCCACTACGAGCCCGAGACCTCCGCGGCCCTGGGCTTCGGGTTCCGGGCGGCTTCCTGGGCCTCCTCCACATGGAGATCATCCAGGAGCGCCTGGACCGGGAGTTCGACGTGGACCTCATCACCACGGTTCCCAACGTGGAGTACCGGGTGGAGCTGACGGACGGCTCGGAGGTCGCGGTCGAGAGCCCGACGAACTTCCCGGACCGGGGCCGGATCGAGTCGATCTCCGAGCCCGTGGTGAAGGCCCGCATCCTCTGCCCCGCCGAGTACATCGGCAACGTCCAGAAGCTCTGCCACGACCGCCGCGCCGTCTTCCGGGGGATGCAGTACCTGGACCCCCAGCGCGTGGAGATGGACTTCGAGCTCCCTCTCGCCGAGATCGTCCTGGACTTCTACGATCGCCTGAAGAGCTCCACCCGGGGCTACGCCGCCCTGGACTACGAATTCCTCGAATACCGGGAGGCGGACCTGGTCAAGCTGGACATCCTCCTCAACGGAGATCCCGTCGACGCCTTCAGCGTGATCATCCATCGGGACAAGGCGTACACCCACGGGCGGGAGCTGACGAAGAAGCTGAAGGAGCTGATTCCGCGCCAGCAGTTCGAGGTGGCGCTCCAGGCGGCGATCGGGAACAATGTGATCGCCCGGGAGACGATCCGTCCGGTCCGGAAGGACGTGACGTCGAAGTGCTACGGCGGAGACGTGACCCGGAAGCGGAAGCTCCTGGAGAAGCAGCGGGAGGGGAAGAGGAGGATGAAGCAGGTCGGGACCGTGGAGATTCCACAGGAGGCCTTTCTCGCAGTCCTCTCCCTGGACGAGTGAAGGACCCGGTGCCCGGGCCGCAAGCCGGGACGGCTGCGCGGCCGGCCCGTCGGTGAGGACCCGGCAGCGCCACGGGGGAGGAGAGCGGATCCTCGTCGCAGCGCCGGCGTGGGTGGGGGACGCGGTGATGACCCAGAGCCTCGTCCAGGTCCTCAGGGAGCGCGCTCCCGGGGCTCGCATCGACCTGCTCTCCCATCCCAGGCTGGAGCCGCTCGTCGGACGCATGCCGGGGGTGGACGGGACGGTATCGCTCCCGGTGGAGCATGGAGAGTTGGGCCTCGGGGTCCGGTGGCGAACGGCCCGGGAGCTGAGAGGGCGGCGCTACGGCCGGGCCGTGGTGACGAAACGCTCCCTCAAGGCGTCGCTCGTGCCGTGGATGGCGGGGATCCCCCGACGAACGGGGTTCCTGGGAGAGATGCGCTTCGGGCTGATCAACGACGTCCGCTCCCTGGACGAGGAGGCGCTCCCCCTCTGGGTTCAGCGGGTCGCGGCCCTGGGACAGGACCCGGGGGAGCCGCCCCTCTCGCCCGAGGCGGTGCCCCGGCCTCGACTGCGGCCCGATCCGGCGAGGCAGGCCGGTCTCCGGGAGGCTCTGGCGCTGGACGGAGGGGGAGAAGGGGTGGTGGCCCTGGCGCCGGGCGCCGAGTCCGGGCCGGCCAAGCGCTGGCCGGCGCCGCGCTGGGCGGAGCTGGCCCGGGAGCTGGCCCGGCGCGGACGGGCGGTCTGGGTCTTCGGGTCCTCGGCCGAGCGGGAGCTGGGGAGGACGATCGCCGGAGCCGGCGGCCAGCGGGTGAGGGACCTGACGGGGCGGACGGAGCTGCCCGACGTGGTGGACCTGATGGCGCTCTGCAGGACGACGGTCACCAACGATTCGGGGCTCATGCACCTGGCCGCGGCCGTCGGGTGTGAGGTGGTTGCGCTCTTCGGCCCCACCGACCCCGGGTACACGCCTCCCTTCACCGACCACGCCCGTGTGCTCCGCCTGGACCTGCCCTGCAGCCCGTGCCACGAGCCGGTCTGTCCCCTGGGACATCACGACTGCCTTCGCGGGCTCCCCGTGGAGACCGTCCTCGAGGCGGTCCCGTGAGGAGATCCGGGGCCGCCGGAACCGACGCGCGCACCGCTCCGGGCCTCTCCGGACGAAGGGAGGTACGATGAGCTCGGACGACCGCTGGATTCTGGGCGTGGACATCGGTGGGACGAACGTCGTGGTGGGCGCCGTTCCCCTGGCGGGAGGGGACGCCACGGCGCTCCACACCGTCGAGACCGGCCCCCCCGGCGATCCAGAGGGTGTGGTGGAGCGGATCCGGACCCTGGGGGCTGGCTGCTTCCGGAGCCTGGAGGAGGCGACCGGAGCCGGACGGGACCGGATCGTCGGCGCGGGAATCGGATCTCCGGGGCCCCTGGATCGCGCCGATGGGCTGGTGCTCGACACCCCGAACCTGGGGTGGAAGGACTTCCCGATCCGGGACCGGGTCGCCGAGGTGCTCGAGCTTCCCGCGGAGCTGGACAACGACGCGAACTGCGCCGTCTTCGGCGAGTGGTGGCTCGGAGCGGGGCGGGGAGTGGACCACCTGGTGGGGCTCACCCTGGGCACGGGAATCGGGGGCGGGATCGTCCTGGACGGGGAGATCCTCCACGGCGCCTCCGACGCCGCCGGAGAGGTCGGTCACATGACCGTGGACTTCACGGGTCGGAGGTGCAAGTGTGGCAACGACGGCTGCCTGGAGGCGTACGCTTCGGGCCCGAACATCGCCGCCCGGGCCGTGGAGGGGATCCGCTCCGGCAACGAGTCGATCCTCCCCGAGCTGGTGGACGGCGACCTCGACCGGATCACGGCGGCCATGGTCTACGAGGGATTGGTCCTGGGAGACGACTTCGCCCACGACGTGATGACCGAGACCGCGCGCCTCCTGGCCGTGGGGGTGGCCAATCTCGTGAACCTCCTGAATCCGGAGAGGGTCGTGATCGCGGGCGGTGTCACCCGGGCGGGGGATCACCTCTTCCGACCCCTGCGCGCCGAGGTGCGCCGTCGAGCGTTTCCTTCCGCGGCCGATGCGTGTACGATCGTGGCCGCCGCCCTTCCGGAGACCGCCGGGGTTGTGGGAGCGGCGGGGATGTTCAAGAAGGCACACTTCGGGGAGGTCTGAGGGGGTGACGCCCGTCCTGGATCACGGCCCAGGGCCCGACGGTGCCCCCGCGGATCGCCCCCGGAGGCTGGGGGTGGTGGGGACGCTGGTGTGGGATACGATCCACCGCCGGGGCCGGAGCTCGCAGCCCGCGGAGGAGTGGGGCGGGATCGCCTACGGGCTGGCCGCGGCCACGGTCGCCCTCCCCCGGGGGTGGGAGGTCGTGCCCGTGGTGAAGGTGGGCCGGGATCTCTCGGAGCAGGCGTTCCGGTTCCTTCGGGCGCTTCCCCGGGTCCGGGCCGAGTACGGGGTCCGGGTCGTTCCCGCGCCCAACAACCGGGTGGAGCTGCACTACCTGGACCGGCACCGTCGGACCGAGCACCTGAGCGGCGGAGTTCCGCCGTGGAGCTGGCCGGAGCTCGCCCCGATCGTCCGGGATTGCGACGCCCTCTACGTGAACTTCATCTCGGGCTTCGAGATGGAGCTCGACACGGCCCGGGCTCTCCGGGCCGGATATCGAGGGCCCACGTACGCGGACCTGCACTCCCTCTTCCTCGGGGTGGGACGGAGTGGGAAGCGGATCCCCCGCGAGCTTCCCTCCTGGGCCGAATGGCTCCGCTGCTTCGACGCGGTCCAGATGAACGAGGACGAGTTCGACCTGCTCGGCGCCGATTCCGGGGACCCTTGGCATCTCGCGGCGGAGGTCATGGGGCCCGAGCTGAAGCTGATCACCGTCACCCTGGGACCCGGAGGTGCCGCGTACGTCGTGGTGCCCGGATTCGACTGCGATCCCCGGAGCTGGCCCGAGCGTCGGAACCGGATGGCCGAGCCGGGCGCGGTCCGAAGCGGTCGTGTCCCGGGGAGCGGAGAAGTCGCGGAGGGTGACCCCACCGGGTGCGGGGACGTTTGGGGGGCGACGTTCTTCGGCCGTCTCCTGGCCGGCGATTCCCTGGAGGCCGCCATGGGGGAGGCGAACCGGCTCGCCGCCCTGAACGTGGGCCATCTGGGGGCCCGCGGCCTGCACCATCACCTCCGGGGCCGGCTCACGCCGGGGTCCGACGGGTCGTGAGGGGCCCATGAACGTGATCGACGTTCCCGGACGCCTGGACGCCGGGAGCTTCGACCGCCTCGCTGCGGATCTGGCGGACCTCCCCGACGGGAAGGCCCTCTTCGACGCCCGGCACGTCCGCTGGATCGACCCGGCGGGGATCACCGGTCTCCTCGCCGCCGGCGCGGTGGCCCGGGAGCGCCTGGACGAGCCCGCCCGGATCCAGCTTCCGGAGAGCTCGGACGTCTCCGGCTATCTGGGGCGCATGGGCTTTCGCGAGCACGCGCGTGAGGTCTTCGCCCTGGACGAGGGGGGCTCCCGTCGGACGGGCGACGGCGCGTCCGACGTCCTCCTCGAGGTGACGTCGATCTCCGAGAACCAGGACGTCCACCGGGTAGTGGACCGGGTCCAGGCCCGGGCCGGAGCGATCCTCTCCCGCACCCTGGGCTATCCCTCGCCCGCCGTCGTCCAGTTCTCCGTCGTCCTCTCCGAGGTCTGCCAAAACGTGGTGGAGCACGCCGAGGCCCCGGGCTGGGTCGCGGCCCAGACGTACCGGTGGACCCGCCGGCTGGGTCGGGTGGTGCTCGTGATCTCGGTGGCGGACGTAGGGAGGGGGTTCCGGGGCTCCCTCGCGGAGGAGCACGCCGCCCGCTTCGGGGACCGCTGGGGGGACGGAACCGCGCTGGAGGCCGCATTCATCCACGGGCTCACCCGCTTTCCGGACTCGGGCCGGGGGCAGGGGATCCAGCAGATCCGCAAGCAGGTGGGCCGCTGGAACGGAATCATCCAGATCCGCAGCGGAACGGCCCGGATCGCCGACGTCCCCGAGTGGGACGACGCGCCGCCCATGGAGGAGGAGCTCCCCCGGTTCCCGGGGGCACAGATCCTGATCGTGCTCCCGGCCCGGGCGGAGGAGGAAGGGTGAGCGGGGACTTCGACCTCGAGCCCCTGGCCGTCGACGTGGGGAGCCTCGTCCGGCGGTCCGTGGCGTCGCTGTACTCCCATCTCGTGACCCGACCCACGGGAAGGGCCGTGCGGCTGGCGATCGAGAGCCAGATCTCCGAGGGACGGCGGCCCACCCTCTCCCTCATCGATCTCTCGGAGGTCCGGGTCCTCGACTTCTCCTGCGCCGACGAGGTGGTGGCCAAGCTGCTGCAGCGCCACGCGAAGCCCGACCGCTCGCCCGCGTCGTTCTTCGTCTTCCGGGGTGTGCGGGACGCCCATCTCGATCCGATCCAGGCGGTCCTCCAGCGCCACTCCCTGGCCGCCGTGGTGGAGACGGGGGGCGAACGCTTCCGCCTCCTCGGGAGCCGCAGCGGCGACGAGCTGCGCGTGTGGCTCACGGTGGAGGAAGTGGGCGGATTGGGAGCCGAGGCCGTCGGCGACCTCTTCCCCGACGAGGGAGATCGCCGCGCCCTGGTCCGGCTGGGTCGCCGCCGCCTGATCTTTCCCCTCCCCGGCGGGGGCTATCGGGCGCTGAGCACCCTGGTTCGGGACCTGTCATAGCCGGCGGGAAGCTCCCCGGCCCGGGCCGTTGCAGGCCGCCGGGTCCGGCTGCTACCCTTCCCCTGCCCGGTCGGCGCCCGGCCGGCCGGACTCCCCAGGGATCCAGACCGGGAGACCCCCAATGTGCCCACGATCCACCGCCGGCTCTTCCCGCGACCTCGGTCTCTCGACCCGGTCGGTCCACGGGGGCCTTCCTCCGCCGGTGCCCGGCGAGGGGGTGGTGCCCCCCCTGGTCCAGAGCGCCACGTACTTCTGGGGGAGCCCCGACGATCCCGGCGAGCTCCGGTACAGCCGCTACGGGAACAACCCGAACCAGACGATCGTCGCGGAGAAGGTGGCGGCGCTCGAGGGAACCGAGGCGGCCCTCGTCCTCGGCAGCGGGATGGGCGCCACGGCGATGACGATCCTGGCCCTCACCCGCTCCGGGGACCACGTCGTGGCCTCCAGGCACCTCTACGGGGCCACGAAGGCCCTCCTTGAGACCGAGCTGCCCCGACGAGGGGTGAGCACCACCTTCGTGGACCCCGACGATCCCGGAAGCTGGCGGGAGGCGAGCCGGGCCCGGACCCGCCTCCTCTTCCTGGAGATTCCCACGAATCCCACGCTCCGGGTCTTCGATCCGGCGCCCGTGGCGGAGCTGGCTCGGGAGAAGGGCCTGGTGTTTGCGGTGGACGCCACCTTCGCCTCTCCGGTCAACCTGCGCATGGCCGAGCACGGCGCGGACGCGGTGATCCAGAGCGCCACCAAGTACCTGGGCGGCCACTCCGACCTGGTCGCGGGAACCGTGGCGGGGAGCCGGGATCTGATCGAGGAGATCCGGGAGATGATGAAGCTGTACGGGCCCGCCCTGGATCCCCATGCCGCCTGGCTCCTGGAACGGGGAATCCGGACCCTCCCCCTGCGGGTCGGCCGACAGAACGAAACCGCTCTGAACCTGGCCCGGTGGCTCGAGACCCGGGACGAGGTGGAGCGGGTGCTCCATCCGGGTCTGGAGAGCCATCCGGATCACGGGGTCGCGGCGCGTCTCCTCGACGGCCCCGGGGGGATGCTCTCCCTGATCCTGGAGGGCGGAGGGGAGGCCGCGGACCGCTTCCAGGGCGGACTCGAGCTTGCGATGGTGGCGCCCAGCCTCGGCGGGGTGGAGACCCTGATCTCCCAGCCTCGCTACACCTCCCACGCCCACGTCCCGGCCGAAGAGCGCCGGGCCCTGGGGATTCCGGACGGGTTCGTCCGGGTGTCCGTGGGCGTCGAGGATCTGGACGACCTCCGGGACGACTTCGCCCGGGCCTTCGAGGGGGCGAGACGGACCGCGGCGTGAGGCGTCTCCTCCTCCTCGTTCTCGCAGCGTCCCTCCTCCTGGGCGCCGGGGGGGCAGTGGGGCTCCAGCGCCTCCGGGAGGGCCCGGATCTGCCCGGGGGGGAGCTCGCCCTAGCGGGGCTCTCGGCGACCGTGGAGGTGGGCTGGGATTCCCTGGGGGTGCCCCACGTCCGGGCGCAAAGCCTGGAAGATGCCGTCTTCGTCCAGGGGTGGCTTCACGCCCGCCACCGGCTCTGGCAGATGGAGCTCTTCGGGCGGGTGCTCGAGGGACGGCTCAGCGAGCTCTTCGGGGAGCGGACGCTGACGTCCGACCGCTTTCTCCGCACCGTGGGGCTCGCCCGGGCCGCCGAGGAGACCGCGGCCGGCCTGGATCCCGGCACCCGCAGGGTCGTCGAGGCCTACGCCGCGGGCGTCAACGCCGCGCTGGACGGGTGGCGGGCTCCCCTCCCGCCCGAGTTCGTCCTACTCCGCATCCGCCCCGAGCCGTGGTCGGTCCGAAGGGTGGTGGGGATGGAGAAGATCATGGCGTGGGACCTGGCCGAGTACGGGGAGAGCCTCTCCCTGGCCATGGCCCGCCGTGCTCTGGACGACGAAGGGTGGGACCACGTCCGTCCCCGGTACCCCGAGTGGGGACCGGTGATCGTGGAGGGCGGCGATCGGTCCGCGGGGGCGCCGGAGGCGGCCCCCGCTGCGGGGCCGTTCCTTCCCGTTGACCCCGGGCTCCTTGCGAGGGCCCGGGTCCCGCCTCCGGCTCGGTCCTTCCTCGCCCGTGCCAGCGTGGTCCGGGCTTCCAACGCTTGGGTGGTGGGAGGGAAGCGGAGCCGGTCCGGCCTGCCGATCGTGGCGAACGACATGCACCTGGGCCTCGACGCCCCCACCCTCTGGTACCTGATCGCCCTCCACGCTCCGGGAATCGACGTGGTGGGGATGAGCCTTCCGGGAGCTCCGGGAGTCGTGGCGGGGCGGACCCGGGGCGTCGCGTGGGGCTTCACGAACGGATCGGTGGACGATTCGGACTTCTTCGTGGAGCGCGTCGACTCCGCCGATCCCTCTCGCTACTTGACCCCGGGGGGCTCGGCTCCCTTCGACCTTCGCACCGAGGTGATTCGCGTCCGGGGTGGGGACGACGACACCCTCCGGGTGCGGAGCACCCGCCACGGGCCCGTGATCACCCCTGTGGAGGCCCGGGCGGGGTCGGAGCTACTGGCGTTCCGCTGGGTGGGGCACGAGCCCTCGACCACGGCGGCGGCGATTCTCGAGATGAACCGTTCGACGACCGCGGAAGGCTTCCTCCGGGGGCTCTCCCGCTTCTCGAACCCCCATCAGAACGTGGTCTTCGCCGACACCGCGGGGAGGTTCGGCTACTGGCTCGCCGGAAGGGTGCCCCTCCGGGCCGGCGGGGACGTCCCGCTCCTGCCGGTTCCGGGGTGGACGGGGGAGCACGACTGGGTGGGATGGCTTCCCTTCGAGGAACATCCCCGCGTGGTGAACCCCGACCGGGGGTACGTGGTCACGGCGAACAACCGGCAGAGTCGGGACTCGGTCTCGGTCCTGGCGAGCGGGGGAAGCTGGGCTCCCCCCTATCGGGCGCAGCGGATCGAGGAGCGGATCCTGGCCCGGCGGGTCCACGACGCCGCCTCCATGGCGGAGATTCAGCTCGACGTGGAGAGCGCGTTCGCCGCCCGCTACCGGACCCGGGCCGTCGACGCCTTCCGCGGGGCGGGCCTGGACAGCGCCGCCGCGGCCCTGGAGGGCTGGGATCTGCGCGCCACCCGCGAGAGCCGGGAGGCCGCCCTCTTCTACGCGTGGATCGAGGAGACCCGGGCCGGCCTACGACGCCACCTCTACGGGGGGGAGCCCGGATACCTCCCGCTCCGGGCCGTGGAGCGCCTCCTCGAGGGCCGCGTCGCCGACGCCGGCGAGATCCCGATCGGGGCGGCGGGCAGGGCCCTGGACGGAGTGGGCGGCCGTCCATGGGGAGAGATCCACCGACTGGTCCTGGACCACCCCCTTGCCCCGGTTCCCGTGCTCGGTCGGATCCTGGGCTTCGGCCGTGGGCCCGTGCCCCGGGAGGGGGCCCACTTCACGGTCAACGTGGCCTCCTTCCCCGCCACGTCTCCGCCCTTCACCACGACGAGCGGCCCCTCGCAGCGCCACGTGAGCGACCTGGCCGACCCCGCCGGGAGGGGCCACTTCGTGCTCCCCGGGGGACAGTCCGGATGGCCGGCCGGCCCCCACTCCTGGGATCAGCTGCGGCTCTGGATTGGAGGCGAGCTCGTCCCCCTCCGCCTCGAGCCCGGCGACCGGTCCGAAGGGGGGGCGAGGAGCCTCGTCCTCCGCCCCCTCATCTCCCGTCCATGAACGGGTAGCGGTAGTCCGTGGGGGGATTCAGGTTCTCCTTCACGCTCCGGACCGAGACCCAGCGCAGGAGGTTCAGCACGGAGCCCGCCTTGTCGTTCGTCCCGCTGGCCCGGCTCCCGCCGAAGGGCTGCTGCCCGACCACCGCGCCCGTGGGCTTGTCGTTCAGGTAGAAGTTGCCCGCGGCGTGCTTGAGGGCTGCGGTCGCGTCCTGGAGTGCCCTCCCCTCCCGGGCGAAGACCGCCGCGGTGAGGGCGTAGGGGGAGGTGGCGTCCACCGTCTGCAGCGTCTCTTGCCATCCGTCGTCGGGATAGACGTACACGGTGAGGACCGGTCCGAAGATCTCCTCGCACATCGACTCGTACCGGGGGGTCTTCGCCCGAATGATCGTGGGCTGGACGAACCAACCCTTCGAGTCGTCGGCCTCGCCGCCCACGAGGATCTCGGCGTCGGCGGAGCTTCGGGCCCGCTCGATGTAGCCGGTGATCTTCTCGAAGGCGCTCGCGTCGATCACCGCCGTCACGAAGTTCCGGAAGTCCCGCGGATCGCCCATGGAGAGGTCCCCGGTGGTCTCGATCAGGGGCTCGGCGATCTCATCCCACAGGCTCTCGGGGACGTACGCGCGGCTCACCGCGCTGCACTTCTGGCCCTGGTATTCGAACGCCCCCCGAACCAGGGCCGTCACCAGGGCATCGGGATCCGCGGACGCGTGGGCGAGGACGAAATCCTTCCCTCCGGTCTCCCCCACGAGGCGGGGATAGGAACGGTAGTCCGCGATCCGCTGGCCGATCTCCTTCCACAGGCTCCGGAAGACGGTGGTGGAGCCGGTGTAGTGGATCCCGGCGAACTCGGGCTGGGCCAGGACCCTCTCGGTCACCGTCTCCGCGTCACCGGGCACGAAGTTGACCACACCCGCGGGCAGCCCGGCTTCGACGAGGACCCGCATGACCTGGTAGTTGCTGTAGACGGCGGTCCTGGAGGGCTTCCAGAACACCACGTTGCCCATGATGGCCGGCGCCGTGGGCAGGTTGCCGCCGATCGACGTGAAGTTGAAGGGGGTGACCGCGTAGACGAACCCCTCCAGGGGACGGTACTCCATCCAGTTCCACACCCCCGCCGAGGACCGGGGCTGGTCCTCGTAGATCCGCTCGGCGTAGCGGGCGTTGAAGCGGAAGAAGTCGATCAGCTCGCACGCCGCGTCGATCTCCGCCTGGTGGGCCGTCTTGCTCTGGCCCAGCATGGTGGCCGCGTTCACCCGGTCGCGCCACGGACCGGCCAGGAGCTCGGCGGCTCGCAGGAAGACGTCGATCCGCTCCCTCCACGGCCAAGAGGACCACTCCTTCCAGGCCGTCCGCACGGCGGCCACGGCCCGCTCCACCTCGTCGGGACCCGCACGGTGCCAGCGGGCCAGTACGTGGCCGTGATCGTGGGGCATCACGGCCTCGGTCACGTCCCCCGTCGTCACCTCCTCGCCCCCGATGACGAGAGGTATCTCGACCTCCTGGTCCGCCATCCGATCCAGGGTCTCCTTGAGGGCCTCCCGCTCCGGATCTCCCGGGGCGTAGGGACGGACGGGGTCGTTGTCGGGGCGAGGTACCTCGATCTTGCCGTCGATCGATGTCATGGCATGGCGTGGGGTTGCCGGGAAGCTCGCCGCCTCGTACACCGGTGCCGGTCGACGGATCGGAAAGGGGCCGGATTCCATCAAAAAAAAACAGCGGGGAACGTGAAGCGCTCACCCGCTGGACCTCCGGACCGTTCTGACGCCTACCAGAACCTGGCCTTGGCGATCCCCTCCCGCAACCGCTCGAGACCCGTCTTCTCCTCGGGCTGATAGCTGTAGTAGTACTGCAGGTAGTAGCTGTCCTCGGTGGTGGCGGCGGAGACCTCGTTCAGCACGGCCCCGAACACCCGGACGCCCAGCCTCCGGAGCTGGTCCACGGCCCGCTCGGCTGCCCGCTGCTCGGTCTCTCCCGAGCGCAGGACCAGGATCACCCCGTCGGTGTGGACGGAGAGCACCGGCGCGTCGGTCACGGCCAGGATCGGCGGGGAGTCCACGACGACCCGAGCGTACGTGCCCTCGAATTCGGTGAGGAGCCGTTGCATCGTCCTCGAGTTGAGGAGCTCCGAGGGATTCGGGGGAAACGGGCCGCTGGGAAGGACGTCCAGGCCGGGCAGGACGTTGGGCCGGATCGCCTCCCGGGGCTCGGCGTCGCCCACCAGGAGATTGGTGAGCCCGGGCTCCCGCAGGAGGTCCAGGGACCGGTGCATGGCAGGTCGCCGCATGTCGGCGTCGATCAGGAGCACCTTCTGCTCGTCCTGGGCGAGCATCACGGCGAAGTTCACCGCGGTGGTCGATTTCCCCTCCCCCGGGCCCGGGCTCGCGAAGAGCACCGAACGGATCGGATCGTCCTGGGTGCTCATGAACATGAGGTTCATGCGCAGGTTCCGGTACGCCTCCGCTGCGGGGTCCAGGGGATCCTGAGCCACGACCAGGGGAACGTGGCGAGGCGCCCTTCGCTCTCGTCCGCCCTCTCTCTCCTCTTCGATCTTCTCTGGGTTCTCCAGCTGCCGGAGCCGGGGGATGATTCCCAGGACCGGGATCCCGAGGAGCGCCTCCACGTCGGAGCTGGTCCGCACGGTCCGGTCCAGGTACTCGAGGAAGAACGCCGCCCCGATCCCCAGGATCAGACCCAGCAGGGCCCCCAGGAGCACGTTCATCTGCCCCCGGGGCTGGACCGGGCTCGCGCCCATGGCGGGATCCACGACGTCCACGTACGGGCTGGCCGCCGCTTCGGTGATCCGGGCCGTGTAGAGCTGGGAGAGAAGGAACTGATAGGTGTTCTGGTCCAGGTCCTGCTGGAGCTCCAGGGTTTCCAGCTGGTTCTGGAGACCGGGGAACTGTCTCTGACGCTCACGGAGCTCCGTCAGCTCCTCGTTGAGGCCCTCGATGCGGCCTTCGATCGCCCGGAGGTTGGCCCGCACCGCCTCCTCCAGCTCGAGCGCGAGGTCGTCGATCTGGGCCTGAAGGGCCTGGACCTGGGGGTGCCCCCGTGTAACCCTGCGGGCGGTCAGGAGGGTCTGCATCTCCTCCTGTCGCTCCTCGATCCGCTCGACCAGGTTCCGGATCTGTGGATTGCTCCCCTCGGGGAGCTGGGCGAGGACGCCGACCAGATCCACTTCGGCCACGGCGCGTCGCTCTGCGTCCCGGGCGAGCCGGGCCAGGGAGCTTCGCTCCCTCTCCATCTCCTCCAGCCGCCGGGTCACGCGCTGGATCTGGTTCACCAGGTTCTGCTCCTGGAGCGAGAGGTCGGTGAACGCCCGGGACTCCTTGAAGTCCCGGATCGCATGGAGGGAGCGGCGGAGTTGGAGGCGCGCGCTGTCCAGCTGCTCCTCGATGAACTGGACGTCCTGGGATGCGGCCGCGCTCACCTTTCTCGCGCCGTATTCCCGCAGCGCCTCGGCGGCCTCGTTCAAGATCCTGGGTGCGAGGACCGGATCGGCCGACGTGTACGTCACGTCGATGATGTTCGTGTTCTCCCGGGGGCTGGCCGAGAGATTCTGCCGAATCTCGGGAACCTGCTCCTCCGCAGGGACGATCCGCAGCTCGTAGCTCCTCGGCTCGCCGGGTGGAGGCTGGGGGACGAAGCGCAGGATTCCCGACTCCAGGGTCTCGCCCACCGGCGCCCTTCCCAGAGTCTCGCCCCCCGGGCCCCGGAGCGTGGCGACCCGTCCCCCGTCGTCGTAGGTGAGCACCAGGGAGCCCGGGGCGGCGTCCTCGTCGACCTCGATCTCCCGGGCCAGGCTCGACCGGGCGAGGGCGGCGTCGGCGGGGACCAGCCGGAGTCCCACCGCCCGGATCACGTCGAGGGCGACGGGGCTGGAGCGGAGCACCTCGATCTCGGACTGGATCGGGTCGACGAAAAACTCCATTCCCGAGATCCGGGTCCCGGCGGTCAGGCTCCGGGTACGCTGGAACGGGTCGTTGACCTGGAGGGAGAGGCGGGCCTGATAGTAGGTCTGCTGACGGGAAACCGCCCAGATCGCCGACGCGGTGGTGATCGCGAAGATCAGCAGAACCAGCCAGAGGCGCCGGGTGATGACCTGCCAGTAGTCGGCGAGATGGGGGGACGGGCCGAAGGAGTCCGGCTCCTCGTCCTCTCGCGGGCGCGCCTGGACGTCATTCGTCATACCGACCGGTCCGTCCCCTTCGGGTGAGTCCGGGTTACACCGTGCCGGCCCCCCGGCCGTCCGACCCCGGAGGACCGAGCCGATCGTGATGGTCTTGGGATAGTTCAAATGTCACCGCTCCGGCTTGGCTTTGCAATAGATTTCCCGGTTCCTCCCGTGCGGCGACCGGACCCGCGGGAGCCCCGGGTCTTGCTCCCGCGGCCGCTCTCCGTGAGGGTTGGGACGGAGCACTCGTCGTAGCGGGGTGCTCGAGAAGTGGGGTGCGGCCGCGCCCGGGGGCGTCTTGCGATGCACGGACGAGGAAGAGCGACGATGCCGACGCTGAACCGTCGAGGAGGAGCTCTGACGCCGCGCGTGCCCGCGTACCAGCGGCCTCTGTCGGTGGCTACCGGCGATGTGGTCTTCCGCGCGGTGCCTGAGGATCCGCCGGAGGCGGACCGCAGGTCCACCCCCCCGCGCCCTTCGGGTTCGGGCGGCAGGACCACGCCGCTCTGCGGGGCGATGCCCCCATCTGCCGCGTTGAGCCGTCTCGACGTGGCTCGGGGCCATGCCTTCGACGGCCCGCCTCGCAGCTGGCGCGCACCGGGGGCCGCAGGCCCTTGGTCCGGCGCTCCGAACGCGGCTCGGCCCACTTCTTCAGGACCCCGTTGGAGCCCAGGCGGACGGGACCCGGGATCCACGGGTCTCGCACCGGCCTCCCGGCCCGTTCGAACCGAGATTGGAGAAACCGTCCCATGAGCCAGGAAGCGCTCGAGCGCTCGGTCATGTCCGCCCTCGCGGGCGTCCGGCACCCGAAGACGGGCGCCGACGTGGTGGCGAGCGGACACGTCCAGGATCTCGTCGTGGAGGGGGACCGGGTCCGGTTCGCCTTCCACCTGCAGCCCGACGATCCCGGAACCCTGGTGCGGGAGGCCCGCAGCGCGGCGGAAGGAGTGGAAGGCGTATCCTCGGTCCGGGTGAACGTGCGGCTTCCCCAGAGCGGCGCCACGGCGGGGCGAAGCGGAGCGCCGGGGAGTCGGGGGCCGGGGGGGCGGTCGGTCCCGGGGGGCGGCCCCGGAGGCCTCCAGCCGGGATCGGTTCCCGCACCCACACCCCAGCCGGACCTCCTCGCCGACGTGGAACACGTGGTGGCCGTGAGCTCGGGCAAAGGCGGCGTGGGAAAGTCGATGATCGCGGCCAATCTCGCGGCGGCCCTGGCGGCCGCGGGTCAGCGGGTCGGTCTCCTGGATGCCGACGTCTACGGCCCCAACATTCCCCGCATGTTCGGGGAGACCGGTCGGCCCCGGGTGACGGGGCCGAAGGGCCAGGAGCGGATCGAGCCCCTCTCCGCCCACGGCGTACGCCTCATGAGCCTCGGATTCCTCCTGGAGGAGGATCAGCCCGCCATCATGCGGGGGCCCCTGATCTCCGGGATCCTCAAGCAGTTCCTGGAGCAGGTGGACTGGGGCGAGCTCGACTACCTGATCGTGGACATGCCCCCGGGCACCGGCGACGCGGCGCTCACCCTCACCCAGCAGGCGCCGCTCTCCGGCGCGGTCATCGTCACCACGGCGAACGACCTCTCGCTGATCGACGCCCGCAAGGGGCTCAAGATGTTCGAGAAGGT
>JABAHQ010002146.1_pt2 | contig 16268 bp, 13 predicted proteins | sample 7062091 | NCBI WGS metagenome assembly JABAHQ01 (sample SAMN14534359, study PRJNA622989) | marine sediment metagenome | biome: marine biome [ENVO:00000428]; feature: marine pelagic biome [ENVO:01000023]; material: deep marine sediment [ENVO:00002113] | place: India: Gulf of Kutch | collected...
TGACCGAGTTGCTGGTGGCCGATCGCTTCAAGAACCCCAGCCGCTATGCCATCGTCTTGGTCTCGGAGGGAGCCATGTTCGAGGGAGGGGAGATGGTCTTTCGGGACCAGACGACCGATGCCTATGGACACGCCAAGTTGGGCGGGATTGGCGATCTGGTCTCGGCCAAGCTGAAGGAGTTAGCCCCCAGCTTCAACCAGGGCAAGCCAATCAACATCATCAACCAGCGCTTGGGCTATCTGGTCCGCTGTGGCGATCCGGATGCGATTGACTCGATCGTGCCGATGGCCTATGGCAACCTGGCCCTGGATTTGCTGTTGGAGGGGATCCACGGCCGGTTGGTGGTGTTGAAGAATGGGCGCTATGACAATGTGCCGATCGAGGTGGTGACCAGTTCCAAGAAGTTTGTCAATGTCGAGGAGCACTATAATACCGACCGCTTGCGACCCCATTATCGCCGCTTCGAGATGAAACCCCTCTTCCTCATGACCAGTGATTACTGATCAATTTACGCTATGCCATAATGACTGAAACAACCTTGTCTCGTCAAAAGATTTTTCGCAGAAAATTGGTGCTGCCCACTGAGCATGGTGCCTGGGCCTGGCTAATAATTCCTTTCGTTGTTGGCGCTGTGGTCGCCGGTAAATTAGGCCCTTTTGGTGAAAAAGCAGCTTTATCGCTTTTTTTGACTTTTATCGGCGGGTTGTGCGCCTTTTTGATGCGCCAACCCGCCACCGTTTGGCTGAGAGCAAGACAAGGCAAAGCCCGTCAGGCAGATAAACCTCTGGCCGCTGGTTGGACCTTAGGGTTTGCCGGCCTGGCGGGGTTGTGTTTGCTGGGGCTGTTGGCTCTGGGGCGTATGCTTTTGCTTTGGTTATTGGTTCCTCTTGGGGCTATCTTGGGGCTTTATTTAGCCGCAGCCCTCAAGGGACGCGCTGAGCGCCGGGCTTTGTGGATGGAGTTGGCGGGTGCAGTGGGCCTGGCCTTAATGGCTCCGGCGGCTTTTATTGCCGCAACAGGACGCTTGGATCCCGCAATCTGGTCCTTATGGGTCATTATGGCGATGCAAAACGCGTTGAGTGTTTTCTATGTCCGCCTTCGCCTGGCCGACACCCACCGTCGCCCCACCAACCGAGCCTATGTTTTCCGGGCACACCTGATTGGGACCGCCGTGGTGCTGATGGCTGGTTTAACAGACTTAGCTCCATTATTAGCCGCTTTGCCATTTATCGGTTTTTTAGGTCGGGCGGTGTGGGCTGTTCGTGGTCCGCGTTTGGTAAATAATGTGCGTCGGTTTGGTTTTACTGAGTTGGCCATTGAATTTTTGGCCGGCCTCTGGATCGCTGCAAGCTATTGGATCAGCTAGTTTCAGTGGATCCAATTTTCGAGGCGTGCGGCATGCCCGCGTGCCGAACCGAACCGCATAAGGCGTACTGCTCCTCGATTTTGGACCACCTACTGAGTTTTAGAGCAAAGATAGTTCTGCTCGACCCGGTAGAGGAAACATGACAAATGTGCTGTCGTCAAGCTCCTTACTTCCCTGGGTTTTTGGCCGCTCTGTAAGTTAAGGTTACGCGTGTACCTTGCCGAGGTGCACTATCAATCTTAAGCATACCCCCCAATTGAGCGGCACGGTTCTGCATATTGCCCAGACCATGATGGCCGGGGATGATTTCAGACGGAGGTTCAAACCCAATGCCATCATCCTCCACTCGAAGGGTGACGGTTCCGTCTTCGCAGGTCAAATTTAACCACAAATGATTAGGTTTGGCATGGCGGGCGGCGTTTGCCAGAGCTTCATGGGCAATGTGGAACGTGTGGCTGGCTTGGGCCTCGGTCACATAGGCACTAATATTAGGACTAATGTGGGCTTCAATTGGAAAGCGCATGTTGACTTGCAACTCTTTGATCAAGCCATTCAGGCGCGTTTCTAGCTCTTTGTGATCAAGCGCTTGAGGATGCAAATCGAAAATATAATTCCGCAGTTCATCAATGATACCGGCCAGGTTTTTCAAACTGGCATCAATTAGCTTACGGGCGATTTGATTCTCGGGGGCAATATTAAATTTTACCTGGTCCAAGGCCAGGCCTGCACCGTAGATGGACTGGATGATGCCATCATGCAAATCTCGGGCAAAGCGATCGCGCTCTTCTAAAATAGCCAACTGTTGTGTTTTTTCGTAGAGCCGAGCGTTTTCAATAGCGATAGCCGCATGGCGGGCTAGCATTTCGATTAATTTTTGATCGGTTGTAGTAAATTCAGAACCATCTATCTTATCGCTGAGATAGAAAACGCCCAACAATTCATCTTTTGAGAAAATAGGTACACCCAACAAGCTGTGCATTGAAGGATGAAATTCAGGGAAGCCGACTGCTAATGAATGCTTACTCACATCGGGAACAATGAGGGATTTCCCCTCCTTCAGCAGAAGGCCCAAAACTCCCCGCCCCGTTGGCCAGGCGCCAATTTTGGCCTTTTCCGCTTCGCTAATTCCAGCCGTGAGAAAACGGCTTAAGTCCCCCTGACCATCGTGGACGCCTAAAGCAGCATATTTCGCCCCAACCAGAGTCTGCGCTGTTTGTACAATAGTATGCAATACCTGTTCAAGCGACAGCTTGGCGTTGATGGCTTGGGCAGCTTCGTTAAGGGCCTGGAGTTGGGCAATTAATTTTTCACGTTCCGCTTCTATCTGTTTCTGAGCAGTGATATCGCGTAAGACAACAGTAAACATTAGCGTATCGTTTACTTCTAATTTCGAGATTGAGGCGGCTGCCGGAAACTCCTCGCCGTTTTTTCTGCGCCCTAATATTTCCTGACGCTCCCCCATTAGCCGGGCATTTACGGTAGCACTAGCAAAATCGGCGATGTGGTTCCGGTGAATATGGATGAATCGCTCCGGCAAAAGTATGTCAAGGGGTTGACCAATCGCCTCTTCGACTGCATAGCCAAAGATTCTCTCAGCCCCTTTGTTAAAGAGGGTAATTCGCTGGGCTTCATCAACGGAAATAATCGCTTCGTTGGCGATATCCAAAATACCAGCAAAACGCAAGCTACTTTCCTGAAGTGCTTGCTCAGCCTGTTGGCGGGCGGTAATATCAGTAGAGATGCCACAAACCGCGCCGGGAATACCGTGCGCATTGAAGATAGGAAATTTGAATGAGATGTAGGTGCGCATTTTATCGCCGCATGGAACAACCTCTTCCCATTGCAAAGGCTTTCCAGCCTCAAGTACCTTCAGATCGTTCTGGCGAAGCGTATCAGCCGTCTCTGGCGGAAAGATAGCGTAATCCGTCTGGCCAATGACCTGGGTTCGATCCAGACCAAACCGGGTCTCGTATAGGCTATTGATCAACAAATACCGTCCATCAACATCCTTGACGTAAATCACCGCTGGTGCATTATCAATGATGCTTTGTAACAGTTGTTGGCTTTTCGGCAAGTTCGCCTTTACTGAGCTGTTCTTGCCGTTTGTGTCTTCGAGTTCAGCCAGACGTTGGCGTAATATCCCCAATTCTGCTATCAGTTGTTCTTTTGTTTTATCAGTATCTTTCATTGCCCCTACAGGCGAGCTTAACTGCATCAAGAATTCCTCAACACACTGATGTTTATCGGGAGAAGTATAGCACGCTCATTTCGTCCCAACAATTGATAATAAAACAGATTTCTTTACTCAAATTTTAAACCACCCTATTATTAATTTTACCCTGGCCTGTACGGCATGCAAATATGGCTCAGCTCAAAAGCCTTTCAACACTATATAGCCCAGCCATACCCCCAATACCCCAAACAAACCGGCGGTGAGGAGCTTAACCATACCGGCTCGCTTTTGAAAGATAGCTGTAAGCTGGTGGCTACTGATGCCCAAATAGGTCACCATAAAGACGACGATTAGGGGGATTACAAACATCAAGTTATACAAGATCAGGTAGGCAATCGCAGTCAGCCGCAACTCGGCCACACCTGTTACAAAGACAATTGTCGGCAAGTAGACCTGTCCTGTGCAGGCCAGCTCAAACACGCTGATTAGCACCCCAGCACCGAAAGCTGCGCCCATATATCCCTTCATACGACTGCGGGTGCGAATCGTCTGATGGATGCGTTGCTTGAGTGTCTTGGGCAACTGCAAAGAGATTTCTTTCAGTCGTCCCTGTCTGACTTTGAGATAATCCCAAATACTTAAGCCGGCGAGGGCCAGACAGATTAGCGCAGTCACGCTATAAACAACCTGGCCGATCAACGTAAATGAGCCAATTTGCCGCACAATCTCCAGCAACCCCAACCCCATAGCCAGGTAGGTTAGAAAAACAGCCAGGGTGAAGGCCGCTCCCACCAGGAGAATTTCTTTTCCAGTGCGTCCTACCAGGGCCAGATATGAGATAAAAAAGATAATTGTCGTAAAAGCGCATGGGTTTACGCCATCTAATAAACCCGCGCCGGCTACAGCTAACGGGCTGAATTGCTTAAAGCGTTCGACAATACGATTTGTGACAGTCGTTTCTCTTGTTTCCAGACCCTCCCAGGGTGGAGGTACACCAACGAAGTCTGAATTCTCAATCAGTGTTTGCAAGCGCTCAAGGGTGATCTCTTCAGGAAGTAGGCAATTTTGGCCGATAAAAATGGTTGGGGCCATCAAATGATAGGCATCTGGTACATTGTACTTTTCGCACATGGCCTCGTTTAGGGCCGCATCTTGACCTAAGTCGAACTGCCGAACCACCAGGTGGGGATATTGCTCTTGAAGATACGCTAAATCGGCACTAACCTGCTTACAGATTAAACAGGTGGGATCGAAGAAATAAGCCAGGTACAGTGGCAGTGTCTCTGCTGAGGTTACAGCGGCCACTGGTGTGGCTGGTATAGTGGGGGTTAGTGATGGGGAAACAGTTGTTTGGGGGGTAGAAGATGGCGATGGCTCCGGTGTAGTTTCGGCGGAGATTATTTGATTCAATTCGGGAATATCGGGCCAGCCGATACCACCGGCAGCCAAATGTTCCTCGACCAGGGCTGGAAATTGTGCTGGGATTTCTCCACTGCCAACCAACACTATATCACCAATAATCAGTGTGGGCACACCTTGACGCTCGCGAGGGATTTTATAGCGTTTGATGGCCGCTTGGTAGAGGGCTGCACCACCTGGTTGAGCACTATCAATAGCCAAGATTTGGAGTTGATCACCATATTCATTTACCAGCGGCACCAAGACCTCGGTAACCACATAATGGCAGTGAGAACAGGTCGGCGAGTAAAAAAGCACTGCCTGCACGACCGGCTGCTCTGCTGATTGAGCAAGGGTAAGGGATGGGATTGCCAGCCAGCCAGCAATGAGCAGGCTGGCTATTCCTAAACCAAACCTTTTCATAACTAGGTCTCCTTAGCATAATGTGATACAAAAGCCTTTACTGAAGCTATTGTCTGACTTCCGGATGGTTTATCCGGCTTTTACTCCAGTATCTTACTTAACTGCGTATAGTGTATGACATGTGTCACTATTTGGGGAGTGTCACATGTAATTCCTGTTTGTGACAAATGTCACAATTCGAGCAGACAAGGAAGAAACTGTATCTTACTTGCCCCGAAAGTTGGAGTAGAGTACAATCTCAACACAAGAAAAAAGTTGAGGCCGGTATCGGAGGAGGCATTTGTGATACGGATTATGATCGTAGATGATCACGAAGTAGTCCGATTGGGGTTGAGTAGTCTGTTGAGCCGCCAGCCGGGGTGGGAGGTTGTTGCTGAAGCTGGTTCTGAGACTGAGGCGGTCCGTAAGGCAGATGAGTACAAACCGGATGTGATTGTAATGGATATTCGGCTGCAAGAAGGAAGTGGCATCGAAGCTTGCCGGACCATAATGCGGCAACATCCTCAGACGAAGGTGATTATGCTAACCTCATTTGTCGAAGATGAGTTGTTATTTAGTGCTATTGAGGCGGGAGCAGCGGGCTATGTTTTGAAACAGGTGGGGAATGAAGACCTGATACGAGCCATTGAGACAGTCGCTCAGGGTGAGGCATTACTGGACCCAAGTGTGACCGGACGAGTATTGGCCAAGTTACGTGAATCAACCCGGTCCACCGCCTTCTCCGATTTGACTGAGCAGGAGTTACGGGTGCTAGCCTTGATTGCTGAAGGTAAGACGAATCGGGAAATTGCTCAAACGATGCATTTAGTAGAAGGGACGGTACGTAATTACGTCAGTAATATTTTGGGGAAACTGGGGCTGTCAAACCGGGCTGAAGCAACAGCCTATGCGGTAAAGCATAATCTGAGAGATTATTTGAAATAGAATGGCCGCCTACAAGTAGGCGGCCATTTGGATGTCGAGGCTTTAGTCGAGTTTGGGATAGGGTTTAGAGCCTCGACGCGGTTATCTTTGGCATATATACCAAAAAGGTATAAGGCTAAAAAGTCTGTCAAATTTTGCTGTCACACCGTTTTTCGCTATTAAACTCAAGAAAGAGCCGGTTCATTTTCTAAGTCAGCTTCTAGCTCTGTCTGACCCCAATTTTCAACGACCAGGCGGAAGATATCGGACTCAGTGATGATGCCGACGAGTTTGCCGGTCGGCTCAACCACAGGCAAACCGCTCACTTTGTTCTCTAACATCAAGTTTGCAGCCTCGGCAATTGTATCGGTTGTGTAGACGGTTATGGGATCGCGAGTCATAATTTCAGAAATTTTTAGCTTAAGCAGCAAGTAGTTTAGCTCCCATACACTGAGTGAGGTTGCATCTGATGGAGAAGCCTCGCGCACATCGCCCAAGGTCACAATGCCAACCAACTCGCCATGTTTGTTCACAACAGGTAAGCGCCGAATATTGTTATCACGCATCAGAGCGTGAGCATCTACCAAGCTGTCATTTGGACCGATCGTAATCGGATCAGGAGTCATCCATCGCCGAACTAATTCCTGTTTCATTGTAATATCCTCCTCAACAAGTGAATTAACTTTACCTCAGGCCAAAGCCTTTCGGAAATATGTGTAACTTCTATGTTAGTTTCGCCATAAATCAGCCAAAGTCCAAATTCCTACTTATATTTTATGTTCATGCAGCGTGAACGCTAAGTGGCATTTGTCACCGGTTTCGATGACATGTGTCACTACTTGTTTAGCAGCGCCACAGCTAGAATAGTTAAATAACGGATTGTTGAACTGGAGGAAGCCTGTAAAGGATGTTTTAATGAATACAATGGCGGCAAGTACTACCTCGGAAGTTGAAAATAGTTACCGTTACCCTCTGGAGGCGATTTTCGCGCCCAAACAAGTGGCCGTGATTGGGGCTACCGAAAGACCAAATAGCATTGGTCGGGCGATCATGATGAACCTGACCAACAACGCATTTGGGCGTCAAATTTATCCGGTTACCCCAAAATATGAGACCATTTTAGGGCTGAAAGCATATCCTAATATTGCTGCTGTGCCGGAAAAAGTTGACCTGGCCCTGATCGCCACCCCGGCGGCCACAGTCCCTGGGATTGTCAAGGAATGTGTGGCCGCCGGAGTAAAGGGGGCAATTATCATCTCGGCTGGCTTCAGGGAGCTTGGCCCTGCCGGGGCCGAATTAGAAGACCAGATTTTGGCAGAGGCCCGACGTGGGAATATGCGCATTATTGGCCCCAACTGCCTGGGGGTGATAAATTCATATAGCAGCTTAAACGCTACTTTTGCCAGGGCTATGCCCATCCCAGGGAGTGTCGGTTTCATCAGCCAAAGTGGGGCTTTTGGCACGGCCGTCTTGGACTGGAGCCTGCGTGATATGGTTGGCTTCAGTGCCTTTGTCTCAATTGGCTCGATGCTCGACGTGAATTGGGGAGATTTAATTACCTATTTAGGACGAGACCCCCATACAAAAAGTATCGTCGTTTACATGGAAACGATTGGCGATGCCCGTTCGTTTATGTCGGCCGCTCGCGAAGTGGCCTTGACCAAGCCGATCATTGTGCTCAAGTCGGGTCACACCCAGGCAGCGGCAAAGGCGGCCGCTTCTCATACAGGAGCTCTGACCGGCAGTGATGCGGTTTTGGACGTTGCGTTTCGGCGTTCTGGGGTGTTGCGGGTCGAGCAAATTTCCCACTTGTTTTATATGGCCGAAGTCTTATCCAAACAACCCCACCCCAAAGGGCCACGGTTGACTATTCTCACCAACGCCGGGGGACCCGGCGTTCTGGCCACAGATGCCCTGATTGTCAGTGGCGGAGAACTGACCGAATTATCGCCGGAGACATTTAAGGCCCTCAACGACTTGCTGCCTGAACATTGGAGCCGGGGCAATCCCATTGATATTTTGGGTGATGCTGATCCAGAACGGTACGCCCAGACCCTGGATATCTCCATTCATGACCCAAACAGCGATGGCTTATTGGTCATTCTCACCCCTCAGAATATGGCTGACCCCACTCAGACCGCTGAGCGACTTAGGGAAGGACTTAAAATGTGTCGTAAGCCTGTCCTGGCCAGTTGGATGGGAGGAGCGGAGGTCGTCGGGGGCGAAGCTATTCTCAACCGAGCTAACATCCCGACCTTTGATTATCCAGACACGGCAGCGCGCATCTTCAACTATATGTGGCAATACAGCAAAAACCTGCACAGTCTCTACGAAACCCCCTCTTTGCCCTCTAACTCAGATGAATCAGCCCCGGACCGCGTCCAGGTCACCGAAATCATTGCCGCCACCCACCAGGCCGGACGGACCCTCCTGACTGAACTCGAATCGAAGCAACTTCTAGATGCTTACGGTATCCCCACCGTCGAAACCCATTTGGCGGTCAGTGAGGCGGAAGCGGTCAAATGGGCGAATGAAATTGACTACCCCGTCGTTCTTAAATTGCACTCTGAAACCATTACCCACAAATCAGACGTCGGCGGGGTCCATCTCAATCTGACCGACGCCGAGGCTGTTCGCCAGGCCTATCAGGCGATCAAGACCGGCATCGCAGAGGCAGATTTTCTGGGCGTTACTGTGCAGCCTATGATCAAAACAGATGGTTACGAGCTGATTTTAGGAAGCAGTATTGACCCCCAATTTGGACAGATCCTCCTCTTTGGGTTGGGTGGGCAATTAGTCGAAGTCTTCGAAGATCGGGCCTTGGGGCTGCCACCCCTTACCTCGACCCTGGCTCGGCGGATGATGGAACAGACGCGTATTTATCGGGCTTTGCAAGGCGTGCGCGGCCGGCAGCCAGTTGATCTGGAGGCATTGGAACAACTGATGGTGCGCTTCAGCCAACTGGTAGTTGAACAACGCTGGATAAAGGAACTGGACATCAATCCTTTCCTGGCCTCAGCTAACCAACTACTGGCCCTTGATGCTCGGGTGTTGCTACACTCCCCAGAAGTTCGGGAAGAAGACCTGCCCAAGCCAGCTATTCGCCCCTATCCCATCCAGTACGTGACCGCCTGGCGACTGAAGGATGGCACGCCGGTCACCATTCGCCCCATCCGGGCCGAGGATGAGACGATGATGGTTAAGTTTCACCATACCCTCTCCGAAGATAGCGTCTATTACCGCTTCTTTCAAATGATGCCCCTGGAGCGGCGCATTGATCACGAGCGTTTAAGTCGCATTTGCTTTATTGACTACAATCGTGAAATCGCTTTAGTCGTTAATCGCAAAAATCCCGAAACAGGCGAACATGAAATTTTGGGGGTTGGTCGCTTGATCAAACTGGCTGATCCCGATCAGGCGGAATTTGCTGTCCTGATCAGTGACGGCTGGCAGGGGCAAGGTATTGGCTCCAAATTGTTGGAGTTGCTGATGGAAGTAGGACGGCAGGAAAAGATCAAACGTATTATTGGCACGGTTCTGCCTGAAAATTATGGGATGCTGGCTTTGTGTAAAAAACTAGGCTTTGAGATCCACCGTTCGTTTGAGGATCGGGTGGTCGAGGCAAAAATGAATTTGTAAAGGGTAATCTTCAAAAAAGGAGCCAACGTGCGTGTACGTTGGCTCCTTTTTTATGGTACTGGAGGAATTGATGCTGCATACAAATAATGTCACTTTAGGACGGGCTGATTGTGGCTATTTTGAACAGGCCATCACCAAAGAATGGTTGGTCACTAACGGTCTGGGCGGATTCGCGGCGGGAACCGTGAGCGGAACCAACACCCGCCGTTACCACGGTTTGCTCGTGGCTGCCCTGCGCCCGCCCCTGGAACGGACAGTGCTGGTGGCCAAAATCGACCCACTCGCTTACTACAATGGCAAAACTTATTCCCTCTTCGCCAACGAGTTCGCCGATGGCACCATTGATCCACATGGATATCGGCATTTAGAGTCATTTCATCTAGATGGTCTGATCCCCGTCTGGGTTTATGTCCTGGCTGATGCTCGCCTGGAGCAACGCGTCTGGATGGACCACGGACACAACACGACCTACATTACCTATACGTTGAGCCGAGCTACAGATGCCCTCTCCCTGGAATTGACCCCCTTATGTACGTATCGTGACTATCATAGCCATAGTCGTGGCGACTGGCATTTAGCCGTTGAGCCAATTGCCGGAGGATTCGAAGTCAAAGCCTTTGTCGACGCCCAGCCTTATCGCGTGGTGGCTGATCGGGGTGAGTTTCATCCTGGGGCGATGTGGTACTGGAATTTTAAACACCGGGTTGAAAGTGAACGTGGTTTGGACGATACTGAAGACCTCCTGGCCCCGGGTCATTTCAAGATCACCCTCCAGCCAAGTGAGACCCTCACCCTCGTCTGTTCGACCGAGCCGGTTGAGCCGCACGCCGGGCTTGATGCCTTACAGCAGGAGCGCCAACGACAGGTAGCCCTGCTAAAAGATATCCCCCCCGATCAACCAACCTGGCTCAACCAGCTAACGCTGGCCGCTGATCAGTTCATCGTGCAAAGGTCACCCGGCCTTGAAAACAGATCAAGACGAATAAATGAAGGAAAAACTATTATTGCCGGCTATCCCTGGTTTGGCGACTGGGGGCGTGACACGATGATCTCTCTGACTGGCTTGACTCTCGCCACCGGGCGATCCGAAGTAGCCGCCAGCATCTTACGTACCTTTGCGCAATACGTGGACCGGGGTATGCTGCCCAATCGCTTCCCCGATGCGGGTGAGCAACCGGAGTATAACACGGTTGATGCCACCCTATGGTATTTCTACGCCATTCACCAGTACTTGCTACACACGGGTGATATCACCCTCGCCAGAGAACTCTACCCCATCCTAGTCGACATCGTCGACTGGCATGAGCACGGCACGCGCTACAACATCCACATCGACTCCGACGATGGATTACTATTTGCTGGTGAACTGGGGGTACAACTGACCTGGATGGATGCCAAAGTAGGCGATTGGGTGGTCACACCGCGCATTGGCAAGCCGGTTGAGGTCAATGCTCTGTGGCACAACACCCTTCGAGTGATTTCGGGCCTGTCAAAGCGACTAGACAAGTCGAAAGCAGCCAGCAAGTATAGTGAGCAAGCTGATTTTGTGGCCGACAACTTTTGTAAGCGTTTCTGGTTTGAGGAGGGTGGATACCTTTACGATGTCATCGATGGCCCGGAGGGGGATCTAGGCCCTGACAGGAAACGCTATGACCGCAGCCTGCGACCCAACCAGATTTTCGCCGTCTCTCTACCTTTTAAACTCCTGAGCGACACCCAGGCCCAAGCCGTAGTTGATGTTTGCGCTCGTCATCTCTGGACCTCGTATGGCCTGCGCAGCCTGGCAGCCGAAGACCCGGCTTACACCGGACACTACAGGGGTGGCCCACTACAACGCGACGGCGCCTATCATCAAGGCACTGTCTGGGGCTGGCTGCTGGGCCCGTTCGCCATCGCTTACTACCGGGTCTATGGCGATGCGTCTCTGGCTCGCACTTTTTTGACCGCTATCAAACAGCACCTATCCGATGCTGGTCTTGGCACCATCAGCGAGATTTTCAACGGGGAGCCACCTCACAGCCCGCGTGGCTGTTTTGCCCAGGCCTGGAGCGTGTCCGAAGTGCTCCGGGCTTGGCGGGAGTTGGCGTGAAATGAAGCCCTTACATTTTCCAAAAATGGAGGTCTGTGTTAATGTTCTGATACCTTAAAAAGTAACAACTAAATTATAGTTTACCAGGAGGGGAAAATGCGGAGCAACCGCACTATTATGGCTACCGTATTAATAACCAGTTTTACTGCCCTTGCTATGCTATTCATCGGTCTGGGCAATTTAGCTCATGCCACTCCAGACCCAGCAGCGCCACAACTTCTGTTGACTGAGATTGTGGTCACCCCAACAGAGGGCGAATCCATTGAAATTCATAATCCAACCGGCCAAATTATTACTTTGACCGATGTTTATCTGACCGATGCCACGAATGCGGGCACTAGCAACTACTATTACAACATCGTCATAGGGGCAAGTGCCGGTGGTGCCGGCGGTGGTGGTAGTGATTTTCACGCTCGCTTCCCCCCTGGGGCAATGATTGGACCGGGTGAATACCAGACGATCGCCCTGAGAGGATCAGCCAACTTCTCTACAACTTATGGCCTTGCCCCAACCTATGAGCTATCTGAGGCTGATAGTACACCCGACGCCATCCCGGATATGTTAGAAGCTTTACCAGGGTCTATCGGCGGCCGGGCGGGCTTGACTGACAGTGGCGAAGTGGTGATCCTCTATTTCTGGGATGGAACCAGCGATCTCGTCACCGACCTTGACTATATCTTATGGGGGGACAAGGCCGAAGCAGTGGATAAGACCAGCATCTCAATTGACGGACCGGACGATGATAACACGCCCAGTACCTACCTGGCTGATACCCCTATTGGCCTCCAGGATATTCTTGGCTCTGATAGCCCCCTCCATACTTCTATTACTTCTATCCAACGTAAAGACCTGGGCGAAGGTGCTGAAACCCGTACCGGGGGTAATGGAGCCGGTGGAAATGATGAAACCTCTGAGGACTTGAGCAACACCTGGTGTGAAGCTGCCCCCAGCCCCAATGCAGCCACAAATTGCCACGACACCCTCACGATTTATTTGCCGTTCATTTCTAGATAGCTGGTAAGTCGCAGCGCCTGGTTGACACTCGTCATAACCAAAAATCACCAGATATTGTGGCTGATTGCTGGGGAAACTATGGTCACCTTGTTCCATTTGATCTCGACCTCAGTATTTCTACTGGCGGCAATGGAATGACTCGTTTAATGTTTCTATAAGATGCTTAGATCAGAAAGTTTACTTGCCGCTGGTGCGAAAGTAGTTTGTCCTCCCAGGAATTCGCTGTTAGAATAGCTAGTGATAGTTAGTCTTCAAATTAGCGCACCCGCAAGGGTTTTCCATCATGAAGCGCATTATTTCTTTAATAATCTCTTTGTTCATCCTCGTTGCGATTGCCGTAGCTACAACAATTAGCGAAGCCAGACGGCCCCCGGACTGGCAACCAGAGTTGGAGAGATATCTGATCAGTCAAACCACGCCTTCATCCGGCGTTCTCAGGCTGCAGTCGGCTGTGCGAGCCAGTAGACCATGGCAATTCAGCCAGGATATGATCGGCCGGAAGACGCCAAACACTGGTAAATATTTACCCTTCCCCCCCGCAGAGGTATGGTGTATCCTATTAGAACAAGATCGCAGTTTGACCGGTGACGCCACCGAATTGGGTGCCTACACGGTTGTCTTCGCCGCTCGCCACGAGACGGTTCACTTCACTTACTGGATGATTTACGAGGGAGCCAGCGTTCCATCCACACCCGCATTTCAAGAAAGCCTCTCGCGTCTCGGTTGTGAGCTAAAGTTAGGACCATCAAAATTGAGTGAGTTCATGGGCTTAGAAAAAATCAAGTTCACAGGAACATTATGAGGCCTTCTCCGCGCGTTGATTATGACCAGATTGCTCACTTATACGATAGCCAACCTTATCGCCAAAAGGCGGTCGATCCACATCTATTAGCCTTTTTGGACGAGCATCCTGACGTGTCCCTGCACAGACTTTCAATTCTTGACATGGGTTGTGGCACCGGCAGCCAACTCGTTGCTAACCGACCCCACATTGCTGAAGCACGGTTAGTTGGCTTGGATTTGTTCCACGGCATGCTAAGCCAGGCTCAGCCCAAAGCCGATGAGATTTTATGGGTGCAGGCGGATAACGTTGCTCCCCCTTTCCCGAATGATACCTTTGATTTCATCAGCAACCAGTTCTCCTTTCACCATGTTCGGGACAAACCGGCTATGCTACGCAGCGTCCTTCGCATCTTACGACCAGGGGGCCGCTTTGTCATGATCAACATTTGTCCTCGCGGAATGACGGGTTGGCTATACTACCAATATTTCCCCGCCGCCCTTGAAATTGACCTGCAAGATTTTCTCCCCAAAGAAACGTTGCTAACCCTGATGCATGAGTTAGGGTTTACAAACATTGCTCTTGACATAGATCAGCAAACTTATGAGCAAGACCTGCGCCAATTTGTCGAAACCGTACGACGACGAGATACATGCTCCCAACTCATCGCTATCCCCGACGCGCACTACCGGATGGGATTGCAGCGGTTAATCACAGAAATCGAACAGGCTGGCGATCAACTCCTCCCAGCCCAGGTCGAATTTTGTCTGCTCACCCTCAGGGCAGAAAAACCATAACCCCACATCACACTTCATTTGCTAGACCTACAAAAGCTCAACTATAATGATCATATTTTTTGGGAGGCATTTCTCTTGAAATTATCAGTTATTATCCCTGTTTATAATGAAGTCCCAACCCTGGCTGAAATCATCCGTCGTGTCCAGGCCGTTAAGGTGAATGTCTCAGTCGGCTTTGCCAACCAAACGCCCATTACCCTAGAAAAAGAGATTGTTGTGGTTGATGATGGCTCAACAGATGGCTCTCAAGAAATCATTGAGGCGGCAGCAGCCGAAGGTGGCATTATCGCCGTCTACCACGAGCACAATCAGGGGAAAGGAGCTGCCGTTCGCACCGGATTTCAACGGGCGAGCGGCGATATTTTTGTCATCCAGGACGCCGATTTGGAGTATGACCCCCGAGAATACGGTATTCTCATCCAACCTATCCTGGAAAACAAAACTAAAGTAGTTTACGGCTCTCGTTTTCGGGGTGGGCCAACCAAAACCATGTTCTTTACGCACATGATTGGCAATAAATTTTTGACTTTGGTGACCAATATTTTATATGATACCATCATCTCCGATATGGAAACATGTTATAAGTGTTTCTCAGCCGATTTAATCAAAGACATGCCCCTACACGCTCGCGGTTTTGAGTTTGAGCCTGAATTTACTGCCAAAGTCTTGAAACGCGGACACCGCATTTATGAAGTACCAATCTCATATAACGGGCGTGAATTTACCGAAGGGAAAAAGCTTCGCCCTATTAAAGAGGGGATTAAAGCCCTGTGGACTTTAATCAAATACAAATTCATCGATTAAGCCGAGCCTCGGTCTTACAATTGACATTGCTCGTCATCTTTGGGCTGGGTGTTGTATTACCTCTATCTCCTTTGGCTAACAACCCCCTGCATCCTGACGAAGCACTCTACGCCTACTGGGCCAAGCTCATCAGCAGCGGTATCGACCCAATGCTCGACAGTGTGCCCGTCGACAAGCCCCCACTATTTATCTACCTAGTCGCCCTTTGTTTCAAATGGCTCGGTTCTGCGGACACCGTAGCTCGCTTGCCATCCCTCCTGGCCCATTTGATCATTATCAGCCTAACCTTTAAGGTGGGGCAGACGTTATATGATGCCCGAATTGGTATCCTGGCTGCCTTTTTGGTCACCGTTTCCCCCTTTAGCATTCTCTTNNCCGCTTTAAATCAAAAGCCAATTGGGGCTGGCCTGGGGCTTGGCCTGGCCGTGGCGACCAAGCAGCAAGGGATCTTTTTCTTGCCTCTCGTTCTGGGCTTTTTGATCCTAGCTCAACCCAACCGGGCTCTTCATCTGAGGTCCAATCCCTTGGCGAACCCACTGCTGCAATGCCTCTTGAGTTTCAGCCTGGGGTTAATTATACCCCTGATTTGGGATCTGAAGCGCACCCAACGCCCTGGTTTCTGGCTGCAAAGCTCGTTAAGTTACGGCGGCCTCACTTCAGCCGTGCCCCAGTTTGGGGATCGTATCCTCAGCTTTGTAGACTTGCTGACATTTGTGACGGCTCAACCAGTTTTGAATCTCATCCTCATTAGTGGTTTACCGCTACTGCTATTGCGCAGTTGGCTTTTTCCCCCGCTCCAGATATCTCAACGCTACGCCGATTGGCTGTTGGTTAGCTTTTGCTTTTTCTTCATCTTGCTCCACGCACTTTTCACCTTTCAA
>JABAHQ010002507.1_pt3 | contig 16228 bp, 14 predicted proteins | sample 7062091 | NCBI WGS metagenome assembly JABAHQ01 (sample SAMN14534359, study PRJNA622989) | marine sediment metagenome | biome: marine biome [ENVO:00000428]; feature: marine pelagic biome [ENVO:01000023]; material: deep marine sediment [ENVO:00002113] | place: India: Gulf of Kutch | collected...
CCGCGTTTAGGCGGCTGAGCTGCCGAGCGATTGGCGTGCAGTGTCGGCCCCGAGGCGCTGACTGGGTGCGCGGCTGCAAGTCGTCGCGGGCGCGGTGTTGATTATCATGGGTGTGGCCATGATGAGCGGGCAGCTCCCGCGCTCCGGCTACTGGCTGCTGGAGACGTTTCCCGCGCTGGGGAACGTCGGCTGAGCGACGCGGACGGGCCTCACGACTGGCTGGTTGGTCTCGCTGGCCTCACCCGCCCTTCGGCCGAGCCGGCGACGGCCGCCCCAGATGGCCATCCGCGTCGCGCAGGGCGCGGGCGGAGTCCCGCACCACGCCCACGGCCGAGCGCAGGACCACGGCGGCGATGGCCAGCCCGATCAGGACGTCGGGCCAGAGCGAATCCGTAACGGCAACGGCCGCGGCGGCGGCCAGCACCCCCAGGTTGGCCAGCACGTCGTTGCGCGTGCAGAGCCACGCCGAGCGCAGGTTGAGGTCGTCGTCGCGGTGGCGCAGGAGCAGCCACGCGCAGACGGCGTTGGCGGCAAGCGCCACCAGCCCGAAGACACCCATGAGCGGTGCCGCCGGTACGACGCCGCTCGTGGCCTTGAACGTCGCCTCCACCACGAGACCGGCTCCGAACGCTGCCATCACCAGCCCTTTGGCCAGGGACGCACCGACACGCCAGCGCTCGCTGCGCGTGAGCGCATACAGACTCAGCGCGTAGACGCCGGCGTCGCCCAACATGTCGAGCGAGTCGGCGAGGAGCGCCGTGGAGCGGGCCGCGATGCCGGCTCCGAGCTCCACGACGAACATGGAGACGTTGATGGCGAGCACGAGGCGAAGCGTACGTGACTGGCGCTCGCGCAGGGCCGACAGCTCGGCTCCCTTGGCGTCGCAGCAGTCAGAGTGAAACGCTGCCGACCAAAATCCGTATGCACCCTTCATGTCGCGCTGGCCGGATTGAAGCGGGGATGAGTCTCCTCGGCCGCGATGAGCACCCACAGCCCCGAGAGCGTCATCGCTGCGACCGTCACCCAGAAGCCGGCTTCCAGGCGCCCGGCCGCGTCGGCGGCGAGGCCGATCAGCAGGGCGCCGACGCCGTATCCGAGGTCACGCCAGAAGCGGTACACGCCGAGGCTCGATCCACGCCAGTCGGGGTGAGAGATATCCCCTACCGCGGCGATCAGTGTCGGGTACAGGAGCGCCATGCCGAGCCCGGTCAAGACCGCAGTAAGCGACCAGGCGGCGAGACCCTCGACGAACAGCGTCGCAGCGACGCCGAAGGCGCACAGCCACATCCCAACGACGATCGGGTGCTTGCGCCCGAGATGATCCGAAAGGGGCCCCGTCCAGAGCTGGCTCGCGCCCCATACGAAGCCGTAAACGCCGACCACCCAGCCGATGTCGACCAGCGACAGTCCCCGTGCATGGAGGTATACCGGGAAGAACGCCCAGACCAGTGCGTCGACGAATTTCTCCACGCAGCCGGCCTGCGACAGCGCGGCGAAGGTACGGTGTCTGAAGGAAACCAGCGCAAACACCTCCAGCGTCGAAGGGCGCTCGGAGACGTTCGGGAACCGCGGCCGCGGACCCCGGTGCGTCCCGGCCTTATGCAAGGCGGCTTCGGCACGCGCCCACGGCAACGTGTCCTTGACGAACAAGAACGCGACGGCCAGCGCCAGGAGGATGACGACGAGACCGAAGAAGAACAGGCTCCAGCGAGGGCCGAAGCCCGCCGCAAGGTAGCCCGTCAGGAGACCGCCCAGGGCGACGCCTCCGTAGCCCGCGAACTCGTTGAAACCGGTGGCCAGGCCGCGCTGCTCGGGCCGCACGATGTCGAGCTTGCTCGTCACCGTCATGGACCAGGCGAAGCCCTGGTTGACGCCGAGCAGGACGTTGGCGGCGACGATCCAGTCCCACGAGGGCGCATACAGGATCATGAAGGGGATCGGCAGGGCGATTACCCAACCCCATAGCAGGACCCTGCGCCGGCCGATGCGCTCCGACACGCGTCCGGAGACGAAGTTCATGCCTCCCTTGACGAAGCCGAAGCTGATGATGAACGCCATCAGCAGCGTGAACGATCCTGCGGGAACGCCGAACTCCGTCTCGGCCAGAGCCGGCAGGACGGTGCGCTGCAGACCGATGGTCAGGCCGACGAAGAAGACCTGGAGCAGCTGCTGCGCGAACTGGTCCAGGTTGGCGCGTATGCCGTGCACGTGGCGGACGGCTTCCTCATTCATCGCCCCCTCCACCCGCGAGCCGGTTGATGGGATAGCCGCCCGCGCCTCCCCGCAAGGGTTGGAGGAGCATCCGGTCGAGCCACAGATCGCGCGGGGTGCGGAACTGCTCGATGCCGATGACCATCGCCTCGTGCCCGTCCGCCGGCTGCGCCCGGTAGGTCCCGAACAGCCGGTCCCACCACGGGAGGTTGAAGCCGAAGTTGCTGTTGGTCTCGTTGCGCACGGCCGAATGATGGACGCGGTGCATGTCCGGCGTGACCACGAGCCAGCGCAGCACGCGGTCGAGACCCGCCGGGATACGCACGTTGCCGTGGTTGAACATCGAGGTCGCGTTCAGCAGGACCTCGAAGATGAGCACGGCGACCGCCGGCGGCCCGAGGGCCCCCACCATGACGAGCTTGATGGCCATGGAGAGCAGGATCTCGACCGGATGAAAGCGCAGGCCCGTGGTCACGTCGAACTCGAGGTCGGCGTGATGCATGCGGTGCAGGCGCCACAGCGCCGGCACCGCGTGGAACAGGACGTGCTGGAGGTAGATGACGAGGTCCAGCAGGACCACCGAGGCGACGAGGGCGAGCCACCAAGGAGTGGCCAGGACGTTGAACAGCCCCCAGCCCTCGGCCTCGGCGACGAGAGCCAGACCCACCGCGGCGGTAGGGAGGAGCAGGCGCACGAGCAGGGTATCGAGGACCACGATGCCGAGATTGTTCGGCCAGCGCACCAGACGAGGGACGGTCTGTCGCCGGCGCGGCGACGAGACCTCCCACGCCGCCATCGCGGCGAGCAGCCCGAAGAAGAAGCCCATGCGGATCAGGGGCTCGTGGGCGAGAAGAAAACCGGGCATTCGCGCTGGGTGGTTGCAGACAGCCGCGTGAAAGGCTTATATTCAATCATTCGCTTGAAACATATAGTGTAATCATACGCCATGTCAAACGATTCCAAGCAGGCGCTCTTCGCGGAGTTCGCCACGGTGGCGCGGGCGCTCGGTCACGCGCACCGGCTCGAGCTGCTCGAGCATCTGGCCCAGGGCGCACGGGGCGTTGAGGCGCTGGCGGAACGGGTCGGTCTCTCCATCGCCAACACATCGCAACACTTGCAGCAGCTCAGGCGGGCGGGCCTGGTCGCATCGCGACGGGACGGAAAGTTCGTGCTGTATCGCCTGGCCGACGAGACGGTGCTGGTGCTTCTCGCGTCGCTGCGCGAAATTGCACAGCGCAACGTGGCCGAGGTCGATCGAATCGTGCGCGGCTACTTCACCGAGCGCGACAGCATGGAGCCGGTTTCGCGCAACGAGCTGCTCGAGCGCTCACGCGCCGGTCTGGTCACCGTGCTCGACGTTCGCCCCGCGGACGAGTTCACCCTCGGCCACCTGCCCGGCGCCATCAATATTCCGCTGCAGGAGCTCGAGGCGCGCCTGGCTGAGCTCGACCCCCGACAAGAGGTCGTCGCGTACTGCCGCGGAGCCTACTGCGTGCTCTCGTTCGAGGCGGTCGCCGCGCTGCGTGCTCGCGGCTTCAAAGCACGTCGGCTGCAGGACGGACTGCCGGAATGGAAAGCGGCAGGGCTGCCCGTGAAAAGCAGCTAGCGATGGACTATCGCCCGGCAAGCGTTCTCTCCAGCTTGCACAACTCCGCAATCTTTCTCCACTGGGACGGCGCCCACATGGGGCAGGGGTGAGCTTCGACACCAGTCAGGACCTGCTGGGGCATCGCGCCGAGCGAATCACCACGCACTACTCGGCGGCCGAGCTCTCGCGGCTCGTCCAGGCAGCAGAGAGCGTGTGCGATGTGCAGGGCGAGAAGGCCGGGCTGGTGGTCTTCGCCCGGCCGGGTATGGCACGAGCGAAGATCCTTGCACTTGAGTGTCAGGCGACTGCCTGCCGCGGCGTCAGTCCCAGCTCTCCCTGGAACGAGCGCAACAGGCAGTACATCATCAGGAACATGATCACCGAGAACGGCGCTCCGAGGGCCAGGGACGCCGTCTGCAGCGCCTTCAGGCCGCCCGCGTAGAGCAGGATCGCGGCGACCGCACCTTCGCCTATGCCCCAGAACACCCGATAGGACACCGGCGGCTGTGCCTTGCCCATCGAGATGAGCGTCGTCACCACCAACGTCCCCGAGTCCGAAGAGGTCACGAAGTAAGTCACGATCAGGATCAGCGCCATGAAGCTCATCAAGGCACCGGGAAACCCCACGTCGAGATTCTCGATGACGAGGAACAGCGGCGGCGAGATATCCTCGTTGACCGCTGCGATGAGCCCGGCGGAGCCCTCCGTCGCGAACTCCTGATGGAGGCCCGTACCGCCCATGATGGCGAACCAGAAGAAAGTGATGAGGGTCGGCACGACGAGGACGCCCACACAGGGTCGTGGCGACGCCGAATACCGTTCCGAAGATCGCCAGCAGGTCGATGGTGTGCCCGATGGGGCCATAGATGCGTTCGCCGAGTAGCGGATAGAGGGAGGCGCGGATCGTAAGAGGCAGGCCCTTGCGATAAGAGTAGTAGGCCAGGGCCAATCCGACGATCACGTATACCGACCAGGCGTGCAAGCCCCAGTGCAGCCACAACGTCTGCATGGCCGGCACCGCGCCCGCCATGGAAGCCTCCGTTCCCTCCTCCAGGAACGGGCTGTTCTGGATGTGATACATGGGCTCGGCGACTGACCAGAACAGCAGACCGATCCCCATGCCGGTTCCGAACAACATCGAGAAGCAGGCGAAGTTGCCGAATTCTGGCCGTTCATGATCGTCACCCAGCCTGATGCGGCCATATGGCGTCACAATGAGAAAGAACACAAAGAACATGAACAGACACATCGCGAGGATGTACCAGCCGAGATTCGCCGAGATCCAGTCCCGCAGTGCGGAGAAGAAACTCCCCGTCGCCTTCGGCGCAGCGGCGCCCGCTGTAAGGAAGACCAATACAATCAGCTTGGAGAGCGTCGCCATGGGCGGGTTGACGTCTTTGAATATCCCTTTGGTGGCGAGGTTGAAACGGTATGTATCGAGGTTATCCAGACTAGTGGACATGGTCGGGTTCCTCCCGTTCTTATGTGGTTGCATGGCAGGCGACCCGTGTCGGTTGTCGTTCCCGTGCGGGCATTTCTTGTCGGTGCGAAAATCGACCGATCGTGCCACGATCGGCACCGCCCCCGGGTTCGTATATCAGTAGCGTCGAGTCTCGACCATCGCCGCGGCAGGAACAAACGATGTATTCAACGCCTCAGACCCAATTCCCCTAATGGCTAACCGAGTAGCGGTGCGCTGGTGCGCCGACCGGCGCTTGCGGGCGGACGATGGCCGGACCGGAGGGCCCGACCGGTAATATGTGACCATTAGCCGAGTTGGGGCTCAGCATCAGGAAAACTCGTTTGCAGACGTTGTCGGCGGCAGGCAGCTTAGAAACCGAACCCTTCAAGAAGTCCGAGCCAGGGCTCGAAGCAGATTGTCGGGATATTTCGTCGTCACTGTGCAGCGTTCTCAACCACCCTGGACCAAGGACCAATTCACGAGCCGGAGGCACCAGTTAATGACCCGAGCGACCCAGAGAAAGCGCCCCAACATCCTGATCATCATGGCGGATCAGCTGTCGGCCATGGCCCTACGCCGGTATGGTGGACGCACGGCCAAGACCCCGAATATGGATCGGTTGGCGGACGAAGGGACGGTTTTCCTGAACGCGTACAGCAACAGCCCGCTGTGCGCCCCGGCGCGCTTCGTGTTCATGTCCGGCCAACTGCCGTCCCGCATCGGAGCCTACGACAACGCCGCGGAGTTTCACTCGGATATTCCCACCTTTGCGCATTACCTGCGGGTGCAGAACTACCAGACGATCCTCAGCGGGAAGATGCATTTCATCGGAGCCGATCAGCTGCACGGCTTCGAATCGCGTCTCACCACGGACATTTATCCCGCCGATTTCGGCTGGACGCCCGATGCGGAGCATCCGGATGACCGCTTCGACTGGTGGATGCACAACATGTTGTCGGTCAAGCAGGCCGGCATCGCCGAGTACACCAACCAGTTGGAGTTCGATGACGAGATCGGACACCGGGCCGTGCAGAAGCTCTACGACCTGGCCCGCGAAGGCGATCCCCGACCGTTCTGCCTCGTGACGTCATTCACCCATCCGCACGACCCGTACGCCGCGCGGCGGCGGTACTGGGACCGCTACCAGGACTCCGAAATCCAGATGCCTACGGTGCCCGCGATGGCTTTCGAAGCGCTCGATGCGCACAGTCAGCGTCTCTACAAAGCGTCCGCGACGGACGACTACGAGATCACCGAGGACGATGTCCGCAACGCCCGGTATGCGTACTTCGCCAACATCAGTTATCTGGACGACTGGGTCGGTACCTTGCTTCAGACCCTCGACGACACCGGTCAACTGGACAACACGGCCATCTTGCTGACATCCGACCATGGTGACATGGTCGGTGAGCGGGGGTTGTGGTACAAGATGTCCTTCTTCGAGTGGTCGTCGCGTGTTCCGTTGATGCTCCGGTTGCCCGGTGAGCGAGGCGGCCGCCACACGGAGACGCCGGTCTCCCTGGTAGACATCCTCCCCACCCTGATGGACATCGCCGCCGACGGCGGCAAGGAGTTTGTGTACGCGGCGCCGCCCGATGGAAAGAGCCTGCTGCCGCTGATCTCACGCGACGAAGACCGAACCGTTTACGGGGAGTACATGGGAGAAGGCACGGTGGCGCCGCTGATCATGAGCCGGCGCCGCCAATACAAGTACGTGCATTGCGAAGCCGATCCGCCGCAGCTGTACGACTTGGCCCACGACCCCGATGAGCTGCGCAACCTGGCTACCGATCCAGCCCACGCCGACGTGGCGGCGCGCTTCGCCGAGGAGGTCGCTGCGCGGTGGGACCTCGAGGCCCTGCGCCGGGAGGTTATTGCCAGTCAGCACCGAAGACGGCTCGTGGGCCGCGCGCTCATGACGGGGCGGCATACGCCGTGGGATTTCGAGCCGTTCCAGGACGCCGCCAACCGCTTCATGCGCAACCACCTCGATCTGAACGAGGTGGAAGCCAAGTCCCGGTTCCCGGTGCCACCCTATCCGCAGCCTTTGCGGGGCTAGTCGGCAGGTGGATGTGGATCGGAATTATCCCGACAGATTGTCGGAAGCCGGTACCAACGCCGACGGCCACGTTGGTTCAATGTCCGGGGCAATAAGCCCTTCACTTGGCCGCGTCGGCTTCCTCGAGCAGCCAGTCCCGGAATGCCGCGGCCTCCGGACGCAAGGTGCGCTTCAGCGGCTGGGCCAGATAAAAGGCCTCATGCAGCTCGATGGCCTGATCGAAGGGGACGCACAGGTCGCCGGTGCGCAGCGCATCCTCCGCGAAGCTGCTCCGCACCAGGGCGACGCCCTCGCCCCGGCGGGCGAGATCCATGACCACTACGGTCGTGTCGCACAGCACGGCTCGCGTGGAGTCGGCGATCTCCGGAACGCCGGCGTGCGCCAGCCAGTGGGGCCATCCGGTTTCGAACCCCACCACGTGCAGCAATGTCTCTCCGGCGAGATCAGCCGGACTCTTCAGGCGTGCGGCGACATCCGAAGCACAGACCGGGAATGCCCGCTCCCACGTCAGACGTCGGCTGGAGGCGTCTGTCCAGTCGCCCCGGCCGTAACGAATCTCGAGGTCGACCCCATCGAGCGTGAAATCCGCGTCCCAGACCGACGTGGCGAGGCGCAGGGTGATATCCGGATGACGGTTGCGGAAACGATGCAGGCGCGGGCTGAGCCAGAAAAGCATGAGTCCCGGAGTGATGCGCACCGTGCACGGTTCGTCCCAGCCGGGTCCGAATACTTCCTCGGTCGCCAAGTCGAGACGCTCGAAGGCGTCGCGGACCGTCGGGGCGTAGGCGCGCCCGGCCTCGGTAAGCTCGAGACTGCGCGCGTGACGGACGAACAGGGGCTGGCCCAGGCGGTGCTCCAGCAGCTTGACCCGCTGGCTCACCGCGGACTGCGTGATGCTCAGCTCGCGGGCCGCTTCGGTGAAGCTCATATGCCGGGCGGCGGCATCGAACGCCACCAGCCAGTGGACCGGGGGAAGACGGCGTGTCAGGAGACCAAGTCCCCCATTAAGTCAGTTAAGTCTCGCACATTACCTCAATCGGTGTTCGAGGAGAACATCCCCTCTCCTCCCTGCGGAATCTGAACAAGATGAGCTGACACGATCCCTGCAAACTTGCATGCTAGGAGGCAGCTCGATGTACGAGCTGGGTGAGCAGACATCCTATGTCGGAGGTCGATATCTGGCATCGACGACGGGTCAGACCTTCGAAAGTGTGGAACCGGCAACCGGAAAACCCATCGCGCGGGTCGAGGTCGCGGGCGAACGGGAGATTCAACGCGCCGTTGAGGACGCACGAGAGGGTTTCCGGTCTTGGTCTGCGATGAAGGGAGCGGAGCGTGGACGCATCTTGATGCGCGCCGTGGGGCTCATCCGTGAGCGAAAGGACGCGCTGGCGCGCCTGGAGGTACTGGACACGGGGAAACCGATCTTCGAGGCGCGTTCAGTGGACATCGACTCGGGCGCGGATTGCCTGGAGTATTTCGCGGGCCTTGCCGCAGGCATTCAAGGCGATTGTGTAGATCTGGATCATGCTTTTGTCTACACGCGCCGCGAGCCCCTGGGTGTGTGCGTCCGCATCGGCGCCTGGAACTATCCATTCCAGTTCGCCTGCTGGAAGGCGGCGCCCGCCCTCGCCGCCGGGAACGCCATGATCTTCAAGCCGGCCGAGCTCACACCCCTGAGCGCGCTGAAGCTCGCCGAGATCTTGACCGAGGCGGGAGTACCGAACGGAGTCTTCAACGTAGTACACGGGTTCGCCGACACGGGACGCCTGCTCGTGCGCCATCCTCACGTTGCCAAGGTCTCTCTGACGGGAGAGGTGGCCACGGGCTGCTCGGTAAGCATTTCAACGTATGGACTGTGCACGACCGATCCACGCAAAACTCACGCAAGCGCCAATCCGACAATCCGACCGCTCCCGTTCCGCTCGAGCTGCGAAAAAGGGTTAAGAGTCGGCAACAGGAGATGCTGCTCGGGCTCGGGGCATCTATGGGTGCCTCCAGTCGATAGGAACGGTTCAGAAGGTGGTTTCGATTTCACTCGGGCAGTGCGGAATGGTCGCATCGCGTGCTCACCGGCGCTTCGAACGACCAGCTTTGTCCGCGTTCACAACGACGCGCAGAATCGCGTTAGTGACATCCCCTCACGCACTATGATCTATGTGTGTTCGGCGATCGCTTGAGCTTTGTCGAGGAGATTCTTCGCCATACGAATGCTCGCCATGTCGATCAACCGGCCGTCGAGGGTAACCGCTCCTTTGCCTTCGTCCTCCGCGCGCTTCATCGCCTCTACGATTCGACGGGCCTTCTCCAGCTCTTCTTGCGTCGGGGTGAAGATTTCGTTCGCTTGCTCGATCTGTGACGGGTGAATGGCCCATTTCCCCTCGTAGCCCAGGACCGCCGCACGCTTGGCCGCGGCAACGTAGCCTTCGGGATCACTGAAGTCTCCGAATGGCCCGTCGATTGGGCGCAAACCGTAAGCCCTGCACGCCACGACCACCCGTGACTGCGCGTAATGCCACATGTCGATCCAGTGAAACTCACGGCTCCCGGACGGGTCGGGGTCGGTCAGCACGCCATAATCGGGATTCGGGCCACCGATCACGGTAGTTCGAGCTCGAGTGGATGCAGCGTAGTCCGCGACCCCGAAGCTCATCGCCTCCAAGCGCCTGCTCGAGCACGCAATCGCTTCGACATTCGCCATCCCAAGCGCCGTCTCGATGAGCACTTCGACGCCGAGTCGCTTGTCGCGCTTCTTTGCCTGCTCGATCTGAGTCACGAGCATGTCCACCGCGTAGACGTCGGCCGCCACGCCCACTTTCGGAATCAGCAACATATCCAGTCGCGGGCAGTTCTCGACGACTTCGATGACGTCCCGGTACATGTAATGGGTATCGAGTCCGTTGATTCGGACCATCATGGTCTTAGCGTCCCAGTCCAACTCGTTGAGGGCTTCGACCACGTTCTTACGCGCCTTGTCCTTCTCATCAGGCGCAACCGCGTCCTCCAGATCCAGGAACACCACATCTGCCGCGGATTGCGCAGCCTTGTCGATGAAGCGGGGATTCGACCCGGGCACCGCGAGCTCGGAGCGGTGCAGTCTGGGACGCGCCTGCTCGATGACGGTCGCACTCATACGAAACTCCTTGGGCGGGCAAGTCTAGAGGTTGGGGGTTGACACCGCTCCCACAAGTAGGAGCGCCCTGCAGGCGCAATTGTTCTCGCCTTTCCTTCGTGTTCTTGGGTCATATGACGGGCTCTGCGAACCGCCCGATGCGGGCACCCTTGGAGCGAGTCTCGGATACGGTCCGCCGAGCGATCCGCGCAAAGTCACGTCCGAACGACCGCCAGACTGTTACCGAGCTCCGCCGGGCTAGGTGCCACGCTCACTCCTGCCTGCCGAAGGACTTCCACCTTCTCGACTGCGCTCTCGCCAAATGCCGAAATGATTGCGCCGGCATGACCCATGCGCCGGCCCTTCGGCGCGGTCAGACCTGCGATGTAGGCGACGACCGGCTTCGACATGTGGTCACGGATGAATGCCGCGGCTTCGGCCTCCTGCGGACCGCCGATCTCACCGATCATCATCACCGCCCGTGTCTCCTCGTCCTGCTCGAAGAGTTCCAGAATATCCTTGAACGAGCTGCCGTTGATCGTGTCCCCGCCGATACCCACGCTGGTTGAAACACCGATGCCAAGCGCCTTCATCTGAGACGCGGCCTCGTAGCCCAGTGTGCCCGAGCGCGCGACGATGCCCACGTCCCCGCGTACGTAGATATGTCCCGGCATGATACCCATCATCGTCTTTCCGGGGCTGATTACACCGGCGCAGTTGGGGCCGATGAGCCGCATCCGCTCCTCCTTGCGGTAGCGGCGCATGTAACGCTTGACATGCATCATGTCCTGGGCGGGTATCCCGTCCGTAATCGCGACGCACAGTCTTATCCCCGCATCGGCGGCTTCCATGATGGCGTCGGCAGCGAAAGGCGGGGGTACGAATACCAGGCTCGCCGTCGCATCCGTCTGCCGCACGGCGTCTTTTACGGTGTTGAAGACCGGAAGTCCCAGATGAGTGCTGCCGCCCTTGCCTGGCGTGACACCTCCCACGACACGAGTTCCGTAATCCATCATCTCCTTGGCATGGAACGTTCCAATCTGACCGGTGAAGCCCTGCACGATCACACGCGTCGTCTCGTCCAGCAACACGCTCATTACCACATACCTCCCTAGTAACCTTCAGTGAATCACCGATCGATCAGAAGGTTGCGCGCGCCTCTCTCCACGCCGCCACCACGCGCTCGGCCGCATCCGCGAGCGTATCCGCGGTCGTGATCGCCAGACCGCTCTGCTCCAGAATGCTGCACCCTTCCTCGACGTTTGTGCCTGCCAGTCGCACCACCAACGGCACGTCGATCTCCGTCTTCTGTACGGCTTGCACGACGCCTTCCGCGACCCAATCGCATCGGTTGATGCCGGCGAAAATGTTGACCAGAATCGCTTCGACGTTCTGATCGGAGAGGACCAGGCGAAACGCTTTGGCGACACGCTCGGGCGATGCGCCGCCTCCGATATCGAGAAAGTTGGCGGGCTCGCCTCCGGCATGCTTGATCATGTCCATGGTCGCCATGGCAAGACCCGCGCCGTTGATGATGCAACCGATGTGGCCGTCGAGGCCCACATAGCTCAGCCCTCGATCGGCGGCCGTCATCTCGCGCGGATCCTCTTGGGATTTATCTCGTAGCTCAGCGAGCCTCGGACGCCGGAACAAGGCATTGTCGTCGATGGACATCTTCGCATCGAGCGCGACCAGCCGCCCCTCATCGGTAACGGCCAGAGGATTGATCTCGACCATTGTCGCATCGAGATCGCGAAACGCACGGTAACAGCCGAGCAGCGTATTCACCGCTTGCTGGACGAGCGCGCCGTCGAGCCCCAGGGCGAAGGCGATCTCCCGCGCCTGAAACGCTTGCATCCCGACCGCAGGCTCGACGCTCACCCTGACAATCGAGTCCGCTTCGCGCCGAGCAATCTCCTCGATCTCCATACCGCCGGCGCTCGAAGCGACGACCATCACCCGCTCGGACTTGCGATCCAGAACGAACCCCACGTAGAGTTCCCGCCCGATGCCCGTCGCCGTCTCGACATAGAGCCGATACACGACCTTGCCGCGCGCGCCGCTCTGGTGCGTGACAAGGCGTTTACCTAGCAGCTCGTTGGCGGCCTCCGCCGCTTCGTGGTCGCTCGAGACCACACGGATACCGCCGGCCTTGCCGCGGCCCCCGGAATGCACCTGCGCTTTGACGACCCACTTCTCGCCCCCGAGCTCCTGGGTGCGGTAAGCGGCCTGTTCGGGGCTGTAGGCGAGCCCTCCGCGCGGCACCGCGACGCCGAAGCCCGCGAGCAGCTCTTTTGCTTGATACTCGTGAACGTCCACTTCTTCTACTCCTCATACCACGCGCCGGATGCGATTCAATGCTCCGTGCGCAGGACCACTATCAAGTCTTGCGCTTCCACTCGCGTCCCTGCGCTCACCGCCAGCTCCTCCACCACGCCCTTCGCCGGGGCGGAGATGGCCGTCTCCATCTTCATCGCCTCGACCGTGAACAGCCGGTCGCCGCAATTCACCTTCTGCCCGACCGTCAGCGGCACGCTGACGACCAGCCCCGCCATCGGGGCACCGATTTCACCGGGCGCGCCCTGGTCGGCCTTGCGGCGCGTCCGCTGGCTGGCCGCCAGTGCCCGATCCGGAACCTTCACGGTGCGCGGCTGGCCGTTGAGCTCGAAGAAGACCGTGCGGTTGCCGTCCTGATCGGGCTCACCGGTGGCCAGATAGGTGACTATCAAGGTCACGCCGCGCTGGAGCTCGAAGGCGGCCTCGCGCCCCGGCTCGAGCCCGTAGAAGAAGACGGGCGTCGGCAGGACCCGCACGCGGCCGTAACGGCGCCGGTGTTCGTCGTACTCGACGAATACCGCCGGATACATAAGGTAGGAGGCGAGATCGCGATCATCGACGTGACGCCTCAGGCGGCGCTCCGCCTCGCGGCGCTCGGCCTCCACCTCAACCGGCGGCAACACGGCGCCGGGGCGCACCTCAAGCGGCCGCTCGTCTTTCAACACCTTGCGCTGCAACACTTCGGGAAACCCGCCTGGAGGCTGCCCGAGCTCCCCACGGAAGAACTCCACCACGGACTGCGCGAATGCAATCTCGCGCTCCGGGTCGAGCACTGCTTCGGGGGTGAGGTCGTTGCTCACCATGAACAGCGCCATATCGCCGACGACTTTGGAGGTCGGCGTCACCTTGATCACGTCGCCGAACATATCGTTGACGGCCGCGTACGCTCGCTCCACGTCGGGCCAGCGGCGTTCCAGACCGAGCGAGCGGGCCTGCTCGCGCAGGTTCGTGTACTGCCCGCCGGGCATGCCGTGCTCGTACACGCTGGCGGCGCCGGCGCGCATATCGCTTTCGAAAGCAGCGTAATAGCGGCGCGCGCCTTCCCAGTAATGGGCGATGCCGCGCAGCGAATCGCGATCGATTCCGGGATCGCGGGGGCCGCCTCTGAGCGCCTCGACGATGGAGCCGAGGTTGGGTTGCGACGTGAGCCCGCTCAGGGGATCCATGGCTGCATCGGCGGCATCCACCCCGGCTGCAGCGGCGGCGATGACGCTAGCCGCGGCGATGCCGCTCGTGTCGTGGGTATGGAAGTGGATGGGGACACCCACCTCCTGCTTGAGCGCCGAGACGAGCCGCTGTGCGGCCTCCGGTTTGCAAAGCCCCGCCATGTCCTTGATACCGAGAATATGTGCGCCGCCCGCCTCCAGCTCTTTGGCCAGCTTCACGTAATATCCAAGGTCGTACTTGGTTCTCCTCGGGTCGGTGATGTCGCCGGTGTAGCAGATGGCGGCCTCGCAGAGCGCTCCGGACTCGAGCACCGCGTCCATGGCAACCCGCATGTTCTCCACCCAATTCAACGAGTCGAAGATGCGAAACAGGTCGACGCCGCTGGCCGCTGACTGCTTGACGAAGAACCGCACGACGTTGTCCGGATAATTGCGATAGCCGACCGCGTTCGCGCCGCGTAGAAGCATCTGCAACAGAATGTTGGGTATCCGCTCCCGAAGCTCTGTCAGGTGTTCCCACGGATCCTCTTTCAGAAATCTGAGCGATACATCGAACGTCGCTCCACCCCAGCACTCGAGTGAAAACAGCTCCGGCAACAGACGCGCGTAGTGAGGCGCAACTTTCACCATGTCGCAGCTGCGCATGCGCGTGGCGATGAGCGACTGATGGGCGTCGCGGAAAGTGGTGTCGGTCAACAGCAGGCGCCGCTCCTCGCGCATCCACTGTACGAACTGCTCGGGCCCGAGCTCGCACAGGCGCTGGCGCGTGCCCGGCGGCGGCTCTGCGGGCGGCAGCGGCGGCAGGATCGGATCGGGAACCGGCCCCGGGCGCGCGCGCCCGGCGACCTCGGGGTTCCCGTTAACGAGCACGTGTCCGATGAATGAAAGCAGACGCGTGGCACGATCCCGCCGCGGTGGGAAGTGCAGAAGCTCCGGCGTTTCATCGATGAAACGGGTCGTGTAATCACCGCCGGGAAACCGCGCGTGTGATACCAGCGCCTCCAGGAACGGGAGATTGGTGGCCACACCGCGGACGCGAAACTCACGCAGCGCGCGTTGCATTCGAGCAACCGCCTCTTCCGGTGTGGGCCCCCAGGCGGTGACCTTCTCGAGCAAGGAATCATAGAACGGCGTGATGAGCGCACCCGAGTACGCGGTGCCTCCATCGAGACGGATGCCGAAACCGTTCGCACCGCGGTATACGGTGATGCGACCGTAATCAGGGATGAACCGGTTCTGAGGGTCTTCCGTGGTGATCCGGCATTGCAGGGCGTGGCCGTGCAGCGCAATCTCATCTTGCGGCGGCACCCCGCTCTCCGGTGTGCCGATGCGCGCCCCGCCCGCGATGCGGATCTGGGCCTTGACCAGGTCCACCCCGGTCACCACCTCGGTCACCGTGTGCTCGACCTGGATGCGCGGATTCACCTCGATGAAATAGAAGCGACCGCTGTCCGCGTCGAGGAGAAACTCCACCGTGCCGGCGTTCTGGTAGCCCGCCGCCTTGGCAAGGCGCACAGCCGCTGCGCAAAGCTGAGCCCGCTGCCCCTGGTCGAGGTACGGTGCCGGGGCGCGCTCGACGACTTTCTGGTTGCGCCGCTGCACGGAACAGTCGCGCTCGAACAAGTGCACGACGTTTCCATAGCGGTCGCCCAGGATCTGAACCTCGACGTGACGCGCGCTCGGCACGAGCTTCTCCAGGAAGACCTCGTCGCGGCCGAAGGCCGCCTGCGCTTCACGGCGGCCCGCGGCAACGCTTTCGATCAGGTCGGCCTCGCCCTCGACCACTCGCATACCGCGCCCACCGCCTCCCCAGCTCGCTTTGAGCATCAGCGGGTAGCCGACACCCCGTGCAAGGCGCGCGACGTCACCGTCATCTCGCGGCAACGCGCCTGTCGCAGGCATGACCGGCACCCCTACCCGTTCGGCCAGCGAGCGCGCCGCCACCTTGCTGCCGAAGCTGCGCATGACCTCAGGGGGTGGACCGATGAAGGTCACGCCCGCGTGCGCGCACGCCTCGGCGAGATCGGGGTTCTCCGAAAGGAACCCGTAGCCGGGGTGGACGGCGTCGACGTGCGCCTCGTGGGCGACGCGCATGAGCTCGTCGATGTCGAGGTAAGCCTGCACGGGGTCGCGCCCCGCGCCGACCTGGTAGCTTTCGTCCGCCTTGAAGCGGTGCAGGGCGAAACGGTCCTCGTGAGAGTAGATGGCGACCGTCTGGATACCGAGCTCAGCGACAGCGCGCAGCGCCCGGATCGCTATCTCGCTCCGGTTGGCGACAAGGATCTTGTGGAAG
>JABAHQ010000269.1_pt3 | contig 16215 bp, 17 predicted proteins | sample 7062091 | NCBI WGS metagenome assembly JABAHQ01 (sample SAMN14534359, study PRJNA622989) | marine sediment metagenome | biome: marine biome [ENVO:00000428]; feature: marine pelagic biome [ENVO:01000023]; material: deep marine sediment [ENVO:00002113] | place: India: Gulf of Kutch | collected...
GTCGATGCCGGTGGGGCAGACCTGCACGCACAGCGTGCAGTCGACGCAGTCACCGAGGCCCTGGGCTCGCGGATCACTGCCCTTGCGCCGCGCGCCGCGGTTCTCGCCGCGGGCTGTGTCGTAGGAGACGAGAAGGGTGTCGGCGTCGAACATCACGCTCTGGAAGCGCGAGTAGGGGCACATGTGCAGGCACACCTGTTCACGCAGCCAGCCGGCATTGATGTAGGTCGCGGCGGTGAAGAACAGCAGCCAGAAGGCGGTGGTGGCACCGATCTCGAAGCGGGCAAGGCCGGCCACCAGTTCGCGTACCGGGGTGAAATAGCCGACGAAGGCCAGCGCCGTGGCCAGGCTGATGGCCAGCCACAGCGTGTGCTTGGCGGCACGGCGCAGCAGCTTGGCGGCGGACCAGGGTGCAGCATCGAGCTTGATGCGCTGCAGGCGGTCGCCTTCGGTGATCTTTTCCACCCACATGAACATCCAGGTCCAGGTGCTCTGCGGGCAGGCGTAGCCGCACCAGATGCGCCCGGCCAGCACGGTGATAAAGAACAGGCCGAACGCGGCGATGATCAGGATCGCCGAGAGCAGGATGAAATCCTGCGGCCAAAAGGTCGCGCCGAAGATGTGGAACTGCTGCCGGTCCAGGTCCCACAGCACCGCCTGACGCCCGTTCCAATTCAGCCAGACGGTGCCGAAGTAGAGCAGCATCAGCAGGGCGCCGCCCAACAGGCGCANNGGTTGCGGAAACGTCCGCTGAAACTGCGCGTGTGGATGGGCCCGCCGCTCTGGGCGGGCGTCAGGCGGATCGGCTGGCTGGGATCAACGGTTTCGATGATCCGTGCGGGTATGCGGTCGGTCATTTAGCTTTCGCCCCATAGGCAGTTCAGGCGAGGCGGATGATCCCCGTCGAGGCTCATGCATAACAGACTCAGATGTGGCGGCTAAATACGGATCAGATCGGGTGCGGCAGCGCTGTCAGAACGCAGGTGCCGCTAGGCCTTGACCTGCATCAGCGGAAGCTGTCGGGATCGGCTGATCCGCTTTTTTTGTCTGCATCTGATGCTGTTCTGTTGCCGCCAGGCCGGCGATAGTCGAGGCCTTTTGCCGAATGAAGAGGAGCCAACGCATGATTCATCCAATGCTGCCGAGGGAGCATCGCCGATGATTCTCCAAGGCCTGACCTGGCTCGTGCTGCTGCAGCTGCTCGGCAATCTGATCAACCTGGTGCTGCTGCCGGCATTGCCGGGGCCGATCATCGGCATGCTGTTGCTGTTCGGCCTGCTGCTGCTGCGCCGCAGCATTCCGGAGTCTCTGGAGAAGACCGCGGCCTTGCTGCTGCAGTATCTGCCGCTGCTGCTGATCGTGCCGGCCGCCGGCATCATGACCAGCGCTGGCGCACTGCTGGATGATCTGCCAGCGATCGCCGCCGGACTGGTGTTGTCGCTGCTGATCACGGTGCCGTTCTGCGGCTGGCTGATGCAGCGGCTGATCCGCCGACTCGATCGCCAGCGGGAGGATCAGGCATGACCGTACTCGATTGGCGCACCGCCTGGGCGGCGGTGGTGGTCCATCCGCTGTTTGCCGTGGCGCTGACTTTGATCGCCTTTCAGCTGGCGCTGATGCTGTATCGCCGCAGCGGCTGGCTGGTGCTGCAACCGGTCATGGTGGGCATGCTGCTGGTGGTCGGCACACTGACCCTGGTGGACCTCGACTATGCGCGCTACCGCGACGGCGCTGCGCTGGTCGCCATGCTGCTGGGGCCTGCCACCGTGGCGCTGGCGGTGCCGCTGCATCGACATCTCAAGCGTATCCAGCAGCTGTTCTGGCCGATCGTCATCACCTTGGCGGTCGGCGGCGTGCTCAGTGTGGTTCTGACGCTGGCGATCGCCTGGGCATTGGGCGCGCAGCTGCCGGTGCTGATGAGCCTGGCGCCGAAGTCCGCGACCATGCCCATCGCCATGCTGGTGGCCGAGCAGCTCGGCGGCCTGGCTTCACTGGCGGCAGTGTTCGTCATGCNNTCATGCTGACCGGCGTCATCGGCACCGCGTTGGGACCGCTGCTGCTGCGCTGGGCCGGGGTCGAGCATCCCGCGGCGCGGGGCCTGAGTTACGGCCTCAACGCCCATGCCATCGGTACCGCAAGGGCGCTGGAGGAGGGTGATGAGTGCGGCGCCTTCGCTGCGCTAGGCATGAGCCTGCTGGGCATTCTGATCGCGTTGCTGCTGCCGTTCGCCCTCGGTTGACGCCGCCTGCCGGGCATTCCCGTGCAGGCCGCGGCGGTGGCGGCGTTGCGACCCTCACGCGCCACTGGCTAGCACCCCGTCAGACCCGTTAGAGTAGGCGGCGGTCGCTTGACCGTGCACAGGGTGCAAACCATGAAATTGCGGATGTTCCAGGTCGATGCTTTCACCGCTGAACGTTTCCGGGGCAATCCCGCGGCGGTGATACCCTTGCAAGCCTGGCTGCCGGACGAGCTGATGCAAGCCATCGCCGCCGAAAACAACCTTTCCGAGACGGCCTTTTTCGTTCGCGAGGCGGACGGGGCCTTTCACATCCGCTGGTTCTCGCCGCTCACCGAAATCGATTTCTGTGGCCATGCCACGCTGGCCAGCGCCTTCGTGCTGCTGGAACAGGGGCTGGCCCGCGCGCCGCTGACCTTTCGTGCCGCTGCCGTGGGCGATCTGGCCGTGCAGCGGCGTGCTGACGGGCTGCTGGAAATGAGTTTTCCCAATCGCGCGCCGGAGCCGGTCGCCGAGGCGCCGGCCGCGTTGCTGCAGGGGCTCGGGCTCGCGCCGGAAGCGGTGCTGCGCAATCGCCAGGCATGGTTCGCCGTCTACCGCGACGAGCAGCAGGTGCGCGCTCTGGCGCCAGATCTGCAGGCGTTGCGCACGCTGGCACCGCTGGATGTGGTGGTGACCGCGCCAGGGCGCGAGCAGGATTTCGCCTCCCGCTATTTCTGGCCGGCCAATGGCGGCGCCGAGGACCCGGTCACCGGTTCCATCCATGCCGGGCTCGCGCCGTACTGGGCCGAGCGGCTGGGGCGCAACGAACTGGTGGCGCTGCAGGCATCGGCGCGCATGGGCATCCTGCACTGCCGGGTCGAAGCGGATCGTGTGATGGTGGCCGGGCAGGCGGTGCTCTACCTCGACGGCACCATCGAACTCTAAGACGAATTCAAGGGCGCATTGCGTACGGTCCGTGACCTGCGCGATGGGTGTGCCTGTGTGTGGCTGGTCGGTTGAAACGAGAATGGGGTTGTGATGATGAAAAGGCTGTTGCCGTTTGTCCTGCTTGCCGGCGCGATGAGTCCGTTCGCCTGCGCGGCGCCGCCGGCCCTGCCGCTGGACGACCGACAGGCACTGATCGAGACCCTGCTCGAGCGCATGACCCTGGCGGAGAAGATCGGCCAGCTGCGGCTGATCAGCATTGGTGGCGACATGCCGCGCGAGCGCATCGTCGAGGAGATCGCGGCCGGCCGCATCGGTGCCACTTTCAATTCGGTGACCCGAGCCGACAACCGCCCCATGCAGGACGCGGCGTTGCGCAGCCGACTGGGCATTCCGATCTTCTTCGCCTATGACGTGGTTCATGGCCATCGCACCATCTTCCCCATCAGCCTGGCCCTGGCTTCAAGCTGGGACCTCGACGCTATTGCCCTGAGCGGTCGGGTTTCGGCCATCGAGGCCAGTGCCGACGGCCTCGATCTGACCTTCGCGCCCATGGTGGACATCACCCGCGACCCGCGCTGGGGACGGACGTCCGAGGGCTTCGGCGAAGATCCGTACCTGGTCTCGCAGATCGCCGGCACGCTGGTGCGCGCCTATCAGGGCGAGCGCCTGAGCGCCGCGGACAGCGTGATGGCCAGCGTCAAGCACTTCGCCCTGTACGGTGCGGTGGAGGGCGGGCGTGATTACAACGTGGTCGACATGAGCCCGCAGCGCATGTACCAGGATTACCTGCCGCCCTACCGTGCGGCGGTGGACGCCGGCGCCGGTGGCGTGATGGTGGCGCTGAACACCGTCAACGGCGTGCCGGCCAGTGCCAACCGCTGGCTGTTGCGTGACCTGCTGCGCGACGACTGGGGCTTCCGCGGGCTGAACATCAGCGATCACGGCGCCATCGATGAACTGCTGCGCCATGGCGTGGCCCGCGATGGCCGCGAGGCCGCGCGCCTGGCGATCGAGGCCGGCATCGACCTGAGCATGCACGACTCGCTCTATCTGCAGGAACTGCCCGGCCTGGTCGAACGCGGCGAAGTGCCCCTCGAGCTGATCGACCAGGCGGTCGGCCGTGTGCTCGGCGCCAAGTACGACCTGGGTCTGTTCCATGATCCCTATCGCCGCATCGGCCGGGCGGTGGACGACCCCGCGGAGGTCAACGCCGAAAGCCGCCTGCACCGCGAGGCGGCACGCCAGGTCGCGCGCGAGTCCCTGGTGCTGCTGGAAAACCGCGGGCAGACGCTGCCACTGCGCAGGGATGCACGCATCGCGCTGGTCGGGCCGCTGGCCGATTCCCCCGTCGACATGCTCGGCAGCTGGTCGGCAGCCGGCGTGGCAGCGCAGGCCGTGACGCTGCGCCAGGGCGTCGAACGAGCGCTTGGCAAGGACGGCCGGATCATCCACGCGCGCGGCGCCAATGTCACCGACGATGCCGGCATGATCAAGTACCTGAACTTCCTCAACTGGGACCGCCCGGAGGTGGTCCAGGACCCGCGTCCGCCGCAGGCGATGATCGACGAAGCGGTGCGTGCGGCGCGCGAGGCCGATGTGATCGTCGCGGCTCTGGGCGAGGCCCGTGGCATGTCCCACGAATCGTCCAGCCGGACCAGTCTGACCTTGCCGGCCAGCCAGCAGGCGCTGCTCGAAGCCCTGGTCGCCACCGGCAAGCCACTGGTGGTGGTGCTGATGAATGGTCGCCCGCTGCAGCTGGGGTGGGTCAGAGAGCATGCCGATGCGCTGCTGGAAACCTGGTTCACCGGAACTGAGGGCGGCAATGCCATCGCCGATGTGCTGTTCGGCGCGCACAACCCTTCGGGCAAGTTGCCGATCTCCTTTCCGCGTTCGGTGGGGCAGATTCCCACCTACTACAACCATCCACGGTTGGGCCGCCCCTATGTCGAGGGGCGTCCGGGCAACTACACCTCGCAATATTTCGAAGAGCCCAACGGCGCGCTGTACCCATTCGGCTACGGCCTGAGCTATACCGAGTTCGAGCTGTCCAAACCGCAACTTTCCCAGCGCGAATTGAAACGTGGGCAGCGCCTGGAGGTCAGCGTAACGGTAAAGAACAGTGGAGCGCGCGCCGGCGCGACCGTCGTGCAGCTTTATCTGCAGGACCTGGTCGGCTCCAGTGTGCGACCGGTGAAGGAGCTCAAACGCTTCGAAAAAATCCGGCTCGAGCCGGGCGAGACGCGGGTGGTGCGCTTCACTCTGGGCGAGGACGACCTCAGGTTCCACGACGCCCGGCTCGACTACGTGGCCGAGCCAGGTGAATTCGAAGTGCAGCTGGGGCTCGATTCGCGAGCCGTGCAGAGCGAGCGCTTCGAGCTGTTGTAAGAAAATTTCTGTATGGAGAAACGCCTGCAGTCCGGCAACGCCGCCGCACCTGTCGCGCGCGGCACAGCGGCTGGGCTCGGGTGGTTCACCACAGCGAAGCAGAGCGAACTCTGCACAAACGTGTAATTCGGAGGCGGTGTGTTACGCATTTTTCAACGGAAGACGGGTACCCATCCGGCGCGCATGCTGGCGGGGCTGGCAGGTGGGTTGTACATGCTGATGGCCGGCAGTGCGCTGGCGTTCAGCCTGGATGATGTGGCCAAGCAGGCGCAGGAACTGGCGTCCCGCGGCTATGAGGAACCGGCGAGCAACCTGCCGGAAGAGTTTCGCCGAATGGCCTTTGCCGATTACCAACGGCTGCGCTTCGACCCCGAACATGCCTACTGGAAGGATGCCGATACACCGTTCCACCTGCAGTTCTACCATCAGGGCATGCACTTCGACACGCCGGTACGCATCAACGAGATCACCGCAACGGACGTCCGCGAGATCCGCTATGACCCGGCCATGTTCCAGTTCGACGGCGTCGAGGTCGATCCCGCCGCGCTGGAAGGTCTGGGCTTCGCCGGTTTCAAGGTGCTCTATCCGCTGAACAAGAAGGACAAGCAGGACGAGGTGATGACGCTGCTCGGTGCGAGCTATTTCCGCATCGTTGGCAAGGGCCAGTGGTATGGCCTGTCCGCACGCGGGCTGGCGATCGACACGGCGCTGCCGGTGGGTGAGGAGTTTCCCCGCTTCCGCGAGTTCTGGGTGGAACGGCCGCAGCCCGACCGGCGCAACCTGGTCATCTACGCGCTGCTCGACTCGCCGCGTGCCACCGGCGCCTACCGCATGGTGCTGACGCCGGGCAAGGACAGCACGCTGGACGTGCAGGCTCGGGTGTACCTGCGCGAGCCGGTGGGCAAGCTGGGCATCGCACCGCTGACCAGCATGTACCTGTTCGGAGCGAACCAACCCAGCGATTCGCTGAATTTCCGCCCGCAGCTGCACGACTCCGAGGGGCTGGCGATCCACGCCGGCAACGGCGAGTGGCTCTGGCGCCCGCTGAACAACCCGCGTCGCCTGGCGGTCAGCGCGTTCAGCGTGGAGAACCCGCGTGGCTTCGGCCTGATGCAGCGCACCCGGGAGTTCAACCGCTACGAGGACTTGGACGACCGCTACGAGCTGCGCCCGAGTGGCTGGGTGGAGACGCGCGGTGACTGGGGCAAGGGGCATGTCGAGCTGGTGGAGATCCCGACGCCCGACGAAACCAACGACAACATCGTCGCCTTCTGGTCGCCCGAGAAGCAGCCGGAGCCTGGTCAGCCGCTGGACCTGGAATATCGCCTGCATTTCTCCATGGACGAACCGAGTCTTCACGATCCGCAACTGGCCTGGGCACAGCAGACCCGCGTGTCGGCCGGGGACGTCAAGCAGGCCAACCTGATTCGCCAGGCCGATGGCAGCACCGCTCTGGTGGTGGACTTCGTCGGGCCGGTGCTGGCCAAGCTGCCCGAGGATGCGCCGGTCACCACCCGCGTCAGCGTCGATGACAACGCCGAGCTGGTGGAGAACAACCTGCGCTACAACCCGGTCAGCAAGGGCTGGCGCATGACTCTGCGGCTCAAGGTGCGTGATCCGCGCCGGCCGGTGGAAATGCGTGCGGCGCTGGTCGATGGTGAAAAGACCCTTTCCGAAACCTGGACCTACCAGATTCCTCCCCATGAATGAGCAGGACGCAATGAACCGCATGGCTGAAGGCTATTGCGATGGCCTGGCGCTGAACGACGTCGAGGACCCGGCCAGATACCGGCAGGCCGCGGAGCAGGGCGGTCTGCTCGCCCTGCATGACGAAATGTCCGCCGCGACGACCGCCGAGCGCGGCCCGTCGCGGCGTCTGCTGGACTCCGTGGTGACCCGGCTGCGCATGGGCTGGGGCGATCTGTTCGANNTCAGGGCCGCCCCTATCTGCAATCCACCCCGCCGATCGTTCGCACGCGGATGGTGCCGGAGCCCTGGCACACCAACATCCTGCGTCGCGGTTGGCGCCGGCTGCTGGGGCGCAAGACTCCGAGGCGCACCTTCGAACCCAGCCCGCAGCCGCTCGACGAAGCACGCTGGCGGCGCGTCGCGGCGCTGCGGCGCAGCGCATTGCTGATTCTGATGCTCGGCCAGACCGCGTTCGCCACCTGGCAGATGAAGGCGGTGCTGCCGTACCAGGGCTGGTCGCTGGTGGACCTGCAGGACGTTTTCGTGCAGCCGCTGGCCGAATCGGCACGGCAGATCCTGCCCTATGTGGTACAGACCAGCATCCTGCTGCTGTTCGCGCTGCTGTTCTGCTGGGTATCGGTGGGCTTCTGGACCGCGCTGATGGGCTTCTTCCAGCTGCTGCGTGGCAAGGACCGCTATAGCATCTCGGCCAGCAGTCCGGGCAACGAGCCGATTCCAGCCGAGGCGCGCACCGCGCTGGTGATGCCGATCGCCAACGAGGACGTGCCGCGGGTGTTCGCCGGTCTGCGCGCGACTTACGAGTCGCTCAAGGCCACCGGTGAGCTGGAGCATTTCGATATCTTCGTGCTCAGCGACAGCAACGACCCGGACACCTGTGTCGCCGAGCAGCAGGCCTGGGTCGAGCTGTGTCGCGCGGTGGATGGTTTCGGCCATATCTTCTATCGCCGCCGCCGGCGTCGGGTGAAGCGCAAGAGCGGCAACATCGACGACTTCTGCCGGCGCTGGGGCAGCAGCTACCGCTACATGGTGGTGCTCGATGCCGACAGCGTGATGAGTGGCGAATGCCTGACCAGCCTGGTGCGGCTGATGGAGGCCAACCCCAACGCCGGCATCATCCAGACCGCCCCCAAGGCCTCGGGCATGGACACCCTCTATGCGCGCCTGCAGCAGTTCGCTACCCGCGTCTACGGGCCGCTGTTCACCGCCGGGCTCAATTTCTGGCAGTTGGGCGAGTCGCACTACTGGGGTCACAACGCGATCATCCGGGTCAAACCCTTCATCGAGCATTGTGCGCTGGCGCCGCTGCCTGGCACCGGCTCCTTCGCCGGCGCGATCCTCTCGCACGATTTCGTCGAGGCGGCGCTGATGCGACGTGCCGGCTGGGGCGTGTGGATCGCCTACGATCTGCCGGGCAGTTACGAAGAGCTGCCGCCCAACCTGCTCGACGAGCTCAAGCGCGACCGCCGCTGGTGCCATGGCAACCTGATGAACTTCCGTCTGTTCATGGTGCGCGGCGTGCATACGGTGCATCGTCTGGTGTTTCTGACCGGGGTGATGTCCTACCTGTCGGCGCCGCTATGGTTCCTCTTCCTGCTGCTGTCCACCGGCCTGCTGGCCATCCATACGCTGATGGAACCGGAGTATTTCCTGCAGCCCAACCAGCTCTATCCATTGTGGCCACGCTGGCATCCGGAGGAGGCCATCGCGCTGTTCTCGGCGACCATGACGCTGCTGTTCCTGCCCAAGCTGCTTAGCGTGCTGCTGGTCTGCATCCAGGGCGCGCAGGCCTATGGCGGTCGGTTGCGGGTGGTGCTGTCGATGCTGATCGAGACGCTGTTTTCGGTGCTGTTGGCGCCGGTGCGCATGCTCTTTCACAGCGTGTTCGTCACCGCGGCATTCCTCGGCTGGTCGGTGCAGTGGAAATCGCCGCAGCGCGGCGATGACGCCACGCCCTGGGGTGAGGCGCTGCGCCGGCATGGTTCGCAGATCGTCATCGGCGTGCTCTGGACGGCACTGGTCGCCTGGCTGGATGCGGCCTTCCTCTGGTGGCTGGCGCCGATCGTGGTGTCGCTGATCCTCTCGGCGCCGGTGTCGGTGATCACCAGCCGTACCGGCCTGGGCCTGGCCGCCCGGCGGTGCAAGCTGTTCCTGATTCCCGAGGAGTACGCGCCGCCTACCGAGCTGGCCAACACCGACCGCTACCAGCAGCAGAATCAGGCGAACGCGCTGCGCGAGGGCTTCCTCGTCGCCGTCGTCGACCCGCTGTACAACGCCCTGGTCTGCGCCATGGCGCGCGCTCGTCACGCCAAGGTGGTGCCGGCCGCGGAGCACCTGCGCGAGCAGCGTCTGGCGGAGGTACTGGCGGCGGGGCCGGCAGCTGCGAAGGGCGAGGCGGCGCGCTGGCGCCTGCTCAACGATCCCGATGGCATGGCGTTGCTGCACCGCCATGTGTGGGACGACCCGGCAGGTGCCAACTGGCTGGCGCGCTATCGGGAGGAGTATCCCCAAGGCGTTCCTCACCAGGCGCCGACCAGCGCGAGCTGAAATCGCAGCGCCATGCGGTGCGCAAGCCGCATGGCGCTGCTGATCAGTCGTCCCGGGTCAGCACTTCGAGCAGCTCGATCTCGAAGTGAAGGTCCGAATTCGGCGGAATGTGCGCGCCGATCTGCCGCTCGCCATAGCCCAGATGAGCCGGCACGAAGAGCCTGCGCTTACCGCCGACTTTCATTCTCATCAGGCCGATATCCCAGCCCTTGATCACGCGCCCGGTGCCTATCACGCACTGGAACGGCTTGCCGCGCGTGTAGGAGCTGTCGAACTCCGTGCCGTCGCTCAGCGTGCCGCGGTATTGCGTCGTGATGAGCGCGCCTTTTACGACCGCCTTGCCTTCGCCGAGTCGCACGTCCTCGATTTGCAGTTCCTGGTTCATGTTCCGCCCTGGTTAGTTGAAACAGGGCGCCGTTTTGGCAGGTAAACCGATTGCGCGCAACCGCTTGCGTGAGTGCAAGGCGCGCGTTGCAGGAGTGCAGCGAGATAGATCGATTAATTCGATTTTTATTGGCGCAAATTTGCGTACATGCCGATGAAGAATCAATAGATTATCGGGCTCATTCGGTTCCGCCGGCCAGCCCGGCCGACCCATTCACTCGGAGGCTTAGATGATCGAACGTCGTCCCCATGCAGAACTCGGCCACGCCCGGCACGGTTGGCTGAACGCCCGTCATCACTTTTCCTTTGCCGAGTATCACGATGCCCAGCGCATGCGCTGGGGCCGGCTGCGTGTCTGGAACGACGACAGTATCGCCCCGCATTCGGGCTTCGAGCCCCACGGGCATCGCGACATGGAAATCATCACCTACGTGCGCCAGGGCGCGATCACTCACGAAGACAGCCTGGGCAATCGCGGGCGCACCGTTGCCGGCGACGTGCAGGTGATGAGCGCCGGCAGCGGCATCGTCCACAGCGAGTACAACCTGGAAGACGAGGAGACACGCATCTTCCAGATCTGGATTCACCCGCAGCAGACCGGTCTGCCGCCGACCTGGGGCACCCGCAGATTCCCCAGCGGCGAGCGTGCCGGGGCGTTCGTCACCCTGGCCAGCGGCCTGCCGGGCGACGACGAGGCCTTGCCGATTCGTGCCGAGGCCCGTCTGGCAGCGGCTACGCTTGAACAGGGGCAGAGCGCCGATTACCAGATCGCCGAAGGGCGCCGCGTCTACCTGGTGCCCGCGAGCGGGCAGATCGAGGTCAACGGTGTCACCGTCTCCGCCGGGGATGGCGTGGCCGTGCGCGATGAGGCACGGCTGACCGTCCGCGCGCTGGAGAACAGCGAAGTCGTGCTGGTCGAGTCGCGCTGAACGCCGCCGACGCTCGGCTATCACAACCCAAGGTTTACCCGCACACATTCACCAAAAGAGGAAAGACAAGATGGCGAAGATTCTCGTGCTGTATCACTCGATGTACGGCCATATCGAAACCATGGCCAACGCGGTGGCAGAAGGCGCCCGTCGTGTGCCGGGCGCCGAGGTGGTCATCAAGCGCGTACCGGAGACCATGCCGGAAGATGCCTTCCGCAACGCTGGCGGCAAGGTCGATCAGGTAGCTGATATCGNNCGATGCGATCATCTTCGGCACGCCGACCCGCTTCGGCAACATGTCCGGACAGATGCGCAACTTCCTCGACCAGACCGGCGGCCTGTGGGCCAAGGGCGCACTGCACGGCAAGGTCGCGAGCGTATTCACCTCCACGGGCACCGGTGGCGGGCAGGAAATGACCATCACCTCCACCTGGACCACCCTGGCGCACCACGGCATGGTCATAGTGCCGACCGGCTACGGTATCAGCGAGTTCTTCGACATCTCCGAGACCAACGGCGGCACGCCTTATGGCGCCTCGACCATCGCGGGCGGCGACGGCTCGCGTCAGCCATCGGAGAAGGAACTGGCCATCGCGCGCTTCCAGGGCGAGCATGTGGCGAAGATCACCAGCAAGCTCGCCGGCTGATCCCCCGGCCGGACGGCGTCCGCCGTCCGGCATCCCGTCAGGCCTCCAGCAGCAGGCCGTACATCAGTTCATCGACGTAGCCATCCTCGCCGGCGCGCTTGTAGGCCGCCCGCTGCGTTCCCTCGTGCACGAAGCCGAAGCGCTGGTAGAAGGCGATCGCCCGCGGATTGTCGGCCTCCACGCTGAGCTCCACGCGGCGGATGCCGCTGGCGGCCAGCCGGTCGAGGGCGTCCTGCATCATCCGTCGGGCCAGTCCGCTGCCCTTGGCCTGCGGTGCGACCGCCAGCGTGCCCAGGTAGGCGACATGAGCCGCGCGACCGAGGTGCCGCTGCACCTTGTAGAAGCCCTGTACCTGCCCATGCTCCTCGAACACGTAGAAGCTGCCGCTTTCGAACAGCGGCTCGAACACCTTGCCGAAAGCTTCACGTGGCATGGGGTCGAAACCGAGGTAGGGCACCACATCCGGGTGCATGTAGATGTCGTAGACCCGTTGCTGGTCGGCGGGTATGGCGAGGCGGCGCATGGACAGTTCCCGTGGGGCGGTGGCTGCAGCATAGCGGCTGAACCGGCGACGGGGCGATGTCTGGCGTAGGGCGATTCGCGAGAGCGTGCGAAGCGCTGCGCTGCGTCAGCCGCGCGTGGGCCAATGGGGTGATAATGCGCGGCGCCTGCCATCCATTTCAGCCGAGGACAACGCCCCGTGGTGCTATTCGAGATCGTTCCGCGCAGCCCCGAAACCTACCGTCGCGAGACCCGCCGCAGCACGCTGATCGTCGCGGCCACCTTCGCCATTCTGGCCATGGGCCTGTCGGGGCTGGCGGTCGCGCTGTTCGGCGAGCCGGGCGGCGACAACCTGCGGCTGAACATTGGCGGGGTCGTCGCGGGGCTGGCACTGACCGTCGCGCTGGTGCGGCTGCTGTACTGGCAACAGCAGTGGATGGCTTCGGCGGCCTATGGCTGGCGGCTCAAGCGCAGTCTGATGCGGGTGACCAACATGATGCATCAGGTCAGGGCCGGCGTGAGCGCGGGCGATCCCGCGGCAATCAAGCTGCTGCGCTTCTATCATCTTGGGCTGACGCAGATGCACCAGCTCGATGGCAATCTCACCGGGCTCAGTGATTCGGTCGCCGAAATCGACCGTCACCGCGAGGCGATGGAGGCGCTGGGCATGGACATCGAACAGAACCGGCTCGAGTCCGAGTGGCTCGAACGGGTCGGCAGGTCGAGGCGAAACGCTGAGCCAGGTGTGCGTCAGTGCTGGTGACGACTGCCGTCGGAATGCCGATGCACCTTCGCATCTGTCTCGCCCTGCTCGGAAGCGCCGTGGTGATCGCCGGTCTGGCTGGAATGCTGGCCGCTGTGATCATGCATGTCCGTTTCGCCGCCGCCGTGCTGGTGGCCGTCGCTGGAGGCCACCAGCGCCTGGTATTCCATGGGAGTGAGTGACGGCAGCTGCTCGACAAAGGCGACCAGCGACCAGATGTAGTGATCCTCCATGAATCGGCCCCACGCCGGCATGCCGGTGGACTTGAGCCCATGCTTGATGACCCAGAAGGTCGCGGCCGGGTCGCCGTCGCGGGTGGCTTCGGCCAGCGCTGGTGGGGCGGGGTAGAGGCCCTGGCTCAGCTCGGTTGGCGCGACGCCCGGCGCCAGGTGACAACCGACGCACATCGCCGCGTAGTTGCCCGCGCCGGAGCGCATCTGTTCCGCCGAGCCCAGCGGCGGCACCTCGATGTCACGGGCGCGGACGGCTACGGCGCGTTCGCGGGCCGTCTCCAGCACGGCATGCAGCGGTGCGCTGTGCGGGTCGTCAGCGCCGACGTCGATGATGCCGGAGTACAGCACCAGCGCCGCGCCGGTCACCACCGCCAGGGCACTCAGCGCCAGCGTCGCCAGGACTGTTCTCATGCCGTACCCCTCAGAACCAGTAGCGGATGCCGGCCACCAGGCGGGTGTCGCTGACATCCTCGCCTTCGGCACGCAGCAGGTCGGCGGTGTTGCCGTAGGCACGGTTCCAGGTCACGCCGATATAAGGCGCAAACTGGCGGCTGATCTCGTAGCGCAGGCGCAGCCCTAGACTGGCGTCGCTGAACCCTGCGCCGACGCCGCGCGCCTCGTCGTTGCGCCCGTGCAGGTTGAGCTCGGCAGTGGGCTGCAGCACCCAGCGCTGGGTCAGCAGGATGTCGTACTCGGCCTCCAGACGCAGTGCGCTCTGGCCGCCTTCGCCGATGAAGGCGGTCGCCTCGGTTTCCAGGCCGAACAACGGCATGCCCTGCACGCCGAAGGCCGCCCAGGTCTGCGGCGAGCCGGGTTTGAAGTCCTGGCGCACGCCGGCGACGGTTTCCCACCAGGGACCGATGGCGTGGCTCCACAGCAGCTGCAGTTCCGCTTCCTCGGTGTGGCCATTGGTACGCTCGCCCTCCGAGCGGAACGCCAGGCGGTCGATGTCGCCACCGACCCAACCGGAAATGTCCCAGGCCAGCGCGCTGCCCTCGTCGGCGTCCTGCCACTCCAGCTGGTCGGCGAGAAACAGGAAATTCGTCCCGCCCTGGTGCATGTGATGGGCCGGCAGGCTGGGGAACGCCGCGGCGCGATCCGCATCGCTGATGGCTGGGATGGGCGTGCGCGGCTCCTGTCTCGGCGGGTGCGCCATCGAGCCGTGGTCCATGTGGCCGTGATCGGTTCGCCCATGATCCCTTTGCTCGTGCGCTGCCGGCGCAGCGTGGCCGGCATGGCCGGAGTGGTCCATGTTCTGCTGCGCCTGGCTCGCCGCCGTGACCAGACTCAGCGCGACGGCGACGGGTAGCGGCTTAATGCGCATGCGGATTGCCCTGCTCGGCGTCCTTGGGCATGTCCTTGTCCACCGATCCGCCGCCCATGCCGCCATGATCCATGTGGCCGTTGCCCATGTGCTGCTCGTGCATGTCCTTCATCTTGTCGTGGTCCATGCCCTGCATCATGCCGCCCTGTTGCGTCTTGGGCTGCGTGGTCTGCGGGGTGGCCTGTTCGACCGGGTCGTTCTCGGCATGATGACCGTCATGTTCGCTCTGCTGCGCCTGGACCGCGTTCAGGCCGAGGGAGGCGGCCAGGCCGAGGACGAGCAGGGTGGTGTGCNNTTTCATAGGCTTCTCCGTCATTCCTCTACGCGGACTTCACGGAACATTCCGAGGTCCATGTGCATCAGCATGTGGCAGTGGTAGGCCCAGCGGCCGAGGGCGTCTGCTGTGACGCGGTAGCTGCGTTTCGAGCCCGGCGGCATGTCGATGGTGTGCTTGNNCCGTGCAGGTGAATGGGGTGGTGCATCATGGTGTCGTTGACCAGTACGAAGCGCACCCGCTCGCCGTACCGGAGGCGGATCGGCTCGGCGTCGGCGAAGGGAATACCGTCGAACGACCAGAAGAAGCGCTCCATGTGGCCGGTCAGGTGCAGTTCGATGGTGCGGCCCGGTTCGCGGCCATCCGGGTCGGCGAAGGCGCTGCGCAAGTCGGCATAGGTCAGCACCCGCCGGCCGTTGTCGCGCAGGCCGATGCCTGCGTCGTCCAGCTTGGCCACCGGCATCATGGTCTGCATGTCCACCAGAGGGTTGTTGGTCTCGCTGGCCGGATGTGCCTGCATCCCGCTGCCATCCGAGCCGTGGCCCATGGCGGCATGGTTCATCTGGCCGTGATCCATCGCGCCATGGCCGCCGTGTCCGGCGTGGGCGCCATGGTCCTGCGCGGGCGTTGCGGCAGCCTGGCCATGGGCGGCGTGATCGCCATGACCCATGTCGTCCATGGTCAGTTCGGGGCGCGGATCGGGGTTGGGCACCGGGGCCTGCAGGCCTTCGCGCACGGCCAGCGTGCCGCGGGCGTAGCCGCTGCGGTCCATGGCCTGGGCGAAGAGGGTGTAGGCGTGCTGGCTGCCGTCCGGCTCGACGATCACGTCATAGGTTTCCGCCACCGCCAGGCGAATCTCGTCGACCGTTACCGGCTCGATGTTCTGCCCGTCCGCGGCGACCACGGTGAGCTTGAGGCCGGGGATACGGAAGTCGAAGTAGCTCATCGCCGAGCCGTTGATCAGGCGCAGGCGGATGCGCTCGCCGGGCCGGAACAAGCCGGTCCAGTTGGCATCCGGGGCCTGGCCGTTGAGCAGGTAGGTGTAGGTCGCGCCGCTGACGTCGGCGAGATCGGTGGGCGACATGTTCATCATCGCCCAGGCCCAGCGGTCGCTGAAGGTCTTGCGCCAGCCCTGGTCGGCGACATCGTTGATGAAATCGCCGACGGTGCGACGGCCCTGGTTGTAGTAGTCGGCCTGCTTCTTCAGCTTGGCCAGCACGCGCGCCGGGCTCTCGTCGGTCCAGTCGGAGAGAAACACCACATAGTCTCGCTCGTAGGCGAACGGCTCCGGCTCCTCGGGATCGATGATCAGCGGGCCGTAGACGCCGAGCTGCTCCTGGAAGCCCGAGTGGCTG